>OLHG01000205.1_pt1 | contig 42029 bp, 61 predicted proteins | sample 1605971 | NCBI WGS metagenome assembly OLHG01 (sample SAMN03283289) | human gut metagenome | biome: human-associated habitat; material: feces | host: Homo sapiens | place: Peru | collected 2012 | reverse complement strand
GATGTACTCATCTCACAGAGACGAAGCAAACTATATAATGGATAGTATAATAGAAAATGACCAATTTGATTACTTAAAGAATATAGATATATGCGAAACGGGTGGAGCAACGGTCGAAGATATGATTAAAATGTTCGACTGTTTCCCAGAATTTGAATACATTGTCGTTGATTATATTCAGAGGGTAAGGGGAGTTGGTACAGAATATGAGGTAATAACAAATGCAGCTAGAGAACTTCAAACATATGCTAGAAGAACAGGAAAAAAGTTTATTATCTGCTCTCAAGCTAACAGAGCAACAGACCAAAATAATACAGCGAACAGTGGAAATCCAAGACAAGTTTTCGACGGCTCTTCTATTAGAGGGAAAGGCAGTGGTTCTATTGAAGAAGATGCTGATGTCGGAGTAACTTTGGCTGAATTATATGAGAATGGAGATAAGAAAATTCTCGCAACGCTTTTTAAAAATAGATATGGAGATAAGAAAAATATCACATATAAATATAGGTTGGATAACAGATTATGTTTAATACTGGAAGGAAGGAACTATGTTTAAGTCTTTACCAAAAACTATTGTTCTGGCTATCTTCTTGATTAAGTCGTTAGACTTGCGAGAAGGCTTAAGACTAGTGCAAGAGTTAAATTATTTATGGAGAGAATTTAATATTAGAGTTCGTATAATTCCTAAGGTTGAATACTTTACGATTTGTTTTTCTTATAAAAACAAACAGCTTAAACAAATAAAAACTGATAAGCTTAAAGACATTATTAAAATATCAGAAGAAATAAAAAGACAACGATGCGAAAAGGAAGGATGTTAAAATGAAACCAAGTAATCCTAGTGGTCACGTAAATTATTATGTGGTCTATGAATGGGATAAGCGAGTTATATCTTCTAAGCTTTTTCTCACTAAAGAATTAGCTGAGAAGTATGCTAAGGATATAGAACGACAAGGTAAAAAGATAAGAGGTATTGAAGAATATGGGTACTGATTACGACTTAACTGGCGATGGTACAGGGAAGAAATATGATAACGGTAAGCCTATGGCTGGTACATTAACAGATGTTTTTAGTCGAGCATTGATGGCAGTTGGTGCGTGTATTGAATTTGGTACACATAAATATCCCGACCCAAAGAACTGGCAACTCGTAGATAATGGCATCAAACGATACCGAGATGCAATGGTAAGGCATCTACTAAAATATAATGCTGGCATCGATAAGGATGAAGAAACAAAATTACCTCACCTAGCTCATATGGCTTGGAACGCATTGGCTATATTAGAGTTATATATGCAAGAACATAAAGATGAATTAGATAAGGAGATATTTAAATAATATGAATTCAAAAGAAATCGGACAATGGTGCGTAGATAATAAAGCAATGCTTGCAAAAATTATTATGAAGTATGATAGATACCCAGATAACTTCCAAGATAATTTCAATCATCTTACTTTGCGTTTAATGGAACGTGGAATAAAATTTAAAGAAGGTATTGGTATAAAATTTTCTACTTATGCTTATAAGATTTTAAGTAGAGAGATGGCTACATATATGAACTGGAGATTAAGTAAATTAAGTTATCCTTATGTAGCTTTAACTACGAATAAATATAGTAAAAGAAGAGTGGCTTTAGAAAGAGGGAGCGTAACATTTGGAGCTATTCCAGATTTTATAGAAGCTAAAGCTGGAGCAAAAGACTTAACTGAAATGGAAGAGCATATGGACTCTGAAGCATTAAGAGCTAAGATGAAAACGATAGTAGAGAACTACATAACTCCAACCCAGAAATCTTTATTTAAGTATAGATATAATGAGGACTTTATACCAATTCATTCATTCAAAGAATGCGGAGAAATGTTTGGGTATTCTACTACACGGGCTGCTCAGCTTGAAAGAAAAGTAATTGATAAAATAAAAACTTATCTCTATTTGAAGGAGGATATAATTAAAGATGATAAACGAAGAAAAAAACAATCAACAGAAGAAAGAAGAGAAAGAATTAACGAAGCAAGAACCAATAATGTGTGGTACTAATAAAGAAGAAACGGACGTGACGTTTGTTCAAGTTAAGTTTGGGTTAAACTTTACAGAGGATGAACTTCTCGCTTTAGCAAACGAGCCTCATAGTAAGTTAGCAGTAAGAACAAAGAAATATATTTATCAATGCGTTAAATACGCAGCAGAAAAATATATTAAAGAAAATGTAACAAAAACTTAATAAAGGTATTGAAAAATACTTTACAATATATCATAATATAATTAAAGGAGATAACAAATAACTTTATGAAAAGAAAGAAAGAAGTTATAACATTTATGCTACCAGAAGATTTAGATTATCATACAGACGAAGATGGAAATATTCTTTGCTTTGATAGCTTAGATGAATTGGCGGGTTATTGTAATGAGAAGGAAATATCGTTAAACAGATTGGCGGTATTTACCGTGACAGCAGAAGAGGAAATATAAATTATGTATGACGTAGCTTTATTAGATTTTGATGGATATATTTGCAAGACTTATTATGCAACTATAAGTAAAGGCTCAACAGACTTTGATGAGATGCTGGCTTTGCTCGAAGAATTGGTTGAGTCTGCAAAATCAAAAGTAGAGAAAGATGCACTAATAAAATATTATATATCTGGTCATACTTATAAGAAAGACATCTATCCATCTTATAAAGCTAACAGAAAGAAAGACCCATTGCTCGGGGAGTTTAGGGAATTCGTTGAGCTTTATTATGGAGATAAACTTAACAAGGATAATGTAGAAGCCGATGATTTAATCGTATTAGATTATGAGGCATATGATAAAGGTGGTTTTTCTCCAGTTGTTTTCTCTGACGATAAAGACCTTAGATATTATTGTAAAAGATATTGTAAAATAAATCTATCAGAAGAAATCGTAGAGCAAGACGAAAAAGAAATGGAACAACATAGAATTATTCAATTCTTGACTGGAGATAAGGAAGATAACGTTCAAGGTGTTTATGGTATTGGAGAAAAGAAAGCTATTATTGAATTAAATAAACTCGGAGGAATTACAATTGAGAATGTAATAAGAGTTTATAGAAATAAGGGGATAGATATTGATGAATGTTTAAAGAATTTAATTCTTATTTCTCCATTACATAATAAAGTTATTGAAGAAGGATATTATAATTATTATATCCTTTCAAATGCTATTATAGGACATTTTAAATATTGGAATAAAAGAGTAAAGGAAATATATTATGAAAACTAATCCATCTCCCTGCTATTCTTGTAAATACGCACAAATAATAGAACTATATGAGACGGTTTTCTTTTGTAAACACAAACAAGAGTATGAAGATGCAGCCGAAATAAAACAATGTGATAAATGGGATTTAGAGAGGATGTATAATAAAGATGAGACGATTTAAAAATTTCTCAAGCGGTTTAATTTCATTGATGGTAGTTTACTTTATCTTTTGTACAATGAATGAACTGGTAGCCCAGTTAATCTTTTTCTTTGGGTTAAGTATTATAGGTGTTTATATTTTTAGATTAAGCCATTTTATAATAGACAAATTAAAGAATATAAAGTTTTGCGATTGTGGTTTCTGGAATAGAGAAGGAATTTACAACTGGAATATTAAGTTAGTTGACTTTGGTAAAGAACCTTATACAAAGGATAAAGTCTTTAATTCACAAGCGAATAACTTCAATAAAGAGTCTCGTTCAAGAGATAACACGGAAGAAAATAATAAGTGAGCAAAGAAGAAATAATAGTTGATAAATGTAATGTTGCAAATTGTAAGTACTACGTAGAAAATAATGGTGTATATTATCAAGGTTTATATCGATATACGAATATGTGTTATAAACTGCCTTATGATAACTGTGAAAACAAACCGTTTTGTTGGTACAAGATAATAGAAAGAGTGAGGAGAATGCTAAGATGGCTGATAAAAAGAATAATATAAAATCAATGATTGAATTGATTATTTCTAGCATAGACGAATTTAACTCTGAATTCGTTACATATAAAGCAAAATCAATAAAAAGCTTGTTAGAAGATACATTAGAGTATATAAAAGAGAAAGAACAAGCTCTTAATAGAATAGAAGATGTCGCAGATGACTATAATAGAGTAGAAAAAACTTCACAATATTATAGAGATGGTTTTGATGAAATTCAAGATATTATCAATAAAATAAGGAAGTAGATAATGGAATATAATATAACTTATTATGATAGGATATTACCTCAAGATAGAGAAAGTCTTCTTGCTCTTATTAAATTTTTGTATGATTATATTGAAGACTTGAATAATCAAGCAGAACTCCTCAATGAAAAATTATCACGTAAAAAAGCAGTTATTGAATTTGCAGATTGCCCTAATTATAGTTATGGGGATAATACTTTTGAACCTACCTGTACTAAAAATTTCTGCTACGATACAAAATCTTGTGGCTATAAAGAAACAAAAAAAATACAAGCAGGCACTTGATGAGGTTGAGAGATTTTGCAGAAATAGCTGTGATGCTTGTAAAGAGTTTGCTCCGAACAGGCAAAGCGACATAAATTGTAGGTTCTGCCAAGCTACACAAATCTTAAACATTATCAACAAAGTAAAGGAGGAGAAATGAAATATCCATTTAGATTTACAAAATCGTACATGGCTGACATAAATGAAATTATAAGTGTGAAAGTAACTAATAGTAAAAGTACTACGATAATGTTAACTTTTAAAACAGGCAATAGCGAAGTAATTGAATGTGACTCAGTAGATAATTGCATAGAAATATTTGAAAGATTTTGTGATTTATGTAATAGGATAGTTGAAGATAGGATAAGGGGAAGAATTAAAATGCCGACGATATAGATTTAAAATTAAAGGAGAATATTAAATGAAGAAAGCTAAAGATAGTAAAGAATATGATACAATGTTATTTGAGTACATTGAAAAAGAATTAGGCATCTCTAAAAAAGAAACAGTTAAGCGTAATAAGAAAGAAAGTAAGGTGTTGAATGAAAAGAGATAACACATTAAAAGAAGAAACATTAAGGCTTGATAATGGCAAGATAATGGTCGTATCTGATATTCATTTTCCTTATGAAGACAAGTCTGCTGTAACAGCTTTTATAAGAGAAGTGGGATTTAAGAAGCCAGATATAATTATTCTTAACGGAGACCTTCTCGATTTCTATAAACTTTCTAAATTTTCTAAAGACCCAGCAGGGAAAAATCCAGAAGAAGAGATAGAGATGTGTAAAACTTTCTTAAAGTGTTTGAGAAGAGAAGCTGGGAAAGAATGTAAGATATATTATACAATTGGAAATCACGAGAGTAGATTAAGAAAGTATATATTAGATAACGCACCGATGGTAGCAGGACTAATGGAAAATGTATTTAGCTTGTTAAAGCTTGAAGAACCAGATGTTGTGGGTTGTGCTAGTTTACTTGTGAATGATACCTTTATGTTTAAACACGGGAGTAGATTGGGGAACAAATCGGGGTTATCCGCTATTAAAGAACTAGAAGCTCACTATTTATCTGGGGCTAGTGGTCACTGCCATAAATTGGCTAGATATAGCGTTCGGAAAGCGGGGAGAAGGTTTATATGGTTAGAAACAGGTTGCCTTTGCGATTTAGACCCAGAGTATATGATTGACCCAGACTGGGAACAAGGAATAGGAATTGTTACTTTTGAGAAGGGTAAACTTAAGAATGCTCAAGTATATCCAATCGTAAATGGACAGGTGTTGTATGATTAGTTTAAAAGAATGTAATACTCAAATAAAAGTATTACAATTATATCTCCAAAACAATAGAAATATGACAGATGTAGAACGTATTGCGACATATGATACATTGACATTTTACCTCGATATGAGAGCTTTGCTTGTTATGAAGGGTTGCAAAGACAAAACAACTAAAGAAGAGGAAAACTAAATGAAAGATTTAAGTATAACTAGAGAGATGATTGAAGCGGTTGTTCTTGCCCAGTTATATAGAGAAGACCCTATTGAAAGACTAATAAGAATAACTACAAAGAAGTACACATCTACCGAACTTAATAAAGTGTATCATGATATTCTTAGTCATCCAGATTTTAACAAGGTTAAAGATGAAATCATCCAGATGGAAAAGATGACTTGCGTAGAAGATGATAGTGAAACAGTTATGTTGATTTATAACAAGTTATTACGTGATGCACAAAAGGAAAAGAAGTACGAAGTAGCTGCACGTATTCTTTCAGAGATAAGAAAGCTTAAAGCTATTGATGATGCTGAGCAAAAGTTTGAGGTAATTATAACCGTGAAGCCGCCCAAGGTAGCTGAACCCGACAAGAAGACCGAGCCTGCTAAGGCGGCAGAGAGTGAAGCGACCGAGGACACCGCAGTCGAAGACGAGGATAAAGAGAAGGATTTATCCTTCGACACTACTTCTTCTGAATAAACTTTTCTGGTATTTTGAAAACGTAACGAAATCAAGTTAGATAAAATAAAAGAGGTTATACCCCTATGTATTTATATCCATTTAAAATATTTACAATCTCAAAGAATAAAAAATTATTTAAGTTATCTGAGCCAAGTCGTACGATAGGCATATATGATGCTGACGTATTTAACTATAAGCAAGCGGAGCAGGCTAAGTGTGTTGCGATTGGTAGTAGTATATCTGTGTTACTAGGTAAACTTACTCCGACTGTAAGTCTTATAGTTTTAGACTTGGATGATTGCTTTAAAGACGGAGAGATGGAAGACCAGACAAAGGCATTTCTTGAAGAGTTTGATGGCTCTGAATGGGAAGTATCAAGTTCTGGTACGGGAATACATATTTACATTTTAACCACTCTAGACCTTGGAACATTCATTGTTAAGGATTTAGAAGGTTGTAAATCTTTTGAATGTTACACAAATAAAAGACATATAGTTACGACAACGTTTGATTTTTACAATACAAATTTAAAGGTGGATAAACATAATGATTTCATTCAAGAATTGTACCAACGTGTGCAAAAACAAAAAGCCGAAAAGCAAGCCGAACAATATTCTCAGAAGGCTATGGTTAAAGATACATTTCAAGGTGTTGAGATTAGAGGTGACTCTGAAGCGTTTGCAGCTGGCATACGAAAAGAGAGTCCAGTAACAGATATGTTCACATTAAGAAAATGCGGATATAAAGATAGTAATTTGATTGAAATAATTGATATGGAGCCATCTTGCGTTGACCAATCTGCTCACGATGCAAAGCTTATAAGAAAACTTATGTACTATACTTTCTCGTTTGATGCAGCTTGGGAGTTAGCAAAGAAGACAAATTATTATAAGCATAAAGATAAATTTCATCAGACAAAATTTAACAGTGATAGATATAAAGAGCGAACTAGGATGTTTATAGGAGGATAAAACTGTGGATGAAGAAAATAAGGAAATAAAAGATAAAAGTATATGTGTAAAGAACCATAACTTAGCTAAAGACTTCTTCAAAGATAATCTTTCTATAAAAGAAAAGGATAAGATTTTTGCACATCTTTTTCAATGTAAGAACTGTCTTAAAAGTTATAAGTTTTATTCTAAAGCTGTTCTAAACGAAAACTTTAGCGTAACAGAACAAGCAATAAATTTCTGTAATGCTAATCTTGAAGTACGACTCCAGACCAGAAGTCTTTTAAAGAAAACAAAAGTCAAAGGGCTTTATACGATAAATAACAAATATGAAAGCATTGCTAAGGAATTTAAATTATCTAAATTAAAAGACGTCGAAGCGGTTAGTCAATTATTTTTAGGAGACGAAACAATCGAGTCTATAAAAAATCCAGAATTACTACTTGAATTTACAAAACATTTATGTTATAATATTTGTAAAGAGATAGATTTACTTGAAAGATGTTATAGAAAAGGAATGGGAGTTCTAGTAGAGAACAGTATTCCTGAAGAGGAGGTAATTACCGATGAGAGACCTTAACCAATACGACGTTATATTTTGTGATATAGACGATACACTTGTTCACGGTATGTGGACGGACCTTATGTCTGTTACGTGGAAAATGTTTAGAAATCCAACTATAGCAGAATTTTTGATGGCATTTCAAGCTGTATTCCATATCTTCAAATGTAATCAAAAACTAAGATATATGTTAATGAATTGCCAAAAACCTATTATTTTCCTTACTGCAAGAAAGGAAACATTCGCAACACATTTATTAATTAAATCAATCTTAGATAAGAAAGATTTGGAAATATCTATTTATTCGCTTGCAACAGACCGACCAGCAATAGATAAGTTGAATAAGATTGTATTCTTTATGCAAACATGTATGTATGATAAAGTCTGTTTGTTTGATGACAATATGGAAGTAAGAGAAGCCGCATCTCAATTAGATATAGATGTGTTTGACCCTACTACAATGTTTGAAGAGAAGGTTTACTAATGTCTAAGAAGACTCATTATGAATTATTTCAATCTCAATATAATTTTATGTTTGGGGTAGATGAAAAAGCTAGAGAGGATTGCGACAAAGAAAATGGTCGTGGTTCTTATATGGACTTTGCTATTTACCAAGGTGGGTTCACGTGCGTGCCTGCTGATACAGAATACTTAAGTCCTACTGGTTGGAAACCTATTAAGAATTTATTAAGAACTTCAAAACTAGCAGTCTATTATCCAGACGGCTCGATAAAATTTGAAGAGCCTAAAGAGGTGTTTAAATGGAATGCCAACAAGTGGTATGACTTTAATACGAGGTTTGTTCACCAAACCTTGTGCCCTAATCATAAGATAGTTTATTGGTCTGATAGAAGACCAGAAGAAATAAGAACTATTAGATGCGAAGATTATGTAAATCAAGGTTGTAATCAGCATTATAAAATCAAGAATTATTTCAAAACTAATGGAAGTTTATTAACTGGCTTATCTGAAGAAGAGTTAAGAGTTCTTGTTGCTTATCAAGCTAATGGGTATGATTACAAGTTAATCCACAAGAATAAATCTTCTAGAACACTAGGCTTTCATTTAAAAAAAGAAAGAAAGATAGAAAGACTTATTACTTTATTGGAGAAATGCGATAAAGATTTTGTAGATAGACCAAGGTTGAATGGGATTAAGAAAGGTTATCACGACATATTTTCAACTTTAAACTTAGCTAAATATAAACACTTTCCAATAAAATGGTATCAGCTAAATAACAAAGAACTGGGTATTATCTTGGACGAAGTTCAATATTGGGATTGTACACATAAAGAAAGTTCTATCGTTTATTCAACAAATAATAAAAGCGACAGGGATTTCATTCAATTCGTTGCAGCATCTCAAGGTTATTGTACTACAACTTACGAGAGAACCAGAAATATAAAAATAGTACAACAAAATAAAGAATATATTTATAAAAACAAAACTGAATACAATGTATCTTGGACTAAAGGCAAACTCCTTTCAATGGGTAAGCCACAGATTATTGAAGCGAAAGGAGGTGAAGCCAAGTATTGTCCGTCAACATCTACAGGAATGTGGGTGGCTAGATGTAAAAATCACATCTTTGTAACGGGCAATTCTTGAGTGTTAGGAAAGACTTTTTGTGGTTCGTTAAGAGGGCTGTTATTTGCATTTCAATGGGCAGGAAGTACAGGATTAGTTGGTGCTGCATCTCAAGACCTTTTAGATAATACAACTAAAGCTAAGTACGAATGGCATCTTGAAAATATGGGGATGAAAGAAGGACAACATTATTGGTGGTCTGATAGGAAGACAAAACTGACTCTTGCTAATGGCTCGACAATTAGGTTTAAAACAGTATCAAACTGGGAGAACTTTCGTTCAACAGAGTTTACGTGGATTGAGTTAGAAGAAGCTTCATTGATTGATGAGAAAACCTTTAAGGAACTTTCAGCCCGTCTCCGTGAAGCGACAAAGAATGAATGGGTTAATCCTTATAGAGCTATGTTTCTTCACACAAACCCTCAGGGTACAAGAGGGTGGATTTACAGGATGTTTAGAAATCCTAAAACAAAAGTTGAGGGGTATCGTGCATTAACCGCTCCGACAACAGAAAATACATACTTGCCTAAAACATACGTAGAAAACCTTATGAAGATGTATTCAGCGGAAGAAGTTGAAGAATTGATTATGGGGCTTGATGTAAATAGGGATAATACGGTAGCTTTCCCAGATTTTAGTTTAATTGAAAACGTACGGAATTTACAGTATGATCCATCCCATCCGCTTATACTTACCTGTGACTTTAACTATAATCCAATGTGCTGGTACCTTATTCAGCAATATGATAACAAGTGGTTTATACTTAAGGAATTGATATTTGAGAATGTTACTACACAGGATATGTGTAAGATAATTGAACCTATTATAAAAGAGCAATATGGTACTAAAGAACTAATTATAATGGGTGATGCTCACGGGGCTGACATGAAAACAAATGGCTCTGACTATCAGATTATGTCTATATATTTCGGAGATAAAGGTTATGATTTTGTAATTAAAGTATTAAAATCAAATCCGTTTATTAAAGATAGATTAGCAGTACTTAGAGGAATTATTAAAAACGCAGTAGGAGAAAGACGGTTATTTGTCGATGAAGGTTGTAAGCGTTTATTATACAATTTTGATGAATGTAAAAATAACCTAGCAAATGGTGGACTTAAACTCCCAACTGATAACGAAATACAACAAGATGATAATAAGAGATATTTAATTCACCCTATTGATGCAATAAGCTATCCAATGTATTTCTTGAATAAACAACAAAGTTTAGGTGGAGATGAAGATATTACATTATAGGGGTTAAAATTTATTTACTTTTATATTATAATACAGATATAACATAAGGAGAAATTATGTCTGACGAAACAATTACAGTGAAACAAGATTGGTATGATGTCTCAAAATACAAAGATGAAATATGCCAATTTGTAACCAAAAAGAAAGTTGACCTTGGTTCTGTTCTTTCAATTATGCAAGGAAATTATGTTAGATTGTATAGAACAGTTTACTCTGGTACAACCGAGTCTGATGTTGAAAGATTTCCTCACTCTGCTGAAATGTTTAAAGTTTATAAGGCAGCGAACATTGAAGCAAGTTTATCTGGATATTCGGCATTATTAGAAGTAGATGGAGAAGACGCACATAGTGTTTTACTTGCTCCAGAATTAAAGAAGGTTATGACTAAACAATTCAAATCTATGTCATTGCTAGAAAAATTGTCTGGTGATACATTAGATGACTGGATTTTAAAAGGTGAAGCGGTTGCATTCATTAAATTAAAAACCACTAATGAACAGTTTAGGCAAAAACAAACCTTGTACGATAAAGAAACTGGGCAAGATGTAGCTTCGTTCAAATTGGTAGGTGACGTTCAATACAAAGATATTGATATAGAACGTATTGACCCACTTGACTTCTTTGTTGATGCGTACGATTACGATAAAGACCCAGATGGATGTACTAAGATTGTTAGAAGCTGGATTTCAGCTGAAGAACTTTTAACATCTGACGCATACCCCCTTCTAACTAAAGAGCAAAAAGATACAATTATTTCTAAAAACTCTAAGAACGGTCAAGGTTATCCTTACATTTATTCTGGAAGTTATACAGACGAGTCTCAATCAAGAACCGACAAAGATAGAATTGAAGTATTAAATTTCTATGGTAATTATATTACAAGCGATAACAAGGTTCTTAAGAATATTAAAGCTACAATAGTTAATGGTATGATTGCCAAAGCGGAATATAATCCTGTTACAACAAATAGAATTATTTACGCTCCATATAAAGTTGATAGAATGACTCACAGAAGTATCAGTCCACTAGCTTGTGTAAAACCTGTAAACAGATTGATTAACCGTGCAACTGATATGTTCATCAAAAACTTAGAAGATGCCTCCGTGCCTTGGTTAATGTATTCTAAAGGAGCAATTAGTCCTCAAGACAGAAAAGGAATTAGAGACAGAAAAGAAATTGAATATCAAGCAACATCTCAACCGCCTCAATTCTGGACACCTCCATTCACGGCAGGGCAAGGACTTGATTTATTAAATCTTGTATTACAAGAAAATAAAAACGTGTTAGGTATCAACAACTATATTACTGGTGATGGTGGTGGAGCAGTTAGAACGGCTCGTGAAACGGCAGCTCTTCACCAAGCAGCAAACTCTAGAATGAGAGTTGAGACAGATGTATTCTCATATAGATTTATGTTACCATTATTCAATAGGTTTTATACATTTAACAGAGAACTTGCTCTATCATTAGAACAACCATTAAACGAAATTTATTCAGACCCAACTCTTAAAATATCTATTAGTACTAACGCAAGTCGTGCTGATAAAGAAGGTGAATTACAGCGTTTAATGCAAATGTTACAATTACCTATTGCACAAATGATATTCTCTAACTTAGCTCCAGACCAAGTTGTCTTGGCAGTTAGATACTTGATGGCTAAAGCTGATTTAACAGATGCAGATAATTTGTTAGAATTAGTTGATAGTCAAGGTAATACTCAATCTCCAATGATGGGGAAGGATGGTAAACTTTTAGAAGGAGTTCTTCCTTCGGAAGGAGTTCTTCCTCAAGAAGAAACTGAGCAGCAACAAACACCTATACAAGATATGAATATGTTAAATGAACAACAAGGAGAAATGTAAATGGAAAATGAAGAAAACAAGATTGTAGATGAAAACCTTAATCCTTCTAAAGAAGAGAAAGTTATTCCAGAAGAAACAGCGGTTCAAGAAGAAAATCCTACTCCTGCTGAAGTAACCGAACCAGTAGAAGAAGAAGTAGAAGATGAAACTGAAACTGAAAGTGATACTGAACCAACAGATGAAGAACCTGTAACTCCTTCAACTGAAGAGGATAAAACAGAAGAAAAACAACAACCAGAAGAACCAACTGAAGAAAAACCAGAAGTTGAAGATAAGACAAAAAAAGAAAAAGATGTTCCAGAAGAAACGACAGCTCCAGAAGGAGCGATTGGACAACTTGACCCAGTTCAAGAAGACCTTATGGCTCAACTTGAAGAGCTTAGAACAGAAAAAGAAGAAAGAGAAGCTCTTGAAGCTTGTAATATTGAAGTAATGAAAGTTGAGAGAGAATTCCAAGATTGTTCTAATAAGATTGCCCAAGCTCTTAAAGACTCTTTTGCACAGAATGGCATTGACTCTTCTAAAACAATGGAAGAACTTAAAAAGGAAGACCCAGCAAAAGCAACATTGGCTATGCAATTCATAGCTCAAGCTCAAGAACTTAAAGCTCAATTAGAAAATGCAGCTGTTAACGAAATTTCTAAACATCAAAACGAAGTAATCTATCGTGCGGCATCACGTGAATTTGAAAAGATGGGTTTAAATCTTGAACAAGCTAAAGAAGCTGTTAAAACATTTAAACGTATTGTAAATGAAATTGGTGTTACAGATTTAAAAGAAGACCTTCAAATGAAAGTTCAGCTTGCAGCAGGCAGAGCTAAGATTGTTGTTCCAGAAGGAATGGTTGCACCCGAGGTTAAGCCTGCGAAGGCGGAAGGAGTCGCAGACGACGACACTACAGAAATAAAAGGCTCTTCCCCAGAAATTAAAGAGGCAACTAAAAAAGTTAAAGAAGAAAAACCAGAAGAAGTACCCCCTACTCCAGTAGTAGAGAAGCCATCCGAACCAGTGGTTCAGAAACCAAAGGTAGAAGATTTTGAAGAAGGTGTAACTGGGAAAGCTTCAGCTGGTGCTGGTACAATGATAAACGAACTAAATGTACTTGAAGAATTAGCTAAATTACCTTATAAGGAAAGAGCTAAATTCTACAAAGAACATGAAGACTCAATTGCAAAAGCTTTATCTAAAAGAGGTTAAGAATGAATATTAAAAGATTTTTTAGAGCTTTTCATAAAGCAATGAAGGAAGAAATAGAAGAAGTTAAAACACTTAATATTACAAAGGAAGATGAAGAACAAGCTTCAAAAATTGCAAACCTTGCAGCAGATGCTATGATGATGTATGGCGTACCCGTAGGGGGAGCTGGAAGAGCAATTATGAAAAAGGTAATTGCATATAGTTTACGTGATATTAAGGATGGAGTAAATGCTCCAGATAAGCTGATTATTAAACGTGTAATTAACGAATTAAAAGAAGAGCAAAAAGACGTATAGTCCGATTAAGGACAACGAAGCCTAGCAAGTGGCTAGGGTAATATGTAACCAACTATGGCAGTAAGAGAAGTAATCTCGGTTTATTGGTGGTTTGGTCGAACATATTATAAGTTTAAAAATAAATAGAAAGGAAAACAAAATGGCTATTGATGAAAATTCACAAATTGCTAACGTAGGTGCTATCGGTAATGCTGGTGCACAACAAATGGAAGTTGCATACGCTGCTAAGATGGCTGCTGTATTAACTCAACCAATGGGAGATATGACAACTAAATTAGTTAACGAAGATTTCGCTGGTGATTTCTTCAAAATCGGTGACTCTGTTTCTATCACTAAACCAGATGTAAACTCTGTTAAATTTGAATTTGGTGAAATCAACACTGGTAAAATCTTAGCTGGTAACACAGCTGACGTAGGTACTAATGGTGCTGCAAAAGATGCTAGAATTAAAGGAACTTATGCTGCATTCACTAAAAACATCTTGACTATCGATAAGTATGCTAAATATGCTTTCGCAGTTTCTAGATTAACTAAAGCTGAAGAAAGATGGAATGAAGCATCTGGTAACTTAGCTCTTGAAGCACATAACTTAAGAACTGGTCACAACTTATTAACAGCTAATATGATTGTTAATGATACAACTGTTCAAAGAATTGGTACTCCAGCAACTCCAATCGAATTGGCTACAGCTGATGAGTTGTTCACTAAAGTAATCATCCCAGCTAAAACTAAATTAAGAGTTGCTGGTGCAATTGCTTCAGATGGTCACATCACTTACGGTTCAAACCCTCAACAAGGTGTAAACGATAGAGCTACTGTATTCGTTCCAGATAATGCTTATAACCTATTGTTAACTTCTGAATACTTCACTAGAGCTAGAGGAACTGATTTAGCTGATAAGAGAGTTGAAGGAAAATCAATTGATAGAGTTTTAGGTATGGATTTAGAAATCGAAGCTTGCTTAGACCCTAACAATGCCGACTTAGAACATAAAGTAACTATTACTGGAGCAGCAGAAGGTGTTATGGCTGTAGTTATCGGTACTAAAAACCTTGTAACTAGAGCTTCAAAAGTTCTTCCACCAGATACATTCGTATCTCACGATAGATATGCTGATGAATACCACGGCTTAGAAATCTACGGTGAAAAATTGGTTGAACCTAAAGCAGGTGTTGTTGCATTTATTAAATTACCTGCTTAAAATTCACATTGTTTCGTGATATAATATTTGTAAAGGGGGTTGGGTAAGTGACCCTTCCTCCTTTTTCTTTACTAACTTTAAAGGAGAAAACAAAATATGGCAGTATTAGTAAAAGACTTGTATAACAGATTAGCTGTAGCTACAGGTTTTCCACTTTACACTAACGAAACAGACACTCCAGACATTAACAGGTTTCTCTTAGAACAACTAAGTGAAGCCTTATTGAGCGTTATTGATGATTGTTATATTTGCAATAATGTTCTAGAACGTACAGACACAATCACTACATCTAAGTTTAAAGATGAGTATGGTATTGATGGCATTATTAAAAACGTACAGCTTATTCAACCTGGCTCAAACAAAACACTTAAGTATAATCAATTATTAAATACTTATGATGAAATTGAGCACGAGGTTTTAGAAAAAGATGAAGAGACAGGTGAACCAATTAAAATGAGCAATACTGGTATTCCTTCAGAGTACGTTATTAGAAAAGGTTATCTTAAACTTTTACCGATGCCAGACCAAGAGTACACTATTAAATTAACTCTTTCAACTACTGACCTTGTTTCAACTAATAATGATGAATATAGAGATAGAGTTGAAAGCGTTGATGATAGTATTCTAGCCAATAATAGATTTTGCGACCTTGTTTTACTAAAAACTTGTGTACTAGTATTTACAAGACTTCAAAATGCTAATGCAGGTTATTACTCACAATTACTTGATGCAAGAATGAAAACTTTCTTAGAGCACGACATTGGTTCAACAGAACTTATGAGAGGGTATAACAGACAAGCTGGACATTATAACTACAGAGGAGGATTACTAGACTAATGGCAAGAAGAAGAATAGATGCAAGTCAAGCTCTATTTACTGACTTTAGTAAAGGTTTATATCTACTCGATACACCGAGAGGATATGGAGACCAACTTACTAGCCTAGCTCTTACTGGAGGTAGGAATGTTTGGTCAGAAAAGGGAGCATTAGTGCCTCAATACGGTTATGATGTTAAAGCAATTATACCTAACAATGAAAAGGTTTTGCTAATATCAGATGATGACCAAAGTAGCTCGTCTATCTTTATTGTAACTCAAGATATTGAGACAAATAAAGGTAACGTTTATTTATATACGGCATCTCAAGGATTAAGAAAGTATAAGACTCAAATTCCTTCAATTACAACTCCAATTATAACAGCAAGAACAGGAACAAACCTTATCTTGACTACGGCTGGAGTTAACTATGAATTTGGTGCGTACTATCCAGAGTCAGTTGAAGAAGTATTAAATGACAACCTAGATATATCAACTTTTACTAGTTATTACGAAGTAACTATTCCAGACGCTTCTAAAGATTACTACTGGAACGGGAAAGAAGTCGCTATTAAATCTGATACTAAAATTATACCAAGTAAGGTTGTGTCAATAAATAACTCTGAAATAAGAGAAAGTACTCCTGTGACTTTTAATAAAATAGGAGATTATATAACTCAAAATATTCCAATTGTTTTTGAGGTTGAATTTACTATTGAAAAAACCACAAAATCAAGTGTTGTTTGGCTTAATACTAGTCAAGAGTATTACAGCGAAGGGTATATAGGTTATAATTTGGGAGCAACGGTTGACACTTCATATATTGAGTATAGATGTAACCCTTCAAATTACACAGAGAAGGATGATGAAATACTAAGGTTTGACAGAAAATACATAGAAGAGGGAGCTAAATACCTTTGTAAGATTTATCTAAACGATAAAAATAAAAAGGTAACAATTGAGTTATTTAAAAACGGGGAATTTTGTGATGTTTTAGATAGTGAAATAGATTTTAATATATTTAAAGACTATTACATAAAAAAATATTCAGAAGGAACTGTTAATTCAGTTATAGTTGTTAAAGCAAATTCTCAACCTATCTCATATATTCTGCATCAAGGATGCGTTCTTAGACTTGTAACGCAACAAGGTACTCAACATCAAACTTTAACAGGAAAAGTATCTTTACTTGAGAAAACTCTAAACACTTTAACATTTAAGTACGTTCCAGAAGAAATTACTGAAAGTAATCCAGAAAAAGTTATTACTCCAAAGGTAATGGGTTTTTGTGCTAACAGATTGTGTATTTCAGATGTCGGTGGTGTAATATATTACTCTGGCGTTGGGGTAGTTAACAATTTCAAAGAAAGCCTTGGGGCTGGATATTTTGGAGGATTTAGTGATGATAACTCTGAATGCTTAGCTTTAGAGGATTATTATAATGGCGTTCTTATCACAAAACAAAATGGTTTATATTTCTTGGCGTTCGGTACAGATAGTACATCTTCTGTAAACCAAAGTACAATCGGTATAACAATTAAAAAGATTGCTCAAATTGGTCAAGAATATGCTAAAGACCACGTTATTATTGATAAGAAGATTATAGCTTATGATAGTAACTCTGCTTCATTACTTGTTGCGGCAGCAGTAAACGTATTCGGTTCACTTGTAGCGGGGAAAACCCTTGTTACAGCTGAAGAATTAAATGCTCAAAGTTTTGGTATTCCAGAACAAAAAAGACAACTTGTGTATAACTCTGAAGCACAAGTTCTAATCCTTTACTATGGAGAACAACTTAAGAATGGTATAGTTTACGTACCAGCATCTAAAGCTATCTTCCCTAGAGAAATGGATTTAACCGTTGAAGACTATCAAGGATTTAATCAAGGTGTAATTGGTGTCAGTGAAGAAGGTAAACTATTCGAAGATTTTAAGAAGGGTACACTTATTGAAAACTTAACTTCTATTGCAACTTTTGAACCAATCGGATTAAGAGATAATAGAATGATATGTGCTTCAGTTATGGAAATATCTGAATTAAATGGAATTGAATATGCTTTAACTACGACTAACACTCAAACATCTTTACAATATATCCGACCAAGCTCTACAGTATCAAGGAATGGTAAAAACACTCCTCCTATGTTGTATTCAGATAAAATGGCTAACTTATCTTTTGACTCTTTTTCAACTCAAAGAAAGTGGGCTGATAAAACTTCAACCTGTACAAGAATATACGCCCCTATGTCTGGTCGATACGGAGTAAACTTGTCTTTTGAATTTCCTAAAGCGGAAGCTTTTTGTTTAGCTGCAATACTTATAAACGATTTTAGCCAAGGAGGTTAAGAATGAATATTAAAATCCAAAATCGTTACACGATAGACTTTAGTCAAGGGAACTAAGCTTATGAAATATAGACAGATGAAAGAACAAGACTTATTCAGGTTTGCTCAAGATATTAAAAGTTGCTATGACTCTTGCCATCTTGTTTTCGATGACCAAAATCCATTAAAAGGTTTAAGCACAGAAGGTTTGTTATTATTTCTTAAGGATTATATCGATGCAGATGACTCAAGTATAACAGCTATTCTCGACGATGATGAAAAGTTTCTTTATGGTATTATAATTTTTGACAATATAAGGATGGGGATTAAAAACTCTGCTCAAGTTCATATTGTTAATGACCGCTCTATATGGGGTCACAGAATTAAAGATATATATAAACAAGTAATTCACTGTTCTATTTTTGATATTTTGTATGCTGAAATTCCTGCTATTGCAGTTGGTGCTATTGGAATGTGTCGCAGACTTGGATTTAAAAAGACTGGATACATTCCTTCAATAGCCCCTTATACAAATTCAAAAGGTGAAGAAAAAGTATATGATATGCAAATATGGAGCTTAGTTAAATAATGGAACTAGATAGAATTCAACTAGACGAAAACGGAGGGTTAATTCCAACTCTTAAAGGTGGAGTTCAAACTTTTCAAGATATAGCTGATACTTCTCAAAACAATATAAATACTCTTCCAGATACAGGAGCTCAAGGATTTCTTAAGAGTACAGCTCAAGTACCCCAAGACTTTTTCAACGTAATAGCTCATCCAGTTAAAACAGCTCAAGAGAGTTATGAATATTATAAAGCAAACCCTAAAATGCTTTTACCTTTAAATCAAGTTTTTGATTATCAAAACCAAAAAGCTCAAGAACTTCTTGAAGGAAATTATAATCCTTCTAAAGAATTAGGTTCTCTAACTGGAGGAGTGTTATCTGGATTAGCTCTAGGTGGTTTAGGTAATAAAGCTATGCCAGCAAAACTAAATACTAACTTGCCTATAAGAGGTAGCTTAGGCGGAGATGCTTTAACTTTTACTCCCGCGAGAAAAGGACTTGGGTTTGAAACATATCTTCTCTCTCAAGGGGGAATACCTTTATCTAAAGCAAGACAAAACCTAGCTCGTGCAATAAGAAGAAATGCAGAACTTGGGCAAAATAAACTTGGGTCGTACAATACAATTAGAAGCGATATAAATATTTCTCCTAATTCAAATATACAAACCCAAGGTCGTTCAACTTATGATACTGGGATGCACGAAGGAGCACATTATATATTAAAAAGATTAGAAGCTTTAGAAAACGCAGGATATGCCACTCCAGAAACATCGAGATTGTTATACGATTTAAAACGAAGCCAATCCAATAGGCTAACTCCTCTAGCTGAAAACGAAGCAATATCAAGAGCTTTTGAACAATTAAGAAATCCTAACATAAGATTTTCTCCTAGGGAATTAGAAAGTCTTATGATTAACCCAGATGATATAACTAATGCCTATAAGGTTCTTCAACCTTACTGGAGAAACTATATGGGAGGGATGTAATGAGATTTCATAGAAAAAAGATAACTGCCGATGCGGCTGGAAGAAAACACGGATGGAGAAGTGGTCTTGAAAAGAAAATGCAAGAAAATCTTCAAGAACTGGGGATAGACGATAATTACGAAAGTAAAACTTTTGAATATATCGTACCAGAAACAAAACATAAATACACTCCAGACTTTCCTGTATCACCTCATATTGTAATTGAAACAAAGGGATTATGGGAAGTTGATGATAGGATGAAAATGTTACGACTTAAAGAACAATATCCAGAGGTCGAGTTTAGGATGTTTTTCCAAAACGCCCAAAAGAAAATTAAAAAAGGAAGTAAAACATCTTATGCGGATTATTGTGATAAATACGGACTTAAATGGGCAGAAAAAACCTTACCTCAAGAATGGATAGATGATATTATCTTAGATTTAAGAGGTGAGTACAAGCTCCACTAAAGTGGAGTATAAAATAGAATGAAATTATGCTATAATAAAAACAGAAAGGAAAATTTAATATGGCATTTAAACGTTCAAAAAAGAAGCAAACCGACTATAATATAGGAGGTAAAGCTATCTCTGATACAGCTATTCCATTGTACCAGAAAAACCTAACAAGGATGGATGACTACCTTAGTGACCCAACCGCTAGACAAGATACGTATATGAATAAATATTTCGGGGCAGATAGTGCCCTAAATAGCGACTTCTTACGTAATTATCAACGTGCTATGGGCGAAACAACAGGAAACAATTATTCTGCTACATCTGGAGGTTATAGTTCATCTGGGCAAAGAGCATATGATGATAACCAAAGATATTGGAATGATATGTTAAGTAGATTACAGGGTAGTAATGTTACTAATGCTTACAATATGGCTAATCAAGATTATCAAAATATGATGGGAGCAAATAATTCATATTATAATGCTTATCATTTAGGTAAGGCTTATTCTGATATTGACCAGTATAATGATATGGTTGATAAAGCTAATAAGAACTGGTATAGCGGAGTTATGAGTGCCGTTGGGTCGGGTTTATCAGCTATTCCTAATCCTTGGACTATGGGTATTGGAAGTGCATTATCAGCAGCTGGTTCTCTTACTGGGAATAATGCTGGTGAATTAGCTGACCAGATGGCAGGACTAGGGAATAATGCTCGTGGAGAAGGCGGTTCGTCTAATATATTAGGTGGAGCTTTCCAAAAAGGATATGAAGGTATTGGCACTCTTATTAACGATTGGAAGAGTGGTAATAAACAATATTTCCCTAAATGGGCTGGAGGAAAAGGAATACAAACTAACAAGATAAACACAGGTGGTTCTTTATTCTCTAGCAACAACCCTTGGTCAGCAAAGGTAGGAGGTTAATAGATGGTTAATACAGCAGATATGAAAAGACTGATTATTAAAATTGCTTCTAAAGAAGGAATTGACCCAGCTATTGCCTTAGCTATTGCCGAACAAGAAAGCGGTTTTAATCCTAATGCTAGAAACAAATCTAGTAGAGAAGACTCAATGGGAATGTTTCAAATCAACACAAAAGCTCATCCCGATTATAAGGGAGGATTTAACCCCGAAGCAAATACCCGTTATGCAGTTAGAATGATTAAAAATCTTCTCCAGAAAACTAACGGGAATATACCTCAAGCTATGGCGGCATACAACGGAGGTTGGGGAGGGAAAAATTCTTCGCAAGCTCAAAGATATGCTAAGCAAGCTTTTGGAAGAATTGGCAAATATGCCTCTGTATCTAATAATGCAAGTAAAATTGCAATGAATTATGACGATGCAAGTAATCCAACTCTTAAAGGTCGTGTAACTGGTATGGCATCAAACTTAAATATTCCTAATCCAGATAGACCTAATTATAAGGATTTGTTTGCTGAAGCAGTTCAAGACCCAACGGGGTTAACAAATGCAAAAATAACTCCTAGAGAAGAAATGGCTTTAAGGAATATTGCAGCACCAGTACAAGCTCCAGCTGACATAAGACCTATGGTTCAAGTAGGTACTAATACAGATGGAACTCCTCAACTGGTAACAGCAAGTCAATATAATGATATGTTAAACCAGCTTGATACAGAAAGAATACTTCAAGCTAATCAGCAACTTCAAGCAAGTCTTCCAGCTATGTCAAAAGCTGAAATCCAATTAGGTGGACAAAGTGCTTACGATACAATGAAGGGCTTAAGGGATGAGTATAACCAAGCTCTTGCTAATGACCCTCGTTGGGATTTAGTTCGTTTAACTCCAGAACAAGCTCTGGATGCAATGAATGTTATGAAAGCAAAACAAGGAGCTGGAACTTTGGGAGATGTAAGTAAAGAAAAATATTATCAGATGATGAACTCTTTACAAAACTATCAAACACCAATTGATAATGCTTATGATTTAACAAATCAAGAATATCTTGCTCAACTAGCTAATATGAACCAATTCCAAAAAGCGGCTTTAACATTAGCGCAAGGTAACCAAGCTTTAGCTCAAACTTTAATGGAACAAGCTCGAGCTGGAAATGGTGATGTTATTGACGCATTACAAAAGACCCAACAAAAAAGAATGGAAAAGGAAGCTGATTATCAGAAACAAATTCAATCTGATTATGGTACATTGTTAAATACACAACGAACTGGATTGAATACATACTTTAATCAACTTCCTGTAACTGAAGCAAATGCAGTTAACGCACAAAATCAGTTTAATCTAGGAAGATATGGAACAGATGCTGGTGTTTATGGAACCAATGTAACTACAGCTAAAGACTTAATTATGCCACAAATTAAATCTGATGTAGAAGCAAATAGTCCAGTAGTTCAAGAACAACTAAGACAGGGTCAACAAAAAATTGACATTCAACAACAAAACGCTGACACAGCTAGAGCTGGTGCAGCTGGTAATATCGTTGCTAATGGTATGTTTAACCCAGAAGGTTTTGGTGCAGCTTCTCAAACTGTTCCATCAATTAGAAATATTCTAGGACAGCCTACAGCTAACACAAGTAACGCCTTATTTGGTCTTACGCCAAGACAAGGTAATACGCCACAAATGTTTGACTTTATGAATATGTTTAGAACAAATGATTAAGGGGTGTAATTAAATGGATTTTTCACAATATATTAATCTAGGGTTAACTCCAGAGAGTCAAGAATTTTATAGAAATCTTTCCACAGTAGGTGTTCCTTCGGGAACGGGTGGCACTTCAAGTACGGATGCAGGGGTAGGGGCAGAAGCCCCTTTATCCCCCGAGCAACAAAGAGCAGCTCTTGAACAACTACAAGTTTCAAGACAGCCAGCACCTTCTCCTAGCTGGCATACAGAAGGAAGAATTGTTCCAACTAAATCAAATTTCTGGTATGCTATACCTTACAATGCTGTAAGAAATGCTGGAGATATATCAACGGGATTGACTTATGCTGCTACGCATATTCCAGAATTAACTGGAAGATTTGTAGATTTTCAAAAACGTAATTGGAAGAATACAGAGCGTGAAGCAAAAGTATTCCGTAAGATGGTTGAAGATGGAAATGCAACTCTTGGCGATTATGTTCAATATCTAGGTAGAGTAGCTCAAACAAACCCAGTTAATGCTACTTTAAATAAAACATTAGATTTATGGGGTCAACCTTACAACCTTAATACAAGAACAGCTGGCGAATTAGCTGGTGTGTACAAAGACAAAGGATTTGTTGAAGGCACTAAAGCTGTAGGTCAACAAATTAAGAATACAGCTAAGTCTATGGCTGAAAACCCATTAGATGTTGCTCTTGACTTTGCTCCTGCTATTAGTACTGGAATTAAAGCTGCAAACAAAGCAATTGGCAAGGCTGGAAAAGGTTTTTCAACCGCTAAAGGGGCAACAGCTGGACAAGTAGCAGAAGATATAATCAATACAACAACATCTGAAGTTGCACGTGATACTAATAAAATAATTGAACAAGCAAAGGATTTAGGTAAAAATAAAAACCTTAACGACCTAATCAAAAGAGCTGAAGAAACGGGTGACTGGGAAGGTGTGCCAGTAGCTCAAAGAGAAGCACTTAAAAAGTTTTCTGATGACTATAATATTATTACTCAAAAACACAGCCCTCAAACGGCAGTTGACCCAGAGCATTTGACCGTAGCACAGAATATAGCTAGAAAGAAAAATATAACTTATAGACAGGCTGAAAAAGAAATTACAGCATTGTACGACTCAATTCCTCAAGGGATTGACAGAAATGTAGGTTTAAAAAATCTAGCAGAACAAGGTGATAAGTTAGCTAAACAAGTTATCGATGCTAAGCAAGGGTTTTATGAAGGAAGATTATTCCCGATTACTCACGCTATGGATGAAGCAGCAGAAATTGATAAAACATTGAAAGCTGCATCTGGATTAGATGATACGAAAAGAATTTACTCTGGCAAGTTTTCTACACGGGAGTTTGGTACTCAAACCTATGAAGATATTGCCAAGGCTTTATCTAAACCAGACGAATATGTTGAAAGATTAAGTAAACAATATATCGGTAACAATATAGCAAAACAACTTGAACAAGGAGTATTAGCTGGAGAAAGTATTTTAGCTAAAGATGCCAAGGAAGCTAAATATGTTAGTAAAGAAGCTCTTCAATCTGGCGATATACTTAAAGCTCTAGATAATGCAAGTGACACGGCTACAAAAGTAGATGACATACCTATCAATAAACACGTTGTTAGAGAATTGAAGCAACAATTGAAACCTTTCGGGTCTCCATTCGGCTATCAAATTCTAAACGACTTTTATAACCTAGGTAAAGGTCAAATGCTTGCATCTGGTACGTATTTAGGTGCTAACGCAATTGGTGGTGGTATAACATCATTACTTGCATCTGGTACAAATATATTAGATGATGTAGCAAATGCTATTGCAACACAAGGAAGACTTTCTAAAGAACTTGGAACGTACAGAGGGACAAGTCAACTTAGAAATATTAAAACTCCAGTCTTAAGAGAGTTAAATCAGTTTAATAAATATACAACTGGTGGTATAGCTGAATTTCTTGATAGAAAATTGCAAAACTCTTTCTCTGAAATAGCAGCAAACAGAAAACTTAGACAAATGGGGGTTTTACCTCAAGACAGGTTAAAATATATTGAAACGGCTGAAGCGGATAAATTGGCTGATATTATCAAAGACGTTAAGACTACTTCATTGTTAAACAACTCTAAAACATTCTTTCCTAGACAAGTTATTGAACCATTGGCTATGTCTAATCCATTTTGGAGATGGGTTGATACAGCCGCAGCAAGTACAGTTCACATGACAACTAAATACCCAGCTTTAGCTAACTGGGCTTTAAATCAAACCTTAGCTGAAATAGGGCTTGATGAAGAGATGCAGAATAGATTAAATCTAGGTGTTAAATCAGACAAACAAGGTGTATCATATTACTTCGATGATAGAACTGGTCAAATAAAAGAAGCGACTATTGAATGGATACCTCAAATGAATACATTCAAATTGATTTCCAATCCAAAAGATAGTGTACTTCGTGACCCAACTACATCTGTAACACTTGCTAGATTATGGAATGCTTCTCAAGGTAAGGATGCTTACGGTCGAGCTCTTAAACGAGCAGAAAAGAACCCTAATAGAAGACTTTCTCATATCTATGATGGAGCTCAAAGATATACTTGGACAGACCACGGTTGGGAAAAGCAAGAAGGAAGATTAGACGAACTAGCTTCAACCTTTGCTAAAGAAACAATTGGTATTTTAAACCTAGCTAATAAAAACGTTCTTCCTACAATTGGAACGGTGTTAGGTCGTAAATACTATCAGCCATATGCTCAAAGTTTATTTGGTGACTTCCATAAAGATGAATTAACTAATAATATGATAATGGGCGGTGACCCACGTAAACCACGTGAACTCGCTGATGTAATGGGTGCATACTTAGGATTGTACAGCCAACCTTATATTCCTAGACTTCAAGAAGATAGACCATTATCTGTTAGAAAAGGCAGAAGTCTTTTGAGAGGTCAAAGATACGATTTATTAAGAAAACAAAGGGGGTACTAAATAAATGGCTAATAAAATAGATAGATTTACACTCCCAAGATTGGATTGGTATGATAATCAAGGCATTGATGCCGATACAGGCGAAATCGTTGGTAGAATTTACAAAGACATTTTAATTGAAAACTTTAATGCTATTGAAGAAAAGTTAATTGAAATGACTAAGTTAGATGCCTTCGATGTGAACCTCCCAGACTTGAGTACAATAGTTTATCCAGATGTAACACTTAATTCAGAAGAAGATAGTATTGTTAATCTACGTTCGCTAATGAATGTTATGAACTGTAGAAAGTATCCAATTACTTGCGATTTCAATGGCACAAAATGTACAAAGATGGTTTTTTACACAGAAGATAATAAGATTATTGAACGTCTTGATTATCAAGAAACAGGAGCAAGTGATAGTAAACCTTGGGTTTATTGTAATCTATCAAATGGTGATGTAACAGCAAGTGCTTCATCTGCCACGCCTACTGGCGCTATGTTTGTTGGATGTTATACTAACGGTTCAATCAAATGTAATGAGTCTGGGTATTTAGTAGGACGTAACGTCCTACAAGCATTATCAAAAATGAAATTCCAAAATATTGGAAATTTAACGGTCGATGGGAATAATGCTGGAAACCGTGAACCTAAAAACTGGACTGATGGTGGAGACACTGTAGGTTGGTCAGATACCGAAAGACACACTGGTTCATTTACTTTTACAAGATGCAAATACGGAAGGACAATTAGATAATGGGTTTTGATTTCTTTAACAATTCACATTTAGCTTTTGGTTCAAAACTTACAGCTGCATTTAAACAGTTGAATAAGTTAAAAAGTGAAGCTGAACTAAATCTTAAGAATGTTCTTTCTGTTCAAGATATATATAAAGAATATATATCCAGAAATTATCAAGTACCAGTTCCGGCAGAACTTGGTTCACCTTGCAGGGTAAATGAAGTATTTCAGATTGTTGATGCTCCTTTCATAGTTAAAAAACTCGTATATGCTAATAATAAGTTATATGTTGATATTTTAACTTTTAATAGTACAACATTAAGAATTACCTGTGCTTCTGGTGAAACCGATTTAAAAGAAGGCTCAGCTTATTATGAACAGTCTATTTCAAACTTAACTACAGGTCGAGAAATTAAGTTTGTGAACAAAAACAAAGTTGAAACAGGAGCTAAGCTATTTGACTTCAGAATAGATGGTAATGGGTATATTTGTTTAGAAAATATATCTGAATATATCCAATCTGTAGATTACAATAATTATTCTAGTTTAAGTAAAGGAGCTAATGTTTCTCTTCCTTATACAGCAACAGATTATGAATGCGTTGTAGTTGTAGGCAAAGATAATACAGCTGAAATAAAACTAAACGGTACAACTATCTTGGGGTACTGGGATGCACGCAATTGTAAAAGATTTGTAGTGGTTTATATGAAGGCTGGAGATAAGTTGACGGGTAGTGCTTCATTAGCATTTAAAGTAAAATACAATGTTAAGTAAGGAGAAGGCAGAATGAAAGATTTTAAAGGTTTAGTTAAAATATCCGATGTGCAAAATGCTTTTGATGAAATCGTGGGTAATATCAATGATATGGTTGATACCTACAACGCTTCTGCTAAAGTACTAAACATTGATTATACGAAAGGTTCAGCAGAACTTGGAGCAAGCGGATATACTCTATCTGTAGGTGGATTAAAACGTATCATTCAAACTTATCAAGGGTGCTCAGTTGGATGTAAAGCCTTCAAGATTGATGCTAACCATTGCAAGGTTACAGCTGGTTTTGTCTTTGCTGATAATACAGTTTATCGAGCTAACGAACAAGATATGACTGGTAGTGGTAACATTCTATACTTCGATGTAGATAACAAGAGATACAGTTTTGGAGCTGGAGCGACAACTTCAGTGCAAGACGTAACTGTTCCTAAGATTACTAATAGTACATCTTGGGGTAACATCTGGGCAACTTCAGATAGCTCAGTTGCTTGGCAAGTACCTAGTATGATACCATCTGGAACAGCTGGTGTTTATAAAGGATGGACTGCCTCAGCAAAACTCGAAGGATACGGAAAGCAATGGCAATGGGTTTGGAATTTCCCATCTAACTCTTCTGGGCACGTTAAGTTTGGTGTAATTGATGCTTTTGGCGTCGAACCATTTTCTATGGGTACATTAAGTGGAAGCCTATCTAACTTTAAAACATCTCGAGATAGTAATAATAATTTGTGGTGTGAATTTGATTTCACCAATGCAAATGGGATAAGAATATACGGAACATTTAATAAACGTAGTGCATATGTAGAACCATTTTATTCTTTCTTTGGGATGCAGTTATCCAATGTTAAAACAACAATCATAACTGGAGGAGATGCTGACGCAGGTCGATTAGTTAAAATATGCGATTTGAACTGGAATAGAGATACAAGACAGCTTACTACAATCAATAAGGTTATGTCTGAAAGTTCAAGTAGAAGTATAACTATTCAAAGTAAAGGTTTACCTTTTAAATCCAACAATGGATTTACTGGAGGTGGAGCTTTTTGCTGGGCAACCGATGGGGAATATGATGGAGAGGTAAGGTTATTCGGTAATCAAATATCATATATGCAGAATATAGGAGGTAATAAATTGCATTACTTTACCATCCCAACATATCTATATATCCCAAACGGTGTTGCAAACCCACTTAACGGAAAACTAATGAACACTTATGCAGCAAAATACAAAGGTTAAAAACAAGTAAAAATTATGGTATAATAAATTAAAGAGGGGCTAACTCCCCTCTTGGATACCATACAAAATAAGGAGAAATATATGCCTTACATTGATGCAACCTGTATAAAAGGACAGCGTAACCCTTTTACAGTTTCAATAGAAATAAACGATAATGCAAGCGACTTTAGTCCACTTGACCTAAATAACTATGCAATTCGTCTCCAAGTTCTTGGGTCACCTACAGCTGATGCAAAAGTACTAATCGAAAAGATTATAACACAGAACACAGATATAGAGGAACTTGGGCAAATAGATGACCCTAACAATGGCGGGTTTACCTTTGTTATATCCAAAGCTGATACAAACTTACTTGGACTAGGTAAATTCCCAATCAAATTAGATTTACTTGATGCAACTTCGCTAGCTCTTATTTATAGTTTAACTATAGGTGATGAGAATAACGAGTTTAATGCAATCAGAGTGGTACAAGTGTAACTGGAGGAATAAATGGCAGATTTTCACTACTATTTGAATAGGCAAGGTACTCGTGGTCAAAGAGGTGAAAAAGGTGATACAGGGTTTAGTCCACTTATCACAGAAAAAACAAACACAAAAGAAGAATATGTACTTCATATTCAAAATGAAACAGATGAGACATCTTTTGATACTCCTAACTTAAAAGAAGGTCTTGTACCAGAAGATATGGGCGGAACGTACGTTCGACTTAATAGAGAAACAGGTAGTCAATATTACGGAGATATTAACAGTGCAACAGAAACTGTAGCTGGGGTAGTTAAACTTGAACCAGAAGAAACTGTACTTAACCCTGCAAGTGAAACATCTGTTTTAACGGCTCAATCCGCAGTGAATAATTACGGGTTAAAAACTGATGTACAAAAACTCCAAGAAAATATATATGTTTCAGCAGTTGGAGTTCAAGATAAATTACTAAGAGTTGGATATTCTAAAAACGGTGTTTTTGACCACGCTAGTTTAATAGAATTACCATCTGGAACAGGGGATGTATCGTCAGCTGGAAATAATAAATTCACTGGAGATAATACTTTTACAGGGAAAGTTAATATTGCTGGTGGAGTATTAACAGTTGATGGAGTTGCAAACCTTAACCAAGCTACTGCACAATACCTTAATGCTGTAAATATAACAAGTACTGGAGAGGTAAATGCTGTATCAATTAAAGCAAATGGCTTACGTTCAGATGATATTCAGACTACCGAAAACAAGAAATATCTTACTGAATTAGATGTAGATAATCAAACTATCCAAGTTGTTAATGGTAAACTTCACGCTAATTTAGATGAATTAGGTAACGAAGTAAATGACTTAGCAGGTCGAGTAACAGGTTGTGAGTCCGATATTTTAACAATGAAGACTTCTATCGGAATGAAGCAAACTAAGTTAACTGCTGGTGCTAATATTACCTTAACAGACTTGACTGATGGAACGGTTCGTATTGATGCAACTGGCGGAGGTGGTACAGGGGATGTTCCTATTGCGACAACCACAACCGCTGGTAAAGTTAAACCAGATGGAACTACAATTACCATCACAGACGACGGAACAATTAGTGCCGTTGGTGGAGGAGGTTCTGCACCAACTAATATGATGACAACTGATACAGACCAGACTATTACAGGTATTAAGACTTTTACTCCTTCAAGTACATCATCTTATGGCGTAAAAACAGGATTAGCTGTAGGTTCTATGCGTTTAGGAATTGATAATTCATCTAGCCCTAACCCTGTTATTTCTGGAGAAAATATTATGATTGTTAATAGCGCTGGAAATAAAATTGCGACTTTTGGAAGTTCTGAAAGTATTTCGTTTGGTGGTGGCTCAGCTTCGATGGTTTTAAACTGTTTAGCAAATACTACAAACATTAAGTCGGGGGCTTCTATTAATTATATGGGAAATCTCCAAGTAGGTGTGAGAACATTAACATACACTTCTGCTACAGGGGAAACAACAGATTTATTAGCAGGTAATATTCCAACTGTAATTGATGGAGGAGATAGTACAACAGCATGATAGAGTTAAGTGAAGTACAGATTATAATATTGATGATGGTCTATGGACTTCTCGGCACGGTGTGGTTCTGTATATCTATATAAAACAAAATTATTTAAGAGGGGTTAAAATCCCCTCTTTTTTATGATATAATAAAGGTATAAGATATGAAACAACACATAACAAACAAAGGAGGATTTTGTTTATGTTTATAGCAAAACAAGGCGAGTTAATTGTCTTAACAGATACAACAAGAGAAAATCTTGAAAAAAGGACAATTATGATGCCTAGCATTACTATTGAAGAAGTTAATGAAGACTATCAATTAGTAGGTGGAGAATACGTTACCGCAAAAGTAGCTGTGCAAAAAGAAAAAGAGAGAATTGCTATGCTTAGGATGACTCCTAGAGATTTTCTTCTAGCTTGTACACAGAAGTTAGGTATTGAATGGACTAAGTTAAAAGAATTGATGGACACGAATGCTCAAGTAGCTATTGAATTACAATTCTGTAATCACGTATATAGAGGTAATCCATTACTTGACCAATTAGCAGGACAGTTTGGAGTTACTTCAGAACAATTAGACAACTTATTCAAAGTAGCAAATGGGGAGGAGATTAAGTAGTATGACAAAAATACAATTAAGAAGAGATACAGCAGCTAACTGGTCAGCTAATAATCCAACCCCTTCAGCAGGTGAACCTTGTTTTGAAACTGATACAGGTAAGTTGAAAATTGGGGATGGTGTAACGGCTTATAATGATTTAGCCTACCAAGGTGGCGGAGATAGTTTGGTTAAATCCGTTGACCGTAATTTCTTTGTAAGTAACACTGGAGAGCTTAGTTTATCAAATGCTATAAACGTCGGGATTTCAGTTACAGCAGGTACTGTTATAGGCTCTACTGCTGTAGGTGCTCCCGCTCTTAGATTAGGTTCTTATGCTGGTACGCCAGTTAGACCAGAAATTACATATACAGCTACAGATGGAATGAAAATCAATGCTAGAGCTTTAGAAGCCTCTGGAAATATTATGAAACCTGTTACTGTTATTGCTTCAGAATTTAAATCTGGAGATAATAAAACTCAATATGAAGTAGTTAATAAATCGCCAGCTAACAATACATATATGGCTCATATGGCTATGCCTAGTGACAAATATATAGATTTGACTTTAGGTGCATCTGGTACGACTTATACCGCTCCTGCTGATGGGTATTTCATATTGACTGGAAGCCTTCCTACTTCAAGTGATGTAGGGCACGTAACTCTTATCAATAGATTAAATACTACCTCTGGTACAGACGGTAAATTCACTGTCCGCTGTTATGGTGTTGGTTCACCTAATGTTGGTACTGGGTTATATGCTTCTGTACCAGCTAAGGCAGGAGATAATGTTGTTGCCGCTTGGGCTGGGGCTGCTACCGCTTCTATTTTAAGATTTATTTATGCTGTGGGCTCTGAACCTGCTGAATAGAATTATAAGATAAGGAGGATTAGATGAGAAAAGTAAATATTGGAACAAACAACTACACAGAAGTATATGCTACAGACGAACCAAAATTTAACGCAAATCATAAATACGAAGTACGAAACGTACCTTCAGGAGGTGCAGTTATTTCAGAAGATGAAATTTATGCTAAAGTGTCTTTTCAAAAAGGACCTATTAAAGAAAATGGTGTAAATGGCTGTCATAATGAAGATTTAATTGCTATAGTAATTGATAGGCTTGAATGTTTAAATCAAGGAGATTTCAGATGCAAAGAAAACTCTATCGCAATTACAAAGCTTAAGGAAGCTCTGATGTGGCTTAACAAAAGAACACTTGATAGAAGATTACGTAGGGTAGAAGGGACAAGTCAAAAATAAAAATTCTTTTTCGTAGATGAAAACTTTTCATTTGAACAGAACTCAAATACAAATAATACAAGGAGAAAAATATGAAAAAACAAGAACAAACATCTGAATTCGCTAAAGGAGTTAGCGTAAAAGTACAAGAAACAAAGTTTGGTGATATTATTAAACTAGGAGTTAATGTAGAACAATTTCTAGAAAATGAACCGAACGAAGCTGGCTTTATTAACATTGAAATCAAAAAATCAAAAACTGGTAAAATGTACGCAGTGTTATCGAAACCAATTGAAAAATAATCCGACCTAAACTCGGATTTAATAAAAACTAGTTGTTATCGGCTCTTCCAGCTTTAAATGAACCGTTATCTTTTTCGTTCATAGTATGAACTCAACCGCCCACAATCGGGCTTTATTCTGGTATATTAAGGAGGCATCGAAAAATGATTAGCATAACAACTTTACTTTGTACAATAAACACTATTATTCTGGTTATCTTTGGGTGTCTTTATCTAAAGAAAAATTATGTAGTTATGACATCTGAAGAATATCAAACTATAGCTCAATTTGTCGAAGAACATTCAGAGGAAGCTGAAGCAACCGAAGAAAAAGCGGGAGGAGTTGGATTTCAGATTTATGACGAAGAAGTAGCAGAAGCGGAGGAAGAAGATGACTAGATATGTATTCCATTTTTGTAGAAATAAAGAATGTAGAAATGGTTGGCTTGATATAGATAAAACAAACGCTAAAACTATTCCTCCCTTTTGGAAGTACTGTAGAGAATGTGCGAAAAAGCTTGGAATAGATTTTGACAAACAAAAACCTTCGGATGCGAAGTCTGAAAAACAGCTAGAAGCAGAGAAGAAGAATGCAGAAAACCTAAAATCTATAAGAAAGAAATCTTAAATTTGAAGGGTTTATATATACCTCTTATAGATTTATCCTAGATTTTACTAACCCCTCTTAAAAAGGATTTATTACAGGAAGGAATGAATAAATGATTTTATACGCACTAAAAGACTTAGCAACGGAGTATTTCGTAACAAGAAATGGTCGGTTCGACGAGTTAAACAAGGACACTCAACTCTTTACTTCAAAATCTCAAGCTGAAAGATGCCTTAAATTTAACTATGAAGGATTAGGTTATTTAAGCGATTTAATGAGTTCGTTGGTATATTCTATCTTAGAAAAGAAATACGGGGTGTATAGAGGCGTATTAGAAGTCTCTCATAAAGAATTTCTTGATGTTGCAGACGATATAAATTTAGAAGTTGTAAAGGTACAACTAAATGAAAAGCGAAGCAAAAAAGAAGAATAAATACATTCCTAGACAGAAATTGACTAAAACGCAATTAAATAATGTTAGGAAGGAAATACAAACTATCTGCAAGGAAATAGGCTGGATACAGTTTTCTTCCTTTGAAGAATTAGCAGATATGCTTTGTCTTCCTAACGGTGACTATATTCAACTAGCAGTAAATGAACTTCGAAAGAGAGAAGAGATTTTGCTGCAAGTTTGGTTGAGGGATATGTTTATAAGTCTTATACCTAACACTTGGTTTTATACACGGTTTGTTGAAGATAATATAGAAGGATAGATAAAGATGGATTACGAAATAAATAAATGTAGAAAAGATTTATATTTACCAATATTGAAGTATTGGATACACGATACCTTTGGTACAAACTTAACGGAGTCAATGATTTACAATTTAATTCTTCAGTATGGTTATCTTACTTGGACTAGCGATTATATTGCAGATTGTGTTTACTGTACAGGAAAGACTGTCAAGCTTACTGTAAAGAAATTATGCGAGCTTGGAATTGTCAAAAAGATACTTGTACCTTATGGAACTAAAAAGAAGTGGATTTTAATAGCTCTATATACTGAAGAAGGAAGAAGAACTGACGAAGAGGTTAAACAACTAATTATTGGAGGATGCAGAACGTTTAGAATATTTCAAAAGAAAAAGGAAGCTATGGACTTAGATAGCTGGATAAAAAAAGAGATTATTCCAAAACGTTGTTTTTAGGTGGAGAACATTTTGTTACTGGTAAATGGAAAAAATGTTACTGGTAAGTGGAAAAAATGTTACCTTAATAATAATATATAATAATAATAAAGTATATCAAACATTTACTCACTTTTATTGATAAATTATATGATTAAAGTATAAAAGTTCGTACTCATAAGCTATATCTAATAAGATAACTTAAGCTTATTCGTTATTAAGTATATACAATATCTTAGATATATGATTTATTTTCTTTTAAGAGTTTTACACGTTTTTTGTAGTTAATATATAAGATATAATAAATAAAGTAATATAATAACTGAAAAGAGTTTTACACGTTTTTTTTAAGAAAGTAAATAAAGCATAAATAAAGAGAAATAAGAACTAGAAGAAAGAATGTGTTCCGCTCGCTCAATCCTTTGATTGATAAATTATATCATTCTAAAGTATGAGGAATAGCTGTTCTTTAGAATTATATATACTAATTCTATTGGATTATAAGGTCATCCTAGCGGATTATATGTTATTCGTATAATTAACCTTTCAACTTAATTTGCTAGATACACCTCTCGTGTATGAGGGTATAATCCCACTTTTTTCGGGCGAAAGGGAAGGGGGCTTATCGACGTATCACCCCCCTGGTTATAATAATAAGGGTTGAAGTTGGTTAATTAGTTATTAACCTGTATATAATATAAATTATATTTAGTATAATATATTATAAATTATGAAGAATAACTAATACTAAAGAACTATATAAAAATAATTCTAAAGTATTAGATAAATAGTTCTAATGGATAATGTATTTTATTTTATAATGATGTATTATAATAATGTAAGTTAAATAAATAACTTACATAAGGACATTGATAATATAATATTTTGATTGTAACAATATGTAACTAAACACTTAATAAACAAGTTAACATATGTTATAATAAGAATATAAGGTTAAGTTAATCAATAAATAATAAATAACTTAGTGGACTGGACAGAAACCAGAAATAAAAAACAGAATGAAAATCATTAAGTGATTTATGAAATAAATAACTTAACAAATTAATTAAAATAATTAAATAAGAACTTTCGGCATAATGAGAATGTAGTTAAGCTCCGAAACAAAATAAAAGAAATCTACACGTAAGCCACAATCTCACTTAATGACGTGCAGTAGTGCAATACTTGGATACAAGATGGGGAATGGTCTGGAGTGTTTATTTTATTTAAATATCATATAATTATTATATAATTAACTTACTACAAAAAACGTGTGGTATTTTAATAAAGTAAATAATAAATGAAAGGATAATAAATTATGAAAGAACTATTTTTTCTTGTTATAATATGTTTAGGTATTTGCACTTTTTTAGATTGGCTGGCTCAATTACCAGATTTAGTTTTTAATATATTATTTTGGGGGTCGATAATAATAGGTGGTATAATAGATCACTTTAGTTAAATATATACATAATTAACTTAATAAAACGTGTATAAAATATGAAAGGATTATAGTATGAATGAAAAGACTATTAGATGTGAAGGATGGTATAGTAGAACGCATAAAGAAATAGCAGAAATAAATGAGGAAAAATATTGGAAAATATACCATAAAGTTTGGTATAATTGGGATCAGATTATAGCAAGGTCAAAAGTGGATAATATCTCTGTGGCAGATGTAATAGCAAGAGATTATGATACCTGCTATGCAGTCGGGGCAGATATAGCAGCCTCAATAGCGTTACGCAAGGTAATAGGATAACATAAGAAGTAATAAATTAGGAAGTATAATACTATGATTACAGTTAAAATTGATGAAGGCTTATTGGTAGAAATATTATTAAATAGGGTTGAATTTTGGACAGATGATAATCGTATTCAAGATTTATTTAAAGATTACTACGAAAAGTTGGTTAACTCTGGATGCTTTGAGGGTTGCGAATTAGATATTATAAGCATAGTTGATAATGATTATATAAATAATCTAACAACTATTAGTAAAGAAGACTTTGAGTTATGGAATATCAAAAGCGAAGAGGATGATAGTATTGAAGCTTTTAATGAAGAAGAAGATTTATATTTAATTAGAACTTATTAAGCTTTACTCCGAATGCAGAGTGATTGACTGCATTTTTTTTTATAGTCGATGGCTAGATTAGCTTATGACTGTTCTAGCCTTTTTCTTTTATGGTGTAACTAATTAAATGAGGTGTAATATGATTTTGAATATAAAATATATTTGCGAAGAATATATAATAATAAATGGGCTTTATAAATTAAAAACTTATAATTTACAAAGGATAGATGACGAAATGTATAGAAGTATCACAAGTAAGGAAACGATGGCTTGTTTTCGTGCCTTAGGCGGTGAAGAAAAAGCGACAAGAAGGAAAACAAAATTCGGAAATAAAATCATAAGATTAGAAAGCTTATCACCAGATAAGAAAACAAAGATATTAAGACTCTTTAATTTTAATGAAGCTTTGGAGGAGGTATAACATTATGCAATATGTTTTATTAACAGTAACAAGCAAAGAAGGTTTTATTGTTGGTGTTGATTGGTTTGCAAACAAGAAAGAACCGAAAGGACCTTTTATATTTCAATACCAAGGTGAAGTAATTCGACAACATATATTCAGAGAGGAAGAAGGCGAGATATTTTATAGCTTAATATCCTTATACGACCCAGAAATAATAAAGCGTTTAAATGTATTTGATGAAGAAAGGGAAGAAAGATTAAATAAGGATAAGTAGATAATGAATGATTTTTTATTTATAATGATACTGTTTTTGAGTACAGTAATACTTATTAACCAATTGATGTACAAATTATAGAGGAGATAAACAAATGGAAATAATAAAAAATAACTTCACATTCAAACACATAGGCAAACTTAATCCTAATAAAGTTTTGTTGGTAGTCTTTCACCATCGAGGCGGTAATGGTGATGTTCAATCAATACATCAACAACATTTAAAGCAGGGATGGGCTGGTATTGGTTATCATTACTATATTAGAAAAGATGGTAAAGTATATCAAGGCAGACCTATTCAATATGTTGGTAGCCATTGTAAGGGTAACAATAGTTGTTCAATAGGAGTATGCTTAGAAGGAAATTTTAGCAAGGAACAACCAACACAAGAACAATTGAATAGTTGTGTAGAGATATATAAATGGATTAAGAAAATGTATCCAAGAGTTTACAAGGCAGTTAACCATAGGGATTTATTTCCAACGGCTTGTCCTTGTTATCCATTAGCAGAATATGTAAATCAACGGAGGGGTTAAGAACATGGCAGGAGTTACCAGACGAAAGACAATAGCAGATGATGCGGTTACAAAAGAAATACTTGATAAGATTATAGGTAAGATGTTCGATAAGTTTACTAGAGAAGAAATAGAATTAACTCAACAAAATATAATTAAAACATTATTGCCTTTGAAGTTATCTAACAATATGATAGCAAAAGTCATTAAGGAATTTATTCCAGATAGTAGCCCATCAGCAGGTAGTGTTGCAATTCAAATCAGAAATATAAATAAGAAAAAGAATACAACGCAACAGTTACTAGACTTAATTGGAAAGGAGTTGTAAGTAGAAACTTAGAAATAAAGAAAGGAATAACTGACGAATAGAGATATGAATAGAAAATTTGAAAGTATATTATCCGAGCTAACTAAAGGAGATTAACTATGGTTAAAAAGAAAAGAAGTAAAATACCTCCGCAACCCGAGCTATTAAGTCTTGATATGTTGAAGGCTTTAATATGTAAAGGTGATACGGGATTATTATTTTGTTTTGGTTCTAGTTTTATATCTAGAGTTATTCAAGCAAAAACAAAAGAATATGACGAAGAACTTGTTCCATCGCACGTAGCTATGATTGTTGACGGACAATTTCTATATGAGAGTACATCAGCTCCAGAGAAATTAGGTTATAAGAGAATACCAGCTGGAGTAAGAAGATATTTATTAAAAGACTTTCTTAGACTAGAACGAACAAAGAACACAGAATATTATTTCTATCCGTGTAATCTATCTAGCACACAGCTAGAGAAATATTTATTCTATCCTTATGGAAAAGATATAATAGTTGACTTCCTATTAAAGGATGGTAGTGAAGGAGATAGCAAAGGTTTAATATGCAGTCAGTATGCTAATATATGTAGTAATATACTGGAGGATGAGCCTTGCCCAAGTCCAGCAGTTTTATTTAGAAAAGTAAGAAGTAAAGAATTGTAACAGGATGGGTGAATTTTAAATTTTAATATGGTATAATAATTATAGAAAGGAAAGAATAAATAAGTTATGATTTACTATCAAATTAAATTAGAGGATGACAAAGTTAAAATTCTAGATGTAATAGACAGTGATAAGAAGCCGAAGGATGGAGCAGGAACAATGTTTGTTAATCTAGATGAGATGAATAAGTTTGACCCAAAGTTAGTCGAGTCAGAATATTCTTCGGGAATAGAAAAGTTTTTGTAGGCGTTAGGAGAAGGATTTATCCTTCGACACTACTCTTTTCAAACGGGCTTACCTAGTATTTTTATTAGAGTTTAATTTTTAAAATAAATAATTAAAAGGAGATATACCCTATGTGGCTAAATTTATATTATATAACGGCAAGTGGTCTAGCAGGCGTAGCCGTTGGTGTAGCTATTATGGTATTGTTAGAAGGATAACATAATAAAGTTTTGCAATTTGCTGGTGGGTTGCATCTATTCATAACAACCTCGTAAGCATACCTCATACTTCATGAATATCCTTTCATTCTATCTACACCAGCTTTATTTTTTTAAGAAAGAGGTAACAAAAATGACTAAAATAACCGAGATAAAAACGATAATTGGGGATAAAGAGTCTTCTGAATATTACAGAGATAATAAACCAATTTCAGAAAAAGAGTTCTACTCTTTAATGTTAAGAAAATGTTATTACGAAATAAGAGAAGTTTATTATCAAAAAGAAGGCTTAAGTATTAGAAAGATGTTATTAGTAAAAGGAGATAATGACGATGCCAATTAAAACAAAATGTGCAAAATGTGGTAAAGAAGTAACACTTGATGATAAGTGGAAAAGTTTTGCGGAGAAATTTCCAGAACGTGTAACTTGTATGGATTGTAAAGATGGAGCTAAGAAAAGTGTAGCAACGGCATATAAAAATACAGAGAAATCAGCTAATTCATATAAGAAATCAACAACTCAATCTAATGGAGATGTCAAAAAAGTGTCAGCAGAAATGTTTAGGAAAGCTTATGATGAAATTACGGCGGAATTTTCAGATGTGTTAGACGATGTTAAGGATTATATTGGCGGATGGACGTCAACGATGGTAATCAATCGACTAAAAGAAAAGGACTAAGTTATGAATTATTCTAAAATAGCACAAACAATATTAAAGAAGTATAACAAAATAAGAAAGAACAAAGATAATGGAAGAACAGCAACAACAAAAACTAGATATATTAGAGGAAGAGTTAAGACAAATAAAAATACTTATTAGAACTAATAATCTTTTACTTGCTAGATTTATTCTTCAGCTATCTGAAACTAGAAAAGAATTAGGCTTACCTAAACGAAATGTATTCTTTAAGTTTGAGTTATTGGAAGATGATTATAATGAATTAGTTAAAGAGTTCGGCAAGGGTGAAACTGATAAAGCTTTATATCGATTAGATAGAATGCTTATAAAGAACAAACAACAATGCCCGAACAATATACGGAAATTCATAGCTAGTAAATTAAAAAAAAGTCTAGCAGAAAAAGAAGCAAGAAGAAAGAACGAAGAGTTAGATGAATAAGGTAACAGGTGACAATCCTAATAGTAATTTAAAATATCTTACCAGAAACTATTATTATGGTAAGCTTTTAGACTATGAGTTTGTTTCTGAAGCTATGATATTAAAGCTTGCTTGTTACACAGCTACTGAATACTTTGGTGGAACGACAACTGTAAGGGTTTATGTTCCAACTTCGCTAGAGTATAGGTTAAGGCAGGTTTTAAAGATAAATGAAAATTATTTTATTATAGCAGCACCTTACAGGATAAACTTTAATAAGAAATACCAACACAGAGTAGATATGTTAATAAACATATTTGAGGAAATAATATAGAAATGGATGGAATAATAATTTTATCAACGTTGGCAGTAATGGTAATGATAAATTATATAGTAGTAACAAATGAGATATAAAAGATGGCAAGAAAAATAGATAGAGGATTAGACATATACGATTTATTGATTGACCTTGTAATGAACTTAACTCCATTACAAGCCAAGAATTTATATATAGAATTGTCTGCAAGATATATCCGAAAAGGAAAAACAAAACTATATAATAGAGATGGAGAACTTGACCCAAAAGGAAAGATTAGACTCTGCGAGTATCAGTACAAGGCACTTCGTACAGATTATGGAGATACTTATATTAAGAGAGCTTTTGCCGTATTGTATGATTACATTGAATACTTAGAGAGAAACCAAGAAAGTAGTGCTAAGTATAGGTCAAAGCTCAAGGATTACAATTCAAAGACACATATAAATTTTCTTAAAGAGGATGGATGGGTTTATGAGAAGTGTAAAAGCTTTATTTGTAAAGATAGAATTAAAATAGCTCTTAACCCATACACGATAGAAGATTTTAATACAGCGAAAGAATATATTAAAATGATACCAAAAGACATTAGGGAAAATGCTTTTGATGTTAAGATGTTGATGATGAAATTCCCAGAACTAAAGGAGGTTGATTATGATGAGTAGCTTTCAAGAAATATGGGATAGAATAGACAAATGTTTGACGGCATTCGATGAAGTCATAGCTGAAATCGGAGAGGAAATGTACCCAGCAAAAGACGAATACGGTAGAGATGTTTTTGAAACAAAGTTAGTTATACCACACGAAGATTTTGAAAAATTTCAAAGAACTTATGATAAACTAGAAGACTTGAATATAGAAATTATGAATGATATAATAGAAATAAACGATGGAAAATAATAAATATATAAACAAAAGAATATATAAACCAGTACCAATCCTTGATGGTATTCAAGAAATCAAAGATGATTTTGAAGAAAGAATAGCGCAAGGAGATACTACTTATGGAATTGAAATTCTAGACGATTGTGTAGAAACAATTAGAAATGGTTCTGTTACATTTATAATTGCAAGAGCTAACGTCGGTAAAAGTTTGTGGGGTTTAACTATTGCAACCAACTTAGCTAAACAAGGAAAGAAAGTTTTGATTTGTTCTTGTGAAATGGGTGCAGGACTTCTTATGGAGCGGCAGTTAAAGACATTAACTGGAATAGGGATGAAACAATTGAGAGAGATGTACTCATCTCACAGAGACGAAGCAAACTATATAATGGATAGTATAATAGAA
>OLHG01000204.1_pt1 | contig 42104 bp, 32 predicted proteins | sample 1605971 | NCBI WGS metagenome assembly OLHG01 (sample SAMN03283289) | human gut metagenome | biome: human-associated habitat; material: feces | host: Homo sapiens | place: Peru | collected 2012 | reverse complement strand
GCCACCAAACATTGTTGCAGCTTCAGAAACATTTACATAGTCTTTTGAGCGAAGAGATACTTTTATTCCTTTGTCGGTTTCTCTTAAGAATATAGAAACCTCAACTCCTTCAACATCTCTTCCATTTTCAACTATTCCATCATAGTCTCCATTTTTTGCTCCTACTTTTTCTTCGTCTGCTTTTGTTATGTATGTAAATGCAATTTTTCCATCTTCAAGGAATTCTTCTCTGTCAAGAGCAATTTTATGTAATTCAAATTTTGCTCTTGTTTTGCTTGCAAATACTCTTTGATATACTTTTGAAACTTTTACTCCTTTTTCACATAAGCTTGCAACAAATCTGAAAGTTTCAGCAGTTACTCCTTCATATCTGAATCCGCCTGTATCTGTAATTATTCCTGTTAAGATACATGTTCCAATTTCTTTGGTTACTTCAATATTGTAGTAACCAAAGATAACTAGTAAAAGTTGCGCACATGCTGGTGCTTCTTGGTCAACAAAGTTGTAATCTGCAAACATTGTGTTACTGCTATGATGATCAATCGCAACTTTTGTTTTTGCATTTTCAAAATAATCAATACAATTATTTATAAGTTTTATGCTTGCACAATCAAGTGTTAATACTAAATCATAAGAAGTAACATCTGTTCCAGTCTTTATTTTATCTGCATCAGGCAGAAATTCAAATTCCTTTGGAAATTCTGGAATTATCACATCTGCCTCTTTATTTAATTGCTTTAAAGCTAGTTCCATAGCCAAAGCACTACCAACTGCATCTCCATCTGGATTTTCATGTACTAGAATTGCAATAGTATCTGCTTTTTTTATTTCATCTAATATATTATCTAAAGTCATTTTTTACCTCTTTCTCTAAATATTTATGCTACTATTTGTTCTTTGCGTTTAGTCTTTCTTTTAGTTCTTTGTCTTGTTTGCTTATTTCTTTTAATATACTGTCAATTTTTTCTCCATGTTCTATTGAATCATCGTATTCAAATACAAGCTCTGGAGTAATTCTTAAATTTACAGTTCTTGCAACTTGTGATCTTATGAATCCAGCAGATTCTTTTAATGCCTTCATCGTTTTTTCATTACTCTTTGAATTTAATAAACTTACATAGACTTTTGCATATTTTAAGTCAGGGGTAACCTTAACTTTAGTAACGCTTATCATTCCAGTTGCATCTGGATTTTTTAGTTCATAAGTTATTATATGGCTTATTTCTTTCATAAGCTCTTCATTAATTCTTCCAAGTCTTGCCTCATTTTTACTCATAAAGCATCAAACTCCTTTTCTTTTATTTGTTTCCGTGTTCTTGAGATATTTGTTGTACTTTAGACTTCTTTGTTCTTTTTACTTCTTCCATTACAAATACTTCTATAATGTCGCCTTCTTTTATGTCATTATATCCTTCTATTTGTAATCCACATTCAAATCCTTTTGCTACTTCTTTAACATCGTCTTTAAATCTCTTTAAAGATGCAAGTTTTCCTGTATGAATTACAACATCTTCTCTTATAACTCTTACACCGGCATTTCTTTCTACTTTTCCGTCTTTTACATATCCACCTGCAATAGTACCAACATTTGATACTTTGAATGTTTGTCTTACTTCTACATTTCCAATTACTTTTTCTTCGTATACTGGATCTAATAGTCCATTCATAGCAGCTTCTACATCTTCTAATGCTTGGTAAATTACAGAATATAGTTTTATTTCTACTCCTTGTTTCTCTGCTGCAGCTTTTGCTATTGCATTTGGTCTTACGTTGAATCCTATTATTATTGCTTTTGCTGCTTTTGCAAGGTTTACATCTGATTCATTTATTGCTCCAGCATTTGAATGTATTACTTTTACTTCTACATCTTCATCAGAAAGTTTTTGTAAAGATTGTTTCAATGCTTCTGCAGTTCCTTGTACATCGGCTTTTACAATGATGTTTAATTGTTTTAGGTTTTCATGTTCCATTTGCTCGAATAGATTGTTTAGAGTGACTTTGTTGTAAGCATCCATTGCTTTTTCTCTTTCTTGTCTCTCTCTTCTCTCGATTAAATGTTTAGCCATTTTTTCGTCTTTAACTTCATAGAAGGTTTCTCCTGCTTCAGGAACTTTTGTAAGTCCCATTATCTCTACTGGTGTAGAAGGTCCAGCTTCTTTAACTTTCTTGCCTTTGTCATCTTTCATAGCTCTAATTCTACCTATTGTAGTTCCAACAACAATTGTATCTCCTACATCTAGAGTTCCTCTTTGAACTAATACTGATGCGATTGGTCCTTTTGCTTTGTCTAGTCTTGCTTCTATAACCACACCTTTTGCTTGTTTCTTTGGATTTACCTTTAAGTCTTTTACGTCTGTAACTAATAGTACCATTTCTAGCAATTGGTCAATGTTAATATTTTTCTTAGCAGAGATTTCTACAAATATTGTATCTCCACCCCATTCTTCTGGTACTAACTCGTATTTCATTAATTCTTGTTTTACTTTATCTGGATTTGCTCCTGGTAAATCTATTTTATTTACAGCAACTACTATTGGAATTCCAGCTGCTTTAGCATGATTTATTGCTTCAACAGTCTGTGGCATGACACCGTCGTCTGCTGCTACAACTAGTATTGCAACATCTGTAATTTGAGCTCCTCTAGCACGCATACTTGTAAATGCTTCGTGTCCTGGTGTATCTAAGAAAGTAATTTCTCTGTCATTTATAGAAACTTTGTAAGCTCCTATATGTTGTGTTATTCCTCCAGCTTCTCCTTCTATTACATTTGTCTTTCTAATTGCATCTAGAAGAGATGTTTTACCGTGGTCAACGTGTCCCATAACAACAACTACTGGTGGTCTTTGAACTAAGTCTTCTTCTTTATCTTCTGACTCGTCAAATAATATATCTTCTTCTTTTACTTCTTCTTTTTTATTTGCTGTTACACCAAATTCTTCTGCTACTAAGAAAGCTGTATCGAAATCTAATACTTGATTTATTGTTGCCATTATTCCAAGTTCTAATAGCTTTTTAATTACCTCTGAGCTTGTTTTCTTTAAATCTGTTGCTAAATCTTTTACACTGATTTCTTCTGGTATTGTTATTTCTGTTAATTTGAATATTTTTTGTTTATTTCTTTCTTCGTTATTTTTTTGGTTTTTACGTTTTCCTTTTTTGCCACGAGCTGTTGATAAATCATAATAATCTAACATTCCGCCATCTTGATCTTCAAACATATTTGATAATCTGTCAACTTGTTTTAGATTTTTTAATTTACCTTCATCATACTCTTCGTGTCCGTTAAATCTCTTTGATTTTGCAGATTTGTTTTGTTTTAACTCATCATTTTTGCTATTTTTTGCTTTGTAGTTTACTCTTGTAGAATAATCTCTTTGATTTTCTTTTTCTACAATTTCTGTTTCTAAAATATCATTAATTTTCTTGTCTATTCTCTTATCATCTAATGGTCTAGAACCTTTATTGAAATTATTGTTTCTAAAATTATTATTTCTGTTTTCATAATTTTCGTTTTTATTATTTCTATAATTGTTATTATAACCATTGTTTGAATTATTATTATATCTGTTATTTGGTTTGAAACCATCTCTTTGTTGGTTGTTATTTTGATATCTATTATTATTGTTGTAGTTATTTCTTTGTTGATATTGATTATTTCTTTGAGAATGTTCATCTCTATTTGGTCTATCATTTCTTCTTGCATTGTTATTAGAAGTATCTTTTTGAGTATTAACTGGTTTTGTTTCTTTTACTTCCGATACTTTTGGTTCTTCTACTTTTACTTCCACTGGTTTCTTTACTTCTTCCTTTTTCTCCTCGACAACAACCTGTGGTTTCTCTTCTTTTACAGGTTCTTTCTTTGGCTTTTCTTCTTTTTTGCCTAATCCAAATAATTCATTTACTGTAAGAGGTTTATTAGGTTTGTTTCTATAAACAATATTGTAATCATTATTGTTTCTTCTTTTTACAAATCCTATATCTTTTCTTTCATTAACTTTTTTAGTTTCCTCTTGTTTTGTTTCTTCTTCATCATTTAGTATTACTTGTCTTCTAATTATTACTGGTCCAGCTTTTTTATTTTCCACCTTGCTTTCCTTGCTTGGTTTCTTGCTGTTATCCTTAACTTTTTCGCTATTAGAATATGATTTTTTTATTTTCGATACTTGATCATCTTCTAAGCTACTTAAATGACTTGATAATTCTATTCCAAGTTTTTTTGCTCTTTCTATTAAGTCTTTACTTGTTATTTTTAATTCTTTAGCAAGTTCATATGCTTTCATTTTACCCAACAATTACACCCCCTATATTTATGTTTTTTATTGTTCCCTTTTTGTTTTCTTTATTTATCAATAATTACACCTCTTAAGCTTTCATAAATTTCGTTATCTATCTTAGTTTCAAAGTTATTTTCTAACCTTTTTGACTTTATAGCCTTTTCCAAACATTCTATATTATTACATATATATGCGCCTCTACCATTAGCTTTTCCTGTTTTGTCTATAAATATTTTGCCATCATTCTGTTTAACTATTCTTATAAGTTCTTTTTTGTCTTTAGACTCTTTACATCCTAGACAAGTTCTTTGTGGTTCTTTTTTCAATTATTCCACTTCCTTTTTAGTAGTTTTTCTTGTTCTTTTTGCTTTTGGCTTTTCTTCTTGTACAACTTCTTCTTCAACAGGTTCTGCTACTGGCTCTTCTACAACTTCGTTAACTTCTTCATTTTCTTCTACTTCTGGATTCTCTTCTTTTTCTTGTAATTGTTCTAGCATTTCTTGGAATTGAGACTTACTCTTTATATCTATTTTCCAGTTTGTAAGTTTTGCTGCAAGTCTTGCGTTTTGTCCTGATTTTCCTATTGCTAATGATAATTGATCATCTGGAACTATTACTTGTGCAAATTTCTCTTCTTCCTTTATATCAACTGCCATTACTTTTGCTGGAAGTAATGCTTCTGCTATGAATATTGATGGATCTTCATTCCATTCTATTACATCTATTTTCTCTCCACATAGCTCATTGATTATATTTTGAATACGTATTCCTTTTTGTCCTACACAAGAACCTACTGGATCTATGTTTTCGTTTTGAGAATATACTGCAACTTTACATCTCTTTCCTGGATCTCTTGATACACTTTTTATTTCTATTAGTCCTTCATATATTTCTGGTATTTCTAATTCAAATAATTTTCTTAAGAATTCGTTGTTTGCTCTTGATACTATTATTTGAGTAGAACCCTTTGGTCCTTTTTCTACATCTGCTACGCAAGCTCTTAATTTTTGATTTACATAGTAGTTTTCTGTTGGAATTTGCTCTTTTAGTGGCATTATTCCTTCTATTTTTCCTAAGTCTATTACAACTATTGATTTATCAACTTTTTGTACTATTCCTGAGATTATTTCTCCTTTTTTCTCTGTAAATTCATTGAATATTACATCTCTTGAAGCTTCTCTTATTCTTTGTACTATTACTTGTTTTGCTGTTTGAGCTGCAATTCTACCAAAGTTCTTTGGCATTAATTCTTTTTCTACAACATCTCCTGCTTTGTACTTAACATCAATTTTCTTTGCATCTTCTAGACTTATTTGTGTAGCTGGATTTTCTACTTCCTCTACAACATCTAATTCTTCATATACGTGTGTTTCACCTGTTTCTGGATTCATTGTTACTTTTACATTTTCTGAGTTTACATCAAAATTTCTTTTATATGCAGTAACAAGTGCGGTTTCTATTGATTCCAATACATAGTCTTTTTTGATTCCTTTTTCTTTTTCTAGTTCTTCTAGTGCAAGTATTAATTCTGCACTATCTATTCCTCTGTTTTCAACTTTCTTTACTTTCTTTTTCATTTTTCCAATCAGTCCTTTCCTTTTTTTTACCATTTATAAGCCAATTTCATTAAACTTATATTTTTTCTTTCTATTGATAATTCTTGTGTTTCTGTTTCTATAATAATATTTGCTGCATCAAATGATTTTAATATTCCTGTTACTTCTTTTTGTTTTTCTATTGCTTTAAATAATTTGATGTTAATTTCTTTTCCAATACTTTCTTTTAAATGTTTCTCTTTTCTTATATGTCTTTCTATTCCTGGTGATGATACTTCTAAGAAATATTGATCTTTTATATAGTTTGCTTCATCTAGCATATCTGTAATTGCATTATTTACTTTTTCGCAATCATCTAAACTTATTCCATTTCCGCTATCTATAAAGATTCTTAGATAATTGTCTTTTCCTTCTTTTGTATATGTTACATCATATACATTATATCCTAAATCATTTATTGGTTTAGTGACAAGTTCTTCTACTTTTTCTTCTATATTTGCCAATTTGAACCTCCTTATAACATATCAGAAGAGTGGAATTTGCTTCCACTCTTCTACCGTACTCTTTATGTCTTTATTATTATACCCTTTTTTAGGAAAAAATGCAATAGTTTTTGGAAAATTTTGTTTTACACGAAAATTTTCATTTAATCTACTTAATAATTATTCTTCCCTCCGATACTCACCTTTAGAGTTCAGTGTTACTTTATTATTAAAGTAGGACGAGAACCTGTGTAGGCAGAGCTGATGACCGGTTGACCGTTACTGTTATGGAACGAAGCTGAAAGACCACCATGCCCTCCGGCGTAGCCACCTCTGCATGCTCGATGGACGCCGATAATTGCCTCTTGAGTCCATTCATCGCAATTTCCTGCTAGATCATAGATATTATTTGCCATTGTAAATGTCGTTTTTCCTGTATTTAACTTTGCAATTGTTCCACTTGCTTTTAACTCAGTTGTTCCATCATTTGCTTTTACTGATGTATTCAAATAATTGCCCCATGAACCTGAATTATTATTCACTTCGTCACTTGTCTTTGTTCCTGAACTTATCAACCAATTCATAGTTACATCCCATTGGCATCCCCATATCATTCTTGTTTCTACTTTATTACTTGCTTTTAATTCTTTACATTTTTTATATAGATTATACCAATTTGTGCTTGTTAATGTTTCTTTATCTTTTTTAACACCTTCTTTTGACAATTCATATCTTCCTATATAAAAGCCTCCGTATTCACTAATACTTGTAACCATTTCATTATAGTCTTCAACAAATGCCTCTGCCATTTTTTCTTTACTTGCAAATCCTAATATTCTTTTATAATACTCTGGTTTTGCATCAAAACTTGTACTATCACTTCCAACTACTAGGTCTGGCTCACGGTAGTTACTAATCGTTCCCGGTGTAGTTCTTGTTATTCCACTTATTATTTCCGATTTCGAATACTTATTTGTTGTTACTGTCGTTCCACATAATGTGTATTCTGTTTTATTGTTTGTATCACACATTACTGTTACATCTGGTACCGGTACCCATACCCATTCATTACCTTCTTCATCTCTTATTACAAGTCCATGATCTATTGAATCCTGACTTGGCGGATTATCTCCATCTCCCCATTGAGATGTATCTGTATCAACAGGAGTATATCCTTCTGGAATGGTTGGTTTGTTTCTATTTCCTTCTTCCCCGCCTATTGTTGAGTTTCCTGTACTTCCTCCATCAATCGAATCTAAGTCTACAATATATTCATTTCCGCTTTCTATAAATTTTACCTTTACTTTTGAACTATCTCCATCTAATTCTGTTTCGTTTGGTTCTGCTTCTTCTTTTAATGCTTCTTCAAAACTTTCTTTAGATATAGTTCCATCTTTACTTCTTATTCTAGCTAACATTTGAGCTCTGTTTATTATTTCTTTTTCGTTATCTTGTATAGCTTGTGCTTTTGCATCTTCGGTTTTGTTAATTATTCCATTATCATCTATAACTGCTCCTATTGTTACTCCTGCAAGAACTAAAATTACCACTATTGTAATAACTAAAGCTATTAATGTTATTCCTCTTCCTTCTTTTAATACCATAATTTTCTCCTCCGTTTTTCTACATTTACTCTTCTAAATAATCGATTCTCCATACTTATTATATTGTAAGATTCTTTTTTAGTATATAACATCATCAAAAAATAATCAATACATTTATATCATTTTTCCTCTGTAATATTTTTGTTTTTTTGACATTTTTCTCTTTATTTTTTCATTTTTTTATGATAAAATACACAGTAGAAATTTTATTTTGCATAGGAGGTTACAAATGAACTTAAATAAATGTAGTCGTTGTGGATGTTTTTTTGCTTCAGCAACAGATGTATGTCCTAAATGCGAATCTAAAGATAAAAATGATATAAATCACTTAACAAACTTTTTAAATGAATCTGACGGAAGTGCTATTTCAGTAGAAGATTTATCTCTTTCTACAGGTGTTTCTTTAAAGAATGTCAATAGATTTTTGCAAAACAAAGACATTTACCAAACTTTTACGAATCTAGGGCTTAACTCTGAAAGTAGCTTTAATAATAATATAAATTTAATGTAAAAATAAAACTTTGAATGTATTATCTAACATTCAAAGTTATTTTTTATTCTATTATTTCTAATATATCTCTTGGTTTTTCCACAGTTTCTGCACATAATTGGTAGTTTTCTAGCAATTTGCTTACTGCCTCTTTTCCCTTTTCTTCATCATTTGCATATATATAGGCTATTGTTTCTTTCTCTTCTATGTAATCACCAACTTTTTTTACTAGTTCCACTCCCACACTATAATCAATGTCATCTTCTTTTCTTAATCTTCCTGCTCCTAAGTGCATAGCTATTTTTCCAACTTCTTCTGCATTTAAAGATTTTACATATCCTGGTTTTTCAGCTATAACTGGAAGCTTATATTTTGCTTTTTCAAATTTTTCGGTATCTTCAATATATGAAATATCTCCTCCTTGATTTGCTACAAGCTCTAAAAACTTATTATAGGCTTTTCCATTTGCTATAACTTCTTCTATTGCTTTTTTATTTTCTTCAATGTTATTTCCTTTTCCATCTAATTTTAGAATATATGCCCCTAATTCTAATACAACATTTCTTACATCTTCTTGCATATTTCCTTTTAAAGCTTCTATTGCTTCTATTATTTCCAATGTGTTTCCTACCATACTTCCTAAAGGTTGGTCCATATTCGTTATAATGCATACAGTTTCTTTATTTGCTAACTTTCCAATGTCTATCATTGTTCTTGATAATTCTTCTGCGTCTTTTATATCCTTCATAAAAGCTCCACTTCCACAAGTAACATCTAGCACTACTTTATTTGCTCCTGCCGCAATTTTTTTGCTCATTATGCTTGAACTTATTAATGGAATATTTGCTGTGCAGTTTATAGTATCTCTTAAAGCATATAATTTCTTGTCTGCTGGTGCTAAGTTTAAAGTTTGTCCAATTAAGCTTATTCCTACTTTGTTTACATTGTTTATAAACTCTTCTATGCTTATTTCTGTTTTGTAGCCTGGTATTGCTTCTAATTTATCTTTAGTTCCTCCTGTAAATCCAAGTCCTCTACCAGACATTTTTGCAACTTTTACTCCAAGTGAAGCAACTATTGGCATTAAGATTATTGTAACTTTATCTCCAATTCCACCAGTACTATGTTTATCTACAACATTTCCAACAGATGATAAGTCTAGTACATCTCCTGAATAAGCCATTGCTAATGTTAGATTTGTTGTTTCTTCTATTGTCATTCCATTTATGTATATTGCCATTACTAATGCTGCTGCTTGATAATCTGCAATATTTCCATTTGTATATTCCTTTACAAAATATTCAATTTCTTCTTTTGTCAACTCTTTATTATCTCTCTTTTTTCCTATTATTTCTAATATATCCATTTGTTTATCCTTCCTGTTTTAATCTTTGTTTACTATGTTTTTTACAAAAGATAACCTATGTAATGGGCAAAGTCCATATTCTTTTATTGCTTGAATATGCGCTGCAGTCCCATATCCTTTATGCTTTGCAAAACCATATTGAGGATATATTTCATCCCATTGCCTCATTATTCTATCCCTTGTTACTTTTGCAATTATTGAAGCTGCTGCTATTGAATAGCATTTCGCATCTCCTTTTATTATTGATTTATATGGAATTCCACAAGTATCTATCTTACTTAATGCATCTACAATTATTATATCTGGCTTTGTTATAAGTTCTTTTACAGCCATTGTAAGTCCTTCTTTAGTTGCATTTAATATGTTAATTCTGTCTATTTCTTTTTGATCTATAATTCCAACTCCATATGCTATGGCTTCGTTTGTTATTATTTCATATAGTTCTTCTCTTTTTTTCTCCGATACTTTTTTAGAGTCATTCACTCCCTCTATCATCGAGTCCTTTGGCATTATAGCTGCAGCAATTACAACTGGTCCAGCAAGTGGTCCACGTCCTGCCTCATCTATTCCACATATATACTCTGCTCCAGAGTCATATATTTCTTTCTCTATTTTCTTTAATTCTATTAATCTTTGTTCTTCTTTTTCCTTCATTACTCATTTTCCGTTTCTTGTTTATTTTCTTCTTGCTGTGTTTCTTCCTTATTTGTTTCTTTTTCCCCCTCTTTTTCTAATATGTCAGATAATTTGTACAAGGTCTCTTCCTTTTCATATTCACAACCTTTTGTTGTTATTATTTCATAATTATCATAATTGATTAAGAAGAAACTATTTTCATAATTTGATAATTCTAATCCTAATTTTTCTAAATCTTCGTCTGTTAACACATAATAATTTTCATATTCTTCTTCTGAAATGATATTTTTGCTTAAAAATTCTTTTATTAAAGTGTCTTCTTTCATTTCACTAACCTTTGTTCCTATATAAGTTTTTTCTTCTCCCTTGACGGTTTGTTTTTCAATTGCATCTTTCGCTTTCCATTCTACCAATAACATATCCGTTTTTGCTGTTTGCACTTTTGCTTGGTCATATTTCATTCTTACATAATATACTCCCAGCGCTACAATTATTGCAATCATCACTATTGATATAATTAGTTGGATTACTCCCATTCCATTATTGCTTTTCATTGCTAGTCTCCTTTTTATTTTTTTGCTCTCTATATTTTACCTTAGTTTGTCGAATTTTGCAATAGGTACCAAGAGTATGCACTAAGCTTATTAAAAGACTATTGGTAGTATTTTTCTATCAATAGTCTTATTTTTTATATTTCCATTTGTTTCCCTAAGAAATTAGCAGCTGATTGTGCTACTTTTTGTTCTACTTCTGACATCTTTGTTTTATCATCCTTTGATAACAATATTACACTTCCAATTGTATTACCATCTGATATTATTGGATATATTACTTGTGAATTATATATTCTTTCTTTGTTTTCATTTTGCGTAATTGGTACTGATAAATCATTATTTTCTTTGCTTATATACTGTTCTTTGTCTTCCATTATCTTTTCTAGTTCATTACTTACTTCTTTTTCAAGCCATTCTTTTTTAGATGCTCCTGATACTGCAATAACTGTATCTTTGTCAGTTATACAAGCTATATGACCAGTTGTCTTATTTAATGTTTCAGCATATTCTGTTGCAAATTCTGAAAGTTCACCAATTGGAGAATATTTCTTTAATATAACTTCTCCCTCTTTATCTGTAAATATTTCTAATGGATCTCCCTCTTTTATTCTTAATGTTCTTCTTATCTCTTTTGGAATAACAACCCTACCCAAGTCATCTATTCTTCTCACGACACCTGTTGCTTTCATCCTCTTCCTCCTCATTTTAATAAAATTTCGTTTTATATTTTTTATTATTACAAATAAGGAAAAAATTATTCATTTTTCTAACATTTAAAAAAAGAGCTTTACAGCTCTTTTTTATACAGCTTCTTTATAACTATCTAATATTTTTTCTAGCTCTTTTGAAAATTCTTCTATCATTACTGTTTTTATTGTTGGACATTTTCCATCCACATAGTCAACCATAATTCTCTTTAACTTATCAATATTAGGCATTTCTGGTTCTATCTCTTTTTTATGATGTTTTGCCCTTTCAGCAAGCATTTCTCTTATTGAAACTATATCCTCGTTGCTTGCACAAGATATTCTTTGGAACATTTGAAATGGATCATAATATTTGAATATTGGAATATTACTACATTCTTTTGCAAATTTGTCATAGAACATTTCCATTTTCATAGGAATGCATTTGAATATTTCATCTGCTTTTTCTTTATACATTTTATCTTTTAATTTAGCATTTATTTCATTAAATCTTTCTATCATATTTTTCATTTCTGGCCCAGCATCTTCTGTTGCTATTTGCGATAATTCTTCCTCAGCATTATCACAATATTCAGATGTAATTGACGCTATGTTCATTCCATTTAAAAATACGCTTTCTAATGTTTTTATGTCATAATCAATTAATTCTTTTTCTATAAAATAACTAAAATATGCAAATATTTTTACCATTTCTATTGGTTTTATTCTTCCATTTTTTACATCATCTAATACTTGGTCTATTACAGCTGGGAATTGGTCATCTGTAATTTTCCAATATTCTTCTGTAAGTAGTCTTTTATATCCAGGAAGTTTATCTGTATCTATTGTATTTCTTATAACTTCCATATTGTCTTTAAATATTTTCATATCAAATATTCTAGTTCTTACATAATATTCTATAAATTTAAAGAACCTGTATTCCACTTTGAAGTTATAATAATATGTGTTATCGAATTCTTTTATATAGAATTGTCTATTGTCCATAAATACTCTCGAAGATACAAGTATAGCTCTATATTCTTCGTTGTTCATTATGTTCTTGAATTTATCCTTTGTAACTTTTCCTGCTTTAATTTCAAACGAAATTGCTATTGTGAATATTAACATTGTTTGCAATATTCTATTGTTTGTATTTGGATAATCTTTATTTACCATATCGAATATTTTTTTGAAATCATTTAATGCATGCTTCAAAATTCTTAAGTTTCTTGTTCCACTTTTGTTAAATGTAGATGTTATTAAATTTGAATTTTCTCTTAAGAATCTTATTAATTCTGGATATCTTTCATATCTCATCAATAGTCCATTGATTATATAAGTGAACTCTGGTGCATACTCAAATGTTTCTCCTATTAGCTTTTCTTTTATTCTTTCATAATCATTTGCTTTATCAAATACATATTCTATTGTATCTTGAATTCTTTGCACCATTGGTTCATCTGTTTTTATATTTAACTTATTTTCTTTGTCTAATAAATATGTTGCAATAAAAGTTTTCATCTCTAGATTGCTACTTTTTAATTTTGTAGATAGTTCTTTTTCATTACATATGATAATTGTTTTTATATGGTCATGTTCAACAAAGTTATTAATATATCCTAATATATCTATAACATCAACATTAGCTCTCTCTAAGTCATCAAAACATAGAACCTTATCATCTGTTGAAAAGAATTCTTCATAATTGATTTTATCTCCATTTTGTGTTACTCCAAAGAAATTGGCCATATCTAATCCTGTTTTAGCATATTCAGGGATTACCTTTTCGCCTTTTGTTCCCATATATTTCTTTAGATTTTTATCCATTAATTGAGTAGTTTGTATAAATATTTTTTTGCTTATTTCTTCTAGATTAGATATTCCATATAAAGACATATAAATTGTGGTATATTTTTTTCCATTGACTTGCATCGTTTCTATTTTGTTTCTAATCTTGTGATTCCAGAAATAAGTTTTACCACTTCCCCATTCACCATTTATCATTATAGCATAATCAGTATAATCTGCTCTTATATAGTCCAATATGCTTTCCACTAAATCATCCATCTTATTTCTCCTTTCGTTCTAATCTTTTGCTATTGATAAAACACTAATTTTATTTTTTCCAAGTGTTTTAAGTATTTTGGCACATTCATTTGCTGTTGTTCCTGTTGTATATATATCATCAAATAATAAAATATTTTTATTATTTATACAAGTATTTTCCCTTAGCTTGTACACATTTTCTAAATTTTTCTGCCTTTGTTGTTTATTTAAAGTACTTTGTTGAACTGTGTTTTTAGTCTTTATTAATATATCCATATACTCTAAATTCTCAAAATTTTTCACTAATTCTTTAGCTATTAGTTCTGTTTGATTATAACCTCTTTGCTTTTTTCTAATATTATTTAACGGAACTGAAATTATTATATCATAAGTTTTCAAAATGTCATACATTTTTTTATTATTTATCAAAATCTTTGCAAAAGTTTTATAATAATAAGGTTTATTATTAAACTTATATTCTATTAATTGTTCTCTTATTAGATCTTTATATCTAAACATATATATGTGATTAATAAAGTTTCTATTGCTGCATCTTTCTACTGTTACTTTACTTATTTTATTCAAATTATCATTACATTTTTCACATATGTATTCTTTATTTAATTCTCCACAAATTGCACATACTGGTGGAAATATCGTATCTATTATTTTTTCTAGTATATTGATTTTCTTCCAACTCCTTTTGTTTCTTATTATATTGCATTTTACTGTATTTTTCAAAGAAAATCGTACATCAATATTTGACATTTTTTGTTTTAAAAAGACAAAATTAGAAGCTGGTGTATTATCCAGCTTCTAATTCCTATTTTTTACTTGATTCTTTCCATCTATCTATTTTTATATTTCTATATATATCCATTACATCTCTGTATTTTGAATATTCATCTTCCCATACCATTGATGGAATTTTTGAGAAGGCATCTGATACTTTTTCTGCTTCTGATAGAAATATTACTTTTTCCTGTGGTGACATTCTATTGTATTTTTTTGAGAACACATATAGTTTGTCTAAGTTTTCATTTGCTTTTACAAATGAATAAAAGTCTTTTACTTCTATACCTGCCATTTTTAACTGCATTACTGCAAACGCAATTAATGAAATTATGATTATTACTAATATTACAATAACTGCAATTGCTTCCAATTTTACTACCTTCCTTTTATTTTTTATTGCTGTGTAAAGATGTTTTCGAATTCTTCTCCTGTTATTTTTTCTTTTTCTAATAATACTCCTGCTACTGCGTGTAATTTATCTTCATTTGCTTTTAATATTTCTATTGCTTTTGCGTAGCAACTGTCTATTATTCTCTTCATTTCTTCATCTATAATTCCAGCTGTTTCTTCTGAATAAGTTTTTTCTTGTGCAAAATCTCTGCCTAAGAATACTTCTTGTTGGTCTGATCCAAGTGTCATTGTTCCTAATCTCTTGCTCATACCATATTTTGTAACCATTGCATTTGCTATTTTTGTAGCTCTTTCTATATCATTGCTTGCGCCTGTTGATATATCATCTAACATTAAATCTTCTGATGCTCTACCACCAAGTAGTGAAATTATTTGCTCTATCATTTCTGTTTTAGACATAAATGATTTGTCTTCTGTTGGTTGATACATTGTGTATCCTCCTGCCATTCCTCTTGGTACTATTGATATTTCGTGTACTGCATCTTGTGTTGGTAAAAATCTGCTTACTACAGCGTGACCTGCTTCGTGATATGCAACTAGTTTTTTCTCTTTTTCGCTTCTAACTCTTGTTGTTTTTTCTGGTCCCATTGTTACTTTTACCATTGCATCTTCTATTTCTCTTTCTCTGATTTCTTTTAAGTTTCTTCTTGCTGCAAGTAATGCTGCTTCGTTTAATACATTTTCCAAATCAGCTCCAGAGAATCCTGCTGTATTTTTTGCTATTATTTTTAAGTCTACATCTTCTGCTAATTTCTTTTTTCTGCTATGAACTTCTAGTATTTGCTCTCTTGCTCTAACATCTGGAAGTGATACTACTATTTGTCTATCAAATCTTCCTGGTCTTAGTAAAGCTTTATCTAATACGTCTGGTCTGTTTGTTGCAGCTAGAACTATAACACCTTCATTTGCTGCAAATCCATCCATTTCTACTAGTAATTGGTTTAATGTTTGCTCTCTTTCGTCGTGTCCACCTCCAAGACCTGCGCCTCTTTGACGTCCAACTGCATCTATTTCATCTATGAATATTATACAAGGAGCTTTTCTTTTTGCTTCTTCAAATAAATCTCTAACTCTTGATGCACCAACACCAACAAACATTTCTACAAAGTCTGAACCACTTATAATAAAGAATGGTACTCCTGCTTCTCCTGCTACTGCTTTTGCAAGAAGTGTTTTACCAGTTCCCGGTTGTCCTACAAGTAGAACGCCCTTTGGTATATGTGCACCCATTTCTGTAAATTTTGCTGGATGTTTTAAGAATTCAACTATTTCTTCTAATTCTTCTTTTTCTTCATCAACACCTGCAACATCATCAAACATTACTCTGTTTTTATCTGTTGGGTTTAACATTCTAGCTTTGCTTTTGCCAAATGTCATTGTTTTGTTACCATTTTGACCATTTGCTGTTCCCATCATAAATATCCAGAATATTATAAATATTAAAAGTATTCCTATTGGTGTTAAGAATGTTAATACTAATGCCCATACTGATTCTGATTTTTCTGTTACAGCTACTTGACCACTTTTCATATGTTCTTGTAAATTTTCCATTAAATTGTCAACACTTGGAATATTTACTTTCTTTTCTCCACTATCATTTTTTAGCTTAACTATAGCTGACCCTCCACCTGCTTCTAGCTCTATTTTATCTACTTGGCCAGCTTCTATTTTTGCTACTAATTCTGAGTATGTTAATTTACTATTTGCATTTTCTACAATTGTTGAAATTGATACTATAATTATTATTCCTATTATTAGCCATACAGCCAATGTTTTTAAACTGTTCTTCAAAATTGTGTTCCTCCTCTTTGCTGAAATTTTTGTTTCAGTCTTTTATTTTTGTTTAATCTATTGCAATATATCACATAAAAACGATTATTTCAATACTTTAAGCAAAAGTTTATATTACAAAATTTTAACATTTTTTGTTAATTACTACGGAAAGTACACTCTACACTTTTTCAAAATAAACTTTTCTATTTTGTATTGATATTTTCAGATTTTTATTTGGTGTTAAGTATTTGTTTCCTATATTATTTCCACATAATTTTATAATATCCTCTATGTGTTTTTTCTCTATTCCTTTTGTTGTTTTAAATATTCTTTTTATAGTATACATTATTATTCTTGCTTTTATTATAGAATCTATTAAATTAAATTTTTTAAGGTCTATTGTTATTTTGTCATTTTCTTCCTCTAGCACAATTTCATTGTATTTTTCTAATGTCACTTTTTCCATATATTGTTCTTCATCAGTGATTAAATCTGATAATCTATCTAATGTTTCTACAATATTGGGATTAAATTCTTTCTTTATGTAAGGAATTAACTCATTTCTAATTCTATTTCTTGTATATTTGTTGTCCAAGTTTGTTTTGTCATATTTTTCATCTAAGTTTTGATCTTTGCAATACTGCTCTATTTCTGCTCTTTCACATTTTATTATTGGTCTTATGTATTTTCCCTCTCTATCCGGTTTTATTCCACATAATCCAGTAATTCCACTTCCTCTTAATAAATGCATTAATACTGTTTCAGCATTGTCATTTAAATTATGAGCTATTGCTATTTTATTTGCATTTATTTCTTGAGCTACTTGATCAAAAAACTTATATCTTTCTTTTCTTCCTGCTTCCTCTGTGCCAATCTTTTCTTCTTCAGCAATTTTTACTACATCTAAATATTTTATAAAGCATCTTATTTCATTTTTTCTACAATATTCTTGTACATATTCTGTTTCTGCTTTTGCTTCTTGTCTTATCATATGGTTTAGATGAACTACTGCTATTTCTTTTATTTTTAGCCCATCTTTTAAAGCTAATAAATTGTCAATAAGGCACATTGAATCAGGCCCTCCTGATACAGCAACTAGTACTGTATCATTTGGGCTCACTAAATTATATTTTTTTATTGTTTTTAATATTTTTTCTCTTATTTCAATTGGTCTTTCAGCCATAAAATTTACCTTTCTTTATGTTCTATATTTCTCTAAATTTGCAAATTTAGTATATTTTCCAAGCCAAGCAAGTTCTACAGTTCCTGTTGAACCAGCTCTTTGTTTTGCAATTATAACTTCTGCTATATTCTTCTTTTCTGAATCTTCATTATAATAGTCATCTCTATACAAGAACATAACAATGTCGGCATCTTGCTCGATAGAACCAGATTCACGCAAATCAGAAAGCATTGGTCTATGGTCCGGTCTTGCTTCAACCGCTCTTGATAGCTGTGATAAAGCTATTACTGGGACTTCTATTTCTTTTGCAAGTATTTTTAATGATCTACTTATTTCTGCTATTTCTTGCTCTCTACTTGATGTCTTTCCACTTCCTTGGATTAGTTGTAAGTAGTCAATTATTACTAGTCCAATGTTCTTTTCTAGTTTTAGTTTTCTACATTTTGCACGAATCTCCATTACAGATATACCTGGTGTATCATCTATATAAATAGGAGCTTGTGATAGTTCTCCAGATGTCTCTGCTAGCTTTCCTAGTTCCTCATCATTCAGCTCTCCTGTTCTTACATTGTTGCTATCTACTAATGCTTCGCTACATAGAATTCTGTTTCCAACCTGCTCTTTTGACATTTCCAAGCTGAATATTGCTACTGGCACATTAGCTCTTGTTGCTGCATATGAGCCTATATTTAACGCAAATGCTGATTTTCCCATTGCAGGTCTTGCAGCAATTAGTATTAATTCTGAACCGTGAAGTCCAGCTGTTTTCTTATCCAGCTCTGCAAATCCTGTTGGAACACCTGTTATGTGTTCTTTTTGGTTATATAGTTCTTCTAGTTTTGTAAAAGATTCTACTAATACATCTTTTATAGTAGTATATCCTTTTTGGCTCTTTTTTTGCATTACATCAAATATTTTCTTCTCTGCATGGTCAACTATGTTTTCTACTTCATCCTCTTGAGCATAACCACTGCTTAAGATTTCATTTGCTGCTCTGATTAGATTTCTTAATAATGATTTTTCTTCTACTATTTTTATATATCTATCTACATTGGCTGTTGTTGGCACTTTTTCTGGAAGTTCTACTATATATTCTAATCCTCCAACCGCATCTAGTTTTCCCATTGAAGAAAGCTCCGCTTTTAAAGTGATAATGTCTATTGGCTCCGCCTTGTTATATATGTTTAATATGGCTGTATATATTTGCTTATTGTCTTCCCTATAAAAGTCTTCTGGCTTTAATCTCTCTATTGCAGCATACACAGCTTCTTGGTCTGTTAGCATACTTCCTATTACAGCTTGCTCTGCTTCTATATCGTGTGGTGGTACTTTGCCTAGTTCCATTCTTTTCCTCCTTTGATATAATTATTCTGCTATTATATCAACCTTTAATTTTCCTGTTACACCTTCATATAATTTTATATCAACAGTAATTGTTCCTAGTGTTTTTACTGTTTCATTTAAGTTTATCTTCTTTTTATCTATATCAATTTGATAGTCTTTTTTTAGTCCATCAGAAATTTCTTTGCTCGTTACTCCTCCAAAGATTTTTCCATTTTCTCCAGCTTTTACTTTTATTTTAAGCATTATTCCTTTTAACTTTACTGCTAAAGATTCTGCTTCTTTCTTTTGAACATCTTTTTTAAATTGATTCGAATCTTGTCTTGCTTTTAATTTGCTCATATTCTCATTATTTGCTTCTAATGCTAATTTTTTAGGAAATAAGTAATTTCTTGCATATCCATCACTTGCTTCTATTATTTGGTCTTTTTTGCCAACACCTTTAATATCATTTAATAAAATAACCTTCATATCTATTTCCTCCTTTTTTATATCACTATTTTACTATTTTATTGGGCATTTGTACACATTTATTGCACATTTTACGAAAAAAATTTATAAAAGACATATCTTTTTATTCGATATGTCTTTTGTTTTTATAATACTTCTGTAAAGTACTCATTAATTCTAATTATTAATTCTTGTTTTACTTCTTCTAGTGTCATTCCTTCTAACTGGGCTCCTGCAACAGTTATATGTCCTCCACCGCCTAGTTTTTCTAGTATTAGTTGAACATTTATATCACCTATTGATCTACCACTAATGCAAACTCTATCTCCCAATTTTCCAATTACAAATGATGCTGTAATATTGCTAATTGTTAGTAATTCATCTGCTGCTTTTGCACAGGTAATATTTGCATCAGTATCCTCTTTATCATATACAGATATAGCTATTGTTTCATCCATAATTTCTGCTTTTGCTACTATCTCTGATATTTTATTATATGTTTCTAAATTACTTTGAAACCATTTTTTTACTCTTATGATGTCTACACCACATTTTCTTAAAAAGGCTGCTGCTTCAAATGTTCTAACACCTGTTTTAAATGTGAAATTTTTAGTATCCATCATTATACCAGCATATAGAGCTTCTACTTCTATCTTCTCTAGCTTAATTGTTTTTTCTGTATATTCAACAAGTTCTGTTACAAGTTCACAAGTTGATGAAGCATATACTTCGTGGAATGTTAATATTGCATTTTCTATATAATCTGTTCCTCTTCTATGATGGTCAATTACTGCAATTTTATCTGTTTTTGTAAGCAACTCTGGTGCTTCCACATAATTCTTCTTGTCTGTATCTACAACTATTAATAAAGATTCTTGATCCATTTTATTGCTTGCTACATTTCTATCTACTATAACATTTTTATATTCATCTATGTCTTTTATTTCGTTCATAAAGTGTTCCAAACTTGTTCCGTTTGTTTCATTAACTATATAAACTTCTTTACCAATATTTTTTGCTATTCTATATAATCCTAAACTTGCACCCATTGCATCAATGTCGCTATTTGCGTGTCCCATTATGATTATATTACTAGAACCATTCATTATTTCTTCTAATGCTTGTGAAACAATTCTTGCCTTTACTCTTGTCCTTTTTTCTACTTCTTGTGTTCTTCCACCAAAGAAATAATATTTTCCGTTTTGTTTTATTATTGCTTGGTCTCCACCTCTTCCAAGTGCTATATCAACAACCGCTTTTACTGATTGGTATTTTTCTAAGTTATTATCGCCTTCTTCTGATATTGCTATACTTAATGTTGATTGGATATTTTCGTCAGTTTTTATTTCTTTTATTTCATCTAAAATTTCAAATTTTTCTTCTCTCATTTTTTCCATTTCAGATTGACTAAATATACATACATAAGTATCTCTTTCTGATTTTATAGCTAATCCATTATATTTGTTTATCCAAGCATATATCTTTTTCTCTATTCCAGAAGTAAGTTTCAGTTTTTCTTCTTCTGTCGCTCTTTGCATTAATTCTTCGTAGTTGTCTATTACAATTATTCCGACACAGGCTTGTATGTCGTTGTATTTTTGTAATAAGTCCACATAGTTTGTTTCATCTAGGAAATATATTGTTGACATATATTCTTTTGAATTTTTATGTTCTTTGTCTTTGATTTTTGTATATTCACCTATTATTTTATAGGTTTTATTTCCTATTTTCATTCTCTCGCAAATAGAGGTTTCTTCTACTTTTTCGCCTTTTTCTATTTTGATTTTTAGCTCTTTTATTATATCGTTTAAAAATGTTCCTATATCTACATTTGCGAATTCTTTTACAAAGTTGCTACTCTTCCAAATGATTTCTCCACTTGTTTTGATTACTATTAGTGGAAATGGCGAGTTTATTATTGTACTTTGAGCTGCTTTATCTACATTTAATGTTAATTCATTAATGTGTTCCGATATTTCAGCCTTTCTTTTCTTATTTGACCAAATTGTATATCCAACAACTAATATATATAGTATTATTGATGGTATTATTGCCTTTGGTTCTATAATACTTAGAACAATTAGTATTATTGCTATTATTACTAAATATATTTTTGTTTTGGACACTAATTTATCTAAATTCATTTTATTTATTGGCATATTTTTATCACTCCAAATTCTTATAACATATATATTTTACATTATTTTGGCCTATTTGTCAATTTTCAAACAAGAAGAAACACATTACTCACATTTTTTAAATGTTTTCATGTGTTTCTATAATTTTACATTTTTCTTCTATCCACCACATAAGTACTGCCTGGAATTGTTTTCGATAAATGTTTTACTTGTGCTCCAGCTTCTCCAATTTCTAATGTGTTATGGAATCGACCCGCATCTACCTCAACCGCTCCAATAGATATTGATGTAAGTGGGAATTCTTCTATAATTCCTTTTCTATTTGGAACTTCTACAAATCCTCTCTCTACATCTTCCTTGCAATAATACTTCTTTATATTCTTATCAAAAGTGATAATTATATTTTGGCAAATTGCTTCATAATTTTCATCTTCTACTATTGCAATAAAGTCATCTCCACCAATGTGTCCCACAAAATTATTATCTTCTTGTTTTGAGTGTACATTATTTGTTATAGTTCTTGCCGTAAATTTTATAAGTTCATCACCTTGTGCAAATCCATATGTGTCATTGTATGCTTTAAAATTGTCTAAATCTATATACAACATTACAAAGAATTCTTTTTTTAGTAATCTCTTTTTCATTTCTGCTTGTATTTGTACATTTCCTGGTAGATTTGTTAAAGGGCTTACCTTTCTATTTATTCTTAATAGTCCTGTTATATTTTTTATTGTATAATATAAATATTCTGAATCTATAGGTGCTTTTATAAAATATGTTGCTGCTTCTTTTAACACATCTATTCTATGTTCTCTTGCTATGTTAGATGTTACTACTATAACTGGTGTTATTGAATTATCTTCATTATTTCTTATCTTTCTACATACAATTGCTGCATTTTCTGAAATAGTATCTTCATTTATTATTATTAAGGCTGGTATATCTTTTAATGCAATATCTATATTTTCTGTTTTTATTTGTTTAAATATAAATTCTTTCTCTTTTTTAAAATCGTCTGCCAATTTTTTCTTCAAGTTATCATCATCATCAATTAAATAAATATTTTGCATTAATTTTCCTCCGTTTGTTAATAATTGTATATTCCATTAAATGTTGCTACTTGTTCGTTGATGCTATAAGCATTAACTCTAACTGTGGTTTCTCCTCTTTCAACTTTTTGTCTCCATTCAAATACTTTAGAGTTTAACGAAGTATTTGGGTCTGTTTTATATTCTTGGTCATTTATATAGAAAGAAACCATTCTTAATCCTTCTTCATCAGTCGCTTTTATTATTAAATATGATGGATCTGTTGAATCTGGTACTACTTCTATTATAGGTTTATTTACGCCCTTTACTTCTTGTTCTTTTGTAGCATGGTTTTGTGCTTTATCTACAGCTTCTATTTTTAAAGTATATTGTCCTGGTTTTGTTGTTACTAGACTTTCTATTGTTGTAGGATTATCTTCATTTGCTTCAATTTTTACTTCTCTATCATCACCATATTTATATATTATATAATCTAACGCTGTATCATCTGTTACTACTATTCTAATATCTGAATTTACATTATCAATTTTTATTATTGGTTCTATTGTATCTTTTTCTTCTTGTATAAAGTTTTTAACAAATTTTGTTTGTTTTCCCTTTGAATTAACTACTGTTATATTTAGTTTATTTTCTCCTGTTGGAATATTTAGTTCTTGTTCTAGCTCTGTCTTATTGTTTCCAAATATAACTTTTTCTGTAGAGTCATTCCAAGAATACATCATTGTTCTTATTCCTTGTTCACATTTAACTACTACTTTAATAGAATTTCCTTTTCTTTCTGTTGTAACTTCTGGTCCTTTATTAATTTTTGAATCTTGAGCACTCTTTACCATTGCATAAGTAGAATTTCCTACAATTGCAATTCCAAAAAACATAATTACAATTGCAAATATTTTTATAATTCCGTTTGTTCCAATATTTACAGTTTTCTTTTCCGGTTTTACATACTCTTCTTTTGGAGTTGGTTCTTTCTCATAGCTTACATTATTAGTAGTGTAGTTATCATAAACATAATTGTTGCCATTCATAACATTGTTGTTATGAATATTATTCATATTATCAATATTATTTATGTTATTGATATTATTATTTTCATTTTTATTATTGTTATCATTATTACCTGATGTCATAAGAATTTGGTTCATTATATCTACTCCCTATTTAATAGTCTCTTCTAAGTAGAATTATAGCATATCATTTTTTTAAAGTAAACAATATTAATTAAATAATTAGAATATTTTTACGCATACAAAAAAGTACGCTATTAGTATTATTATAATACTTTTGCGTACTTTTTTATTCTAGTTTACAACATATTTTTTAATTAAGACTATTCCTGTAGTTAATATTGTTAATACTATAATCGAAATTCCTGTATATTTTGCTATTTCTCCTGTTTGTACTGTTACCATTACAGGTGCATCGTCTATATCGTCTTCATCTTTTTTGTTATTGTCTGGAGTTGAATCTATGTCTGGACTTCCATACTCATTGTAATCCTCGCTAATCTCTGCCCAGTTATCCATTACTCCCATGTTGTCTTCTCCATTTATCCAAGTTAATAATACTTCTACTTCGGTTGTATCTCCTGGCTTTAACAATATATCTTTGCATTGGTCTGTTGTTATTGTTTTGTCATCGATTTTCTTCCATAATGGGTTATCTTCTTCTAAGAATTTTAGTCCATCTGGAATATAGTCTTTTATTTCCTTAACATATCCTGCTATTGTACCTTCATTTTTTACTCTGATTTTAAATCTAAATTTTACTACAACATTGTTTATTTTGCTTTTCTTTAAATCTACTTTTGCTACTGCTTCTGGGTCATCCTCAGCTGTATGTCCTGTTTCTGTTATTCTCTCTTGTCCATCCTCTATTACAATTGTCTGTGTAACCCATTTTCTTAGCGATAAATCAAAATATTGTACTTTTACCTTTTCAATGTCTTGGTCATCATCCTCTTCAATCCATTTGTCTGGAGTAGAATCTCTATCCTTAACATCATCATCATTTTCGTCTGTATTTTTTGATATCTGTGCTTTATTTATTATTATTCTGTCCGATGTTGTTGGTTCTATCACTTTAAATGCTACTTTTAGATCTTTATAATCTAATGTTTCCATTGTGTCTGGATCAAAGGCTTTTATTAGGTTTGCTCCTGCCGTTTTTTCTTGTTCTTTTGATAGGTAGTCTGTTGCTATTGTTTTTGCTTCTTCTACTTTAGTTGTTTCTTGTTCGTTTTCATCTAACATTACCCATCTATATTCTTTGTTTATTTCGTTATCTGGCAAGAATTCTAATCCTTCTGGTATATCATCTTTTACTTCTTTTGCATATCCTGATACACTGCCTTCATTATAAACTCTTATTGTATATTCTACTATATTTCCATTTGATACTAATACTGGATCTTTTGGATGTTCATATATTGCTGTTGTTTTGCTTCCATCTTTCAATGGTGTCACATCTACTTTTGGTTCTCTATTTGTTATCTTTGTATCGTTTACTGCTGTTATAAATTTTCTTAAAGATAAATCAAATTCTTTTAATATTAGTTTTTCGAAGTCATCATCATCTTCTTGTCCTGGAACATATTCTTTGTTTATTTCATCATCTTTGTAATTTTCTAATTCTGTTCCAGTTGGAACTACTACTTGATTTGGATTTGAATCTCTTTCATCTCCTGATTGCTTTCCTTTTACTTCGACTCTATTTGCATTTTCACATTTAGTTATTTCTGCAATATTTGTTATCTTTCTTACTACATTCTCTGTTCTTACAACTTTGCAGACAATTTTTACATCCTTATATGATAATGTATCTCCATCGAAAGCTACTATTTTATCATCTTTTATTTTGTCTGTTTTTATTTTTACAGCTTTGCTTGCATCTGTTGTTTCATTATTGTTTGCATCATACATTTTCCAATTATTATCTATATTAGTTTGATTATCTGGTATAAGTTCTAATTGTTCTGGCAAGTAGTCTGTAATTTCAGTTACATATCCATCCGTGTCACCTTCATTGTATACTCTTATTGTATATTCTACTATATCATCTAAATATACATTTAAAGGTAGTTTTGTATGATTATATGTTGCTGTTGTACCTGATCTTAATGTATCTAATTCTACTTGAGGTACTCTATTTTTTATCTCTTTGTCATTTAATTTTGTAATAAACTTTCTCAAAGCTAAGTCAAAATCTTTTAGTCTTATTTTTTCGATATCTTGATCATCTTCTCCATCTATCCATTGATCTGGAGTAGAATCTCTATCGTCATTTGAATCTTCTGCTATTTGTGCTTTGTTTATTATTATGTTTTTTGATGAATTTGGTTCTATTACTTTAAATGCCACTTTCACATCTTTATAGTCTAATGTTGTATTTGTCATCTCGAATGCTTTTAATAAGTTTGTTCTTCCAGATGCTTCTTCTTGTGCCTTTGATAAATAATCTGTTGCTATAGTTTTTGCTTTGCTTACATCTGTTGTTTCTTGATTATTTTCATCGTACATCTTCCATCTGTATTCTATATTTGTACTATTATCTGGTAGAAATTCTAACCCTGCTGGTATATCATCTCTTATCTTTTCTGCATATCCATTTGCTTCTCCTTCATTGTATATTCTTATTGTATATGTTACTATGTCTGAATTTTCTACAACTACTGGATTCTTCTCCGGACTTATTTTATATGTGTATTTAGCTGTTGTTCCTGTTCCTTTTAATGGACTTACATCTACTTGTGGATCTCTATTTGTTATTTCTGTATCATTTACTTTTGTAATAAATTTCTTTAAAGATAAGTCAAATTCCTTTAATATTAGCTTTTCAAAGTCATCATCATCTTCTTGTCCTGCTATATAATCTGGATCTGTTGGATCTTGTCTATTTATTTCTTGGTCCTTATACCCTGGTAAATCTGTTGGAATTGTTACATTTTTTACAGTTGAATCTCTTTCTCCTGTACTTGGATTTGTTATTACATTTCCTTCTGAATCTTTACATCCTGTTATTTCTGCGATGTTTGTTATTTTCTTTGGCATATTTGCTGTTTCTACAACTTTACATCTTATTTGCACATCTCTATAGTCTAGCTTTGTTCCATCAAATGCCAACATTTTATTATCTTCTGGATTTTCACTTGTTGTTCCATCTGCATTTGATAAGAAATTTGTTTTTATTGTATGTGTATCCCCAGAATCATATTTCCATCCATATTTTAAGTTTGTTGAATCATTCATTAAAAACTCTAATTGATCTGGTAAGTGATCTGTTATTTCTGTTACATAACCATCTAATTCACCTTCATTATATACTCTAATTGTATATGTTACTATATCTCCTATATTAACTTTTACTGGTGTTTTTAGATGTTTGTATATTGCTGTTCCTGATGTTCCATTTTTTAATGCATCTAAACCTTCTACATTTGGTATTCTACTTGTTAATCCTAATTCTTCAATTTTTTTGTCATTTATTTCTGTTATAAACTTTCTTAATGACATATCAAAAACTTTTTTATTTTCAACTTTTGAAGCAACTGCATCCTCAAATGGTTTACTTTCTTCTTCTACAATTACTACTGGTTGATTATTCTCTAAGTCAGTTTCTGTTGACCAATACCATTCTTGTCTTACTGTATATGTTCCACTTATTTTCATAGTTAATTGAGTAATATTGCTACTTGTTGGAACTACTAAATAAAATTCTTGTCCTATTAAATCTTTTATTGTTTTACTTGTTGCTACAATATTTCCATTTTGGTCTTTAACTCCTATTTTTGGTGTTATTGCACCATCATTATACTTAACTTCTGTTATATTGTATCCTAAGTCTAACACTTGATTTATTTTATATGGACCTGCTATATAATTTGTTCCAATTGTTTGCATTTTTCCATTTGATTTATCTTCTATTTGAATTGGTTTTGCATTTGTATTAACAGTTGGGCTTACATAGTTTGCTGGTGCAGAAGTTATATAATAATCATAAAGTGCTGTTATTGCATCATCTCTATCTTCATCTATATTGAATATTGATTCGTATTCTTCTCCAGCCTTTTTGATTTTTAAATTTGCATTACCAAAATGCCAATTATCATTTGGATTTGTAAAATACCATATTGCCATTTGTTGTACTACATCTATATCATCATTAGTTAATTTTTCATAGAATTCTTCTGGTATTACATTTGATAAGAAAGCTTCTCTTTCTGTTTTATTATCTTCTTGAGGGTTTTCTGGCATTATAAATAAATGATCTAATACCCACATTAATTTATTATAATTTTCACCTGTTGGTAATACATCTTTGTATGGACTAGGTATTGCAGATAAATTTCTTAAATCAAATTTATTAGTATATGCTATTGCTCCTGTTGTTGATGGATTTGCTGATCCAAAACCAGTTCCACCCTTTATACAATATATTGTGCTTTCTTTTGAAACTCTACTTGTTTTATCCGCAGAAGTATATGACAATATCTTAAATATTTCAAGTTGACCTTGTCTATAAGCATAACCTGTATTTCTATATAGTTCTATTCCTAAATATAAAGGTCCTGCATTAGCTGCTTGTACAAAGTTAAATAAGCTAAGTATTGTAATTGTAATAATACTTAGAATAAAGCTTCGTAACATTTTATTAAATTTTTTTAATTTTTTCATACTTCTCCATCCTTCTATTTATCATAGTTATATTCATTTTAATAATATATTTTATTAAAGTCAATAGGTATTTTTTCCATAAGTAATCAACCCTTTTTATACCAAGTCAATTTTACTTACGGACGCAAGCCTTTTTCTATGTTTTTTCGACTTTAAACCATATATTTCAATTATATTACATTTTGGCATAAAAATCAATAAATTATTGATTTTTCTTTCATATTAATATAAAATATTTCTATCAAGAAAAAAGTTGGTGATTTTATGAATTATAAGAAACAAAAAAATGTTCAAATTGAAAATAAAAGTAAGCGTCTAAAATGGTTTGTCATAGTCTTTACTTTCTTTGTTTTAGCATTAATATCAAGACTATTTGTCCTACAATTTGTAGACAGTGCTTCTTTAAGAGAAAAAGCTTATAAGCAAACAACTGCAAATAAGGTTATTAGTCCTAAAAGAGGAACTATATACGATTCTACTGGAAAGGCTCTTGCCGTAAGCACCGAAGTAGATACAGTAAGTGTTAATCCTTCCCTTATTGTGGTAAAAAATAATCAAGAAGAAACTAATGCTTTAAAAGAAAAAGTCGCAACAGCTCTTGCAAATATTTTCGAACTAGATTATAATGAAGTTTTAGTTAAAATAACCAGTACTAATTCCATTGAAACAATTGCAAAAAAAGTTGATTTAAATAAGGTTGAGGAATTAAAGCAATGGATGAAAGATAATAAGTGTTATTCTGGAATAAATATCGATAAAGATACAAAAAGATCTTATCCTTATAATAACTTAGCTTCAAATTTAATAGGCTTTTGCGGTAGCGATAATAATGGCTTATCTGGAATTGAATATAATCTCGATTCGACTTTAACAGGAACTCCAGGAAAGCTTGTTACTGCAACAGATGTAACTCAAGAAGCTATTCCTGATAGCGATAAACAATACATTGCTCCTGAAAACGGAAGCAATATCACATTATCTATAGATGCAAATATTCAAGCAATTGTAGAAAAGTATTTAAAACAAGCCGTTGACGAGAACAACTGTAAAAACGGTGGTTCTATGATATTAATGGATCCTTCAACAGGAGATATACTTGCAATGGCTACATATCCTGACTACAATCTAAACACTCCTTTTGAACCAAATGAATCTCTTTCACAGGGTTGGGACGAGCTATCAAGTGAAGAAAAAAGCAATAAGTTATACAAAATGTATAGTAATAAAGTTGTTAACGAAACATTTGAACCTGGTTCTATATTTAAAACTATTATGGCATCCATAGCTTTAGAAGAAAATATCACAGAAACCGATATTGCAGGAGATTTTTACTGTAGTGGTAGCATTCAAGTAGCAGATAAGAACATTCAATGTGCAAAAACTTCTGGTCATGGTTCTGAGTCTTTAAGAAACGCATTAGAAAATTCTTGTAACCCAGCTTTAATTCAGTTAGGTCAAAGAATTGGTGCAAATACTCTATATAAGTATTTTAATGCTTTTGGATTATTTAGTAAGACAGGTATTGATACAGCTGGAGAATCTTCTAGTCAATTTCACTCATTAAATTCTGTCGGACCTGTAGAGCTTGCAACCATGTCATTTGGTCAAAGATTTACAATTACTCCTTTGCAAATGATAACAGCAGCTTGCGCTATTGCAAATGACGGAGTATTAGTTAAGCCAAGACTTATAACAAAAATAGAAAATCCAGATACAAAAGTTGTTACTAATGTTGATGTTGAAGAGGTAAGACAAGTTATCTCTCCTGAAACTGCTGCAAAAGTTCGTGGTATGATGCGTTCTGTTGTTGAAGATGGTGGTGGACAATCTGGTGCTGTTAAGGGCTACACAATAGGTGGAAAAACTGGTACTTCAGAACCAAATCCAAATCATCCAGAAGATGGATATGTAGCTTCGTTTTTAGCCATTGCTCCTGTTGAAAATACTAAAGTAGTTGCTCTATTGTCATTATATGGGCCTCAAGGAAAATCTCATTTTGGTGGAGTTATCGCTGCTCCAGTTGTTTCTCAAGTGTTAAGTGAAGTATTGCCTTATCTAGGTATACCTTCTAATGACAACTCTTCTGAATCAAATGGAATTAAGATACCTGATTTAAAAAACAAAACAGTTGAAGAAGCTAAACAAATATTAAAAGATTTAGGTATAAACTGTTTAACTAGTGCAAACTCTTCAGAAATTATAACTTCTCAGACTCCAAAGGCCGGAACATCAATTTCTCAGAATGGATTTGTAAGATTATATACTGCAGAAAATAATTCTTCTGTTTCTACTTCTGTTCCAGATTTAAAAGGCAAGAGTCTAACACAAGCAACTGCAGCATTAAAGGCTAAAAATCTAAATATACAAGCCACCGGTAGTGGAATTGTAGTTTCACAAGATCCTGCAGTTGGGTCATCTGTTGAAGAAGGAAGTATTGTAAGAGTTACTTTGCAAAAAGTTACAAGTGACTTACATTAAAAAGATTAATATTCTTTCATTAAATAAACTTAAGAAATGCTTAAATGGCATTTCTTTTTTGTCGTATTTTGTGTTATAATGTTTATATAATTATTTTAGGGGGAATATATGAAGTTTATTAGAAGATTATTGTTATTTATTTTTGTTATCATTTTAATAGTTGGAAGTGTTCTTTATTTAAATGGTAATGAATTGTATAAAGAAAAAATTGCAGAAACAAGTCTCGAAAATAAGGTTTCTTCAATTAGAGAAAACTCAAATTTCGTTAAGTTAAACAGTCTTCCATCTTATTATAAAGATGCTGTAGTTTCTGTAGAAGATAGAAGATTCTATTCTCATGGAACTATTGACTTTATTGCTTTAGCAAGAGCAACATTCAGCAATATAAAACAAAGAGATTTTAAAGAAGGCGGAAGTACCATTACTCAACAAACCGCAAAAAACTTATACTTGATGGAAGAAAGAGACATTTCGAATAGAAAAGTTTCGGAATTCTTAATTGGTAGAGATTTAGAAAAAAAATACAATAAAGACGAAATTTTGGAATTATATGTTAATACTATCTATTTCGGAGATGGATATTACGGAATTCAAGAAGCAGCAAAAGGATATTTTAATAAAGATGCAAAGGATCTAACATTATATGAAGCTACTATGCTTGCCGGTGTTCCAAATGCTCCTAGTCTTTATGCTCCAACAGTAAATTTTGATTTAACAAAAAGCAGACAAAAAAAAGTTGTTTCTTCTATGGTAGAAACAGGAACATTATCTCAAGAAGAAGCAAACAAATTATATGATCAAATTGATACAACAACTCACTTTACAGTAAAATAAGAAAAATGTTGTCCCCCCTGGCACTGCCAGGGGGGATTCGCCATCAAACGATGTCTTTTGCAAGCGAAATTTTGTACTTGCCTACTCCTCCACATCTCTCAACTTCCAGGCCGTGGCTTTCGCACCACTTTCTGAGAGCGAAAATGTCGGAAATGTCTGCTTCGAACACTCTCGAGAAATCCTGTGTAGTCCCGTTCTCAGCGTCTGCCAGCCATTTGTTCATGAAGCTTTCGAGCTTCCGCTCGAGCTTCTTCTGCTCCTCCTGTGCTTTCGCCTGCCTAACCTTTACCATTGCGTCATTGATGAGTTCTCCATAGTTCATGGGATGTTCTCCTTTCAAATTTTGGTTATTTATATTATACCACATTATTAACATAAAGTCAATTTTTCAGGTGCCAAATACGCCCAATACCATATTATTTATAGTATTGAGCGTACTTTTATTTATATATTATATTTTTCTTTTTTGCTATATGTTGTATGTAAATATTTATGAGCAACTTTACTTCCTGGTTTTTCTAAGAATTCCTTATACAATTTTATAATAGTAGGATTCTGATGTGATTTTCTTATTGTGCTAGCTTCATCTATTGAATATAGACTGTCTGCTCTTAGCTTTCTTACATCTACTGTACTTCTAATCTTTGAGCTTTTTATCGGTTGACCTCCCCCCATTACACATCCGCCTGGACAAGCCATTATCTCTATAAAATGATATTCGGCTTTTCCACTTTTTATTTCTTCCATAATTTGTCTTGCTGCTTTTAAACCAGATGCAACTGCAATATTCACATCTTTTCCGGCAATTGTTAATGTAGCTTTTTTTATTCCTTCTCGTCCTCTAACATCCTCATATTCCACTTTTTCAAGGTTCTTTCCTTCTAGTATATCAGATGCTGTCCTTAGAGCTGCTTCCATAACGCCACCATTTGTTCCAAATATAGCTCCTGCTCCTGTTGCTTCTCCCATTGGATCATCAAACTCAGAATCTTCAAGCTTATTAAATTCTATGTTTCCTTGCTTAATCATTCTTGAAAGTTCTCTTGTTGTAATAACTGCATCCACATCTCTTAGTCCGTCTACTTCCATTTCTTCTCTTGTGCACTCATACTTCTTAGCAATACAAGGCATTACAGATACTACATATATCTTTGATGGGTCAACATTAAATTTTTGAGCATAATATGATTTTATAATTGCTCCAAACATTTGATGTGGAGATTTGCAACTTGATAAATGATCTAGTAATTCTGGATAATTCTTTTCTGCAAATCTCACCCAGCCAGGGCTACAAGAAGTAATCATTGGTAATACTGCTTTTCCGTTTAGTCTATCTATAAATTCATTTGCTTCTTCCATTATTGTAAGATCTGCTCCTGTATTTGTATCAAACACTTTGTCAAATCCTAATCTTCTAAGAGCAGTTATCATCTTGCCTTGTACATTTGTGCCTATTGGCATTCCAAACTCTTCTCCAAGTGCAACTCTTACAGCTGGTGCTGTTTGAACTACTGTATATACATCTGGATCTTTTAATTTTATCCATACTTTCTTTGTATCATCTTTTTCATGAAGTGCACCTGTTGGACAAGCTTCTATACATTGTCCACAAAAAGTGCAATCCACATCTGCCAAACTATGATCGCCCGCTGTTGATACACAAGCTTCGAATCCTCTATTTATACAATCTATTGCTCCTACATTTTGTATATTCTTACAAGCTCCTACACATCTTCTACATAATACACACTTATTAAAATCTCTCACTATTGCAGGAGACTTATCGTCTATTTTGTGTTTTGTTCTTTCTCCTTCATATTCTACATCTAGTACATTAAATTTTATAGCTAATGCTTGTAGCTCACAATTTCCATTTCTTATACAGGTCAAACAGTCCTTGGCGTGATTAGATATTATTAGGTCAAGTACCATTTTTCTTGCTTCTAATACATCTGGTGTATGAGTATGAACTACCATTCCTTCTTCTACTTTTTGAATACAAGATGTCGCAAATCCTTTTCTGCCTTCTACCTCTACTACGCACATTCTACAATCGCCAATTTCGTTAACTTTTTTCAGATAGCAAAGAGTTGGTATGTCTATATTAGCTTGTCTTGCAGCTTCTAGTATGGTAGTACCTTCTGGAACACTTATTTCTTTATTATCAATTTTTAAATTAATCATTCTCTTTTTTCTCCTTCTTTAGCATTGAAAATTTGACATATCAACTTGTGCTGTTTGTCCTGCTCCTATTGCTTTGAACGGACATTTTTGCATACAACTTCTACACTTTATACACTTGCTCTGGTCAATTGCGTGTACTTTTCCCGGTTCACCAGATATTGCTGCAACTGGGCACACTTTCTTACAAATGTCACATCCTCTACACTTTTCTGAATCTATCACAATTTTGGCTAATGCTTTACATTCCATCGCTTCACATTCATAGGTTATTACATGTCTTCTGTATTCTTCTTTAAAATATTTCATTGTACTTAAAACTGGATTTGGAGCTGTTTGACCAAGACCACATATTGCAGATTTTTTAATATTGAATGCTAATCTTTCTAGCTTATATAAATCTTCCTCTGTTCCGTTTCCTTCACAAATTCTTTCAAGTATTTCTAACATTCTCTTTGTTCCAATTCTACAAGGTGTACACTTTCCACAACTTTCGCTTACTGTAAAGTCTAAATAAAATCTTGCTATATTAACCATACACTTAGTATCATCCATTACAATAAGTCCACCAGAACCCATCATAGAGCCAATTTGAGCTAAACTTTCATAATCAATCTTTGTATCTAAATGCTCTTTTGGAATGCATCCTCCTGAAGGGCCTCCTGTTTGGGCAGCTTTGAACTCTCTACCATTTGGTATGCCTCCACCTATATCATATATAATCTCTCTTAATGTTGTTCCCATTGGAACCTCTACAAGTCCTACATTGTTTACATTTCCACCAAGTGCAAACACCTTTGTACCTTTTGAAGTTTCTGTTCCTATTTTAGAATACCAGTCCGCTCCATTTATAATTATCTTTGTCACATTTGCATATGTTTCAACATTATTTATTAATGTAGGCTTACCCCATAATCCATAATGTGCTGGATATGGTGGTTTTACTCTTGGTTGACCACGTTTTCCTTCTATTGATTCAATTAATGCTGTTTCCTCTCCACAAACAAAAGCTCCTGCTCCTAGTCTTATTTCAACATCAAAATTGAAATCTGTTCCAAATATTTTCTTTCCTAATATTCCATATTTTCTTTCTTGGTCTATTGCAATTTGAAGTCTTTTTACTGCGATTGGATATTCTGCTCTTACATATATATAGCCCTTATCTGCTCCAATAGCATATCCTGCTATCGCCATAGCCTCTATTACAGAGTTTGGATCACCCTCTAGTATGCTTCTGTCCATAAAAGCTCCTGGATCCCCTTCATCTGCATTGCATATTACATATTTCTGACCATCAGGTTCTGCTTTTACAAAACTCCATTTCTTACCTGTTGGGAAGCCAGCTCCACCTCTACCTCTTAAGCCAGATTTGCTAATTTCTTCTATTACTTCATCTCTTGTCATTGTTGTTAAAACTTTTTCCAAAGCTTTAAATCCATCAAAAGCTATATATTCATCAATATTTTCTGGATCTATAACTCCACAATTTTTAAGAGCTATACGCATCTGCTTTTTGTAAAAAGGAAGTTCATCCAATTTTTTTACCACAGTTCCATCAATATCTTTACAAAGTAATCTTTCAACAATTTTGCCTTCCATTATATGAGTTTTTATAATTTCTTCACAGTCTTCTGGTTTTACCATTGAATAGAAAGTATCTTCTGGCCTAATTATTACAATTGGACCTTTTGAACATAAACCAAAACATCCTGTTTGTATTACTCTTACATTTTCTAGTTTCTCTTTCTTTACTATTTTTCTAAAGTTTTCTATTATTTGAGTTGATTTAGAAGACGTACACCCTGTTCCATGACATACTAATATGTGTTTTTCTTTGCACTTTGCATTTACATTAACTCTTAAATCTAGTTCTTCTCTTTTTTCCTTGCGTATTTTTTCTATATCATCAATAGTTTTTTTCACAATTTCCTCCTTTACGGCCTACTAGCCTTTGGTTAAAATTTATTCTTTAGACATATACATATCTAAGACTTCATCCATTTTCTTAACAGTAGCTTTTCCATATACTTCATCATTAACTGTAAATACAGGTGCTAACCCACAAGCTCCAACACATCTTGTTGTATCTAGTGAAAACTTTCCGTCAGATGTTGTTTGACCTTCTTCTACTCCTAGTTTCGACTTTGCTCTTTCTAATATTTCTTTGGAACCTTTTACGAAACAAGCAGTACCAAGACATACTGAAACATTGTATTTTCCTTTTGGTACTAATGTAAATCTTGAATAAAATGTTATAACTCCGTACACTTCTGCTAACGCCATATTTAAATAGTTAGCTATTTCAATTTGTGCAATTTTAGGAATGTAGCCATATTTTACTTGTACTTCATTTAGTATTGGAATTAAATTGTCTTTATTTCCTTTGTACTTCTTTAAGATTTCTCCGATTTCTGTCTTTAGCTTTTCTTCAACACAATTTGTGCATTTGTTTTCCTCCATACTTTCCTCCCTTATACATTTGTATTTTGTGTTTATATTTTCTTTTAAGTTTATTATCTTTTTTGATGCAATATAACTGCAAATTGATTATATCAGAATCGACATTTTTATACAATATTTTTAAAACTTTTTAGTTATAATATGTTAATTTTCGACATATTTTTACATATAAAATAAGGACACCTTTTCAAGTGTCCTCCGTTCTTTTATTTAATTATAATTTCATCGTCTTTTGCTGTTGCCACTGCTTTTTTTCCTGGTTTTATTATTCCATCTAAGATTGCTTCTGCAATTTTATCTTCTAACATATTTTGTATTGATCTTCTTAATGGTCTTGCTCCATAGTTGTTGTCTACACCTTTCTTAGCAATTAACTCTTTTGCTGAGTCATCAATTTCTACTTTGTAGTTTTGAAGTTCTAATCTCTTTTGAACTTGTTTTAACATTATTTCCATTATTTTGTTTATATCTTCGTTGTTTAGTTTATGGAATACAATGATGTCGTCAATACGATTTATGAATTCTGGTCTAAATTGTTTCTTTAGTTCTGCTAGAACTTCCTTTTTGATGTTCTCATATTCTTGTTTCTCATCTTCTGCACTCTTAGCATTAGCAAATCCTAACTTGTTCTTGTCTGTTATTAATTTTGCTCCAACATTCGATGTCATTATTATAATTGTATTTTTAAAGTTTACAGTTCTTCCTTGTGAGTCTGTTAGTCTTCCATCTTCTAGTATTTGCAATAACATATTCATTACATCAGGATGAGCTTTCTCCATCTCATCAAATAATATTACTGAATATGGTTTTCTTCTTACTTTTTCTGTAAGTTGACCACCTTCGTCATATCCAACATATCCTGGAGGCGAGCCTATTAATTTTGCAACAGAATGTGATTCCATAAATTCTGACATATCAATTCTTATCATCGCATCTTCATTTCCAAACATTGCTTCTGCTAATGCTTTTGCAAGTTCTGTTTTACCAACACCGGTTGGTCCTAGGAATAAGAACGAACCTGTTGGTCTGTTTGGATCTGTTAGTCCCACTCTACCTCTTCTTATAGCTTTTGCTACTGCAGACACTGCTTCGTTTTGACCTATTACTCTCTTATGAAGATTCTCTTCTAAGTGTCTTAATTTATCACTTTCTGTTTCTGTAATTTTGTATGCAGGAATTCCTGTCCATCTTGCAATAACTTCTGCTATGTTTTCTTTGTTTAGCGTAATTACATTTTTAGTATTGCCATCCTTCCATTTTGCCTGTTCTTCTTCTAATTTTTCTTTTTTAGTTCTTTGTTTGTCTCTTAATTTAGCTGCTTTTTCGAAGTTTTGCGTTGCTATGGCTTCTTCTTTTTCTTTGTTAACTTTTTCTATTTCTTCTTCTAATTTTCTTATTGAGTCTGGCTTTGTATATGATTGCATTTTTACCTTTGAAGCCGCTTCATCAATTAAATCTATCGCCTTATCTGGTAAATATCTATCATTTACATATCTTATTGATAAGTCAACTGCTGCTTTTATGGCATCATCTGTTATTTTTACATTATGATGAGCCTCATATTTATCTCTTAATCCTTCTAGTATTTTTATTGCATCTTCCTCAGATGGTTCTTCTACTGTTACAGGACTAAATCTTCTTTCTAGTGCTGCATCTTTTTCTATATATTTTCTGTATTCGTTTGTTGTTGTTGCTCCTATTACTTGAATTTCACCTCTTGCCAAAAGTGGTTTTAAAATATTTGCTGCATCAACTGCGCCCTCTGCAGAACCAGCTCCAACTATTGTATGGATTTCATCTATGAATAAGATTACATCTCCTGCTTTTCTTACTTCATCTAGTGATTTTTTGATTCTTTCTTCAAAATCTCCTCTATACTTTGCACCAGCTACCATACTTGATATGTCAACACTTACCACTCTTTTATTCTTTAATGTCTCTGGTACATCTCCTGCAACTATTTTCTCAGCTAATCCTTCTGCGATAGCAGTTTTTCCAACTCCTGGTTCACCAATTAAACAAGGATTATTCTTTGTTCTTCTTGATAATATTTGGATTACTCTATCTATTTCTGTACTTCTTCCTATTACTGGATCTAGCTTTCCTTCTGTTGCTCTTTTTGTTAAATCACTTCCATATTGATTTAATGTTGGTGTAGAATTGAAGCTTCCTCTATTTGATTCTCTTTTTGCTCCTTGTTCTTTGCTATCAGCTTCATTTATTGTTTTGACAATTTCGTTGTATAATTTTTGAGGATTTACATTTAAGTCCATCATTATTCTTACAGCTACACTATCACCTTCCCTCATTATACCAACTAATAAATGTTCTGTTCCTATATATTGACTATTTAATCTTCTTGCTTCCATAAATGCGTTTTCTATTACTCTCTTTGTTCTTGGAGTAAATCCTATTGCATCTATATCTGTAATAGAAGCTTCTTCATTCATTCCTATAAGGTCCTCAATTTCTTTAAGCACTTCTGCACTAGTAACTCCTTGATTTGCTAGCACTTTGCTTGCAACACCATTTGCCTCTTCTACTAATCCATATAAAAGATGTTCTGTGCCTATATAATTGTGTCCTAATTTTGCTGCAATTTCATTTGCAATTTCTAATGCAATTTCTGCACTGTTTGTAAATTTGTATTTCATAATAATTCACTTCCTTCTTTGTATATTTTGACAAATTTACTCGTTTATAATCTGTCTAATTACCTCTGTTCTCTTTGCATCTCTTTCTTTTTTAGACATTTCTTTTCCTAGATATTTCTGTAAATTATATGGTTTTGTATATAAATATAATTTTTTAATTTTAAAATCATTTAGCTCTGCAATTACTCCCATATCTGTTCCTAGTTTCACATCTGATAGTAGGTTTAAACATTCATTGCTACTCAATAATCTTGCATTTGATAATACACCAAATGCTCTATAAACTTTATCAGCAAATCCAATTTCGTTTTTACCTAGATATTTTCTAGCAACTCTTTCTTGCTCTATGATTTTTTCTACTATTGTTTTTATATTTTTTACTATTTCTTGTTCTGTTACTCCTAGAGTTTGATTGTTAAATATTTGATACATATCTCCTACATTTTGATTTTCATCTCCATATATTCCTGTTATGCTCATTGCAAAACTATTTACTGCGTGAAATACCTTGTTTAAGTTTCCTGTCTTTGCTAAGCCTGGAAGATGCATTGTTACTGATACTCTTGCTCCTGTTCCAACATTTATTGGACAGGCTGTTAAGTATCCATATTTTTCGCTATATGCATATGGTAATAATTTTTCCATTTTTTGATCTAATTCAACTGCCAAATTCATAAGCTCTTCTAAAACTATTCCCTCTCCAAAAACTTGAAGTAATAAATGGTCTTCGCTATTTATCATTATGCAGATGTTTTCTTCTTTGTTTATCGCGATTGCTGTGTTCTCACCTTTTTCTATAAAATCTGGTGTGATTAATTTTTTCTCTACTAATGATATTTTAGTTACTTCATCCATATCTTTTAGTTTTAATAATTGAAGTCCATATCCTAATGAAGGGATGATTTCTTCAACCTTATCTAAGATTTGCTTTTTTTCGTCTTCACTGCATTTGTTTTCAAATTTAAATCCTTTTAAATTTCTTGCTAGTCTAACTCTTGTACTAACAACCACGTCTGAATCTTTTCCATTTTGTAAATACCAGTTTGACATATTATTACTTCCTTTCATTTAGTTTTTTGATTTCATCTCTTAGTTTTGCTGCATCTTCATATCTTTCTTCTTTTATCGCCTGATTTAATTCTTGTGTTAATTTTTCTGTTTCGCTCATTTTCTTTTCTGGCTTTTTATTTTCACCTATGTTAGAAAGTTTCTCATCTATATTTAAAGGTTTTCTTCCTATATGTTTTGTTCCTCCTTGTATATTTCTCAATACACTTTCTAGTCTATCTCCAAACATATCATAATCAGAAGGACATCCTAAAAGTCCAGTTTTTATAAAATCATCATATAATTCTCCACAGTCATTGCACTGACTGTGTTTTTCTCTTACGAAACTTGGTAAAAGTTGCTCATCTGTGAAGAAGTCATCTAAGAAATTAGAAAAATGTATTGGCATATTGATTTTGAAATTATCAATTCCTAATTTAGATGCACAGTCCTCGCATAGCACCATTTCCTTTTTTACTCCATTAACGATTTGTGTGTATTTTACATTTGCTTCATTCTTTCCACAATTTTGACATAACATAATAATTACCTCCTTTTATGTTTAGTCCTCAACTAAATTTACTAACATATTTTTAAATATGTTTGCTCTTAGTCGATCTCTATCTTTTGGGTCAATGTTTAAAACATTATCACTCGTTGCGACCTTTAAGAGTTTTGCCTCATTTGGTGTTATCATTTTATATGATAGAAAATTGCTAATAAAAATGCTTACTTCTTGCGCTGTTATAGAATTTCCCATACTTGATATTATATGCATAAAATAATTGCTTTTTGTGATGTTTACTTTTGTAATTGTAATATGTCCTCCACCACCACGCTTACTTTCTACATAGTATCCTTGTGTTGGTTTAAACCTTGTTGATATTACATAGTTTATTTGTGATGGTACACAATTAAATTTTTCTGCTAAGTCATTTCTTTGTATTTCTATTTTATTTTCTTCTTCAAAAAGTTCTTTTATAAATTCTTCTATCATATCTGACATTCTCATTTCAGTCGCCTCTTTTCTTTATTTTTTTGACTTTGACTTTCTTTGACCTATATAAATATTATAGCACAATTTTTTATGTTGTCAATATATTTTTAATAAAATTTTTTAATTTTATTGTAGGTTAGTCAATCATTTGTCACAAATTCTTTAAAATAAATACTTTGAGCACCTATATTGCAAATAACGATTCTTCTTGACTTTTATATTTTTCTATGAATTCCCTCGGACTCAACCATCCTAGCGGTCTCATTGGAAAATTATTATATTCTTTTCTCCATTCTTTTCCTTGATTTCTTAAATCTCCCAAACTATAAAATACTCTTTTATAATAAAATCTTTCTTGATCTTTTCTATGACTTCTTTCTACTCTTCCATTTTGCTTTGGTGTATGTGGTTTTATTACTTTATATTCTATTCCTAATTCTTCTAATGTTTTCTCAAACATTGTTTTCTTCTCTCTCAAAAATGCCTGCCAATTCAATCTATTTGTAAATTCAAATCCATTATCGGTTTGTATTGTCTTTACTTTGAACGGGAAGTACTTTACTAATCTTCTTACAAACTCACTTGATGAATATGTGTCATGTGCATTCGTAAACCATGTATATCTCAACCTCGAATATTCATCTATCGCTGTATATTGGTAATATTTTTCTCCCATTTCTTGTAATTCTGCACTCATGCATTGCTTTGGCACATATTTTACATCTACTTGTATTTTTTCTCCTGGATATTCTCCGCTTATCCATTCATTTGGTTCTCTTTCTTTTTTCTTGCTTGGTGCTTTCTTATATATTCCTAATCTTTGCATTGCATGATACAATCCTTGTATTGTTCTTGTATATCCTGCTTTTTGTAATTTTATCCATAATACTACTAATCCGGTATCTTTATTATTTCTTTTATAATTCTTTATTAATCTTATTTCTTCC
>OLHG01000201.1_pt1 | contig 42367 bp, 44 predicted proteins | sample 1605971 | NCBI WGS metagenome assembly OLHG01 (sample SAMN03283289) | human gut metagenome | biome: human-associated habitat; material: feces | host: Homo sapiens | place: Peru | collected 2012 | reverse complement strand
GCTCGATCTCAGCGGAACGCAGATAACGGCGCTGCCGGACAACCTGACGGTCGGCCGCTCGCTCGATCTCAGCGGAACGCAGATAACGGCGCTGCCGGACAACCTGACGGTCGGCGGCTGGCTCGATCTCAGCAACACGCAGATAACGGCCAGTCAGCGCCGCAAAGTGCGTAAACTCCACGACGGAGATTACGTTCCCGGCCGCTATCTCTACGCCGACGGAATGCTGATACATTGCAAGACGAGACGGCGCGTGCACGGCTATGACCTGTACGTCGGCAAGATCAAGGGCCAAAACGTCGTGTCGGATGGCACGTTTTACGCGCACTGCCGCACGCTGCGCGAGGGTATCGCGGACATTGCATTCAAGCGCGCCAAGGATCGCGGAGCCGAGCAGTTCCGCGGCCTCACGCTCGACAGCGAACTGACGCTCAACGACATGATTGCGATGTACCGCATCATAACAGGGGCCTGCAAGGCCGGGTCGGAGGCGTTTGTGTCGAGCCTGCGCGAGTTGAAAGAGCGCTACACCGTGCGCGAGGCAATAGAGCTGACGCGCGGCCAGTACAATGCGGAGCGCTTCGCGGAATTCTTCGGAGGCTGATTATGCCTGTTTTCTTTATTCTTTAGGAGCGGAATGGCATGACAAAGAAAAACCGAACGAACCCGCGCAGGCGCCCGGCGACAATGGCCGACGTGGCCAAAGCCAAGCAGGACGCTTTCGCCGAGGCCGTGCGTTACGCTATGGCAATCATGCTGACCGTTCTCGTGGACAAATTCAACGGCCGGGATTACCTCGCGGACGTGTGGCGGGAAGTGAACGATCTGTCCGACAGCGTGACAAAGGGCTATGTGAGCGTTCCTGACCTTATCCGTACCCTGCGGGACGAATACAGCGTGTCCATATGAGGGCTTCGGGAACATGGGAAATTTGATCTATACGCATTACGAGAATCGAACCGAGTGGCTGGGAGCGCGCTCGCATGGGATCGGCGCTTCGGAGGCCGCAGCGGTCGCAGGGCTGTCTCCTTGGCTTACGTCTACACAGCTTTGGCGGCTGAAATGCGGTCTGGACAAGCCGAAGGACCTTTCTGGGAGCGCCGCCGTTGAGCAGGGGAACCGGCTGGAACCGGCTCTGCGCACCCTTTACGCCGCGGAAAATCCGCAGTTCACCATCGTACACAAGCCCTTCGACATGCTGTCTCAGGAGGGGCGCCCGTGGCTTTACGCGACGCTGGACGGCGAGATTCATACGGCGGACGGCCGCAAGGGAATTCTTGAGATCAAGACGAGCACCTGCGGCAAGCGGACGGACTGGGAGAAGTGGAACAACCAGATACCGCAGTATTACTACACGCAGGTCCTTCACCAGTTTCTCGCAAGCGGCTTTGACTTTGCCGTCTTATACGCCTGTCTTTTCAATTTGGAAGGGGATAAGACAATACGCTCCTACGAGTTTGAGCGGAGCGAGTGCGAGGCGGACATGCAATGGCTGCTCGGAGAAGAAACGGAGTTTTGGCGCAAAGTGGAGCGGCGGGAAATGCCCGCGATGGTCCTGACGCTTTGAGCTTATGAAAAATTAAAAAATACAAGGAGCTTTCTTAAAATATGATTTGCAAGATTTGTTACTACAATCCCGGCGTGGACGCTTACACGAGCCGCCGGTATACCTACAAGACGAACCTTCCCCTCAAAGTGGGCGATAAGGTCATTGCCCCGACGAGCAAGGGCGAAAAAAACCGCGCGCTTGTTATGGAGATCGACTTGCCTGAGACGGTCATTGATGAGCAGTGGGCTGACCGCGTTCTTTCCATTACGGAATTTGACATGGAGGGAGGCGTCGAGGCGTGAATCAGGTGGAATTCCGACTTGTTACAGACCTGGAGGCGGCAACGCTGCGGACGCTGGAGGCGAATTTCGACGAGGTACGAGCATGGTTGACGGAGGCTCTGGAGCCTTACCGCAGTCTGGCCATCACGGAGGAAGCGATATCCGACGGCAAGGCGGCACGGGCGAAGATAAACCGGCTTTCCAAGGCCATCAGCGACCAGCGCATCGCCGTCAAAAAGCGGTATTTGGAGCCTTACACGGAGTTTGAAGCCAAGGCCAAGGAGCTTTGTGCTATCTGCGACGATGCTTCCGGGCACATCGACACGCAGATAAAAGAGATCGAGGAGCGCCGCAAGCAGGAGAAGCTGGAAGGGCTTCGGGCGTATTTTCAGGAAAGAGCCGATCAGGCCGAGGGCTGCCTGACGTGGGACGATGTTTTCAATCCAAAGTGGGGCAACGCCGGATTTGGCGCCGAGGCGGCGCAGAAGGAGATTGAAACGCGCATTTCTGCCTGTGAGGCGGATATGGCGGCGATCCGGGAAATGGACAGTCCCCATCAAGCGGCGCTTATCGCACACTACATAGCGACGCACGACATAGGCGCTGTTATCCGCAAGGATGCGGAGCTGAAGCGCGTGGAGGCGGCCGAACAGGAGCGCAGAGCCGCACAGGAGGCCGCGCGGAGGGAGGCAGAGAGCAGGCGCGCCGAACAGGAGCGCATGGAGCGCGAAAGATCGGCGGCGCAAGCGGAGGAAGAAACCGTTGAGATCGAGATGGTTGTCGACGAGGAAGACGATACGCCGCCTTTGGACGTGGACGAGTCGAAGAAAGAGCCGGAGAAGCCTCTGAATCAGGTGGATTTCCGCGTGTGGGCGACGGATGCACAGCTTGGACTTCTCGCTCGCTTTCTGCGGGAAAACGGCATTAAGTACGGCAGGGTGATATGACATGCGGCTTGTTTTTGCGATAGACCCCGGCAACACGGAAAGCGCCTATTGCATTATCGACGCGGATTCCCTGCAGCCCATTGAATTTGCAAAACTGGACAACGCGGTGCTTGCGGAGCGCCTTTCCCGTTTTGAGGGATATGACTGCATTATCGAGCGCATTGCCTCCTACGGCATGGCGGTGGGCCGGGACGTGTTCGAAACCTGCGAGTGGGTCGGCCGGTATTCACAGATTGCAGAGGACAACACAATGGCGGTCAGCTACATCTACCGCAGGGAAGAAAAACTGCACATATGCGGCGATCCGCGCGCCAAGGACGCGAATATTCGACGGGCGCTTATTGATCGGTTTGCAAAGCACGACCTGAAAAACGGCCGGGGGACGAAAAAAGACCCAGATTGGTTTTACGGATTTAAGGCAGACTGTTGGGCGGCCTATGCGGTCGGCCTGACGTGGATAGAGACGATATTGAGAAAGGGAGGCTGAAAGGACTATGTATCTTGGCGATCACAAGCTTGGCGGAGCTGTTATCAGCGCGACGATCTGCCGCTTTTCTGCGGTCGGCACGCGCCCCCTTACGGAGGGCAATTACAGAATCCGCATAGAGGACACGCATATGTACGATACGCAGGAGCGGATCAATAAGTGTCTGAATTGCCAGCACGAGCGCTGCGTTGACTGCCTGTGTGTTCCTCGCCGACGCAATGCGAACGTTGGACAGAAGGGGAGGCCGCCTGCCGTCGATCTCGACAGACTGCGCGAAATGCTCGTCCTCAAGATTCCGAAAAGCGAAATCATGGACAAACTGGGCGTTTGTGAGGCTACCTATTACCGCTACCTGCGCATGGCAAAGGGAACGAAGAAATGAAGCATTTGGGTGATATTACGAAAATCAATGGCGCGGAGATCGAGCCTGTCTGGTGTGTTACGGGAGGTTCGCCGTGTCAGGATTTGTCCATCGCCGGTAAACGGGCCGGTCTGGCTGGAGCGCGTTCCGGCCTTTTCATAGAACAGATACGGGTAGTAAAGGAGATGAGAGAGCATGACAGAGCCGCTGGAAGGACAGGCGAGCTTGTTCGCCCCCGATTCATGGTGTGGGAAAACGTCCCGGGCGCTCTCAGCAGCAACAAAGGACGGGATTTCGCGGCCGTACTCGAAGAAACGATCCGCATCGCGGAGCCGGAAGCCCCCAGTGTTGAAGTGCCTGAAAAGGGTTGGCCTACCTGGGGGGGCTATCACGATGAAGTGGGAGGACGATGGAGCGTGGCTTGGCGTGTTCACGATGCTCAACACTGGGGAGTGCCCCAACGCCGCCGTCGTATCTCGCTTGTCGCAGATTTTGGAGGCGACGCCGCATCCGAAATACTCTTTGACCGCAAAAGCGTGTCTGGGGATCCTGCGGAGAGCGGAGCGGCGGGGGAAAGACTTGCCGCCGGTGCTGAAGGAGGTTTTAATCCGGCAGTCGCAAGGAGCCTTACCGCAAGAGCAGACGGAAGCCCCTGCGCCGACAGAGGCCCCAACATCGTATGCAGTCCGCATCAGGGGGGGCGTGACGGCGGAGGAAAAGGCGCGTTAGTGCAGACGGAGAAAAGCGGAACGCTTGGAACGGGAAACGACCAGACGATTTTTACGCCCACGCCTATAAACCTGATGGTGGCTACGCGCTGCAAAGCGTTAGGGCGCGGAACAGGATTTGGCGTAGGAGAACCGGGCGACCCGGCGAACACCATTTCTGCCGCACATTCGCATGGCGTATTTGCAACGGCTATCCCCATCAACGACAAAGCTACAAGATGGCAGGGCGGTGGCGAAAGCCGCAACCACGATGGCAGCGGCAACGGTCTTGGCATTGGGAAAGAGGGCGACCCGTCCCCTACACTGACCGCCGGCGACCGCCACGGGGTAATGTGCATGACACCTTGGGACGCACAGAGCCAGCGCGTATACGATGGTAACGGCGTTTCGCCTACGCTTAGTTCCCGTGAAAACAGCGGTCTGAACCGCGAAGCCGTATTGTGTGCCGGTTTTAAGTTGGGCAACAGTGAACAGGCGAGGAGCATCGGCTATCAAGAGGAACTGTCCCCTACGCTGAACGCCGAGTGCGGCGGGAATAAGCCCGCTGTGGCGGCTCCGGCGGTGGCGCTGGACATGACGCACGCCTGTGACGTCATCCGCGAGTGCGGAGAGCAGGTCCCGGCGTTGCAGGCTCGAATGGGGACAGGCGGAAACCAAGTGCCGCTTACATACCAATATGTGACAGGAACGCTTTCCCCCGGCGCTCATGCAGGGAGCTACAACGGACAGGACGCATACAACGATATGTTGGTGTGTGGGGCATTCCCAGATGTGGCGCAAACGCTTCGGGCAAAGGCGAACTGTGCGTACCGGGAAGATGCGGAGACATACCCGGTGCAGAACATGGTAGTGCGCAGATTGACACCGTTGGAATGTGAGCGGCTGCAAGGATTCCCGGACGGATGGACCGACATCGGCGACTGGACAGACAGCAAGGGGAAAAAGCACAAGGCGGCAGACAGTCCGCGTTATAAGGCGCTTGGAAACTCGATCGCGCTTCCGTTCTGGCAGTGGATGTTCGGGCGAATGGCAAAGTATCTGCCGGAAAACGCGACGCTTGGGAGCCTGTTCGACGGAATAGGCGGATTCCCGCTGACGTGGCAAAGGATCCATGGAGAAGGCTCCGCCCGCTGGTCGAGCGAGATCGAAGAATTCCCGATGGCGGTGACGAGGTTGCACTTCGGGACTGAATAAAAACTTACAAACAGGAGGAATATCATGAAAGCTACGAATGGAATACTGACTGCGAATAAGCAGCCGAAATTCTCGGATTTTATTACAGGCGAATCGGCACAGGGGCTTATCCGGCGCGCGACCGCTACGCCGGATCGAGCCGCGCGGATCACGGCCAATCTTATCAGTGCGGTTTCCGGCTCGCAGAAGCTGCGCGAGTGCGAACCGGCCTCGATCCTGTCGGCCGCTCTTCGCGGCGAGGCCATGAATCTGGATCTGGCGCTGGGGCAGTTTGCGGTTGTCCCCTACGGCAAGAGCGCGAATTATCAGATAACGGCCAAGGGCTACAAGCAGCTCGCCATCCGAAGCGGTCTGTACGACGACTTCGACGTTTTCGACGTAAGAGAAGGGGAGTACAAGGGACGTGACCCGCGAACGCGCCAGCCTATCATCAAGTGGATCGAGGACGACGACGCGCGCGAGGAGCTGCCCATCGTAGGCTATTACGCCTATTACGTCCTCAACGCGCAGTACAACCACTTTTTCCGAAGCATTTACTGGACATACGACAAGATACTGCGGCACGCAGACCGCTATTCCAAGGCGTTCAGTTTGGAAAAATACAAAAAGCTGCTGGCCGGGGAGCTGAGCATGGAGGAGGCCGAAAAACTCCGCGCGGGCACGCCCTGGTACGACGATCCGAACTCTACCAGCGCCATGAAAATGGCCGCAAAGACCCTCGTTATTCAGATATTGGGAGACGGCATCGCCCCTCTGTCCACAGAGCTGCGGCAGGCCGTGGCGAACGACGAGGCGCAGGAGAAGGAGGCCGACTTTATCCCGGCGTCCTCCGTACCCTCCCGCGGCGCGGACGTGATCGAGATCGACGCGGAGACCGGCGAAGTACTGGATTCGGCTGACACGCCGCACAAGGCCGAAAATCGCCCCGCAGACGCAAAGGAGGCGAAAGAGGGTAATACACCCGCCGAAAAGAAAAAACGCGCACAGAGAGCCGCGGAGGGCGCGACAGGGGCGGTTGAGGCAAAAAGTGCCTACGCTGACGAGCCGCCCGCCTATACGGACGACGACGATCCCTTTGCGCGGTTTGCGCAGGAGTAAGGCGCCATGGGGATTCATTACAGCAAGATCGCAAAGGATCCGGAGACAAAAATAGAGTCATGCAGCATGATCCTGTGGGGGGAGGTCTCGCGCGATGCGAGCCTCTCCTACACACGGAGCAAAAACGCGCCGAAGGTCGAGTTCGGCGTTCGCTTCGAAAGCAAGAAATTTATGAACGTTGTTTCGATAGGAGACTGCCCGCAGACCGCCACCGCCTCGCGCATGGAAAAGGGCGATTTTGTCATGTGCGCTGGACTTTGGGAGCGACGTCCGTACACGAACAAAAACGGCGAGGATAAAACATGGTCGGAGCTTAAAATCGGCGCTCGGTTTTACGGCTTTATCAAACCGATGGAGCAGGCTCCTGCCGTGGACATGGAGCAGGCGGAGCAGGAAGGGCCGCTGGCCTCGGCGCTGGGAGACTGGCAGCAGATCCCCGACGACGATGACGAGGGAGAGCTGCCGTGGTGACAAAATGCATAAAAATTCATCGGATGGGAGGGATAGAAGGATGAAGATCGTTTGCAAGGACTTGAAGGAATATACAATGCTGGTAAAGCAGTGCATGGCCGATTTCTTTGCCGATAACTGCAAATGCTGCGTTTTGCGCAATCTTTGCGTGAATATTGCTGAGGAGGATGGCTACGACATAGAGGCTTTTCTGACGATTGAAGGGGGAGACTGACGTGGTACATTGCTTTGACACGGAAGTCGCAAGGAAAATAGGCATTATCCCGGCGGTTATTCTCGGTCACATCTACTACTGGGTCGAAAAGAACAGAGCCAACGACAAGCACTTTTACGACGGGCGCTACTGGACGTACAACAGCATAAAAGCCTTTGGCGAACAGTTCCCGTATCTGACGGAAAGGCAGCTCCGATATGCACTCGACAAACTGAAAGAGGACGGGTGCATCCTCACCGGGAACTACAACGAAACGCAGTATGACCGGACGCTCTGGTATGCATTGACTGATGTCGGATATGCCATTTTACAAAATAGGCAAATGGATTTGGAGAAATCGGAAAATAGATTTGCCAAAATTGTCAAACCAATACCAGATATAAAACCAGATATATATATATTATCTTCATCCAGTACTAACGTACTGTCTGAAGCTAATATTTGCGCAGAGCTGCAAGGCAACTCTACGCCAGCCATTATTCTCAACGACAAAACGCTGTACAGAGCGACGGACGAGGACGTGGCGCTGTGGAAGGACTGTTACCCTGCCGTGGACGTGGAGCAGGAGCTGCTGAAGATGGCCGCATGGAGCGATGGGAACCCGAAGCTTCGGAAAACGAGGAAGGGAGTGCGCCGGTTCATAACCAACTGGCTGGCCAGAGCGCAGGACGAGGCCGGACGCTACGGCAGGACGGCGGCGCCGACGAATGCCGCCGGGGCCTATCACCACAACAGCAAAGCCTACAAATGCGCGGCGTATCTCAACCGAAAGCTTGGCGAGAACGTGGCGCAGTATGTTCCGGCGGAGGAATCGGTCATTCAGCGCTGGGCGGCGGACTTCGACGCCCTGAGCCGGTCGGACGGCTACGACATGGCCGTTGTCGGCGAGGTGCTTGCTTTCGCCATGAAGGACGATTTCTGGCGCGACAAGATACTGGACGGACGGAAATTCCGCGATAAATTCACAACGCTGCTGGCGCAGATGGAAGGGAAGGGTGCCGATGGATGAGCTGAATCCGGCGCAGGATCAGCGGGTTATCGACTACGAATACTGCGTTATCGGCGCACTTTTGATCGAGCCGGGCGTCATGAAAAAGCTGGCGCCCATTGTTTCGCCGGATGATTTCAGCATAGCGCTTTGCGGCCGGGCTTTCGGCTGGGCCAAGGAGGCGCACGACAAGGGCAGACCCTTCGATGCGGCCATCTGCGCGGAAATGCTGGAAAAGGACATCGGCAAGGAGGACGCGACGCGCCTGATCCAGAATTGCATGGACATGACGCCGACGGTCGTAAACGCGCCGTACTATGCCGGAGAGATACGCAGGCAGGCCGATCTTCGCCGTCTGCGGGAGGCGATTTACGAACTGGGGACGGAAAAGGAGGACCCGAAAGACCTTGCAGCGACGGTGAGCGAGGTTTGCAGGAAGTATCTGGAGACGGAGAGCGCCGGGGGGCTGAAAACGCTGACAAACGTGCTGTATCAGTACTGCCAGATCAAGACGCAGGAGCAGGACGTCATACGCATAGACACGGGCTTTCGGAGGTTCGATTCCATCTTCAAGGGCTTCTGGGGCGGTCAGCTTTGCATCCTTGGCGCACGGCCGGGCGTAGGCAAGTCGAGCCTTGCCGTGGATTTCGCGCGGCGGGCGGCGTCGGCCGGACACAAGACCGTTATCTACTCGCTGGAAATGACGGACAACGAGATCGCCGAACGGATGATAAGCCGCTACGGCCCCGGACTGGGAGAGCTGATCGACATGAAGACGGACAAGCAGGACGCCGGCCTGTGGCAGAGCATCGTGGGAAGTTGCGGAAAACTGAGCAAGCTGCCGATGTACATAAACGACAATCCGCGTATGTCCGTGGCCAAGATCCGGGCGGAACTGCACTCGATGCAGGATGTGCATTTCGTGGTTGTGGATTACCTGACGCTTATGCAGAGCGAGAAGAAATACGAAAAGCGCTATCAGGAGGTCGGGGCGTTCACGCGCGACCTGAAGCTTCTGGCAAAGGAGATGAAGATACCGATACTGGCGCTGTCGCAGGTGAGCCGGAATCAGTCCAGCAGCGGCGCGCCAAGCCTGCGCGATCTGCGCGAATCGGGAGACATTGAGCAGGATGCGGACAAGGTTATTTTCATCTGGGACACGGAGCTGGGAGACGAGGACTGTCCGACGCTTGGCATCCGCATTGCGAAAAACCGGCGCGGCGGAAAGGGGGACGTGTATATGCGTTTTGACGGGGCGCACATGTCGTTTTACGAGACGGAAAAGCCGGACGGGCTGGACGTGACCGGCTCGAGAGGGCGCCGCGGCGGGGACGGTCCCTATGACGGATGAGCGGCAAAACAGGCCGGGGCGGCTGAAATGCCCGAACGGGCATGTGATCGGGAAGATAGCGGCGGACGGGAGCCTTACGAGCCGCCGTCACCAGCGGGAAATTCATGTTGTTCCGCCGCCCGGAGAGCGAATTTTCGTTTCCATACGCTGCGAGCACTGCGGCGCCGTCGTGGAAAAATGGTTACAAAAACCAGCGGAAACGCCGGAAAATCCGCGATAAAAAGTTACAGGATGTAATCGACCGTTGAAAACGACATCATCCGGCGATATATTTACGGCGAGGAATTAATTTCCGAAAGAAAGAAATTCCGACGTACCTCCGGCACTCCGGCTTCGGCCGGGCGGAGGCTTTTACAAACGGCACACTACCGTGCGGGCATATCGCTTCCGGGGAAGGTATTGGATTTACCTTCTTCGGCGCGAGCCTAGCCGATAGTGTGCCGTTTTTTGTTTTTTTCAGGATTTTTGCGGAGGGATTCGATGCCGAGAACGAAAACGGAAAAGGCGAATACGGATTACGAGGCGGAAGTGGAAAGGGTCGAGACGGGCAAGAAGCCGGGCACGGCGCGGCAGCGCGCCAGATGGGGCAGCGGCGGGACGAAAAACCCCTACACCGACGACGATTACGACGAGCTTGACCGCATATTCAAGGCGCTTTCCAGCGACCTGATATCCTCGGGCGGCTTGACGACCAAACAGGATTTTATCCTGCAGAACTGCGCGAAATGGACGTTGGAGATGCAGAAAGCGACGGAAAACCGCGCTTTCGATCAGGCGAAAAAGCTGAACGACCTGATCCAGTCCAATCTTTCTTCCGAGAATCTGCGCAAGAAAGACGAACGTCCGGCGGAGGCGCTTCACATCGACAGTGTTGTGGACGCACTTGAAAAGGCCGGACTGCTGAAAGACGGAAAGCAGTGCTCGCCGGACAAGATGTTCGAGATCCTATTCGGGCGGCCGCCGAAATACGCCTACACGAAGGACGCGGCGGAAAAGGTGCTGCTGTCCATCATAAACCGCACGCGGTCGAACGACGGGCTTCCCGAATTTGCGGTTTTGCCGGAGGAGGACCGGCTTGAGGATGAGCTTGGAGAGTTTGCAAAGGAGCCGAACGCGGCGGAAAAGGAAGCCTACGTCAAAATGGGGCTTCTGCGGGACAAAAGATGAAATTCATTGCCGGGACAGAGGGTAGCTTCCTTTTCTGCGCCGTATCGCAGATTACCGGCTTTGAATATGGCCTATACGGAGGTAAAGAATGGAAGAAAGAAGATATTGCGTTTATCGGCACGTCACACCGGATGGTCTGATATATGTCGGGCAGACACAGCAAAAACCGCGAAAACGATGGGGAAGCGGACGCTTATACAAGGCAAACCATGAGTTTACGGCCGCGGTAGATATGTTTGGCTGGAAGAACATAAGACACGAGATATTGGAGGAAGGGCTGACTAGAGAGGAAGCCTACGAGGCCGAACGCAGGTACATAGACGAGTGGGAAACGACGGACCCGGAAAAGGGCTACAACAAGCTTGACGGCGAACAGCATAAGCGTATCTGCTGTATAGAGACTGGAGAAGTTTTTGAATCCTTACATGATGCCAACAGAAAAACCGGGGTAAAGAGAGATTCTATCAAACTGGCTTGTCACGGGATAGCGGCTGGCGCTGGTGGGTTTCACTGGTGTTATGCGGATGAAATAAAATCCTGCAGAATTGATCAGAGCAGGAAAATGTCACCAAGACCAAAGCGTGTAAGGAACAAAGATACTGGGGAAATTTTTGATTCAATTGGCGAGGCTGCCAGGAAATATCAAACGTCTGCGCAACAGATTGGCGCGGTTTGTAACGGGAATAAACACCGAAAAACGGCCGGAAAGTGCGGCTGGGAATTTGCAGATTGAGATTCGGCGGGGGGAGATATGTCTAGGCGATTGGGAAAAGTGTTTGTCGGCTCTGTTGGATGGGTCACGAAAAAGGACACGGAGAGCCGCGACTATTCCGAGTATGCCAACGCATGGTGGGCTTTTCTGATCTGGACGTTCCGCTGGTTTCCAGACAAGCTTCTCGATCTTTTCCGAAGCGAAGGGGCGAGTTTTAAGACGCTGGAGATCGTACAGCGCGTCATGCTTCGGGCTTACGCAAGAAATGCTGACTGCGCTCTGACGGGAACGCGCGGCATGACGAAAACATACTGCAAGCTTCTGTCCTCCATGGCGGAGGGGATCGTGTGGCCGAACACAAAAATGCTTTACACGTCTCCCTCGTACAAGCAGGGCGCGGCGATTGGCTCTAAAACGTTCCGGGCCATAGAGGGCGACTACAAGCTTTTGACAAGTCACTGGCGGGTGACCGCCGAGAGCAAGGACGACTTCAAGATCGAAACGGACATGGGCAGCTCGTTTTACATAGCGTCCATGCGAGGCGACAACATCCACGAGGTAACGGCGGAGGAGTTTGCACAGGAGGAAGCGCCTGCGTTCGATTTCGGAGATTATACGACCATCGTCCTTCCGGCTGTGCGCCTGCGGCACAACGTAAACGGAGAACCGGATCCGAACTACGTTGCGTATAAGTCACACAGCATCACGTCGGCGGGGCGAAAGCAGAATCAGGCTTTTCTAATACGCTGCGAGGTCATGAGGGCCATGCACAACGGCGAAAGCGCCTTTGCGATGGATATCCCGTGGGAGGCGGTCATTCTGCAGCAGATGCGGCCTTATTCGTGGGCGATGAAGCTGAAAAAAAAGCTGACGCCGGAGCGCTGGATGCGCGAGATGGAGAGCCGCTACACGGGCGCCGACGAGTTTCCGATCATCACCGACGAGACGCTGACGGAAAGCCAGAGCCTTATGTGCATGGAGCGGCAGCACATATGCAAGTACCCCGACATGAAAGACGTCAACCCGGAGGATGTGACGTACATCGTCTGCTACGACGTTTCCTACGAGGACGGCAAGAAGAACGCGCGCTGTGCCTGCGGCGTGTGGAAACTGACAAAGCAGTCCGAATTTGTCAAGCGTGACCGCTATCTCAAGCAACTCGTGTGGATGGACGACTGGCCGCCCCCGGACAACGCCATGATACAGGCGAGGAAGGTCAAGGACGTATGGAACCGCTTCCGGCACGACGGCGGCAATGCGACCTACATCGTGATAGACGGCTGGCAGTACGGCAAGGCGGTCATTGAAAACCTGATGATGGATCTGGGGGACGGGCTTCCCCCGCTGTGCATACTCAACCACGAAGAATACACGGAGGCGGAGCTGCCGGGCGCCATCCCCGTTATCTATCCCATCAAGGCGGGCGGCGTGGGCGTGACGGACCCGGATGCGGAGATGATCCGATACGCCCAGATACAGTTTGACAACCACAACATTCAGCTTCTGACCATGAACGCCCGTGAGGGCGTGGACGCTTACAAGAGACTGCATCGGATAAAGCACGACCAGATGGACTATCGGATCGTGATGCCCTATCAGCAGACGAGGAAGCTTTGCGGACAGATACAGAACCTGCGCGGTGTTCCGGCAAGCTCGGGCATCAAGGAGCAGCGCATTTCCAAGGCGATACAGCGAGACAGTTGGTCGGCCATAAAATACGGCTTGCGGCTGTGTCAAATCCTCGAAAAAGAGGATTATCTGCAATCCAAGAAGCCGAAGGGCGATTGGGGCGAAATATTGGCCAGATATAAGGATCAGCCGGTCATCGGCGGCGAAGCGGCCGGAGGGCGAAAGCGCGTAGTAACGAAAAGAAGCGGAGGAAGGATCTTTTGAGCGAAGGGACGGGAAAAACGAGATACCGGCTTTTTGCCATGAGGACAGAAGCCGACACGCCGCGGAGGCTTGAAGAATATCGCTTCGGCCGGGTGACGCCGGGCTACACGCTGCTTTACACGGACGGCGAGGGGCCGGAGGACAGCATAGAAGTGGCCGGAGAGGATCTGCGGCGGCTGAGCGCGGCGGACGAGAGCTGGCTGGCCGACTGCAACGTGGCGCTTTTGTTTGAAAAGACGGCGGAAAACGAAGGAGCGTTCTCCGCCCGTATGGAGCAGATGATACAGCGCTTCTCGGAAGAGCTTGAAAAGGAGGCGGCGGGGCATGGAACTGAATGAGGAACTGCGAAGGGCCAGCTTTCAGAGCCTGCCGCAGCTTTGGAAAAAGTTTGAGACGCTTTCGGCGCAGTACGGCGATATGCCGGCCGAGGGCATTATAAACGCCTTTGTGAGGGCCAACGGCGGCTACAGCATGGGCGGGGATAACCCCTACATACAAAACCGCCGTGTAAAGGCGATATCGAGCCTGCCGGGCGATTTTACAAAGGATCAGGTTGGCGAGATGCTGCGCCGCCCGGACGAAAACGAGCGGCCCTTGCGCTCGGTTGAGCACGGCCTTGAATACACGGCCTACCCCCTGCTTCACATGCGGCATGTGTACCAGAACGTTATGACCTATCACAGCGCTGTAACGCCGCTGTATGTGGAGGAAGCCGACGCGAAAAAGGACGAATTCCGCCGGGAATGGCGTCTGCTGGAAAAGATACGGGAGGAGCTTGACCTGCCGTCGAACGGCCACCAGATCGTCGGGCAGGTGCTTCAGGAGGGGAAAGTCTTCTACTATCCGCGCGTTTCGGTCGATAAGGCGCACAACCGCGTAAACCACGCTTTCATGCAGCAGCTTCCCTCCGACTGGACAAAGATCGTTGGCTTCAACAACAAGTCCAAATACACGCTCATGTTCAACATGATGTATTTCATGCAGCCGGGATGCACGCCGGCGCAGTTCGGCGACCTGTTTGACGACTATCTGGATATTTTCTACTCCGTCACGCAGCCGGGCGCGCCGAAGGGAGCCGGAAGGAGCTTTGTTTACGCCTCGCGCGGGAACGTGGATCTGGCGGCTCTGCGGAAAAAGAGGGCGGCCGGGGAGATCGCGCCGGACAGGGAGCCGGACGTGTATTACCAGAACGGACGCTGGTTTTACTGGGTGACGCTTCCGATAGACCGGGTATTCACCTTTGAGGCGGACGACGCCGTTCGGACGGCGATCAGCCCCTTTACCGGGCTGTTTTTGTCGATGATACAGCTTGCGCAGTACGAGCAGGTGCAGCTTGAGCTTGTCCAGAACCCGCTTGTGAGCCTGCTGTTCGGTGAGATCCCTTACCGGGACGAGAAGAAAGCCTCGCAGGACGACCCGTACCGGCTTTCCTTTGCGGGTATCAAGATGTTTGAAGCGCTGTGGTATCAGATGCTGGCGGCGAACAGCACCGGCGGCATCGGCATTTACATGGCGCCGCTGGAAAACATGCAGCTAAAGCAGCTTGCCGAAGCGCCGAGCGCGACGAATATCAGCTCGGCGGGCTATGCCTACACGATGGCAAAGGCGGGCGTGAGCGCCATTATTCCAAGCTCGGACGATCCGCGCGTGGGCATGGCGCAGATATCCCTTCAGATCGAAAGCCGCTTCCCGCAGCTCGTTTACAGGGGCTTTGAGCGCATGTTCAGGTGCCTGATCGAGCGGCTGAACCTGAAATACGAATGGCGCTTCACGATGTTTGGAGACATTGCGACGGACAAGGAGGCCGAGGAAAGCGCCCGCAAGGGCATGACGCTGGGCATTTTGCCGGACACGGTGAAATACCTCGCCATCCACGATTCGAGCCTGCTTGAGGACATGAGTGTGTCGAATGCCGTGCTGGCTCTGGGGATCATGGACAAGCGCCGTCCGCTCGTTACGTCGTACAGCGCGAAAAACCCGGATTCCGGGCTTCCGCCGGAGGCGAAGAAGGAGCTTGACCCCGGCGGACGTCCCTCGAGCGAGGGCACGCCGACGAGCGACGGGAACGAGACGGACATAGATCAGGGAAAACAGGGCGATTAAATACGGCGCGGCCGGAGCCTGAACGATTTAAGAAGGGGGCTTTGCTTTTATGCTGGCGGACTTTGAGATCATCACGCACAAATTCACCGACAACGAGGACATAACCATCATTCCCGTTTCCGACGTGCATCTGGGCGCGAGGGAGTGCTACGAAAAGGAATGGGAGGCGTTCTGCAAAGGGCTTCTGGACAGGCCGAACACCTATCTTATCCTTGTCGGAGACATGATTAACAACGGCATAAAAACGAGCGTTACGAACGTTTACGAGGAAACGATACGGCCGCGCGACCAGAAGATACGCATCGCCAAATCGCTCGAGCCGATAAAAAGCCGGATCCTGGGCATCGTTTCGGGCAATCACGAGCGGCGGAACCGGGACGTGGACGACGACCCCATGTACGACATCGCGTGCAAGCTGGACATTGAAAACCTGTTTAGGGAGAACATGGCCTTTATCAAACTCCAGTTCGGAAAGCGCCGTTCCTCCGGCGAGACGAACCCGGTTTACATGCTGTGCGCGTCACACGGACACGGCTCGTCGATCTACACGGGCGCGGCGGCGACCAAGGCGGAGCGCTTCGGCATGGCGATAGACGGCATCGACTGTCTGATCGTGGGGCATGTACATAAGCCGATGAATTACCCGGTCGGGAAGCTGCGCGTGAACCGATACAACAACAACGTGAAGGTCGTGCCCTGGTATTTGGTGGTGTCAACGTCGTGGCTTGGCTATTCAAGCTATGCGGCGCAGAAGCTTTTGGCCCCGACGGCGTTTTCCTTGCAGGAGATACGTCTTTGCGGGAGCAAAAAGCAGATCAGCGTTACGCAGTGAACGCAGCGGAGGCCGGGATATGAGCGTTATTTTTTGCGCGCACGAATACAACGGAGAGCCGGAACTGAGAGAGCGCTACGAGAGGATCGTGGCCGAGACGCAGGAAAGAGATGAGGAAAACACCTATGTTTCTCCGCTGTCTCTGGCGGCGGCCTACGACGTTCTGGCGGAAAAGGACTGGACGTGCCGCGTGACGGAATTGATGGAGATATGCGACGGCGTGCTTGTGATCGGGCAGCCGGAGGAATCGGTGAAGCAGGCGATAGCAAGGGCGGAAAAGCTTCGGATGCCCGTGCGGTACGCCGATTCAATAGAAAACGAGGATATGTATCGCTAGCACAGGGGAGGGGTTTTCAAATGGCCCGGATGGAAGACGTTTTCGACTATAAGACGGGCGGCTTTGCGGCCGTCAGGGATGCCGCGAGAGAGGCTACGGGCGCGTATCAGGACGCGGCGCGAGGACTGGACACGCTCAAGGAGTGGGTCTTGATCGAGATGGGGATGCCGAACACGGCCGGGGCGATCCACGCGCTGGCGCACGAGCAGCCGAAGCGCTTTGACCGGCTGGGCGACATCCTGCATCAGAGACACATTATGCAGCTTTATCCCGCGACGGCGGAATACACCGTGCGGCCGGAGGATCTGGACGGCGTTTTCGAGCAGGTGATCGGCCTGCTGGAGCGCATAGAGGCGGCTTTGCGCCTTTGCGTGCAGACGGCGGACGAAAACGGGCTGTATGCCCTGGGGCGTGCGTTTGAAAACCTTGAAATGGAGAACAGCGCCAGCTACGAGAAGTTTATGTATGCGTGGCAGATGTATTCCCGCAACGACATGAGCGCGACCAGCTTTGAAAACTGGATAGCGCGGCTTTTTGACACGAAGGGAGGCGGCGGCGATGCCGATGGCGACGAAAGCAGGTAAGACGGAGGCGTTTCGCGGCGAGATACGAGTTCTGCGCCGTCTGTCCCCGTATGAATTCGGCGTGGAGCTGCGCGTTATGCGGGAGGGCAAAAACCGCAACGACTGGGATTACCGCAATCTCGCCGAGCACTATCTGAGCTTTGTGGGCCAGCCGATCCTCGTGGCTTACGTCCACCCGAACGACCCCGGAGACGGGCACAACATGCGGGAAAAGCTCGACCCGAAGACGGGCGAGCTTTATTACAGCTTCACCGACGGAACGGCGGAGCGCATTGTCGGAACGCTTTCCGACGATCCGAAGGACTTTACCCTTGTGGAAAGGGATGGTCATACATGGCTGGATGCCAAAGGCAGGCTTTTCGCGTTCTACGCAAAGGAACTCGTGGACTACATCGTGAAACAGGGCACGATGGAGGTTTCCGCGGAGACCGAAGTGGAGGAGGACCCGGAGGAACCGAATGTTTTTTACAACTGGGTCGGGATCGGCGTGACGATTCTTGGAAAAGACGTTCAGCCGGCCATTCCGGGAGCGCGGATAAAGGCCATGGCCGCATTGAAGAAGGAATTTAATCAGGTAAAGCTTCGCGCGGCGTCTTATCGGGCCAATGAGGCCGAAAAACAAGCCAGAAAAACAAAAAATCAAGGAGTGAAAAAAAGTATGAACAGACAGGCACTTGCGCGTCTGGCTCCTAAGTTCGAGGGCTATCGCATCGTCGGGCTGTCTGAGGACGGCAATCATGTGGCTCTCATGGACGATAAGGGCGGCGCGTATGAGTACACCTTCCTCGCCGAGGACAACGGCGCGGTCGTTCCGACGCGCATCCGGGAAATCTCCCTCTGCGCGTTTATCGGCGAGGGCGACGATGCGGTGACCGTGGACGCGGACGCCATCTATGAGATCGGCTTCAATGCCGCCTCGCAGGAGAGCGGCGACGTTCACGAGCTGACCGAACGCCTCAATGCGGCCAACGAGACCATTACCCGGCTGCAGCAGGCCGAGCACGAGCGGCGCGTGAACGAGGTCAAGGACACGCTCAAGCGCACGCTGGCGGAGATCCGCGTGGCCTCCCACGAGGGGGACGAGGATCTGTCCGGCGAGATGGACCGCCTTGCGGCCAACGCCGAGCAGTACGCCGCGATGGAGGACGAGGGCCGCTTTGTGGGCGCGGAGCGTGCCCGCCGCGACCTGATGGCCGTCAAGGGCGAGAAGGACACCGTTCGCGCCAACGAGCTGGCCGCGCGCCGGAAGAATTCCTTTGCGTGGTCGAACGGCGCCGGCGGCTCCGAGGGCGACGACGGAATTGCCGGGATGCTTTCGCGCATCAACGGCTGATTTACAGATAAGGAGTGTGACACACAATGGCTTTTATTGCGAATACCGCGTTTGAGCAGCGCATCTCCAACCACGAGTTTGAGAGCACTGCCAATATCACCGGCAAGTATCAGGCTTCCAGCGCGGACGCCGACTGCTCCGCCGGTCTGCTGTGCGTGCGCGCCACGCTGATGGCGAACGAGGGCTACACCAACATCAACAACGACAACACCTGGGTCATGAATGCCGCCGGCGCGAGCGATCTTGCCCAGAAGGGCATCTACGCCTGCAACCCCGGCAACGTCAACACCATCGTTGATTCTGGCACGGGCGCGAAGTACAAGGTCGGCAGCAATACCCTCGGCCTCGGCATCCCCGCCGGCGACCGCGACACGTTCACGAAGATCTTCTTCAACAACGACAACGTGTATCGCTTCGGTGTGGGCAACATCAACGGCACGATTGGCAGCAACACCATTTTCACGATTGCGGCCGGTTTGCTGGTCCCCGCCTCTGCCGCGCCCACGGCGAACGGCGCGCCCTATTTCGAGCTGGTCGGCACCGGCAAGTTCACGCAGGGCGCCTATCAGGGCTTCGATTACTACGATCTGCGCGCCTGCATGGCGGTCGGCACGACCACCGGCGGCTGATCGAAGAACGAAAAGAAGGAGAGTGAAACATAATGGCTTTTAATTTCAACGCTTCCCGGCAGCTTTTCAACTCCGCTGCCGATGAGTTTGTCGGCGTCGAGCGTGACCGCGCCGATATCGTTACCTGCGGCCGTCTGCTCATGATGGAGCACAACGGCCGCGCCGCCAATGCCATGGCCGTGCTGCGCAAGGAAGCCGAGCCTTACCGCGTTGTTCTCAACGGCGCGAAGGAGGGCGAGGCGAGCTACGCCGACACCAACCGCAATCTGCAGTTCCGTCTGCTTCAGTACTGCGCCAAGCGCGCGTGCTCTCTGTCCGGCGAGACGGCCCCTGCGACCATGGACGAGTTCCGCCGCGAGCAGCGCAAGTACTTCACCAACGCCACGTTCCTCGCCACGCTGGCGGGCATTATCCGCGACGTTGTGACCCCGCTTCTTCCCATTACCATGTCCAACAGCATGGGATGGCTGGCGGAGACCGTGAACGTGCCTCTGGGCCAGACCTACGAACTGGACGTGCAGTCCAACGACGTGTTCCTGTTCCAGGACGATTCCTGGGGCGCTTCCCGCAGCAAGCCCGCCAACCACCTGTACAGCAAGCCCATTACCATCAACCCCACCCTGCGCACGGCCAAGGCGACGGTCAAGTGGTATCAGCTTGTGGCGAACGACGCCGATCTCGGCCGCTTCTTCAACTCCATCGCGGCCGGCATGTACAGCAAGGTCACGGCGCTGTGGATCAACGCGCTCGTGACCGCCTCGACCAACACGGCGTTCGTTCCCGCGGCTCTGTCCGTCACGAACACCTCTGCCAACTGGGTGACGCTTGCCTCGAAGCTTGCGATGGTCAACCGCACCTACTTCCGCAACATTATTGGCGTGGGCCATCCGGCCGCGCTGACCAAGGCTCTGCCCTCCGGCGTGACGAACGGCGCTTCCGTGGCGCTCGATTCCGCGCTGGCTACCATGCTGGGTGTTGACTGGGCGCGCTACGGCTATCTGGGCGAGTACATGGGCGTGCGTCTGATGCCCATCGAGGACGCCATTGTCCCCGGCACGCAGAACACCACCATCACGGGCATGGTTCCCACCGACAAGATTTATCTTCTGGCCACGAACGGCTACAAGCCCATCTATGTCGGCATCGAGGAGGGAACGCCCATCACCATTCAGCTCGACCCGAGCCAGACTGCCGATATGTCCATCGACATCATGGTCTCGATCTCGATTGACGCTGTCCCGGTTTTCGCAAGCAAGGTCGGCATCGTCACCGCGTGACGGAAAAAACAACGCAAAAGAGGGGCGGCCTTTCGCCCCTCGGATAAGCAGACAGAAGTATGGCCGGTGCAACTCCGGCAGTCTGAAAAAAGTAAACACAAGCCGTCGAACGGGAAAGGAGCTGGACGAGATGGCAAGCGAAAAGAAGAAAATGACCCCCGAGGAGAAGAAGGAATTTGCCGAGCGCATGGAGGCATCCAGGGCTAAGAAAGCGGCGGAAAAGGCCGCGAAGGAAAAGGAGATCGTCGTTAAGGCCGAGGACGTGACCGGCGTGGACGAGAACGGTAGGGAGACGCCGCTGACCGAGCTTGAGCCGTCGCTGGCGGGGCAGGAGGTATCGGTGAGCGCCGAGGCCGTCAAAGCGCCGGAGAAGGCCGAGAACGCGCCCAGAACGTATTCCGCCGAGGAAGTGCAGCAGATGATAGCGGAGGGCGTCGCCAAGGCGCTGGCCCAGCAGCAGCCGCAGACCATCGTGCGCGAGGTCTCGCCGGACGTTGAGAAGGTCTATCTGCTTTGGCAGGCGGACGTTGCCGACTACAACGTGGAGGAATTCGGGCCGAACGGCCTGTACGGCTCGATCACGGGGCCGAGCGGCACGATCATGGTGCCGAAGAACGAATGGAGCCGTTTTGCCGACGAGAAGAACCGCCGGCATCTGGAGCGCCGCTGGCTGATCGTGCTTTCGGGCATGACGGACGAGGAACGGACCATGTACGGCTGCAAGTACAGCGACGGGGAGATTCTGGACAAGGGCGCCTTCGTGCGCGTTCTCGATCTGGGAGAGCAGCTTCTGACGATCTACCCGAAGCTTTGCCCGAGCCATCGGGAGATGGTGGCGCGGCGCTTTGTGGACGCCTATTACGCCGGGGACGCGAGGGCGCGTGACCGGGAGCTTATCACGGCGCTCAACCGCATCAGCCGCGAGCAGTACAAGGATCTGCCGGAAAAGGACATGCGGCGCAAGGGCGCTTTCTGGCCCATCATCGAGGGGCTGAACGCCGAGGACGATTAACAGACACAAGCAGGAGGGATAAGGCATGGGGACGAAATGGGCGGAGATCGTTTCAAACTACGCGATGCTTCTGATCGACGATATACGGCTTCAGGACGAGGCGGCGGAAAACCCGGCGGCGTTTCTGCGGAAGATGTCCATTTACGTCTCCTACGCCATTCCCCTTCTGTGCGAGCCGCCGGAGCTGCTTCCGTATCTGGAGGACGGGCTGGTGGAGCCGGTATACGACGATTACAACTGGACGAGCACGCAGGAGAGCACGGAGCAGGAGACGGTCGTGCATACGGGGCTGACGGGCTTCGGGCTTTTCTCGTGCGTGATACGCACCGTGGACGCGGCGCAGAACGTGAGCTACACGCCGTATACGGCGGCCGCTTACGACCCGGAGACCGGGGACGTGACCTTCCCCGTGCAGAGCGCCGAGGGTATCGACTATTCGCTGGACTTTTACACGGACGGCTCCTTTGCGCAGGAGCTTTCGCGCAGCATCAAGAATCTTCTCGGTCTGGCCGTGGCCGTGGGGTGGGATGAAAGATTTGACAATACGTGGATAAATTTCCAAATGAAGCTCCACGATAAAAGCTTTGACAACGTGAACGAATCGAACTACATGCGGGCATCGAGCGAGCGGCACAGCGCGAAGTATGCGGAGTTCTGTGCGGCAAGGAATAAATATGCACAGGATTGTGCATATATGCAGGTAACGCCGCGTTCGGCGCGGCAGACGCGCTTTGTGTGAGGCGAGGGGTGGTGAGCGCTCTATGGCGTTGCAGGAGCACGATTACATACGCAACATCGGCATATTGGCCGGGGGGCTGACGGCGCCGCCGAAGAACGCGCCGGGAGAATACAGTTCGCGCAAGCGGCAGTATCTGGGCGCGGAAAGCACGGCCTTTGCCAAGCAGTACGCGAAGTATTCGACGGACTATTTCTCGGCAGAGGCGCAGGGGCTGGATCGAAGCGACCCTGCGGCGTGGCAGACGGTGAGTATGCGTATGGCGGACGTGATAAACCCGTCGGCATCTATGACGCGGTACATAGACGACTACAAGATGATCCTGATCGGGGACGAGGCCATCGACTATGTTCCGCTGGGGACAAAATTCGTAACGATGGGATCGACGTGGCTGGCCGTGAACCCGGAGAACATTTCCTCGGCCTACGGCACGGGCATTATCCGGCGGTGCAATGCCGTGTGGAACCATCTGGACTTTTACGGGAACGTGCTTTCCGAGCCGCTGGCCATCGAGCGGACGGTCGCAAACGCCTCGACGCCGGACGCGCAGGATCACCTTCTGGTGGCGACGGGCTATTACAACGTTAAGTGCCAGTACAACGAGTACACGGCGCAGCTCAACGACAACAGCCGCATTATTCTCGGCAGCTCTGCCTACCGGCTTTCGGGCTTTACGGACTTCATTCAGGAGTTTACGGGCGACTATTCGAGCGTAAGGCTGGCGGAGTTCACGGCGCGCTACGAGGAACCGAACCGGGAGATAGACGACATGGAAAACCATGTGGCCGGAGGACTGGAATTTTCGTGGGAGATCGCCATTTCGGGAAAAGGAAAAACGAACATTGGCATACCGATTGTCTTGACGGCCAGCTCTGCGAGAAACGGCGAGGCGGTCGAATCCACGCAGGAGCACCCGATCTCGTATTTGTGGGAAAGCTCGGACGAGGGCATTGCCTCCATTGATGCGGACGGGAATATAACGCCTGTTTCCGCTGGAACGTGCCGGATCACCTGCCGGCTGGAACAGAATCCGGGTATAGAGGAGACGGTGACGATTGAAGTAGTGTCCGTTCCCGCAGACACGACGGTTGCTTTCGACGGGAGCGTTCCCGAGACGCTGGGAACGACGCAGACGGCAGAGATAACGGCGAGCGTGTTTCTGCGCGGCGTGGCAAGCAATATGCCCGTGATATGGGAATTTTCCGGCGCGGACGAGGCGAGCTATTCCGCCGAAGTGAACGGGAACACGGCCGTTATCACCTGCTGGGGCGCCAGCGAGACGCCCTTGACCGTGACTGCAAAATACCTGTCTTACGCCGCGGAGACGCAGATCGCATTGGAGGGCATCTGATATGCAGGAGCAGTGCCGGAACGCTTATCGGATATGGAACCGGGACGGGCTTTACTGCCGGCTGATGGACGGCAGGAGCAATCCCTATTGCGCACACACCTATTTCTGCCCGAACACGCGGCGCTGGGAGGCGCGGGGCGACTGCCCGATACGGGACAGCGAAAAGAAATCCTGAGAATCGAGAGGTATGGGAAATGGATTTTGTAAAGATCAGCGAGGAAAAGCTGCTGGCGGCCAGAACATATATGCCGCTGGGAAAAAAGATGGAGTTTGTGTCCCGTGCGGCCGCCGAATGCCTCGACCGCGTGAGCATAAGGCTCAAGGACGGAAGCGTGATCGAGCACACGAAAGAGGCGACGGACCGAAAAAGCCGGTGGCTCATGGGCGCTCTGGCGGCGGATTACCTGAAAACCGCGTTCGAACCCGTTGAGGGCACGGATTATCTCATGGCGCAGGACGACTACGACCGCTGGGCCGGAGGTCATATTTTCAACCAGCTTGAGCGCTTCAAATCCAGCGCAAAGACCCGTGACCGGGCCTTTGACCTGCTGTGGGACTATCGGGACCTTGAAAAACGCCTGAACACGGAGGTGTACAACCTCCTTCAGGCCATGAACGATCCGATCACGAAGCTGGGAGAGAAGCTTGCGCAGGCGGCGACGCCGGAGGTGCTTCAGGGGGCGGCGAAGGAGCTGACGGCCCTGAAAGAGCAGTTCGAGGCGCTGAAGGAAAAGGCCGGGGAAAGCCATGACTGACTATAACAGCCCGTATTACCCCTACGAGAAGGTGCAGACTGGCTTTTCGACGATGGCGGGGAGCGAGGATCTGACGCATAAGATTCTGCTCTATCTTCTCGACCTGCCGGACAAAAGCGGCTACACCCCGCAGGACGACAATACGCGGCCGCGCGTGCGCTTTATCAAATATGTATGGTACGACGGCGCCCGGCCGCTGGCGCAGAAGCTTCCGACGCCGGAGCAGAAAATGAGCATTCTGTTCAACGGCGACGAGCCGGTACTGAACACGAACGAGCAGAAGCGGAAGCATCCGAAGGGCTACCGCCTGTACTGGCAGATATTCTGGGGCCAGATGCAGACGGAGGCAAAGACGGTCGTGAAGTGCTATGTGGGAAGGAGCATCCCCCTGACGCCTTACAAGACGCAGCTTGGCGTGACGTTTGAGATCCTGTGCAACGTCAATCAGGAGACGACGACGCGCACGGACGCCTATGCAAGAGCCTACGACATCGAGCAGTGCATCATCGAGGCGCTGCACGGCGTGAATCTGACGGGCGTGGGCGTGATGGACTTTTCCCGGACGGCGCACGCGGACAACGGGAGCCGGCCGATCAACGACCGGTCGGGCACGATAGTAGGGCGCGAACTACACATGTCTGTTTTGTGGGCGGAAAGCGACGAGCCGAAGCCCGCATCATGGAACTAGGGGCGTTTTTTTCAAACGCGCCGGGTGCTTGGGCCGACATCCTGAACAACCTGACGAGGCGCCGCTTTCGGGCGGCGCGGCCGGCACGGCGGAGAGAAAACCGTGCAATCAAATGAAAGATGGCAGGCATCTGAAAAATCGGCCCTTTTTCATGAAAATACTTGTGCATACACGGAGGACACGGCTATGGAACTTGCGCTTGCGATCATTGGAAGCGGGGCGCTTTCGGCTCTTATCTCGGGCTTTTTCAACCTGATAACCAGCGGAAAGAAGAAGAAGGGCGGCGTTACCGCCGGGACAAGGATACTGCTTTACGACCGCATCAAGTATCTGGGGCGCTCTTACCTGCGCGCCGGACACATTGCAAGCGAGGATCTGGAAGACATTATCGAAATGCACAAGGTTTACCACACCGAGCTGGGAGGCAACGGCTATCTGGATTCCATCATGGAAAAGGTGAAGCGGCTGCCGATTCAAGATCAGTGAACGAAGCCGAAATACGGGAGGAAAAGATTAAATGAACGATATCCCGGTTTCCATACAAAAGGCTATCCGCCGAAATGAACCGATCACGGCGGAGGGGCTTACCCTGTACCCCATACGGGTCGCGGAAATGGAAGAATTTCAGACGGCCCGGCCTGCGCTGGACGTGATGCAGCAGGCGCTCCCTGTGCGCTTTCTGTCCATGCCCCTGCTGCAGGCGTATTACGAGATGGATGCGGAGGCTATCGCCGAGGGACGGCCGAAGCCCGGACTGTTTTACCGCGCGCTGCTGTTTCTGGCGCTCTCTTTACGGCTTGGAGAGGGCGAGGAGGCGCCGAGGCGGGTATTGCGGTTCGTGCCGAGGATGGTCCCGGAGGATCCGAAGCGCCTGAAGGCGGTCAATTTTGTCGTGTCGGGCGAGGTGTTTTCAAGCATCACTCCCGCGCAGTTCCAGCGGCTACGCCCCATTCTGGCGGAGCAGAACGGCATAGAACTGGAAAGCGACGACGCAAACCCGGAGCTTGTGCAGGCCGAGCGCGATCTGGCGCAGGCAAACGCGCCGAAGCTGGACTACTCGGCGGAGGCGCTGATCGAGGCCGTGGCCGCGCTGACGGGCACGGACGAGGCGGAGATAGACCAGTGGCCCATACGGAAGCTTCTGGCGAGGGAAAAGGCGCTTTCCCGCGCGCTGGGCTATATAGTCTGCGGCGTGGGAGAGATGCAGGGGGCGAGATGGAAAAGCGGAAACCCCTATCCTTCCCCGATCTTCGCCCGGAAAAGGGACGGGACGAGCGCGGCGCTCATGCCCATCGAAAGCTTCGCCGGAGGGGCGGCGCTGGAGGCCGTCCGACACCCGTCGGAGGCTGGCTTTGACCCGATGGCCGCCTTTGCACATCAGACTTAACGAGACAACAAAAGGAGTGAATATTGCATGATTCAGTTTACCGATAAGCGCCTTTACCTCAAGGGCACCTGTGCGTCGTATCTGCTCGATCCGAACACCGGCGCCGTGCGCTATTACACCAATAAGGGCCAGACGGCCAATCTGGAGACCTCCGTTACGATGGGGGAGATCCGCGCCGGTCTCGGCAACCCGATTGCGGCCATTATCCCGAGCGACAGCGCCGTGAACGTCAACTTTGCGGCGGCGGATTTCAGCCTGTTCGCCAAGGCGGCCAACGCGGGCGCGGCTCTCAACTACAACGCGGTCGTTCCCGTCTGTCAGGTCGTGACGGCAGACAGCGCTTCGCTGGCTATCGACGTTACGAACGGCGCCCCCGCCGCGTTTTACGGTTCGAGCCGCATCCTGTGCTACGTGCAGACCGTGGGCGAGAAATCCCCCATCGGCACGGACGGAACGGCCTACGAGGTCGATCCGGCGACCGGCGCGATCAGCGGCTTTACGGCGACGAACGGCCAGCAGTACAAGGTGTGGTACTACACCAACAAGGCGAGCGCGCAGGTGGCGGCTATCAGCACCCTGATCGACCCGATGGTGTTTACCTACATCCAGCAGATGGCCGTTTACGCCAACAGCTCCGGCAGCGCGCAGGACGCCGGCACCCGCGTGGGCTGGGTCTACGCCGTGGTTCCCTATCTCAAGCTTGGCGGCAACGCCAGTCTTAACGGCGACCAGTCCAACCCCGACACGACCAGCCTTACGGGTCAGGCCGTTTCCTACGACGACGACGTTGTGAGCGCGACGTGCTCCAACTGCGGCGCGAGCAATCTGGCCTATTACATCTACGCGCCGGACGACGGCAGCGAGAACGTGACCGGCATTGCGGTCGTGGGCGGCGTTTTCTCCGTTCCCAAGAGCACGCAGGGTCAGCAGATCCCCGGACGGCTCGTCATGGCGAACAGCCAGCTTGTCGTTCCGAATCCGGCGGGGCTTATCAAGTATACGGCGACCGGCGCGCCCAGCGGCACGACCGTTTCCGCCGACGGCAAAGTGAATGCCGGGGCGACCACCGGCGACTTTGACGTGACCATGGAATACCCCGCTGACGGCACGGCGGAGTACACCAATACCGTTTCCGTCAGCATCGTTTGATGCAAAAAGGAGAGGGCGGGAGACCCCGCCCTCTTTTCAAAAGAGAGATGCGCACACAGGAGGCGCGGCTATGAGCATTGTGATCTCGGGACGCATAGACGGACTGGAAAAAGACCTTGCCGAACTGGAAAAACAGTTCGGGCGGGCCATGGGTTCCGCCATGGGCGTTCTGGAAAACGACATGGAGGCGTGTCTGCGCGAGCACATCGAAAACGACGTGTACGACCAGTTCGACCCGAAGGAATACATACGGCGCCGCGAAAACGGCGGTCTGCTTGACTTTGGGGCCGGGCATCTGCAAAAGGGCGGATCCGCCGACCGGGCGAGAATCGAGTATACGCCGAGCGGGGAGGACCCGCAATGGAGAAGCCCGGCGAACGGCGACGAGATGATACGCCGCATCGAGAGCCAGACGCCGCCCTACGATTGGGCGCGCCATCCGGGCGACCGTCCCTTCTTTCGGAATTTTGTTTCCGAAATGATCGAGGGCGGCCGGGCGGAGACCGTTTTTGTAGGCGCTGTGAACGAAGCCGATCCGGCGCTTGGCCTGACCAGCTGCGGCCCCGGCGCGGAACGGGACGGCAACGAATGGGACGGGTGAAGGATCAGTCCCTCTTGAGCCTCTTTTCCCTCTCGGCCTGCTGCTGCAGATATTCGACCGAGTGGCGGCCAAGCCTGCGCACGTCCTCGAGCTTCTTTTTCTCCTCTTCCTCGGCCTGTTTCTTCCTATACTCGGCGAGCTTTACCTCGTCGATCTCCAAAAGGCCGCCCAAAATCTTACGTTTTCCGTTTACCACTTTGGGCTTGGGAGCCGGTCTGTTCGCGTCCGTGTGCATCATGGCGGCGACGATGGGATCGCCGTTTACCATATTCATGCAGTCAAAAAAATCCATACCCTCGAACAACAAAATCACTCCCTTTCAATAGAAGTATACCGCAAAAAGCAAAAAAGTGCAAGACGTCGGAGGTAGCAAATGGCAACTCTAATCGTAACGGGAAAGGCTGATTTTACACAGCTTAAACAGGAAATTGCCCAGCTTCAGGCTACTCCGATCACACTGAGGGTCGATGCAAAGGGCTTTGACGAGATATCGTCCAAGGCCATACGGGCCATGAATGCGCAGGCGCGGCTGACCAGAGCGCAAAACGAGCTGGCGGTAGCGCAGGAAAAGACGCAGCAGAGCGCCTATAATCTTGCCGCCGCGCAGGAAAAGACAAAAAGGCAGACACAGGCGCTGGGGAACGAAGCGGAGAAAACCGCGAAAAAGACAAGCACTCTCTGGAATTCCTTTAAGAACAATGTGGCCTCGACCGCCATCCGCAAGATAAAGAATGCGTTCCGGGATGCGTTTGCGGCCATGAAGGACGTGGACGACGAGCTTGTCACCGTCCGCAAGGTCACGGGCTTTACCGCCGAGGAATTGGAGGCGCTGGAAAAACAGGCGTACAAGACAGCCTCTGCTTACGGTGTGGCGGCAGACGAGTATCTGGGAAGCGTGGCGGCGTTTGCCCGTGCGGGCTACAAGGAACAGAGCGAGGCGCTGGCCGAGCTTGCGACAAAGACGCAGCTTGTCGGCGACACGACGGCGGAAACGGCCCAGCAGTTTTTGCTTTCCGTGGATGCGGCCTATAAATACAAGGGCAACATCGACGCGCTGACAAAGGTACTGGACGGCGCCAACGAAATTGACAACAACTATGCTACGAGCATAGAGAAAATAGCCGAGGGTCTTGGCAAAGTGGCGCCCATTGCGTCGCAGGCGCATGTGGGCATAGACGAGCTTACGGCGGCTATCGGCACGGTAACGGCGGTCACGCAGCGCTCCGGCACGGAGGCAGCGACGGCTCTGCGTGCGCTGTTTTTGAACATTATCGGCGACACCAAGACGGAGATCGACGAGGGCGTTACCTGGACGACGGGCGAGATCGCCGGACTGCGCGACGTTATCAAAATTTACGCAAAGGACGCCTACGAGGCGGCGCAGGCCACGGGAAAGGTTATCGACCCGATGGAGGCCATCGGCGGCCTTGCCAAGAGCATGCAGGACGGGCTTCTGACGGAATCCGAGCTGATGGCGATGGTGTCCGATATTGGCGGCAAGCTTCGCACGAGCCAGCTTCTTGCCATCGTGGAAAATTGGGATATGTACCAATCAATGCTCGACGATTACGCTGCGGCGGCGGGAAGCGCGGACCGAGAGGTCGAGAACATGATGGATTCCTGGTCCCGCAAGGTCGAGGTTTTGAAAAACACGTGGACGGAGTTCATTTCCAACACCATTGACACGGACTGGATCAAGGGAATTCTGGACGCGCTGACGTGGCTGATCGAGGGCTTTGACAATCTGGGGAACGCCATTTTCACCGTTACGGGGCTTCTCGTTGCGTTCAATACGCAGAAGATCGCGGGCGGGATAGACAATATACTGTTCAGCTTCAAAAACCTTGGCGTGGAACTCGGCCTTGTAAAACGGGGCGCGCACGAAGCGGCGAGCGGCATAGGGAAAACGGCGACGGCTGCAAGCGCTGCGGGAGCCGCCATCGGCGTCCTCACGGCGGCAATCACAATAGCGGTTTTTGCGTATAACAAGTACCAGCAGAAGCTCGAAGAAGCTACGGAAGAAGCGGCGGAGGCGGCTGAAAAGGCAAACGGAACCGCGGAATCCATCCTCACCCTCAACGGCAAATTTGAGACGGCCAAGGAGGGGTCGGACGCTTACAAGGATGCGCTGAAAGAGCTTTCGGGCGTTCTGGGGGAGGATATGCCGGAGAGCGCAGATGCAGCCATCGCCAAGCTTCAGGAGCTTACGGACGAGCAGCTTAAGGCGGCAAGCACAACAGCTTATGCGGCGAAAGCGGCGGCAGGGCGGCAGCTGGAGGGGAATTTCTTCACTCAATTGGGTTCGTATGGCGGGCTGATTTTGTCTGCCCCGTCAACGGGCAACAAAGACCTGGACGCCACGCTCGGGACGGCGATTCTTGCCGGCGGCGGTACATTTACAAAAAACCAAGTCCACCCAGAGGGGGCGATGCTGCCGAGCAGCTACGACGCAGAGGGTCTTATCGAATATTACGATACGCTCGTAAAAGTACGGGACCTAATGCAGCAGACGGCTTACGACACAGAAAACAGCGCCCTGCTCCAAACGGATTTTTACCACGATGTTGTAGACGCGCTTTCTGTCTTGGAGAAACATGGTGCATCCGCCTACAAAACGGCAGAACAGCAGGAGCTCAAAGCGAAAGCGCTTGCGCAGGTACAGAGCGACCTACGTCTGCGCACGATAGACACGGCAGAAGCCTACGACGAGTATATCCAGAGCATTAAGGACAGCGGAGAGTATTCGGAGGAGTACAAGAAGCTCCTTATCGAAGTGGCGCAGGATGCCCTCCCGGAGTTTGCCGAGGCGGCGCAGGATGCGGCGGCGGGGCTGGAGGACGCGGACGAGGCGGCGAGAGACCTTTTCAAGACGCTGGACACGCTGGCTGGGAAGCTGAAAGGCGTGACGGCGGCCTTTGACGAATTCGACGAAAACGGGACGCTGAGCTATTCGACGCTTTCGGAATTGCACGAGGCTTTCGGCGATCTGACCGACATTGATGACTATATCAGCAAGCTTGCGGACGCGAATCTGACGGGGGACGGTCTGCGCAGCATTATGGGCGAGATGACCGAAAAGCTGATCGCCCAGAAGGTAGCGGCGGGCGAGCTGACGGCGGCGGACGAGAATCTTGTGGCGAAGATGCTGGACGAGGCGGGCGTTGCGAACGCGGCGAAGGTGGCGCACGCGCTGCTGGCGCAGGCGGCGAAGAACACGGCCGATCAGGAGCAGAAAGCGGCCGATGCGGCGGAAAACGCGGCAGCGGCGGCCGGGGACGCGAAGGGAGCGGTGGAGAATCTTTCGCGGACGAATGTCAACACAAGCGGCATCGTGAACGCGGTGGATAATATCACGACCGCTATGGACACGGCCTACGAAGCGACCGACCGGCTGCAGAAAAAGCTTCTTGGCGAGACGACGCTCACGAAAAAATTCACGACTTCGGCCAAGAATCTTGGATCGCAGGCTTCCCGGAACGGAAAGGTTGACCGCAACAGCGTCGGCTCCATGCTGGAAAACGCCAAAAGTACACTGAGCAAAGCAGGCATAAAAATGCCGACGATAAGCTGGAAGGGTTCGTCCACCAGCGGAAGCTCAGGCGGCTCCGGCGGCGGGGGAGGCGGCGGTTATTCCTCGGAGGAGGACGAGACGCTGGCGGCGCTGGAATACGCGATAAAGCTGCTCAACTCCGAGCTTGACCTGATGGACGAGCAGGGCAAGAGCGAGGACGAGCTGAACGCCAAGCGCAAGGAGATACAGGAGGCGCTCATGGCGGAGATCAAGTATCTCGAAGCCATCGGGGGCGACCAGATCGACATAAACGACCTTTACACCGAGTGGTGGCGCATCCAGAACGATATCGTCGGCAAGCAGGCCGATTCGCTGAAGCTGGAAGAAATGAAGGCCGAGGTGCTCAAACGGCAGAACGACCTTCTGGAGGCGCAGCGGGAACGGACGATCCGGGTATACAACGCGCAGACCGGTCAATGGGAATGGATCGCCGACGAAAAGGCCGTGAAGGACGCGCAGGAAGCCTACGACGAGGCGATGAAGGACTTTACGGACGCGGGCGGTTCGCTTTCGGCCGAGAGCCTGCTTTCCGCCCCGCTTGAAGGCGCGGACGGTATGGGGCCTGTTTCGGCGGGACTGCTGACGGCGGCGGGCGTTGCCCGGACGGGCGCGACGTACAGCAGCACGAGCACGACGACGAACAACAACGGCGACGTTTACACCTTCGGCGGCGTTTCGCTGACACAGGAGCAGGCGGCGCGGCTGACCGTTGCGGAGCTGGCGCGGCTGGCCAGAGGGCTGGGCGTACAGAACGAAGCTTGACAGGAGGGAAAGCATAGATGGCGCTTTTTCAACCGACGAACATAAGCCCCAGCGCGTTCGGCGAGCTGGGAAACGGCGTGGTGGACGCGGCGGACGATCTGACCGTGAGCTGGCAGGTCAACGGCAATTCGGCCATGACGGCCTTTGCGGTGACGATTTACAAAAACGACGCGACCTCTACGCAGGTTTACGCGACGGGGAAGAAAACGGACGGATGCCCCTTCTACGGCGTGGACGGGGCGGGCAACGTGCAGCTTTTCAGCTGCGTTATCTCCGCTTCGGCGCTGGCGGCGGCGTCCGACTGGGCCAACGGGGGGGAATACAAGCTCGTTATCACGCAGTACTGGGGCACGGACGATTCCGTGACGCAGACGAGCGCGAGCGCCTTTATTACAAGGGCGGCCCCATCGCTTTCCATAGGCACGTTCAAAAACCCCGTCGAGGCCATAAGCCAGACGTTTACGGCCAGCTACACGCAGGAGCAGGGCGACGCGCTGAACTGGGTGCGCTGGATATTGCTTTCCGGCGCGGGGCTTACGATGCGGGACACGGGCTATATTTACGGTACGGCGCAGCTTTCCTTCAGCTACGACGGCTTCTTTGCGGGCGAGAGCTATTACATACGCTGTCTTGTGCAGACGGAAAACGGCGTGGTTGCCGATACCGGCAAGGTTTCCTTTTCCGTAAGCTATGAGACCGATCCTGTGGCGGGTGAGGTGACCGTATGCGCGGTGCCGTCCGTGAGCGGCGTGAAGGTGACGTGGCCGGCGGCGCGGAATATTCCCGGCGAGGGAAGCGGCAGCTACAGCATGAGCGGCGGCTATATCACGATGCAGGACGGCTCGACCGTTGCATGGGACACGGACAGCGGGGAGGCGCTTTCGCTTTCGTCCCCGTGGACCATCGCGTGGCGGGGCAACGCCGGGGGCATGGAAGTGGGCAAGACGCAGCTTTTCAACGCCAATGCCGGGCGTCTGGTCCTCAAGCCGCGGACGCTGGGCGCCTCGGAAGCGGGGCTGGCATGGGGCGGCATTTATCCGCCGAGCGGCTTCTACGGGGACGCGACGGGCGTCGCCTACGGAAACGGGACGTTTGTCGCAATTGAGGGGTATGACAATTTGAGCGGCGGCAAGGGACGGATGTGCGCCGTTTCGGACGACGAGGGGAAAACGTGGCGGGCGAGCGCGCTTCCCGATGCGGCAAGCTGGGTTGGCATCGCCTACGGCGGAGGCGTTTTTGTGGCGCTGAGCACGGACGTTATGGCGGCGTATTCGACCGACGGGGGCGAGACGTGGACGGGCGTTTCCATCCCGGACACCTTCGGGCGCATGACGAGCATCGCCTACGGAGGCGGCGCGTTCGTCTGCGCGAGCGTGAGCAGCAACGACGTTATTTATTCGACGGACGGGGGCAAGACCTGGACGGAGACGACCATAGACGTAAACGCGGGCGGCTATACCGTGGCCTACGGGAACGGGCGCTTTGTGGCCGTGAACTGGTACGGCCTCGCAAACGCCTATTCGACGGACGGAGGCGCGACATGGACGACGGCGGCCAATCCGGCGTCTGGAGGTATGGGGCGCGTGTGCGGCTCGGACGACGGCTTTGTGGCGACGGACGAGGCAGACCCGAAAAAACTGTATTACAGCCCGAACGGCGTTTCGTGGACGGAGGCGACGGTCAATTCCGTTCCCACGGGCGCTAGCCTTGCTGTGGCGGCGGGGGGCGGGCAGTTCCTCGCGTGGGACACGAGCGGCACGGACACGGAGCTTCTTCTTCGCTCGGCGGACGGGACGAGCTGGAGCGTGTGGTCGTTCGGCGCGCCGCAGCGGATAAATGCGATGGCATACGGAACGCGCTGCTTTGCGGCCGTCGGGCAGGATTTTGCGCTGGGCTTTCCGGCGCAGGGCTTTTCGCTTTCGATATCCGGGACGGAGGCCGTTTCCCCAGTTGTGGGGGAAATGGACGAGATCGTGTTTGTATGCACACAGGCGGCGGACGGCGCGCTCGACCTTTACGCGGGGTGCTTTTACGGCGGCTATTCGCTTTACACGGGCAGCGCGCTTCACTGGAGCGTGGACGCGGCGGCGGGAGGCGCTTTCGACATAGGCAGTCTTTCGATGGCCGGGCCGCAGGTGTGCGATTACCTTCTGGTGGCGCGCGGGGTGCTGGATGCGGTTCATATCGCGCGCTTCACCGAATATCCCGATTACCGGCCGCAGTTCGGCGCGGGCGTGTCGTTTTTCGCCGACTTTGCGGGCAATCTGGAGGCGGGGCCTCTCGGCTCGTCGAACGCCGTTTCCGGCGTGCGCGTGTACCGGCAGCGAGACGGTGAGAGCACGCTGGTACAGGTGGCAAGTCTGGATTCGGCGGCGCGGGAAATGATCGACTGCGGCGCGAGATCGCAGGAGACGGTGCGGTATTTCATCTACAGCGTTTTCGGCGAGAGCGGTACGACCTCGGCGCTTATCACCGACTATGTAACGCCGTGCTTCTGGGATTGGACCGTGCTGGCGTGCGCGGCGGACGACGCCGGGCAGCAGAGGCCGGAGGGGATATACCGCTTCGGGAAAAATCTTTCCTCCGGGACTATCGGCAACAACGGCGGCGCGGTGCTTATGCAGAACTTCACGCGCTATCCGACGGTGCAGACGACGCCGTACAACTACGCCAGCGGCTCGCTGTCGAGCCTGATAGGCTCGATAGCGGCAGGGGTATACAGCGACACAAGAGCGCTCAGAGACGCGATATATGACCTCGTAGGCTATGCAGGAACCTTGTATCTGAAAAGCCGCAAGGGCGATCTTTGGAGGATCACGATAGCGGGGGCGGTGTCCATGACGACGAAGGACGCGAGCCGCGAGCAGGCGCAGACGGTTTCTCTGCCGTGGGCGGAGATCGGGAGCGCGGAGGGAGACGAGATCGTTCTGACCGACGCGGACGCCCTTTGGCCGGGCTGACGGATGCGGTTTTTAGAGAGGGGGTAGCGCGTATGGCACAGACGCCTGTATTCCTGCACGATCTGGTATCGGCGGAGTATAAGCAGGGAGACACGGCGCTTCCGCTGGACGGCACGGCGCAGGTGAGCGGCGGCGGGACCGTGAGCTATCAGTGGCAGAGGCTGCGGGGCGGCTCGTGGGAGGATATCCCGCAGCAGACGGGAGCGACGTATACGCCGAACACATCCGAGGCGGGCATTATCGGCTATCGGGTGATCGCAACGAATCGGACGGAGGCGTCCGTTCTGTACCCGGCTCTGACGCTCTATCCGGCCCTGACGCTTTATCCGGGCGGCGGGGGCTATGTATCGGCCTCGGCCGTGAGCAACACGGCGTATATCAGCGTCGTGGGCGAGGAATGGACGGAGCAGCAGAAGATAGCCGACTACATGGCGCAGCTTTCAAAGCCCTTTGTCAAGCTTTGCCGGCTTCGTTTTCTGCAGCCGGACGGCTCGACGGCCTTTGCGCTGGACAACAATCCGCTCAACCGGCGAAGCGGAGCCTTTATCCAGAGCGGAAGTCTGACCGTGAATTTGCAGAACGGCAAGCGGCGCACGGCGGAGATAACGCTTGCCAATCTGGACGGAGAATACGACTACAACGTAAATCACATCTGGTTCGGGCAGGAGATCGCCATCGACGAGGGGCTGGTACTTTCGAACGGGACGGATTACTACATACAGCAGGGCGTGTTCGTGATCGAAAATCCGAAGGAAACGCTAAAGCCCGGACAGAGGACGGCGGTCTACCCGCTGGCGGACAAGTGGTCGAATTTGGACGGGACGCTGGGCGGCAATCTGGAGAGCACCTATCGTGTGGATGCGGGGACGAATATATTTACGCCTCTGGCGGCGCTTTTGAAGCTGGACAGGGGCAACGGCCAGCCGATAGACGGCGTGACGCCGGTTTTTACGGAGTATTACAACGGAAAGACGCAGGCCCTGCCGGACGGGACGAGCGCGGCGCTGACCGACGCGCCGTATACCCTGCTGGTGGACAGCGAGACGGGCAGCGCGGCGGATGTGGCGCTGGGGCTGGCGGAGATGGTGAACGCATGGATAGGCTACGATCCGGCGGGCGCTTTGCGGCTCGACCCGTCGCAGGACGACATTCTGGACGCGGACAAGCCGGTTTTGTGGCGTTTTTCGCCGGAGAGCACGACGTTGCTCGCGGCGGACTATACCATTAAAAATACGGAGGTATACAACGACTACATCATTCTGGGCGAGGCTTTGGACGGCTACGCCCAACCGGCCGGGCGGGCGCAGAATCTCGACCCGGCGAGCGACACGAACGTGTACCGCATCGGACGCAAGACAAAACGCGAATCGGCGGCGGGGTATTACACGAAAACGCAGTGCCGGGATTTGGCCGAGTGGAAGCTGAAACGCGCGACGGCGCTGCAGAAAAGCGTGAGCATAAGCTGTTCGCAGATTTTCCACATTCAGGAGAACACGCTCGTGGAGATCGTGAGGACGGACAAGAGCGGCTCGCCGGTGGAGCGGCATCTGGTGATGGGCTTTACGCGGCCGCTGACGAGCACGGGAGAAATGACGGTGAACGCCGTAAGTGTTAACGATTATCCGATAGCCACGCTTACGGAGTGGCCGGAGGAAGGGAGTGACGAAACGACATGAAGAAGCTGATCCTTAAAACGGGCGAGAGGCTGACCGTTACGGACGAGATCGGGCGCTATTACGTTTGCGGCAAACGCCGTTTTCGGAAAAGCAATCCTGATATTGCGGCGGTAGAGGAAAAGACGGCGGAAAGCGCCGACGAGAAGCGGAAGGGGGAATAAGCCATGGCGGTGACGGTTCCGAGCTACAGCGGAAAGACATGGAACAACAACGCGGCGCCGCCCTTGAGCGCGGAGAACGTGCAGGCGATGGACGACGTGCTGGCGGCGCTTGGGGGAAAGCGGCTGCTGGAATCGACGGATATTGCGTCGGGTCCGACCGGCCCAACCGGTCCCCAAGGTGAGACGGGCGCTACCGGCCCAACGGGGCCGCAGGGCGACGTTGGCCCTACCGGACCGGCGGGACAGGACGGCGTTATCGGCAAGGACGGAGAACCCGGCGCCACTGGTCCGACTGGTCCTACCGGTCCCACGGGTGCAGACGGAGCCAAGGGTGCGGACGGTGCTACGGGGCCGACTGGGCCGACAGGGCCGCAGGGAGAGAAGGGCGGCACCGGCGCGACCGGACCGACTGGCCCCACGGGAGCAAAGGGTGCGGACGGCACGGGCGTTACCATCCTCGGAAGCTACGATACGGTAGAGCAGCTCAAAGCGGCGCATCCGACGGGCAATCCGGGCGACAGTTATCTTGTCGGCGGGTATCTGTATGTGTGGTCGGCGGCGGATAACGACTGGATCAACGTCGGGCAGATACAGGGGCCGCAGGGCGATACCGGCCCGCAGGGGCCACAAGGCCCCACGGGAGCTACAGGCGCAACCGGCCCGACTGGCGCTACCGGCGCAACCGGCCCGCAGGGCGAGCAGGGAAATCCCGGCTCGGACGGCGCGAAAGGCGACACCGGGCCGATTGGCCCCACAGGGCCGACCGGCGCGGATGGAACGCCCGGTAAGGCGGGCGCAACCGGCCCCACGGGGCCGCAGGGTGACATTGGTCCTACGGGTCCAAGCGGCAAGGACGGAACGAACGGAACAGACGGGGCGAAAGGTGATACCGGACCTACCGGACCGCAAGGAGAAGTTGGGCCTACGGGGCCGAGCGGGGCGGATTCGACCGTTCCGGGGCCTACGGGGCCTACGGGCGCGACGGGACCGGCGGGAAGCTACAGCTTCGACGCGGAGCCGACGATGGACAGCGGGAATCTGGTGAAGTCGGGCGGCATATTCGCGGCCATTCCGCGCCTGATCGCCTCGGCGGGGATAAACATCGAAAGCTTCACCGGCGAGGATGGGAAGCTGAGCTACGTTCCGTCCATCGACAAGACGTGGCTGCTGGATGCGTTCTACCCGGTGGGGTCGATATACCAGAGCGTCAACAGCACGTCCCCGGCGACGCTTTTCGGCGGCGGGACGTGGGAGCGCATCGAGGATAAGTTCCTGCTGGCGGCTGGCGGCACCTACGCGGCCGGGAGCACGGGCGGCGAGGCGTCCGTTTCGCTGACGGTGGAGGAGATACCGAGCCACGATCACACGGTGTCGCTCATGGGCCGGAGCGTCTATGGCGGCAATGATACATATGGAGCGCTGAACAACGATGGAACCGCCACATACTCCTACACGACAACCGCTACCGGCGGCGGTCAGCCGCATAACAATATGCCGCCGTATCAGGCCGTGTACGTCTGGCAGCGGACGGCGTGACAGGAGGGGACGCATGAACGTCTGGGTATATGCCATTGCGAAGGATGAGGCGCGGTTTGCCGCGCGGTGGATGCAGTCCATGGCGGAGGCGGACGGCGTGGCCGTGCTGGACACGGGAAGCACGGATGGGACGCCGGATATCCTGCGGTCGCTGGGGGCCGTGGTGGAGTGCCGGAAGATCGAGCCATGGCGCTTTGACACGGCCCGGAACGAGAGCATGAGGCTGGTGCCGCCGGGGGCGGATGTGCTCGTGTGTACCGATCTGGACGAGATACTGTGCCCCGGATGGCGCAGGGCGCTGGAGGACAACTGGCGCGAGGGCGCGACGACGGGGCGGTATGAATACGTATGGAGCTTCAACGCGGACGGCTCGGACGGGACGAAATTCCTGTATGAGAAGATACACGCGCCGGGCGTGTGCCGCTGGACGCATCCGGTGCATGAGATACTGAGCTACGACGTGCCGAAGGTGTTCTGCGAGCTGCCGATACGGCTGGAGCATCACCCGGACGGGGAAAAGAGCCGGGCGGGGTATCTGCCGCTGCTGGAGATGAGCGTGGCGGAGGACCCGGACGACGACCGCAACCGGCACTATCTGGGGCGGGAATATATGTTCCGGGGACGCTGGGACGACTGCATACGGACGCTGCGGGAGCATCTGGCGATGCCGCGGGCGACGTGGACGCCGGAGAGGGCGGCGAGCATGCGGTATATCGCGCGCTGCTATGCGGCGAAGGGCGACGCGGAGCGGCAGGAGCTGTGGCTTTTCCGGGCGGCGATGGAGGCGCCGGAGCAGCGCGAGGCGTGGCTGGAGCTGGGTAAGCTCGCTTACGGGCGCGGGGACTGGCGCGGGTGCGTGCGGTATCTGACGCGGTGTCTGGACATCAAAAAACGGGACATGAGCTACACGAGCACGCCGGAGGCGTGGGGGCCTGCGCCGTGGGATATGATCTCCATCGCGTGGTGGAAGCTCGGCGAGAGGGGCTATGCCGCCGCGTGCGCGCGGGAGGCGCTCAAGCTCGGCGGGGACAAGGAACGCATAGGGCGGAATCTGGCGATCTTCGCCGGGAAATGATTTTGTTTATCTTTTTTTTAACAGGAGGAACGGAAAGATGAAAGCCTATTGGAAGAAGTGGATCAAGGCGGCGGCGGTGCGTGCCGTCAAGACTATGGCGCAGACGGCGGCCGCATCTATCGGGACGAGCGCCGCCATGGGGGATGTCAACTGGGTCTTTGTCGGCTCGACCTCCGTGCTTGCGGGGATTCTTTCTCTGCTGACGAGCGTGGCCGGTCTGCCGGAATGCAAAGAAGGGGAGGAGGAATAAGATATGGAAGAACTTACGCTGGAAGAACTGGACGCGCTGAATGCGGAGAATTTCGCGGGGAACCGGGGGGAATGACGAATGAGCAACAGCTATCTTGTCAGCCACACGAGGCTTTCCCCGAACAACAGCGGCGCGAGGACGCATAAGATCGACACCGTTTCCGTGCATTGCGTGGTGGGACAGTGCTCTGTGGAGACGCTGGGAAGTCTGTTTGCGAAGTCCTCGCGGCAGGCCAGCTCCAACTATGGCATCGGCTACGACGGGCGCGTGGGGCTGTATGTGGACGAGGGGAAGCGCTCGTGGTGTACCAGCTCCAAAGCGAACGACCAGAGAGCCGTGACCATCGAAGTGGCCTCCGACACTTACCATCCCTACAAGGTGAGGGACGCGGCGTACAAGACGCTGATCGAGCTGCTGGCGGACATCTGCCGCCGCAACCGGGGCCTTGGCGGCGGTCTGCGCTGGCAGGGAAACAAGTCTCTTATCGGCCAGACGGACAAGCAGAACATGACGGTCCACCGCTGGTTTGCAAACAAGGCGTGCCCCGGAGACTATCTGTATAATCTGCACGGGCAGATCGCAAGCGAGGTAAACGCGCTTCTGGCGAAGAATTACGCCTATCTCAACTGCGAGGGCGATTACGTCAAGCACTGGCAGGAGCTTTTGATCGCCAAGGGCTATTCCTGCGGCGCGGCTGGCGCGGACGGCGATTTCGGAAACGGGACGCTGGCGGCGGTGAAGAAATTCCAGACCGACAACGGCCTTACGGCGGACGGCGTGATCGGGGACGATACGATCAAGGCGCTGACGGGAACGGACGAGCCGGAAAAGCCGGAGGTTCCCGAGATGCCGGACGAGCCGGAGAAGCCCGAGGCGGAGACGAAGATCGTGAAGCTGAAGGACGCGGACGTTTTTTCCGCGCCTCCTGTGCTGACCGGCGTGACCGGGGCCTTTACCATTGTGGAGGAATCCGGCGGGTATGGGAAGCTGAAATCCGGCGCGGGCTGGGTGAAGCTTCCGAGCGAATAATCGACAGAAAACGACAAAAAGCGCCGGGGTATTCCCCGGCGCGGCTTGAAAGAGAGGGATAAGTGAAAAATGGCGGAAGGAAGCGACATGAAAGCGCTGGCGGACGGACTGTTCGCGTATTTTGAACCGAAAATAAAGAACATGGTAAAGCCGTATCTGAAATTGTGGCGGGCGCAGGTCGTTTCCGCAGCTACGGATGGGAAGATCGGCGTGCAGTTCCCCTTCGAGGACGAGACCGTTACGATCCCCTACGCACAGTGGGCGTCCGGGGCGGACATCGGCGATTCCGTGTGGGTGGCCGCGCCGTATACGGATCTGAGCAATGCGGTCGTTTTTGCGCAGAGCGACTTTGCGTTTTCCAAAAACGTCAGCTCGGTCAACGAAAAGACCGGGGATGTGACGCTGACGGGGGCTGAGCTTGTGGACGGGACGAGCATCGCGCCGGATTCCGTTATGTGCAAGGCGGACAACGGGACGGCGGTCGCATCGGTTTACAAGACGACGGACGGGCGAGGCGTTATCGCGGTGAAAAGCGCAAGCTATCCGGCTACCGTTTCGGCGCAGATGTACGCGCTGACGAACGGGGGCGGCGGTCTTTTGTGCCGCAACGGAAACAACAAGGTCGTTACGACGCTGGCGGCGGGCGTGACCGGGATGCAAGCGAACGCAGGAGGATTTATCGCCGGGGACGCGAACGGGAACAACCGCGCCGTTCTGGGCGTGGGCACGGACGGCGGCGGGGCCGTGCGGCTGACGGACGCGAGCGGCAACAGCTACACGCTGACGACGGCGCTTGTGCAGAAGCTTATCAATCTTTGAAGGGCAGAAAAAGACCGGGAGAGCTGCGAAAGCGTTCTCCCGGCCTTGTTTTGGCGGCGACGGAGATAAAATCCCCGCTTGACTGCAATCCTATTGTAAGCCCCGGACGCACTAGGGGAAAGGCGGCTTCCAAGCCTCCCAGCGGGCAAAGCCCCTGCCTGTTTACAATATACGCGATATTGCGGTGCTTTTCAAGCCTTGGGCGCTTTCTGAGGAAGCACACAAAGCGCAAGCTCGACGGAGCTGGGATAGATGTTAATTTTGGAAACGAGATAATCCCCGTAGGCGTCCATGAACAGGGAGCTTTCCTCCA
>OLHG01000197.1_pt1 | contig 42738 bp, 60 predicted proteins | sample 1605971 | NCBI WGS metagenome assembly OLHG01 (sample SAMN03283289) | human gut metagenome | biome: human-associated habitat; material: feces | host: Homo sapiens | place: Peru | collected 2012 | reverse complement strand
CCGTAGCCGTTGCGTATGCCGGAGCCGTAGCGTATGCCGGAGCCGTTGCTTATGCCGGAGCTATCGCTTATTCCGTAGCCGTTGCGTATGCCGGAGCCGTAGCTTATGCCGGAGCTATCGCTTATTCCGTAGCCGTTGCGTATGCCGGAGCCGTTGCTTATGCCAAAGTTGTTAATATTTTTGGTATAACTCTTAATTTCCTTAACAAATCCTTCGAAACTTAAAACTTTTACTATTTCCAGTATTTCAACAGCAACTTTGCTGTCTTTATCATCCCTTGAAATAGCCCCATACCCCTTGACCTTTGCAAATTTATTCCATTGCACAAAGGGATAATAGTTAAAACAATCTAACGGATTTTCACAAAAGTGCAAGCCATTGCAGCACTTGTCCGGAAATCCCTCTTGTCTATGTACAACATCTTCCACATTGCCGTCTTTATCGGCATAGCAATAGTTATCTCCGTAATTTGCTGTCCAATCATAATTAAAAATCTTGTAACCCTCTGCAACAACCTGTAATCCGTTTAATACACTTCTATCCACTATCATTCTATTCTTCCTCCTATTAGAACGGCAAATCATCGTCTTTAACATCATCATCTATCGGGTAAAAATCCTCCCCGATGCCGTCATTCTCACGTTTCTGGCTATTTTCCGCATTGCTTTTCTTACTTTCGGCAAAATACTGTTCTTCAACAACGACCTCTGTTGTTGTTCGCTTATTGCCGTTGTTATCGTCCCAATTCCGGACCTGTAAACGACCTACAACCGAAACCATCTGACCTTTTCTGAAATACTTTTCTGCAAACTCGCCCTGCTTACCGAAGGCAACGCAAGGAATAAAATCTGCATCCTGTTCGCCCTGTCGCTTAAATCGTCTGTTGACCGCAAGAGTAAATCTTGCTATTGCCATAGGTTGATTACTCTGTGTATATCTGACTTCCGGATCTCTTACAAGTCGTCCCATAAGTATGACCTTGTTCATCATTTCATCTCCAATCTCATGTTTTCTGTATTTTTAATCAACAACGCTTTGATGTCACTTGGTATTGCGTCAAACTCTTTGCGTTCTTTAACCTTCGCTTTGTAGCTTCTCATAAAATTGCTTGCTATGACTGTTTCTGTGCTCTCATCGTCCGACATAGCCCATTCACGCAAAACCATCGGACTGCCAACCGTTTCCTGTATCTCCGGCGGAAGTTTATCAAATTCTTCGACAGAGTGATATGCACTGTTTCTGATAGCATTTTTAACAAGCCCCCATGCCGCAACCTCGCTCATATTCTTTTTTTGCGTAAGCTGTTTTATGCTCGATATAACATCCGCTATTGTCGGGGGATATGGACTTGTTGCGATTAACGCTTTAACGGCAGCGTTTACAAGCTCCGCAGGATATTCCGCAAGCATTGTATGCCACAAATTCAGCGTTTCTTTTGCCTCTGCCGTTGTCGTATTGGCGTAATATCTCGGATATGCGATTTTCAAAATAGCCATAACTGCCGCTGTTTCTTTTACGTCCATCGTTTATCCTCCCATCTCGTTGTAAATGTCCAAAAACACATTGCCGCTGCCACCACCTCCGCTTACTCTCAGCTTATTGTCATAATTACCGTCAAGCACTTTCGCCATATTGGCATCTTTTATCAGCCAATCAAAGTTAGCAGTCCAGTTGTTATTATTCGCTCCTGTTAAAAAACTGCTTTCGTTGGCTTTTTCAAACAATCGTTGGAAATCATCAATGCCATAATGATTGAGCCTTGCTCTTAAAGCCTTCTTCCGGCTTTCAGAAAGCGTGGTACACTTAGGCAACGTCACGCAAGTGGCGTTATACATATCAGCTATTAGCTGATAACTATGTTTTTCATTCACATTCTCATTATCATTTCTATTAACATTTCTATTAACATTGTCATTTTCATTCTCATTTTCATTATCATTCTCATTATCATTATCATTTACATTAGGTTTTTCAAAATCGCTAACCATTTCGTTTTCTTCAAAACCACTGGTTTTTGAGTTTTCGCAATTTTCAAAACCACTGGTTTTTATAGTTTTGTTATTTTCAAAACCACTGGTTTTTGAGTTTTCGTTTTCTTCATAACCACTGGTTTTTTCTTTTTTAGGTCTACCGCCTTTTCTGCCGTCCTCATATTTTTTGTTATTAGCGTCAATCTGTGGTTTCATCAGTATAAAAAATCCCTGCACCATTAAATTATCGCTTTCGGGTAACTCGCCTGTAAACGTATATTCAAATAACGCATTGTATAAATCTGCCTGTATTTCTTTTGGCTGTAATTTGATTGCTTCATAAAATGAGCGATAAAAAATTGCACTTTCTCTTTCGTTGTCCATTTCAATTCACTTCCTTTATACTAAGTTCCGTTCTCGGCTTTTCTGAATACTGTTTTTCCGCAGCCACTTTAATTATTTTGCTATCGTCTGCATACGCCAAACCGTTTAAGGCATCCAGTACCGACTTTATCAAATTATCAATATCAGGCTTTTTTGTATGCTTTAACCTACCGCTTAAAATCTCCGCTTTTTGCTTCTTTGAATATCTTTTTGGTATTGGCATATAAAATACTATGTTCACTTCTAACGGTTGTTCTGCCGGCTGAATAGCACCGTATTTTGCCACCCAACACATTTTGACGTATTCCTCATATTCCTGTGTCTTTTTCGGTGTGTATGTGCCGTATCTGCCTAACCTCGGTCTGCCTTTTGCAACTGGTACACCGTCTATTTTTAATTGCTTCATATTCGACCTCACAAATAGTTTTTGCCTATAAGCTGTATAAACTCTTGTCTTGTATGTCCTGCTTCTTCATAAGCCATTTGGCAAGCCTGTTTCAGCTCCATATCTAACTCATGGCCATTCTTTCCATGTACTCCGTTTGTACCTCTGTGATATTCGGGTATCAACCAAACCCAAAAGCCGTATTTATCGGAAATAGCTCGTCCCTTAACGCCATAGTAACAATGGTGCTTTTCAAGGTTGTCCGTTCTGCCGGTTATGTAACACTCTTTTACCACGCCTTGCAAAACAGATACTTTATGACTTCCTTTCACTGTCCCACGCCCTTTTCATTTCTTCTAACTCTGCCGGCGTCAATGTTTCTATGCCTTGTTCTTTGCAATCGTTTACAACGGCATCTATCAGCCTTGACATTTGTTTTGTATTGTAACAGCTACTTCCGTAATAAAAGTTGACTAATACAAATCCTTTATGCTGTCCATGGTCTAATCTGTCCGCTATCCAGCCTAAACCATGTGACTTCCACATATATATCATTGTATCGACCGCTTTTTCGTCAATCTCGACCGTTCGATAGATACCGAGGTCTTTTATGTATTCCCAGTAGATTTCTTCTTTCTTTCGGTTCAGCTTCAACGCAAGCTCTCCAACCAATGTCCAGAAGTAGCTGTTGGCATTAAGGCTTCTTTTTTTACGGTATTTACTTACTTTAACAGTAAGTGTATCTCCTGCCTCTTCCAGAGCGGCCTTGATGGAGTTTCTATTCTGCATGGATAATTTATCGACAACAAAAGAAACTTCGGTCTTGCCATCGTCAAGCGTTTTAAACTGTATTCTGTTTTCGGCTTTAAGAGTAGCAAGACCGTCCATTTTTTATGCCTCCTGCATTTTTAATTGCATTTCAATTTTGTTTATTGTCTCCTGTGCTTTCGTTCTCGGTAAATATATAAGGTTTTTTACATTATTATTTTTTAAGTAAAGCGAAAGCTTGTCCGGCTTACCGGAATAATATTTATTGAGCTTTGCTATCTGTTCCTCTGTCGCATACTCAATTTTAGGCTTGCTTTCTTTCGGCTTTTCCGCCTGATTGTCATAGGCATTATACTTTGTTCTGTCCTTTTCGTAGTAGACATCCGCAGCCATTCCCAGTGCCTTGCAAGCTACCGAGAGTGCATCAGTATAAGCCATTTTGAACGCTTCATCTGACGTGTCAGGACTGCCTTTAAAGATGTTTACAAACATCGAACCGCCAATTCCGACAATCGGCTTGCTCCATTCGCCGTCCTGCTTTACATATAAGTTGATTTCAACAAATACTGCTTCCTTGCCGTCTCCACCTTTTTCTATCCACTTGTTTGTTATTTCGGTATACCAACCAAAACCGCAAACTCCAAATTCTTCGGTGAGCTTCTTAATTCGCCACATCGGATTAATGTCCGTAAAGCCTGCAAGCTTTCCTGCACCGATAATCTTTTTTGCAGTCTCGGGCACTTCCTTAACTCTGTTGTATAAATCTAAATTCATAACTTTTCTTCCTTCCATTCAAGACCTAAAGTGCGGATAAATAACCTTACTTTTTTCGCTATGCTTTCCGGTACATCTACTGTAAATCTTATGCTGTTTTCGTTAAGTCTGTCCAAAATATCATCAAGCGTCATTTTTTCTTCTGGCTCTACATCAGCACTTTCCTTTACTCCCCTTAAAGCCTTTCTTCGCTCGGTAACAAGTGCTATTGTTTCAGGTAAATTCAAAGTCTTTTTGTATTCATACAAAAATTCTTCGGGGTTATCTTGTAAGTTTATAGCATTAAGTGCTACAACCACATCATCAACAAAATTTTTAGCCTGTTCCTTAAGTTTTTTCTCTGTTGCCGTTAAAGTTATGTTTATATTAGCTCTATCATATTCAAGCCAGTCAACTTTCCCTGCCTTGTATTCATCAAAAAACCTTCTTACTTCTGATTCTTTCTGGGATTTTAATTCATCTTCTACAGAAGCAATTCTATTTTTAAGTGTTTCATCAGCTTTTTTAAACTTATCCGATACACATTCTTTATAAACTTTTTCGAAGTTGTTATACGGGTCTAAAACCGCTTTTTTTACTGCTTTTCTTTCCGTTTCAAGCGAACCGAAAAGCTTGTTTAGTTCGCTTCTTTCTGCTTTGACTGTTTTAACGGTTTCTTCTGTACAAACAAGACTTAATGCAAGTTGTACCCTTTCGTCAATGTAAGAAGAAACACTTTTAAGATTTTCTTCTATGGCAGGTATCTGTGTAACTTTTATGATTGTGTCCATCAAAACTCCTCCTCCGGTACTGTCGTTGCCAATAACGCATTGTATTTATCTTCAAGCATTTTGTATTTCCCCTCAAGCTGCATCATTTCATCTTTTATTTCATTGTAATTGTCGCGCCACATGTCCGCTTCAGTGCTCATGATTGAAAGCTCATCTATCAAGGTTTTTTCAAATTTTGTTAATCCCATTATAATTCCTCCTTTAACTCCGCAAATAATTGTGCTATACTATAAGTGCGTTTTTGTGTCTGCCGCTCACTGGGATTGCCGTCCCGGAGCGGCTTTTCTTCTTTCATACTCTTGTTCCGACCGACGCATAAATTCGTCTTTGTGTTCTTCGTAGTACTTCTTTTTGTATTCCTTAATCCTTTCTTTGTTTTTGATTGCGTAATGGCGTTTATACTCTTTCTGCTTTTCTGTATACGGTTTTGTTTTCGTTTTCCCCTTTGGTTCTTTTGCTTTAAGCTCTTTATCTGTAGGACAACCTGCGTTCCTTAACATAAGACCTTCTTTCGCTGTCTGTGAATCATCGTATTTACAATCATCATATATACAGTTGAAGCAGTCCATATCACATATCTTACTTGCCATAACAATCACTTCTTTAATTCGCTGTCGATATACCACAGCCCATTTTCGTTATCAAAAAGTAAGTCATAATCTCCGATGAAGCCATCGTACTTACCTGTTATTGCTACACGATACACCGTCCCACCGTCTTTATCCCTTGAAAAAAGGTGGAAACCTGTTTCCTTTGGTGCGTTTTTAAAGTACACTCTTGTTCCGGTAAAACCAATTACTATGTAATCATTTATGCTTACCTTCTTATGGCAGTTATTGCGGAAAGCAAAAGATGTTCTGTATCCATGCTTGTCTTTGCTGTTGCCGTTTACCGATACGCTTACATCATGTAAACAATTCTTTCTGCGATAATACTGCTTTGTGATCCACTCCATTTTTATCATCCTTATTTGCTTGGTTTATAGTTTGTACACGCTACCCCTCTGCCACGCTCAAAACATAGCATTGAGTAATAGCATTTTTTACAATCATTTATTAACTTTGGTTTTTTCTTCTTCATCTTTTAAGCACTCCGTCATAATCGCCATACTTGGCAACACCCCATAACAACCCATCGAGTATTTTTTCTCGCCGTCTTATTTTCTTGATTTCAAGCTTACGCAGCTCCTTAATAAGCTTTTCTTCCCCCGGTGTTATTTCCCGAAGCTTGTCCATCACTCACCCACCTTTACAATAATGTTGTTGTGCTGTTTACGCTCTCTGCTTAACTCTTGTTTAAGTCTTTCGCAAGCCCATTTCTCGGACACAAGCTCAAGCAGTAACATCAAATTTCCAAACAAGATGTAGATAAAACCACCATTGTCGTTTTTAATTATCAGTCCTGCACCGATTAAAAACCAAAGTGCCGTATATCCGATTGTTGTTAAAACCTCTTTATGCTTCATTTGCTCACCCCACTATTATTTTTATCAAGCCCCCTATCCCATAGCCGATGAACCATGCTACTACTGCCCACAGCATAAGGAGTATTATTATTGCTGTCTTTCTCACTGCTGTCCCTTTCCTGCAAACCTGTTCGCCAGTTCTCCGGCAACATCTGTTACAAGCTTGCTATAATCAATATTTACTGTCGGTGGTGGCTCATAGCCGTCAATCTTAATTCCTAAGTATTCATATACTTTAGGCGGTAACAGGCAATAACTTTTCTTGTCTGTGCCGAGTGTTACGGCTATTGGTAACTTTCCGCTTTTTATTAAGTTTCTTAAATTCTCTGCCGAGTAGCCTGTTATTTTTGCTAATTCGGGTATACTTGTCATTTAATCACTCCCCTTTATCGGATAATCAAGTTTAAAGCTCTTTGTCTCCTGCTCTACGCTTTATCTTTTTTTCAAGGTAATACATTACCATTTCAATCTCTGAGCAGGAGATTTTATTATTTACAGCAACCTCCAACATTTCATCGGCTATCTTCTCAAGTTTTGCCTTATTACTTTCCAACCCTTCCACCTCCATCAGCTCGCCTCCTTATTCTTTTTTGCCATGAGCATCATTCCCTCTGAAAACGCTAATACTCTGTCTTTGTCATGTTCGTTGAGTAGCATTAATGTTTCTTTTACATTTGCTACTATTTCTCTGTCTTTTTTCTTCATTTATTTTCACCTCGCTTTATGATACACTCCTTATAAGGAGGTATTTATATGTTTGATTACCAATACAAAATACTGTTATGTTTGCAAAACAACCCAGAATGTACGCCGGAGTATATTCGCAATCAACTGAACATTCCATTAACCAATCAGGAATTTTTGGATTTAGGTGATATGGGATTATTGAGTTATTCAGCAGATAACCATATTCAGTACTCTGTTTATAGCGATTCTAAGCTTACTCTCACTCCTAAAGGCAAAGCCGTTTTGAATGATTATATATCTCAAGAGAACGAAAAAAATCTTGCTTCAAAACTTGCCTACAAAACATATATAATCGCCGCTATTTCCTTAGTAATTTCGTTTTTATTCGGCTTGCTGTCTTGTTTCAATGAGTTCTTTAATAAGTAACTTGTTCTCTTCCTTTAGTAAGTCAATTCTGGTTTCATATTGGGCTTTGATTTGGTTTTCATAATATCGTTGCATTTCGCTTAGCTCGTCACATATTCGTGAACAATCATTGCAGTTTAAACGGCGATAAACAGTTTTGGAATACAGGTCTATTGCTTCTCTGAACCACTGTTGACCTGCAAGCCATTGCGAAATTTTCTCGTGTTTCATCTTATCTTCACCTCGCTTTACATTAGCAGTAAGCATATATTCGCTATATTCACAGCACAACTTAGAGTTAAAACTATCCGAAGTTCAAACAGCTGTTTTTCTAAAAGACTGTTCTTGTGTTCAAGCTCCTCTATTTCCTTATTGGTGTGATTAAGAACTCTTTCAACAATAGGAATTTTAAGTGCTTCTACATCTTTTTCTAACTGCTGATAAAAGAAGTCTTTATTCATCTTTTCACCTCGCTTTCGCTTTATGTTTATAAGACTATAATAAGTCTTTAAAATAACATTGTCAATACTTTTTTGTTATTTTAAAGAACTTTTGTTGATTTAAAGACTTTCTTTATTGACCTTTCGTCTGTAATGTTGTACAATATAAATAAGAAAAGAGGTGATGCTAAATTGAATGAAAGATTAAAAAAACTAAGAAAAGCCTTAGACTTAACCCAGCAACAACTTGCAGAACATTTGGGAGTAAAGAGAAATACTGTTGCACAATGGGAATTGGGCATAAACGCCATTACGGAACAGGTTATTACATCTATCTGTCGTGAATTTGATGTAAACAAAGAGTGGCTTCGTACCGGAGAGGGCGAAATGTTTGTTATTAGAAGCAATGAGGAGGAGTTAGCAGCTTTCTTTGGTGACATTCTTAATGATGGCAGTTCATTTAAAAAGAGGTTTATTTCTGCCCTTGCCGCTTTAGATACAGAAGATTGGGAAGTAATAGAGAAATTTATAAACTCTATTATTGCAGAAAAAAAAGAAAGAGGAGAGCTTTAACGCTCCCCTCTTACAACATTTAAGTGAATTATAAATATGTACACAATTCGTAATTGTTTTTCGTTTAGGTCTTTTAGTTGTTTCTTAATCATTTGTTTGTAATCCATAATCAACTCCCCTTTGCATTTTTAGTAATATTTAGGCGTTTTTAGGTACTATTACTATTGACAACTTTTTGTGTTGTTCGTACTATTAATTTATAAAATCTTTACTTATTTAATGGGTTTGTATTGACTTTGTACGGTATTGGATTTACAATCAATTTATAGCAAATATTGGTAAGTTGATTACATTATATTACCAAAACTTTACATTGTCAACCATTATGAAGGTTTTAAATTTTAACTATGAAAGTGTTGCCAATGAAAAAATATGTTGTATTGATGTCAGTATCGGTTCTTATAATGTTTAGCATGGTTGCATACGGGCATAGTGGTCGTACTGATGCAAATGGTGGTCATCACGATTATGATAATGTAAGTGGATTAGGTTCATATCATTATCATCACGGTTATCCGGCACATCTCCATGAAAATGGTATATGTCCTTACGAAAGTTATTCGAGCAACGATACACAAGCATCTAAATTCGATACTTCCGAAGGCGGAAGTATGTTTCTTAAGCCGCCATATAACCAAAACAGCTCAACTATCAAAGTTGAAGAACCAGAAGAAGAACGGTTAGAAGAACCAGATGACGGCACAATTTTAGCCTTTCTTTTAATAGCACCACTTATTTGTATATTCATCTGGCAAATTTCAGAAAGCTTCGTAAAAAAGAAATTAGCTGAAAGAAAGCTAAAAAAAGAACGTCTAAAAGAAGAAAAAGAAAGGCTTAGAATTGAAGCTGAAAAAGCCCGTGTTGCTGCTGAAAAAGAAAAAAACGATTTTATTGCTATGTATAGTAATAAAACGCAAACTGAAATACTCAAAATGGTTCAGGCTCCTGACGGTGTACACTTAGATAAAAATAATTTACCATATAAATATGTTGACGGTATAAACATTTATGAAGTATATGTAACAAGTAATGGCAAGAGGTATCATACACGTACTTGTCGATACGCTTATTGGGGTACTAAAGTAAACCTTGTTCAAACATATAAGTTTCCTTGTTCGATGTGCAGACCAGTTATAGATAATTTAATATGGTATAGAGAATATATTGAAATAATAAGAAAATTAAAACAATATGGTTTTGAAATAAACAACTCTGATGCCAACCTCGGCAATATGGTCACAAAATAAAAAAATCCTCCTGTATTGGCAGTACAGAAGGATTAAGGAATAGCGGTTATGTGAAACCACTACTACAAAGAACACATTTAGTATATCACATGACCGCTTTAATTTCTACTCTTTTTTTAGAATTAAGGAGGTCTTTTTTTATGAAGCGATTACCTAACGGAATGGGTGCTGTTGTAAACCTTGGAAACGGCAGACGTAAACCATATGCCGCTCGTATTAGAGCCGGCATAAGTGCGAAAGGAGGAACTATATATAAATACCTCGGATATTATTCGACCAAACAGGAGGCTTTACAGGCTTTAACGGACTATAATAAAAATCCGTATGATGTTACAGCCGCAGAAGCTACCGTTGCGGATATGTGGGAAGTATTTAAACAAAGAAGATTTAAGGAAATATCAAAGAGCGGATGCAATATATATACTGCTGCGTATAAGCATTTAAAGCCGTTGCATAACACTCCTATAAAGGACATAAAAACATATCAGATACAAAGCCTGATTGACAACTTAGATAGAAGCTGGCAGTCAAAGAGCCATGTTCAAACCTTGATGAACCAACTCTTTAACATTGCAATAGAACTTGATATTGCAACAAAAAACTATGCAACATTTGTCAAGATTGGAGAGAAACCGCAATCAACTAAACATAAGATGTTTACACGGGACGAAATAGACAGGCTGTTTAAAGCTGTGTTTGCGGAAGAGTTTGCTGATACGGTGTTAATACTTATTTATACCGGAATGCGACCTTCTGAACTGCTTAACGTGCGTATATCTGATGTTCATATTGAGGACAGATACATGGTCGGAGGAATGAAAACCAAAGCCGGCAAAGATAGGATAATTCCGATTAACGAGAAGGTCTTTCCGTTTGTATTAAAAAGATATAACACGGATAACAGTTTTTTGATTGAGCATAACGGTCTTGGTGTTTCTTATCCACAATATAAAAAAGCTTTTTTAGAGCTTATGGCAAGATTAGAAATGGAACATTTTCCCCATGACGGCAGACATACGTTCGCTTCACTCGCCAATACCGCAGGAGTAAATGAAACCGCCGTCAAGCTAATAATGGGACATACTTCACAGGATATTACCGAGAGAGTATACACTCACAAAGCAATCTCCGAATTGTTGACAGCGGTTAATCAAATTTAATATTTCAAACTTTTTGTTTTATGATGTGTATATTGTTTGTATATATTTTAAGCCGTTTTAAACCGTTTAAAAGATTGTTGCGACCTTATGAAATGTGTATTCCATTAGGTTCGTTGTTGTATAGTACAATGGTTTCATTAATAAAAATTTAATAAATTAAATTTTCACAAATCTCGAAAAACCTTGATTTTACTGGCTTTCACGCTTTGTAAAATTAATTTTGTATATCGTTTGTATATCTTTTTTCAATTTTAAGTTTTTGGAAAAATGATATTTTATTTATTAATTGCGGTCATGTGATATTAAAACAGCCCCCGAAGGAGCTGTTTTTTATTTACACACTATATATTCATAATATAGTGATGTTTTATTTTTAACTGCATCTTTATCATATAACCATGCTTCTGTCATGTCCGCCCATGCGTTCGGTGTATCACCTACACCGTATTTCTCTAACGCTGCCGAATAATCAGAATACAGCATATTCATTACCGCATAATATAACGCAGTAGATACATCTGTTATTCCTCTTGCGTTTTTGACATTTTCGATTTCGTCCATACTCCAATGCTCTCCGGTTGTACCATCTGAGTTCTTCATATGATGAACCCACTTTTCGGCAAGTTCCGGTGTCATTTTTATATAATGGTCTGTTTTTTCGTCTTTCAGATTTTTATAAATCTCCGATAAATAAAACAGCTCTTCAATATCTTTTAAACAAAAGTGGTCTTTCTCTAAAATCTCATCGATTTCGTGTTTAATTCTGTTCATCAGTTACAGCCCCCTTTATTATATAATCACGCAATAAATCAATATCATTTTTGTTAAATGCGACATTGCCGATTATAGGTATCTTAGCCTTAAATCCTTCTTCCGGCATCTTCTCTTTCATTATATCGAGTAACATTTCTATTTCTACGTTATCACCGTCTATGATACCCAGCATATTTATAAATGCATTATCTTCTGCTTTTTTAATGGTGTTTGATAATAATTTTATTGCACACGCACTAACTACTGATACGCCATATTTTTTTACTTGTGTTTCATCTTTTAACTGTGGAAATATTTCGTTATCAATATATAATGCTATTCCTTGTTCCACCTGCTGAATTTTTACCATGATTATACCTCCTAAAAAAGAGGGGCCAAATGCCCCTCTTTAGTGTAGACCTCAACAGCAACATTCAGCTGGAAGAGGGTTATATGTTTTCTGTGCAGTTGTTGTTGTGCCTGTTGTAACATCTGCAACCATCTTAGGATAAAATGTTGCATTGACGTATGTGACAATCGAATTGTCCGCACACTGTCTTTCCTTCTTTTCGCAAGCAAGTCTTTCAGAAAGCATTGAAAAGCTGTCTTTGTTTGCCTGATTCTGTGCAGCATTCTGTACAGCCTGCTGACCAAGTGTCGCATTAATCGACTTGACCTGTCCATCAAAATACTGGTACATTTCAAGCAGTTTCTTGTCTGTGTAGGTATTTGCGTCTCTAAGCTTTACTTCATTGTTTAGAGCTGCAATTTCAAGATCTTTCTGCTGGATCTGCCTTGCGTTCTCAAGCTGTAAATCAAACTCATAACGGTTTACAAAATGGTCTTCACTACAACACGTCTGTGCCGGAGCTACTCCGCCGCCAAGTCTACTAAGTATGTCAAGACCTGCAAGCGATAAACCTGTTATGCCTGTTGCTAAGCCTGCCTTTGCTACTCCTGAACTTCTTTTTGTTGTTTCTTCTACAAGTGCCATACTACATTCCTCCTTTAAGATTAATAGCGGAAACCAAGTAATTGATACAACACTCGGTTTCCATTTACTGGTTACTTACAGTATAGAATACTATCTATCTTAAAGTGTGCCATGTATATGTCATTGTTTAACCTCTAAAACATAATGCACGATTTTATTAACTATTGATGTATACCGCCTTGCTACTGTGCGGCGGCTGGTGTGTAATTCTGCCGCAATATCCTCTTGATACCAACCCTTACGAGCTAAATTAATCACCGCTAATTCTTCGTCAGTAAAATCTATATTGTCTATAAACTCTTGCCATTGTTCCTTGTAGTAGTCCAAACGTTTCATTTACTCACCCTTCCGTTATTCAATTACGCCTTGTTTTTTATTTTCCTCACTTTTCTTTTTGTTGTTTATATAGTTTTTATAATCATTCACCGTAAGGTTATTTATATTATAAGTATCTGAAATTCTGTATTCCTTAACTATATCTTTACTTGCGTGCTTATCAGCATAACCGTATAAAAAGTTAAGTGTTGCTATCTTTTCGTCATCGGAAAGATTTTTCCAATATGAAGATTTAACAAGCTCCGGCATTTCTTCTTCAAGTATTTTTGAATACGATGACATATATTTAGATTTATCTTTTGCACTCATTTCATGCTTAATGGCTTTATATTCTTTTGTGGCATTCTGTGAGATTGTTTCAGGTGCTTCATATTTCGGTAGTATTTTACTGTCTTCAGTTGAGTTATAAATGTTTTGTATCGCTTTTATAGTGGCATCATCAAGATTGCCGGCTCGATCTTCAAGTGCTAACCTCAAATATTCATCACGCTGTTTACCACTTGCTTTCTTGATATTCTGATTTGACATATCTTTATACAATGCTTCATATTCTGTTTTAAGTTTCGGTGAAACAAAACCGATTATTCCAACTGTATACTTTTCAGCATTTGATAATGGAACGCCTGTCATTTTTGATATAGCAATAGCAAAATCATGTGCCGATTTAAAAGCCTTGCTTTTTTCTTTTGACATATATTCAGGTAATACTCCCTGTTGTCTTGCATCTGCCGCACCCTTTATATAATCTGTGAGATTTTTAGTAAAATCTACACTTGTTTCTACAATGTCATTAATCATATCAAGCGTAACTTCTTCTGTGCCATAGTATGTATCTCCGTTTACAATCGAATTGAATATATTATATATCTGAGTGCCTAAATAAATATTTCCAACCGCAGCTTCTAAATAAGCTCTTTTATAATAGTTCATTACACTTCGAACCGTTATATTGCCGTTTTCATCACGTAATTTTTTATCATTAGTTACAGCTTGAGCCAATGATGTCATTGCCACAACAACAGCATTTGCAGTAGCCAACGAAAGTATAGTTGACCTAAGTTTTTTTGCAGCTTTCTTCTTTTCGTTGCTGTTACCTTTTTTGCTCTCGGCTTTATAGGCGCTGTAAGCACTGTACATCATGTTGTAATTCTGGTTTCGCTGTGTAGCAAACATATTAAAGGCTTTCGCTACTGCACTTTTACTACGTGATATACCTGTGCGTTGCATAATATTATACATAGGCTGTGTATTTTCAAGTGTTGTTTCATAAAGCTTAGTTACAGCGTTCCAAAATTCGTCGCTGCCTACTTCATATTTATTTTTATTTAATATATTAAAATATGCCGCACACGCAATTTCATCAGTTGCCCATAAATCCATGTTACGAATCCACTTCATTGGATTGGCAAAGTCTTTAACGTTTTGATATTTTGATACCGCTTTAAAACCACCTGTGTTTAATGCGTTAAGCTCTGCTGTTGAGTTGCCTCTATATGCTCTATCCCACCTATATCCGGTTCTCTTGTCAATTTGACTGAGTATTGATTTACGCAACTTAGGAGATGTACCAAATAATCCTTTTATTATATTTGCTCCGCCGACTTCCGGAGCCGCTGTTACAATAGAGGCCGTCTGCTGTAATGACACTTTAGGATTTGCACTTAATACAGACGCTGCGTAATTACTCATAAGTTTTCCGGCAAAAACATCGATAAAATAATTATCGGAGCCAACACTATTAAGGTCTTTTACAAACTTATTTACATAATCAATCATATCATTACCATAAGTGTCCAAAACAGCTTTCTTCAAAGTTGTCCCACTATCATTCTTTGTATTCCAAATCATACTAAAATCACGCATTGGAACGCCATATCCGACAAGCTTTGATACATCACTTATAGCGTCTATTACAACATCGACAGCATTTCTTCCTTTTATTGCTACTCCGGTTGTTCCGGTTCTTTCTTTCAGAAATCCGGCGTTATTTATATTTCCTTCCGTTTTATTAAGATTAAACTCTGTTACAATAGTATCTTTATCAACAGCTTTAGGATAATAATTTTTTTCTTGTGCTCTTTCATATCCATGTGTAATCATAGATACTTCATTAATTGCATTGGTTGACATAGTGTTAAAATACTTAAATGCTATTTTTGCAAATTCTTTTTCTGCCTCTGTCATTCCTCCGACAATTCTTTTTATATCTTCCGGCTTTAAAATCACAGGTTGCACATCACGATATAAATTCTTATAATCGTTTTTTCTTAATGCGTTCAAGTTCATAAATGTGTATCCGGCATTCTCCATTGAAGCTTTATTGTTTTCGTTTAACGAATTAAGGTATATGTCAATGCGTTCGCCGGGTGTCATATAAATTTTTTCGCCTTTATTATCAACTAACCCTGTATCTATTCTCTTCGCTTTTTTCCCACCCCAGCTTTTTAATTCTTTTGAATATTCGCTGTTGTTTAAAAATTCATCAAATAGTTGCGTTGCTTCTTTTACATATTTGGTTGCTTTACGCTGGCCGTCAATAAATTCTTCTCTGATCTGTGACATTGCACCGCCCTCATTAAAATTGCCAAGAACATTAAATACAGTAGACATATTGAGGCTTTCGACATTGTAAATCTTATTAAAGAAGTTATTCTTTTTAGCTTTTGCTTCTTTTACTTCAACCTGTGCCTTTGCAGACATATCTTTTGCAAACTCATGTTGAACAGTACCTAAAGTTTTGTTATAGGTAGCAAATTCATGCTGTAAACCTTTTAAAGTATCATCAAGCTCTTTTAAATCGCCATAGCTCATATCCGATACTCTAATTTTATTCAACCTATCTATCTTTTCTTGCAAGTCTTTAGAAACAACAAAGTCAGGGTCTTTCGATTGCATTAATTCAACATAAGCTTTTACTTCTATTGCTTCCTTTATAGATTTGCCACTTATACTTTTAGCTTTCGTATCAATGTTTTTTATTGTATTGCGTACTTTTTCCTGCATTTCCGGAGGCATATACTTTATCTTGCTGTTAAGCTTTCGTGTGTTTTTTAACACTTTGTCACCGAGTTTTGACATTTCTCTTTTCTTTGCCGCACGTTCATTTGCTTCGGCGTGCTTCACATTTATGTCTGTTATTTTGTTCTCATACTTTCTTTTTGTTTCGGCTTTCGCTCTGCCAACCGCCATTCTTGCGGCTAAATCCTGTCTGTCAAGTTTTTCTTTGTTCTCTGCCTTTAATGTCTTGAGTTTTTCTTTATTATTGGCTTTTATGTCTGTTATTTTGTTCTTGTACCGCTCTTTGGTTTTAGCTAACCTTACGTTATATTTTTCTATAAGCTTCTTTTCGGCATCTGTCCTCAGTGTAAACCTCATCACACTACTGCTGTTATTGCCCTTAGCCATTGGTAATGTACGTTTACTTTCGTTTATATGTGCATTGATAATGCCTTGCTCATGTGGCGTAAAGTCCGTCATTGCTTCTTTTATTTCATTCTCGGTATAGTCTGAATAATTTACATCTACGCCTTGCTCGTCATTGACTGTTGGTAAGGCATTGTTGTTATCACTTATTGTTATTGGAGAAAGTTCACTTTGTGCCGCTGTCGGTAAAATTGCTATATTTTTTTCTGTATCGGTGTTGATTTTTCCTGTGCTTTCAAGTATATTATTATTAGCAGTAGGAATAACGTCTTGGACGTGGTCGCCGGGGGGACTATTTGTATAGTCTGTTGAGTGGGTCATTGAACTCACCACACTGGCATTATTCTTACTGCTTATTATTTGGTACTTTTTTAAAAATGATGGTTTGCTGTATTGTCCGGTCTTTATAATTTGTTTAACTGAAAGTACACCGTTTTTATATACTTCTTCAACTACATATATCTTGTTATTAAAAACTTTCTCATATGCTATCGTTGTGTTTCCTTCTTTTGTATTATACCCCTTGTACAGTACATCATAATCATTAAATATGTCGTTAAGCAACAAGTAATCCTCTTTGCTAACCTTGTATTTATCGTTTGATTTCAAGCCATGACTTTTTTCAATATGTCTTATGTCATTGTCCCTGATTGCGTGAACAAATCCCTTGGCTTTTAATCCAATTTTAGATAAATCATTTTTTAGTTTTTCCGATACTTCCCCTATCTTCATAAACATATTTGAGTTTTCATTCTTAAGTGACTTATCTACATAATCAGATATAGCAAATGAATTAGCCGTCTTTAAGTTAGGCACATTGTACACATTGTTATCTGTAAAGTTGTTTACATCGTTTCGTGGCTGTGCAATAGTAGTTTTTGTATCTGTTGCCCTTGGCATAACATTGATATTATTTTTATAATTATCCACCGCCGACATACCATTGTTATTGATGTTCACATTTGCTGTATTCACAGGATACTGTGAACCATACGGCAACATTCCCATATTCGGAATCTTTGCATACTGATTGTTTGCCACTGTCGGCAATGTCGTTCCCGATGTTGCATTTTCAGTTGTATTTCCTCTTGCAGATGATTTTATCCTGTTTCCGATATATCCGGCACCGTTATTCAGAACACTGAATAAAGCGTCCGTTAAGCCGTTTTTAGCAACCTCCTCCCAGTTGATTTTTGCATCTTTGTCATAGGTTGTATCTGCCGCACTGTCGGCTAATGTTCTTGCCGCACCGGCTAAGCCTGAACGCACAGCGTCCCATGTCAATGCACCGAGAGTTGACGGAGAATAATATTTATAGCCTATGTCTTTCAAGCCGAATATGATAGCATTTTTAGCGTTGCTATCTAACGAATTTAACGCCGACATAAGTTCTCCTTGCGTTCCGTTTTTAGCAAGGTTAAAGAAATCCTCGTACCCTATCTTTTTAGCGGCATAATCAAGAGTACCGGATACTAAACCTCGTCCTAAAGCCTCTGTCGCTGTTTTCCCCTGCTTAGTAAGATTATATGTCTTATTTCCGGCTGTATTTGCTGCCATAAGAGCAGTTGGCAACATCGGGTTAATAGCGGCAGTAGGCAAAGTAAGTGCCATACTTCCGAGTGATATTCCTATATCACTTGCTGTTTGTAATGGTCTTGGTAAACCTGCTTTCGCTCTATTCTGATTTTCTTCTGCTTCTTGATATAACCTATAACCTAATGTATTTTTACTTGTAGTGTTTCCAAATGAATACTGTGGATTATCAAGATTATATGTATAATCGTCAAGTGCAGATCTAATTCCTTGAGTTTTTACTTTGTTTTGCCAATCAGTTAGTGATTGTTTTGCTGTGCCTGCCAACATAGCACCACCTGCAATAGTTTTGCCGATTGCCGCCGCCGCTCCATAGTCAAGTCTTTTATTCGTCACTGGCTGTGCATCTGCTGCTTTTTTCGCATAAGTGTTGCTTGCGTTTATATTAGCTATATTGATTTTATCTGCTAAGCTTGCTTTTGGTAATGCCGATAAAGTTGTTGTACCACCATTCCAAGGTTGCGGTCTGACTGTTGATGTCGGTTTTACTGTTGTCGCAACAGCACTTTTAGCAAACGAGTTATTCGCTCTGTCGTTTGCAAGCTTAACCCTTTCCATGAGTGATAACTTTGGTGTTGTTTCTGAAGCTTTGGGTAATACAGACGTTGTTTCGGTTTTAGAAGTTTTGGAAACGGAAGGCGTACCCGAAGATACGCCATTTGTTTTTTTATTTACAAAATAATTAGAATTTTTAGTAATTGCCTTATTAGCTTTTTTCTGCTCTTTTCTTAACTCATAATCACTTTTCCAACCCATTTAATCACCTCGTACTTTTACTTCTTATACGACCTTACTTCACTTGAAGTATCGTATGTAGGCATATACCAGTATTTATTGTTTGCTTTTACATAATCCCAAGCATCATCTATATAACTTTCACCATAGCCTGCTGCTTCCCATAATGACATCATTTTATAAGCAGCATCTTCGCCACTTTTGTTATAAGCCTTTTCTAATTTTTCTATCATTGAAGTGGTAACCTTAGAGCCTTTTTTAGAACTGCCTGAAGAACTTGATTTTCTTCCAGAGCTGCCGTTAGCTTTTTTTGAGTTTGTTAATAACTTTCCGTTTAATGTTGCCTGTTTAATGTTATAATCCATATCACGATCCTTTTTTAGATATGATACGTCCATTCCGAGTGTAGCTCCGAGCAAATCATAATCTCCGATTTTATATGCCCATTCTGCCGTCTTATAAGTCAACTCGTCCTGTGCCTGCTGTATAGAAGCAAGTCTATTAGCTTCGTCCTGTGTTTTTTGATAAGCCCACTGTTCCTTGGTAAGGTTAAACTCCGCAAGCCATTTATTATAGCTGTTCTGTGCATCCGCCGCCTGCATCTGTAATGACAGTGAGTTTTGAGCAAGCTGCGAATACATATTAGCTTTTTCCATATTGCCCTCTGCAAGTGCATTAGCTTCTGAAATCTTAAGCTGATTAACCGCATTGGTAAACGTATTTTCTGCGCTGTTATAGTTTGACATATAATCACTCTTAAGTCCTGCGAGTGTGCTTTCCGCAACACCACCATTAATGCCCATTGCTTGCATTTGTGACGGTGCGTTATTTAATGCCATCATATAATTGATATAGTTTGATCTCTGCTGCTTCTCGTTATCGTTTTCGAGTAATCTCTGCTGTTCTCTGTACTGTGATGATAACGCCGCATTTCGTTCCGCTACTGCATCTTCATAGTTCGCATATATATCGTCCATCTGGTTTCGTATATCATCCTTAGTAAGACCGACATAACCATTTGTATTTGCTCCGTACTGTGAGTAAATATCATTTAAATTAGGTGTGGTAGGGTTATTAGGGTCTGCACTACCACCCATTAACTCACCCTGTCCTGCAAACTGTAAGCCCTTGTTATAAGCGTTCTGCATTCCGTTTCCGTTATATGCTATATCTGCATATGGATTTTTATAATCCATGCCATCACGACCGCTTAAAAAGCCTAACTGCATATTAGTCTGGTCGTACATATTACCAAACTGATTATCTGCTGTGTATCGTCCACCATCTGTGCCGTCACCAAAGCCGGAATATAAACCATCACCTGTCGAAGTACGTCCATAGTTATAACCGTTTCCGGTAAGCGAACCGGTGCCGTAGGTTGACGAATGAGCGAGCTTCGAGTTAGGTGCTACCTGTCCACTTGCTATTGCATCATGTAAAGCCTGATTATAGTTCGTTGCGTTTGAATATGTGGTCTTGTAAGTACCGTCCGGCTGTTCCCATGTGAAAGCTGTCTGACGGGTTGTATAATAGCCTGTCGGGTCTGCATAGCCTTTTGTTCCATCATAATCTATACTCTGCTGTAAATTCCTTATCTGTGAATCAGAAGGATTATATGAGAACCTATTGCTTGCATTTCCACCGTCCTGACCTATTACATAATTATCCTGTGAAATATTACTCTTTGTGCCATTAAAATTTCCTGTGTTCTTGTAATTGGAAAAATCATTATCGGTTAAACCTCTATAATTAAGGTTTTCACCTTTTATCTTTGCATTACGTTCCGCATTAAGCTGGTTTATTACGTCCTGACTTGCTCCACTGTTGATTGCTTTCTGTATCTCGGAAGCATAGTCTTTGTTTTTGTTATATGTTGGAATATTTGATATTCCGCTACTGTTCGAACTGCCGGAACTTGTATTTGTATTTCTATTCTTACGCTGGTCAGCCGTTACTGTAACACTTTGTCCTGCCATAAAAACACCTCCTTACTTAAGTGCTCTAACAATCATTGCTGTCACCTGTTCCCTTGTTGCAAATGACTGTGGCTGTGTGCCGTCTGTTATGCCCAATTCTTTGGCTTTTTCAACTGCTGATTTGGCCCAATTACTACACGCTTTTTTTGAGCGTTCTGCCAAATAGTTGTCCATCATTTTATTAAATTCTGCCTGTGTCATTTCCTCAGCCTCCTTTACTGGTGCTTTCCAATTCTGCGATACTTCAAAGTGTGGATAGTCCGGCGAGCTTTCCCAAGTACCGCCCCACGTTATCCCCAATTTTGCGGCTATTTCTCCACATTTTCTTAACACTGACATATTGTAAAGGTCTTTTCCTTTACAAGCTATGTCCCATGCCCTACGGCTTGTGTGACGGCTGTGCTTAGTCCATGTCACTACGTTTAATCTTTTGCCGTTGCTATCCCAGAGCTTTGTTCTGCCTTGCTCATATAGTTCGTTCTGTCGCTCCTGTGAACGGTATGTTTCGGTTATGAATATATCAAGCCCAGACTTTTTACATTCATTTAAAAAAAGCCTACAAGCCGCCTGTGCGACGGCTGTAAGCTCGTTGATGTCTCTGCAAGTTGCACTCATACAATCACTCCTTGTTTATCAAATTTCTAAACATTTCATAAAGTCCTGTGCTTGCAAGACCGCTAAAAAGACCGCCTAAAAGGATTTCAGCGGTGAAAACTTTGTTTACCCATACATTTATCAATACGCCTACTATTCCCATGACAAGCGGAATAAAGCGGTTAATATTGTCATTAGGTACAATGTTTTTGATTATGTAACCAAGGCATAAACAAATGCCAACAATAAGCGGTATAGCAAAGTTAGTTAAAAATGTAATATCCATACTTCATCTTCCTTTCTGCTGTTCAAGTTTTTCCAAATCGTCAATTCTATGATTAGCTACTTTCATCTGTTCCTCAAGAACCGGCACACGTTTTGCAAAATTATTATGCTCTCTTACCTCTCTTGTAAGTTCTTTCAGTTTTGTGTCTGTTACCGCTTGTGACTTACTATTGGCAATTAATACGCCAAATAGCGTTATTGCCCCTGTTATAAGTGCCACTATTATATTTTCCATATATCCCTCCACTTATTTTTACCTCTTGTCATTTAGTATTCCTTCAACTTAACCTTCAATTCTGCCGCACTTTCTATATGTGTATAATGCGGATACGACTTAACCGCCTTGTAAGCAGCAAGTTCTTCTTCTGTAAGTGGTGTTTCGATGGGTGTAGCGAGAACTCCACATACCTCAAATGGCAATAACGGCGTTAAATATGATTTAAGTGTATCTACTGTGTAATTAGTATTTTTGGGCGGTGATATGTATATTCCATTGGTGTCGACTGCACCTATCCATTTTAATGGTTGCTGAAATCCCCAAATAAAATAAGATGCAATAGCGATTATACTTTTTACTTTTGCTGAAGCATAACCAGAAAAAATATTCCAGTTCGCATATCTTCCTTGCTCGTTTGTTTTATGAAGTTTATCAAGAGTTTTAACAGTACTTTTCTTAATTCTCTGTACATATACCCCACGTTCAAAATCCACTTCGTCGCATACCCACTGTTGCCCTGTACTATCTGTGTAATTGCCGCCAGTGTCAACAGGTATGCCGCAAAGTCCATTAGGTGTATTGATTGTAAGCGTTTGTGGTTCTCGGTACGGCTGATAAGATGTAGCTGTTGCACCTCGTTCTAATTGGATTTGAATATATCCCGTTTGAGTAGTATCTATGGGGGCAACGAACAATCCAATCCTTGTATCTTCTGTCAGTGTAAATGTACCAGATGTTTTTGTTTCTTTTAAATTTAGAAGTATTTTCCGGTCGTTTTTGTTTCCGATACTGGAAATAGTAGTATATAGCATATTCTGGCTATCAATAGCAGTAAATGTATACTGACCAGCTGGTAATATGTAACTGCCCCGATTAGAGTCAATAATACGTACATTAACAAGACCGTATTTAGACAATGCTTCAAATTTCCAACGCTTAGTATCGGCATTATAAGATATACCGTCTTGAGCCAAGTTGGTCGGTATTAAGTTTTTCCCAGCGACCACCACATCTACACTGCCGCTGTCACCTATGCTATTGATAGGAATAGGATTTTCTGGACTTGGAACACCATTCTGCGTACTTTTCCCATATACCTTAAGTCCCAACTCTGCACGATATGTATTCTCTGCCACTATATCTGTGCCTTGATATTCGTGTTCTTTTGCATGGTAATGATTGTTGCCATGCAGCAACAGCATATTATCACTTCTCACGCGATCACCGTCCTTGACCAGTTGTAATAACTGCCATCATACAAAAACGTATACTGATACATACCACCTGTTGGCAAGTCCATATAGTCATAGTCGTAAGCTTTCCTACTGTTTTCCGGCAGTGTTATATCTAAGTCTGTCTGTATAAGTCCGACCGCTCCGTTATACACGTTACCGATACTTACAAGGTCAGCAGTAAGCTTGATTTTGTCAGCCGCCGAATAATCCCACACACCATCATCAACAATCACAAAACTTTCATATCGTTTAGGCGTATTAATTAAGTCGGTATAACTGCCCGTTGTTGCGACAGTGGCAAGCTGTAAGATATTAAGCAGGTAATCCTTAGACGGAGCAACAAGCTGTATGTCAGTCAGCCATACCCAAGTAGGATTGCTTAACGCCGTACCATCTATTGCCGTTGTATAGTACATATAAGCGGATTGTACATCACCCAGCACAAAACAAATGTCCTTTTCTTTGGGATTTGCGATAGCTCGCATCTCTTCAATAGTCTGTGTAATGTATATTGTTGGCATTAAGCCTATAAGCTTACGTTGCTCTTCGAGGATGGCTCGGCTTTCCGTAACCATTTCAGACACCTCTGTCTTATCTGTGCCGACCTGTGCGGCGAGCTGTTTTGTCGTAGTTACGTTGGTATCGGTCTTATCCTTGTTGAGTGATGCCGAATTGGCTTGTTCAACGGCGGTATCTTTTGCTGTTATTGCATCGTTTTTGGCTATGATGGCTTCATTCTTGGCTGTGATTGCATCTTGTTTAGCGATTAAAACATCATTTTTAGCATTTAATATAATTTCTTTATCCGCTGACACTTGTTCTTCAGTGTTCAGAACGGTATCTTTCGCCTGTTGCGCTGTTGTTGCCGCTTCTATCGCTTTATTCTGTAATGTATTAGCCACTGAGATTTTATTTTCAACAGAAGTTTGTGCAGCTATCGCAGCGTTAGCAGCTTCAACGGATGTTTGTGCAGACTGACTGGCATTCTCACAGTAGCTTTTTGTAACATCTTCACTGTTCTTTGCATTTTCCATCGATGTTTTTGCATTTTCAGCGAATGTATTTGCTTGCGAAATATAATCTTCTATCTGTTCAGTTGACACATTAAGATAGAGTACAGTATCGACTTTCACTTCATAATAATTCTCATCTTGTTTTATATTTGGTGCATTGCCGTTTATAAGTTCGGTCGCAAGTGTTTTACGTATTTGGATTTTTGTATATATTGTTTTTGATACACTTTTATCTTCAAAGTTTATTTGTGTTTCGTATAATATGTTTTTATTTCCGTCAAACAACAGCGTATCTTGCTGTGTCAATGGAACTATAAAATTACCGTCGATATACTTCACATTGCTTGTTCCTTTTGTGAGATACCTTTTCTGCACAATAGGCTTTTCATCAACGCTGACACTAAAAGAAAATATTGCACTTTCAATCAGTGTTATGTCTATATCTTTTATATTTGTTTTTATTATACATGTGCTTCCGGGTATAATTGCCATATCTTCACCTCCACGAAAAAAGGGCGGTTAAACCGCCCAATTTTTATTTAAGCATAGAATATATCTCGTGGATAAGCTTGTATGCTCCTGTTTCATTCTTTTCATTCGGGTGAGTAATGAGCTGTTTGTCATTTACAGAACCAATATACCTCTTGTCACCTCTTGCCGATACAACAACATAATCTTCGCCAATGCCCCAAACATCATAGGTCTTGCCGCCGATACAAGGCTTACCGATTTTTGATGTAACCTCGTCTGTTACAACAAACTTGCCGTATACGCTACCTGCAATATCGGGATATTCCGATACCTTAAGCATACCCGACTTAGTGAGATAACAGAACACAACTCCGTCATCGGGGATAGCTGCCTTTTTACCGTCTTTATAAATAAAGTCGTGATGTCCGTCTGCCTGTGTTGTTTTCATTTTAATAAGTTTTTTCATATCGTTTTCCTCCTAATAAAAAAGAGCTTCTGCTCTGTGGTATTGTTTTAATATGTTTCGATAACTTGATATTCTATGTGTGTTAGATAGTTTGATGAGGAAGCAACTCCAACACGTAATTCTGTAGTTGATGCTATAGTTGCCCAAGAAGGTTGATATATACCACTTCCGTGAAAAATATGACCATTTATTAATACAAACATTTTATCAAGATTCGTAAAGCCTGCTAATGATACGGTTATAACTCCGCTTTTATCATGATCTTCAACCGTTCCTCGCTGTATGTGTCTTATTACTCCGGTCTGTGCAGACATTAAATTTAGTATCTGATTGAGCATTTCAACAACAGTATTGTCCGAAGCAGTTGATGGACCTAATATGTTATGAATAATAGATAGTCCATCTATACAGTTACCGACACTTGATACTACTGTCGTTAGCTGCTCTATCAGCTTGTTTAGCTTCGCAAATACTGTACCCTCTGTTGCTGAGCCGCCAGTTTCGTTTGATTGATCACCTATTCTGTTAGCCGTATTATAACCTATGGCTCTAATCTCCTGCGAAGTTGCCTCCAAAGCTATGTATTTCTTCTCACCTGCCATTATGAAATTACCTCCTTATAGTATAGACCGCCGTTATCAAAGCCTATAACGTATTTTGTGCTTGTGGTATCGTCAATAAACGGAATATCGCTACCGTGTAATGTAATATCGTTTGCAAGTGAATAACCGTTGATTTTTCTTGATGATGGAACACCACCACTTATAACATTGTCGTCAACATATTTCTTTGTTGCAGGGTTATAGGGAGCTGTTGGGGTATATGGGATTGTATTTGTTTTAGACAATACATCAGATGCACTAACAACATCGTCAAGCTTTGCTTTATCTTCATTTGTGTAATCATTAGTTGATAATTGTTTGCCATTAGATAAATCTGTCGCCAAATTTGTAACTACACGTTTATCTTCATTTGCATAATCATTTGTTGTAAGCCCTTTACCCTTGTTAAGCTCATCTTTGATAAGTGTTACAGTACTTTTTTCGACTGTGGTGTAATTGTTATCAGTAAGTACTTTTCCAGCTCTTAATGCTGTTTTTAAATCTTCAACGGCTTCTTTATCAGCCGATATATAATCAAAAGTTGATAACTGTTTACCCTGTACCTTGTCCACCTTAGTGTTTAAATCATTGGGTAAATTATCAAGCTGTGCTTTATACGCATTATTAAAGTCATTCTCTGACAGTCCTTTACCTGTTTCTTTCAGTTGGAATGTTTTATTAACTGCGTCCTGTGCTTCCGCTATCTCGTTTACCTTAGGAATTACCACATCAAGCGAAAGTTCGTCAAACGCTCGCTGTGCATCACTGACAGATAGACCTAATGGGTTTGATTTAACACGAATACCTTTATTGGCATAATCTGTCGGCTGTATTTTAGGCAATGCCATTATTTATCACCCCTTATAATTTCCGTTTTCCGTAAACTCTGTGCCTATTGCATATAAACCAAACGGCTCGTTAAGTTCTTCGTTTCTGAATGAAAAACGCACTTTGTCTATCTTCTTAATTCGTATTTTTGTGCCTATTGTTCTCGGTGTGGCATCGGATGAGAAGTTTATCTTACCGAAATCAACATATGAGAAGTCAAAGTATCTTGCTTTAGCTCCACTGTTGAATAATCTTTTCCATATGCCTTTTACCTCCGCCCACGCTTCATAGCTTGTGTTGATAGCCGGTGCTATCTGTGCCGATAGATAACGGAAGTTCTTCTTTTTATAGAATATCTTTCCGTCAATAGCGTTTGTGTCCCAACGTGCTTTTATAGCTTTTCCGTTATCGTTATAAGCCGTTTGCTTTGTTTTATCCGTATAAAACTTCATTATTTCTCCGTCATACGTGCCAAAGCATAATGTCTCATCTTCCACAAACAAATAACTTATATTGGGTATCTCCCAATAATAACATTCATACTGAAACGATGATAACGGACTGTTCTTTTCATAGACCTTCTGTAAACCGTCTAATATATACACTCGGCGTGGTGTAGCAAGTACATAAAAGTCCTTGTAAACGACTGCACATGAATGTTCAAGGTCTTCTTTGGCTAATGCTCCGTTGATGTAAAAAGAACGGTTCTGGGTGTATTTCTCGCCTGTTATATCCTGTGCTGTTATAGCGTATATACCCTGTTCTGTTGCAAATAAGCTTTCATTCAGATATGCAAAGTTGTCTTTACCGACAGCACCTACACCCTGAATAACATTAACAATACGGAATGACGGTCTTATAACTCCATTAAGCGTTGTATACTCACCGTATCGCATAATAACGTTACGTCCGTCTTCGCCCACAGATTTATGCGTTGCAAGATAGTTACCAACAAGGGAATATCCAACTATCTCATTGGTATCAAGCCCGATTGTTGAATAGCTCAAGTCACCGAAGAATGTAAAATCTTCAAAAGATGCCATTTCCGGTCTATCGTCACTGTCATATGATATAGTGCTTTTATATCCGCTGAACCAATCTCTATTCGGGTAATCCGGATTACCGCCGACAAATAAACGGTCTGTTGCACCGTTTACACCATATACAATAGATATTGTGCATTTGTTAATCATATCGGCATAACCGGCAATAACCTTTGAAGCCGTTATTCTGATGTTATCTCTACTCTTTACTGTCGGTGCTTCCGGTGCTGTTCTGAATGTTACTGTGCCAAGCTCTAAATTCGTTGTATATTTAGATGCCGCAACAGTTACCCAGTCACCATCACTGTTCATTTGTTCCACAAGGTCAACCGACTGTATGCTATCCGATGATAACTGATATATTTTTGTTGTTCCGTCAGCAATAAACATATTGATAAACTTAGGCTGTATCAAGTTATATTCCTGATACTGTTGTCCTTCGCCGTTTGGTGTTCGTGCGATAGACACAATAGGCACTGTTGCTATCTCGCTTACTTTCTTAGCTGTATAGTTTGTTTCGCCGTTAAATTTACCGACTACAAGATATGTTTTACCATCAAGTATATATAACCTACCGCCTATCTCCCATGCTTTTGAACGGTTAAAACCGACATCTTGCATATCTGAATACAATACAGTAGTACCCATATAAAGTTTTGTTCCGGCATGGACTATACGCTCTCCGTTTAAGTGGAAAACGCCGTGTATAAAATCATCATACTCGGTATCCAAGTAATAGCCCATTCGCTTTCTTACCTTACCGGGAACATCTCTTATCATATTAGGTGCTTCGGGTGAACGGCTAATATCAACATTAGAGGCGGCATTTGTAAGGTCTACACCCTTAAAGCTTTCTATTTTTGTTACAGTTCTTGCAACCTGCGATGGCACACTTAACTGTCGCATTTAATACCACCCCTTTGTGTTGATAAATTCATCATAGCCTGTCCTTTTAAGCTTTTTCGCCGTTTCTTTTGCTTCTTCAAGTAATATTACAAATCTGTTCCAACACATAGTCGAAGCTGTTATATCATCATCCATGTATAGTAGCGAAGCCATATAGAAAGGTAATAAAACAGCTACCTCCTCACATAAAGGTAACTCATAATCATCTTTTGTATTCTGTGTTATCTCATCAGGATAGGCGTTATAATGTACAGTCCATTTTCCTTTAACAGAACCATCTATAAGCAAAATACTCTTATTTTCAATATTATAATTACTCGCCTTGCCGTAGTTTCCGTATTCATCTTCAAAATATATCTCCGAATCATCAAACGAATAAAAGTCACTGGCGAGTTCATTAAAATCATAACGCTGTATTCCTGTTTTCGTTCCATCTTGCTCCAACTGGTACGACATACTAATATGTCGTACCGATGTCGCAATAAGGTTTAAACAAGAATTAGCCGCACCCGGCATAGCCGCTATATAAGGTGATGAATTATCATCAACAACAATGCTTGCTGTATCGTTGGAAAACATCATTTGCAATGTGACCAGTTTTACCTTATACCAACGCATACTACCACCGCCTTATGCTAATGCTGTACCTGTAAGACCTTCGCCGCAAATAGCAATACCTCTCCAGTTGTTGAAGCCTGCACCGAATCTTGCTCTGCCACTCCATACGTTTGCATCTGTATTCTGGTCAATATTTGATTTAACAGTAAGACCAAGTCTATCAACCCAAGGGAGAGCCATATAGTCATGATTAAACTTGCTATCAAGCATAATGAAATAGGGTTTATTGCCTGTGCCAAGTCCTGTAGGAAGATAAGGCCATACAAGAACATTCCAAAGTCCTAACTGGAAGTTAATTGCATTGTTATTTGATGTTGAATCAAGTTCTGAGCCGATAGCCGCAAATACGGCTCTTTTTAATGCTCCGTTGTTTGGAATGATAATTGTATCAGGTGCTACATTAAGAAGGTTTCCGTCATCATCAGTGAACATCTGCATTTTTTCCTGCATAGTGTCCATAACTGTCTGTGAGAACGCACCTGTAAAGATGTTACTCTGTGCTTTTGTACCCTTAGTAATTGAAGGGTGCGACTGTGAGAAAAGTGCTACACCGTCAGCTGTTGTTGTGTCGTATTTATTGCCTGATATGGTTGTTGTTGCACCAATACCGCCGGCAAGTAAAGAAGCTGCAAACTTCTCTCTTGTACGATTAAATGATGTTGCGAAGATATTAGCCTTTGACTTAATCTTGCCATATCTTGAATCTTCAAGCATTTCCGCGGTTACTTCAAATTTGTTTTTCCATGTAGTAGGTGTAATGGTCTTTTCGTAACCTTCCTGCATTGATGTAACAGGATATGCACCGTTTTCTCCTACATCTTTAAAGTCTCCGAGCGATGTTTCCTGTGAATACTTCTCGGCAAAATTAGATGACTTGTCCATATAAAAAATCTTATCAATCATGGACATTTCTTTGAATGCTTCTACGTTTTCTTCGATGACTGCTTTGATGGGATCCTGTGAACGACCAAAAACGCTATCGTTTACACCGGAACCTTCCGAAAAAATAATTCCTGCCATTGTTTATCTACCTCCTTACGCTGCTACTGTTGCCGGTTTTGTGAAGTGTCCGACAACCGTTGAATTAGTTGTTGCTCCGTCAGTTTCATCAATTACAAATGAGCCGCCTACCGTTGCTGTAACTGTAAGTCCGTCTGTATGTAATTTAACTGCTGTGCCTACTGCTGTTGCCGCTACTGTTGCAGTTGATGTTGTTTCAAAATACATATAAGGCTGTACAGCAATAACAGGGAATAATCCTCTGTCATTCTTTACACCCATACAAATATGAGTTACTTCATCTGCCGCACCTGCTTTTGTAAGCTTTCCGCTTGATACTTTTAATGCTTCACCGAGTGCTATTGTTTCGCCTGCTGTACCTTCCATGTATTCGATAGGTGCAACATCGGCTACGCCTCTTTTTGCTATTTTAAACATTAGTTCTTACCTCCATTTCTCTTTTTATAGTCTTCCGCTATCATCTTGTCTGTCCAGTCAGGGAAGAAGTTGCGATACTCTTTTGCAATATCGTCCGGAACTATTACATCTCCGCTTGTACCGCCTGAAACACTCTTTAAATGACCTTTGCCGTTCGCCTGATTAATTGTAGCTTGTCGTACTCCTGCCATCTGTGCCTGTGCTATACTTTCTCTGTTCGTAAGATAGTAAGCATCGGCAACAGAAAGTCCCATTCGCATATAATCAGCCATTTTTCCATTTATTTCGTCTGCTTTTTTAAATTTGCAATTTGAATATTCTTTATTAAGCGCATCAAGGTCTTTTTGTACTCGTTCCTTGCCACTTTCAATTCTTGTTCGCTGTTCTTCCTGCTGTATTCTTAACGCTGCTTCTCTTGCCGCTCTGATATCGGGATTATCACGCAAGCTGTTCACAATCTGTTCTTTGATATATTTATCAAACTGTGCCCTTGAAGCTGTGCCGTTCTGTATTGCCTCGTATATATCATTGTCGGCATTATACTGCTGCTGTCGTTCATGCTTCTGCTGTTCCTCGGCAAACTGGCGTTTATATTCAAAAAAATCCTGTGGTGACTGAATAACTCTGCCGGTATATGGATTAATACGATTTACAGCCTGTTGATACTCCTGTTCAAGACGTTCTCTATATGCCTGCTGTACAGCTGTTGGCTGTACACCCTGCGGCTGTGCAGGTTCATCATTACTCTGTGTGGTATCATTATCGCCACCATCGGTATCGGTTTCTTCAACTTCCGGCTCATCCACATTATCAATGATTTCTTCGGTATTTCCTTCCTCGACAGTCTGTACATCTTCTGATTCATTATCAACGGTTCCGCCCAATCCCATAAATTCTTCTTCTGTCATTATTATTTATCCCCCTTTGCTCTAAGGTCGCCGCCTTTCTTTACAGTTGGCTTTTTGCTTGCGCTCTTTACGTCAGATTCTACGTACATAGCACCATGTGTTGTTACTTTGCCTTTAAGTGTGTTTGCTCCTTTACCCATACTTCCACCTCCTTTGCATAAACTTTGCATAAAAATAAGGCATGTTTTACATCTTGCCTTAAAGATGAGATATGTATGGAGCACCGCCTTTCTACGCCATATCGGCGTCGGACTGTATGCTGACATCTCTTTCTATATTTTTGTTGTATTCGGGGCACTGTTTATTACGGCATCTGTATATCATTTTGTACAGGCTGTCCGTTATTAACTGCCCCTTGTATACCTGCATTTCCATATGGCATTGACTGCATTTCATTAGGCATTCCCCCCATTTGCTGTTGTGCTTGCATCTGCTGTTCCTGTCGTTCTTTCATTTCCTGTAGCTGCTTTTTGATGTTTCCGGCATTGGGATAATGATATTTTTCAAGCGTTGACCAGTAGAGAATGCGTGTATTAATATCTGTCGCATCTCCAAAAGCACCGCTTTGATATGCCTCTTTAGTTGTATTCCAAAGCGATTCCCTATTCTGTGCAAGGTTATTGCTTGTATCAACCGAAAACAGAAAATCATCATTCCAGTACAGTTCACCTGCCGCATCTCTTTCAAGGAACGCATAACGGTCAAATATTCCGTACTCAATATCACCTATTGAGTTCTGATAATTAGTCGCTCTCGGTTCATCGGCATATGCAAGCATAAATTTAAACATTAGCTGGAATATATCCTGATATGCTGCTTGCTTCATTACTCGCTTGCTTTCCAATCGTCCGGCCGTCTGTGCCGCAGCAAACTGTTTAGCTGTTCCGGATTCTGCCGTCTTATCATTCCTGCCCTGAAAACTGTCCGTAATACCGATTGTTTCTCTTGCCGCCTGATATGCAATGTCCATAAATGTTAGGTCATTAGACACATTTGGCTGCATATTCAGAACGTCTATCATGCTCTTCTGTGCGGCATCGTCAAGCTCTATCACCTTAAGCTCTTCGTCCGTTTTGCGTACATTGACTTCTCTTGGCAATGTGACATATGAACCGCCTTTAAACAGCTTTTCCTGTATTTTGTCACCCATCTTTTTAATGACTTCTTGCTGATCACGAATACTGTCAACATCCGACGAACCTAATAGCGTACCGTTCTTAGAGATATTACGTCTTAATATAATCGGGTATTGCTTAAGCTTATACGCCGGAACTTCATTCGGTCGCTCAGGTTCTATCAATACATTATCCATCATAGTCTCGCCATAATCGCCTATTAACAGTTGTCCGTTATCGCCATACATCGGCATATCTTGATATACCGGCTCTGTCATCTGTGGTATTGTCTCTAATGCACCGTCAGCCGTTAATATATCTATACTCCTATCAAGAGGAGTGCTATCCTGTGTTCGGTGCTCAAATGACTTACTATGACAGTGTGGACACTCTGCAACTTCTTCCGGCACTGTCGAACCGCATTTTTTACAATATTTAAGGCGGCGTGCAAAATAGTCTTCTAAGGCTTGTACCTCTGTATCTCCTACCCAACGATATACACCGATATTGCCATTTTTATTCTTGTAGTATGCTGTAATCAACGTAACTAAATCACTTGAGTTACTATCTGTCATACCGCCGTTGCTTCTGACTTCCGGGAACTCTTCTTCTTCCGTATATACATCAACATTATATACTCGCTTGATTTCTTTTTTTGTTGTCCCCGTCAGTACAAATATATAATCCATATCTTGTATATTATTAACGCCGGCTTGTGGTATTACCTGTCTTGGATGTAATAGCGTAACCTTTATTCCACCGATCGTCCGGTGCGAATTACGCTCATTATCCCATTCGACAAGAAAGAAATCACCACCTTGAATCGGTGTTGTTCTCTCGTCCATGTCATTGATAACCTCAAACGGGAGATAATCAAGCTCATTTCTTAAAAACGCTTCGATTGTTGCCGCTCGTTCTTCATCTTCTTGGCGTTTTGCTGTTACCTTCGGAAGCGGAATAGAACTATCAACCTCCGCTTCTATGATTTCGCCGACTGCATTACGGACATAATTACTCTTTTTTGCTGCTTTGCCGTCAATGCCTGCAACCTGCCGAGTACCGTTATATAATGCGTCTCTTTCGTCCATTAGCTGCAACTCTTTCAGGTATTCACTTCTGTTTTTTTGTAATCTGTCTTGCCATTTCTGCAAGGCATTAGTGTTATTATTCTCTTCCGGCACTTAATCGCCTCCAATCAAAATGGATTGCCCCAACGCTTAATTAATTCTTTTTTCTGTTCCGGTGTAGCTGCGTAGTAATCGTCATACTGGTCTGCTTCCCAGCGTGCTTTTTTCTGTTTCTTCTGTGTCTCTGTCATACTCTGTTGCTCTCTGATGCCGTATGTTATAGCAAGCCCCATAACAAGGTCATCGTGTTCGCCCTCTTCCGCTTGTGGCTTACCCTTAATGCGAACAAACGATAGCATTTCTCGGAGAGTATCAACATCATTAATAAGCTGTATCTCGTCCCTTGCTATCTGCACCAGATTAGCGATTATAACAGGTCTTGTAGCTGATGTGGTGCGGAAACCATACGATTTCTTAATCGCTCCTGTGAACGTGTCCGGCTGCTCTCTTACATACTGGCGATTATATCCTAATCTCGCTACCTCTCTAATCGGATACGTCGAGAAGTTAGCCTCTAAGCCTACAAGAGCAGTATTATAGTATTGTCCTAAGCAATATACTTGCCTTGAATACTCGTCCTCGTCGATATTATCATCATGTAATACTGCTACTTGCTCACCGGTTACATTATCTATTACATGAGCCGTAAAATAGTCGCTGCCTTCTCCGGCTGTATCTCCGCCCAGAACATACGGTCTTGACTTCTCCGGCTCTCGGAATATCTTGATAGTGCCTCTGTCGTTGTCAATCCAACGGGCGTTAGTTATATATTGCCCGTCATAATCATATGCAAAATAACCACGTTTCAGCGGCTTACAGCCCTGTAAATCATTAATACGCTTAATAATAATAGCTGTATCAAATACACAAGCTCCTGTTGCAATAAAGGCTTCTTCCGGTGTCGATGGATACTCCTGTTTAAATAAATTGATGTCACCACCACAGTTATTTTTTATGCACCATCTACGCCATGACAACTGCTCATTAGTAAGATTATGTCTTGCCTTAAGCTCTTCTTCCTCCGGCGTAAGCTGGAAACCGTCATAAGGCCGGCTATATTCCGCAAGCTCAAACCATGGGAAAAACACCGGGATAAAATCATTCTCGCCGGCGACCGCAGAATCCCACAACCTTTTAAAGTCGTCATATCCATTAGCTGTACTCTCTATAATGACCATTGTTCCGGGTTGTGCAGGTACAGACTGCAAAAGACCGTTAAGCGTTGCCATCTTGTCACCCGTCCAAAACGCAAATTCTGATATATGTACATTACTTAGAGTATCGGAACGTCCTACACCGTCACCGCCTGCCGTTGCACACTTAATGCGGCTATTAAGTCCGATGCCGCCCTCACTCTTAGCTGGGCTGTCAAATATAATCTCTCTCGCATTGCTCGCTTTTCTCGCCGGTTTAAGCATATCCGGCAAATATGAATAGAAGAGCTTAGACATGTTAAACAAGTTGGTTGTGGCATCATCTTTATGAGCTATTATCATGCTGCTGATATTAGGTTTAACCGCTGTACGATGGAATATTAACGCCTCTGTCAGCGTCGAGAATCCCATCTGTCGAGCCTTAAGAATGATTAATCGTATCGGCTTGCCCTGTCGTGCCTCATTGCCAATTATCTTATATAATCGCTCTTGTGGCTCGTTAAGCCGGAGCGGAACAATCCTATTATCCTTAGTCCTAATGTGTAAAAATCGGCTTATATACTCTCTTGCATTGTATATATTAATCATGTTATCAGTCATAATTATAATCGCCGTCCTGCTTGCTTAAGAACTGCTCATATGTAACCGTTGCTGTAATCTCCTGCTTATCAGTAAGCCAACCGGCTATTTTTGCATATGTTTCTAACGCCTTAAGCTTATCGTGTAGCCTTATAGTCATGCCGTACTTGTCTTGCCTAATGGACATGATAGCCGCCTGCTTGCTCGGGTCTATCTCTGATGTGGGTATATACTTAAGCTTGCCGTTTTCATCAATTTTCGCATAGTCACAGATATTAGAAAAACCGACCGCCGCCAACTCTCTCAATACATCGTCTTGCGTTATCTGTAGCCGCTTGTTACGCTCCGTCTGCAGCTCCTTGATGTAGTCTTGTATGTCCTTACGTTTGAGTAGGTTACGGGCATTACTGTTGCACCTGCCTTTGTCTTCCTCGCCATATGCGGCACCATACGCCCTCGTTCCGTTATAGTCAATTATGTACTCTTGGCAGAACAACCGTTCTTTTATTGCTTTCTTTTCTGACGCTCTCATGTTCTCACCTCCTGCCAATAAAAAAGCCCGGCTTACCAGTCCGGGCAAAGAAAAGAATAAAAACGAAAGGGAAATGTATTTTACACGCCTATATATTACATTAATATAGTATCATATCCAGATGTTAGATTGTGTTATTATTGTGTTAGATTTTGTTAGGTCTTTTTGCGTTGTTTGCCAGGCATTCAAAAAAAATAAAAAGCTATCAAAATAACATCTTAACCGCTCGAGATGCAGAAAGATATACAATAGATATACAACACCGCCGGAAAAGCCCGAGATTACGGCATCCGGTAAGCGTCACATCTTAATACTGTCTTAATTATTGCTACATTATAACGCAGATTCGCAAAAAATAAGCGGCATTTCTGCCGCCTACCTAATTAATTATTAATATTTTGTAATAGCTCTATTGCCTCCGTCAATCGTTCCCTGTCATCGTCCATTAACTTAATAATGTAAGCGTTTAAGCTCATGCCTGCCGCCGCCGCCTGAAGATTGTACTTGTCTCGCTCTCCCTTGGGTACTCTTACCGTTATATTATCTAACTTGCTCTGGTGTCTCTTAATTGCTTCCGCTTGTGCCTTTGTATATTTGCTCATTCTGTTACCTCCTAATCATATTACTATTATATATCGCTACACTCTATGCTTACATAGACACATTGTACAAATCTATGCTTGCATATTTAGTAATTGTGTCTATTGCAATCTATGAAAGCATAGATTATAATAGGCTCATAATTTAAGTATAATAGGCTCATAAGCTAAGGAAAGTTGAAAAAACAAGAGAAAAAGAAAGCATAGAAGAGGAAATAATTAAAAACAAGCTTAAATCAAAAGAAAGGAAGAAAAAACATGAAAAACTACAAAGAACATCACACATCATTAACAAGAGGCTATGTCAAAGTTAATCAGCAAATCAAAGAAGAGTATAACGGCAGATTCGGCAAGGGCTACACAATTAAAAGACACAACCCTAACAGCACACAGTATTGTTACATTACTTATTACGTAGAAGCTTGAGAGGGGGAGCAAAAATGAAATATTTTACAGGAATTACAACAATCGATGAACTTAAGAAGGTTTATAGAAAGCTCTGCCAGCTTAACCACCCGGACAACGGCGGCAATGTAACAATCATGGCAGAAATCAATCACGAGTACACAGAACTTTTTAACACCTTAAAAAATCAGCACAACGCAAAAGCGGAAGCAGACACAACAGGCAACACAAGACCCATCAACGAATGTCCGGAAGAATACATCAACATCATATCGGAGCTTGTAACACTTAAGGGCTTAACCGTTGAGCTTTGCGGCTCTTGGATATGGATAAGCGGAGACACAAGAGAGCACAAGGACAAGCTTAAGTCTATTGGCTGCCGTTGGGCAAGCAAGAAAAAAATGTGGTATTGGCGTAATGATAAGGACGCAGTTAAGAGCCGTAAAACTCAAACTATGGACTATATCCGTAATAAGTACGGCTCAGAAAGTTATAGCACATCATCGTTATTACTCGCATAATATAATAGCCGCACTGATGAGCCGTAAGGACGGCGAAACCCTTCGGGGTCTGCGGATAGGAGGCGAAGCAATGAAAGAAGAATGTATAAGAATATACGCTAATATGTACAATTATGAGGTTGTAGCAGACATTGACACTATTAAAAAGTATTACGATTACGCCCAGCGTGATATAACGTACTTGCAGACAGCTATCAACCGTATGCAGGAATACCGCTCTAAACTGTACGAGCACGCTCAAAAATTAGCAACGGCAGAATATACGCTGCGAGTATCAATTAGGCGTGAGAAGCGTTATTACCGAGATAATAAGGTATACTACTATATCAATATTGCAAAGGTCTTTCCGGGCGCCGAAATAGAATCAATATCAGCGGAAACCTATCCCGGAACAGAACGCAACAAGGCGATAGCAAAATACAACGAATTATGTAAGCAATACCCACAAGCAGAACATATTAAAAATATTGACAAAGCAAGATGGGAAAAATAAGCGTGGGTGATTTATTTCATGCCCCACCGGGACAAAACATAAAAAATTAAAAATAGGTATTGACATTATACGCTAATAGCGTATACTTAGATTAAATTAATAAGTTAAAGAATGGAGGCTACAAAATGGAAGAAAACAAAAAAGACAAAAAAATCATCGTTGATTGTGCTTATTGGTACGATGCGTACCCCGGCAAAATAATTGCAGAGCTTGACGGAAAGATGTATCTTATCCCGACACGCAACCGCAAATCTAACAATCTAATCGACTTCCGTCCCGTCAAGCAGGTTATTGACAAGGAATGTATGCGAGAATTCCCCGATTACGATTACATCACATGGGGACTCGAAAAGAGATCCGGCTACAACATCACATTAGGTAGAGCCATCACAGAAAGCGAACTTGAAAAATTAAAAAAAGAGTTGGAATTAACCGACGACGATATATCATCAGAACCTTTTGAGGCTGTAAAAGGTGCAGTATATGGAGAATATGCAAAAAAATATATGTGCATAAATATTAGGGTGCCCGAACATGACGCAATTAATATTGAGCAAAAATTAAAAAGCAAAGGCATAGAAGCCGCAAACGTCAACGCCGGAATTGTACAAATCAGAGTACCCGACTGAACGTTAAAAGAGTTCCGGACCCAAACCGGCATGAGCCAATCTGTATTTGCTTTCCATTTTGGGCTTTCCGTACGGAATGTGCAAGAGTGGGAGCAAGGAAATAAGGCAATGCCGCCATATCTACTTAACTTACTGGACAGGATATGGGAATTAGAGCACAAAAAAGGAGGAAAAAAGCAATGAATAATAAGAATTATGATTACAAAAAAGACCCACGTTATAAAATCGTGAACGAATTGGCTGTAAAATACAATATTGAGATACCTCTTCTGGTATGGGCTGGAATGAGTTTAAGAGAACTCCATAAAATCCTCGAAGAAGCCAAAAAAGAAGAAGTATCCGAATAACACTAATACCCCCGTTTCCGGGGGCATTTTTTTATAGTAAATTTAACGCTTTTGAATGTAGTTGGCGTACATATGACACATTATATTTAAGCTCTGCGGCAATCTCTTTGTAGCTCTTATACTCGACATGGCGTTTATATAATATCTCAACCAGTATCGGATTTTTAAGCTCATGTATTTTATCAATTACAATATGTCTTGTAATTATCAATTCCGCTTTTTTTCTGCTGATTTCCGTTTCTATGTCTACAACATTTGCGACATCCTCAGCCAATTTATCACTTGTTGATGCCTGTACTCTTTCGCCGACTTTTGCCGTTATGCTTTCCGCATCTTCTCTAAGCCTGACAAGTTCTTTTTCTTTTTGCTGTATTTGCACATCTAATAGCCGGAGCTGATTAAGATAAGTATTTGCATTCTTCAATATCATCACCTACCCTCAATCATTTTTAACAGCTTTGTCATGTCATAAAAATTACATGGGTCTAATCCGGTGCTTTCCTTTATCCTTTTCCTGTGCCATGCAACAGCGTTATAATTATAAGATATGCTTTTAGCCGCTCTCGTCATATTTAAATTACTGTCGGCTAATGCTCTTATAAATACAATATCATCTGTTCTTATCCCTGGCATTAAACAGTCCCCCTTCGTTCTCTTTGTGTGCAGCCGTTATTTACTCGTTCTTTTTACTCACCAACTCGCCAGCACAAGCCGCATATCCGGCAATATCTATAAAATTATCGGCTTTTTCGCTACCGCCTGCAATCCTCGCTGTTTTAAGCAAAATCATCATAGCCCCAACATCCGCAGGACTTATATTAACATCTGTTCCGGGGCTAACGCATTTTGTTTTTATATAGGTTGTCCAAAATTCCGCTATTGTAGCAAAATTATCTTCCGGTGATCCGTACTGTTCCTCCCGGTCTTTGGTCACAATCTCCTTTGCACTGTCTAAAATTTCCGCTCTTTTCATTCCAACGCCATCCTTCCTAACTGTCTTTCGACCTTGTATTTTTTGTACTCGTCAACTTCATTTTCGGTATTTAACATCATTGTGATTTGTGTAATCATAATCCAAACGTCCGCTATCTCCTCAATAACGTGACCTTTTAAGTTGTCTGAATAACCGGAAACTATGTATAAATTAATTGCTTCCATAAGCTCCTGTAATTCCTCTAAACATTTTGTAAACTGATGCTTGCCGTAATGCTCGTAAATCATTTGTAATTTTGCTTTTAACTCCGCTTTTTCGATGTCCGTCATTTTGCACCTCCGCTTATAACAAGCTTGTCTGTTCGCCGTTGTACTTTGTTTTCTTATGTGTCAGCTTTTCGCCCTGCTCCTCAAGTCGTTTACTTCGCTCTTTGTAATACTTGTTCTCTTTAACAATATAGTTATCATCAACTTCAGGTGGTGTCGGCATATAATATTCTTCCGGTATTTCGTCGCCCTTTTCCGCAAGCTGTAAAATCTGATTTTTTGCATAAACAATGTGGTTTCTGACCAAATTCATGTTTACGCCATCAGCCCAGAACGGGTCTTGACAGCCGTTTTCGTGTAACTGAATGATAGCATACCAAATGCGTTTCTTATCTTCTTCATTGTCACACTCAAACCAAGCATCCCTCAACTCATTCAAGGTGTCTACCCACGGTTTAGCCACGTCTTTATACAAATTTACAGTTTCAGCATACTTGTACTTGTCGTTGATAATGTCGTTAATACAGGTATGAGATACCCCATATTTCTTAGCTAATTCTCTTCGGGAATATTTACCGTTATCCCACTCACCCTTAATCTCTAATCTTTGTTCAGGAGTAAACTTTCCTTTGTAAGTGGAGGTCGATTTAGGTTGTAAACCAGTATTTACGGCATGCTGCTGGTTTTCTCTTCTTGTTACCCATTCCAAGTTATTCGCAAAATTGTTTTGCTTATTGCCGTCTTTATGATTTATTTCCTTTTTATTCGAAAAACCATTGCACCACTTTAGAGCAATTAAACGATGGAGCGGATATTGTTTACCATGAATAGTTACAGAAATGTAACCGTCTTTATGCAGACTTCCGGACAGAATTCGAGAACCACGCCTAATTCGTCCTTGATTGCTTACGTCATAGTCAACGTCAAATTTCCTCCAAATTTCAGTTTCTTCATCAATTTCAGGTCTAAACTGTTTTATTTCATTCTTATACCCCGGAAGTTTATCGAAACTAAAATCACTCATTTCGAACGGTTTACATAACAGTTTGTGCATTTTAGAGCACGAATTAGCTACCGTCCCAACCTTATACGTATCGTATTCAGACCACCAATAAAGTGGTGCTGTAATATCCATTGTAACATTTAGCATTCTTAAAAATTTTGCGTGGTCATTTCCCGCCGCTGACAACTGTTGCATAAGTTTTAAATCATTGTTACCTAAGTAAACACCCTTGCAGTTTTTACACATTTCAGGTATCTCGCTATCGGTGCAAGACGTTAAACACTTTGAGTACTCCATCTCTCCAAGGGAGCACTCGCAACTGTCGGATTTTTCCCAACTGTTCATGGGATTTCTCATACCTCTAATAGCTGGTTCCCAACCGTAAACGTCAATATTCTCTATTTTAATCATTCCTCATCCTCCATCTTAAATCCGCTTATTGTTGCAAACTCACTGTATGCAGTCAAATGATTTGCCAAATACCCAAGAATGTTATCTCTATCATAATTAAACTCATCGGCAAATTTGCAAACTTCGTTAAGAATGTTTATAACTATCTCTACAAACGCTCTTTGTTCTTCATCGCTCATACGCTCCACAATATTTTCATCCATTTCATTCATCCTCCGCTAATCTTAGTATTTCTACAATTCGGGCTACAATCAACTGTCGTTCAAAATTTTTAAAATCATCCTCACTGCCAGTATAACTAAAATCGGGTAACCAACCCCTTGCAATAGAACTAAGTCGATTAGCTAAGGCATCATTTGACATAGCATCTATTTCAGCTCTGCATTTATCATAGTCCTCTTGTTCGTATACTATTGTCGTTTCAACTATCATAATCTCTACTCCTCCCAGTCAATCTTCTGTCCGCACCTATCGCAGTAATAAAAACATCTACGCTTGTTATCCTCTTGAAGCACCAAACCACAAGAACAGGTTTTACACCCATCTAATGTTGTTATCGGTTTCTTCGGTATCTGTTTTTCGACTGCCTTTATCGCTATCCTCAACGCCTCTATGTCTTTTTCCCAAATATCACCTTCGTCTTGGTGGAATAATTGGCTGTTAATAATAAGGCTTGCTAACTGCTTTATTGCTTCTCTTGCTTCGTTCGATGTCATTTACTCAACCTCAATTCCTGTAATAGCTGTGAATATTTCTGCATCAAATTCCGGTAAGCTCTTAAAATACTCAATTAGTTTCTCCGGCATATCTTTATACGCTGTTTTATCATCTACACCATCAATTCTCGGTGCAGGAACACATTCCCATTTCTTTTCCTTTTTATAGTAATCAAAAGCATTTGTAAATTTCGGATACCAACCGTCTGCACATTCCCTTATATTTTCTTTAACTTCGTCAAATCGTTTCTTATCAATATTTAAGTTAAATAATTTATATCTGCCAGTATTGTTAATGCACATAATCGCATATGCAAGGCCTTCGCAGTTTTTGATGTAATAGCAATTAAATATGCCGGAGCTATCGCTTATTCCGTAGCCGTTGCGTATGCCGTAGCCGTTGCGTATGCCGGAGCCGTAGCGTATGCCGGAGCCGTTGCTTATGC
>OLHG01000195.1_pt1 | contig 42969 bp, 70 predicted proteins | sample 1605971 | NCBI WGS metagenome assembly OLHG01 (sample SAMN03283289) | human gut metagenome | biome: human-associated habitat; material: feces | host: Homo sapiens | place: Peru | collected 2012 | reverse complement strand
AAAGCCTTGCCCGTTTTGTGGAGAAGAGGCGCAAATTTTTACCGATGATGAAATGGGATATTTAGGTAATGCTCAGTATCTTGTAAAATGCGGTAACTGTCTTTGCGGTACAGGACATTATAACAATCCCGAATATGCAATAGAAGCATGGAATAAAAGAGAGAACAAGGAGGACACAAAATGTTAATCAGAAGTCAGAACAAGGAAGTTTTAGTTGCATTTGAATCTTTACCCGATATCGAAGTTTCGGGTGGAGTGATAAGCGCAAGAAGAGATATAGGATGGCGTTGCTTACTCGGAGAATATTCCACCAAGGAAAAAGCCATGAAAGTACTGGATATGATTCAGGAAGTTTATGAAGAGTCACAGTTACCAGTTATCATATCCGCACTTTTATTTACTGACGCCAGCGCAGTGGATGAATTAAAAAAAGAGTTATCAAACGAAAAACTGAAAAATAGATTTGTATTTCAGATGCCAGCTGACAGCGAGGTGGTTGTATGAGCCGAGTACGAACCAGATTAGAGCAGTGCAAAGCGGACTTAGAAAGGCAGACCCAGTATAAGGCTGGGCTGCCAGGGAGTGCGCTGGATATTGTGAATACTCTTCTGAATGATCTGGAACAGGACGAGAAAGAAAATGGGTGGATTCCAGTAAAATATCATCAGATATCGAAAAAAGAACGTGCCGAAGAATCCATATCAAATGACATACAATATATGCTTGACTGCAAAATGCCAGATGATGGACAAGAAATTTTGGTCACTAATGGAGAAACAACATGGCAGGATACAAGCTTTATTGATTGTGACGGATATTATCTTGATAGCAATTATGATTGGATTGAGATTACGGCATGGCGATCACTTCCAGAACCATATAAGGAGGATTAGAGCATGGTAATGAAAATTTTAAAAAAGGATGGCAAGACCTACACTAGATTCAAGGTCAGGCTAAAAGAGTTTAAATCTTGGCAGGCTTTGCTTGAGGTAAAATATTGCATTGATACTTCAGAGCCGGTCAAGAAAAACAGCAGATATATTTATTTCGAGAAAGAGGGCGACTGGATTAATGGGAAGATGTAAATTAGAGTGTCCGGACGGTGAAACAGAGTGCTGCATCTGCTGCGAGAAACAAGGCGGTTGTGATAATCAGTGCGACATGATGGACAGTTATGAATATGCTGAGGAATGCGAGGATTACGTTAAGGAGGACGAGCCATGATTACATTCGTATTAGGATTCACCCTTGGAACCATATTCGGAGTAGCTGGTCTTGTATGCGCAGCGATCATGTACGACAAACACCACCCAGACGAATAGAGAGGAGAACGGTATGCTGACAAGGAATAAAAAGCTGAAAGATTACGGTATTCCAGCAGAGGACATAGAAAAACTGAATACAATGCTGAAAGACTTCCCGGCAGAGTACGGATACCTGCTTTCCAATGCCGCCTTGTCAGCTTGCCCGAAAAACACGGTGATAGCGGATATGGTTATTGAGAATATCTTGTACCGGAATGGATTGATGATGAGACCGGGCCAGAAAGTGATTACATAGAGTGCGAGAAAAATTTTACAATCCCATTGTCAATGATTGGAAAATCTGCATTCCTCACCCGTGAAGAAGCTGAGAAGAAGTTGGAGGAGCTGAAGAAGAATGAATAAATGCTGTGCAAGTCAAGATGGAATGTGCAGAAATGCCATACTTTTTGGAACCAAATGTGACGGATACAAAGAGAGATGCGCGTTGAGACCTGCTTACAACACTCTTGAACAAACAGTTAAGAATTATCAACACAATTTAAGAAAAATGTTTGGAGTGGAGGATTGAAAATGGACGTTAAAGAGGAAAAAGACATCTTATCAGGAAAGGATGGAGAAGTATGAATGAAAAAGAAGCAATTAAATTCTTGCAGAGCCGTGTTGATCTAATCAAAAATGATTATCCAGCAGATCAAAAAGGAGAAATTCAGAAATACTATCAATCACTAAAGATTGCAATTAGGGCATTGGGAAAACAGATTCCTAAAAAACCTATAGTTGAGTACGGATTTGATTACAGTAAACCATCTGATGGATTCATACAGTGCAGATGTGGCGCAATGACGCATATTAATTTCTATTATTCCAAGAGAATAACATACTGTTGGCGATGTGGACGAGCATTTGGCTATTGGGGTTGGGGAGAAGGTGATACAAATGATTGACATCTTAATAGCATTCACCCTAGGCGCACTGACCGGAGCATTCGGTATTCTTCTCTGGGTGGCGTGTGCAGGAAACAAGCGGGACAAATAGCATTAAAAAGGCGGTGATGATATGCGTACCAGGCAAAAGTCACTTGTTGATTTCGGCGTATATCCTGAGGACATCAATCGCTTAAAGGATATATGCCAGAAAGCTACACCAGAGCAGCGACATGATATTTTACATTGCTGCATAAGTTCTTGCCCTCCAGGGATTGAGCTATTGGTGTATGAATCCATTGTAACAAACAAATCTTATGATCGTATTATGAAAACGAAGTACATCCCGGCGAAAAGAGACGACTTTTACGCCTATAAACGAAAGGCAATGGCTATGTTTTATGATGCGCTAAGAAAACTAAGAGAAATATAATATTACAATTAATATTAAAATGTGGGGACAAATTTTTCTGCCATGTATGGTAATATAGTATATATCTATGACTATGTACTGTATGTGGCAGATTTTGTGAGGTGATAATGTGGCCAACTTAAAAGCAGTTATGAGAAAACTTCAAAAAGCTATATTATCCACTGGACTGATTATAAAAATCGGAACATCTCAATTCTATAGCCATGAGCAGGAACGATTAATAACAGTAATAATCATATCAACACCCACACTTCACCTCACGAAAAGAGGAGAATGGAAAGATTGCGATTATGAAATATTACGAACTGCATCCCAGTATGATGTGGTCATGTGCCTGAAAGAAATATGGGAGGCAGTCAGAAAATGAGGATAGACAGAGGTGATTAGATGGACTTAACGCCTAAGCAGAAAGCGTTTGCGGATGAATACATAAAGAATGGCGGAAATGCATCTGATGCCGCAATAAAGGCTGGATATGCTAAGAAAAACGCAAGAGTGATAGGAAATCAGAACTTAACAAAGCTTAACATTTCTGAGTATATAGCCGAAAAGCAGTCTCTCATCGAAAAACAAAAAGGCACTGACATCATGTCACTGGCAGAAATCCAACAACGCCGTTCCATGATCGCAAGGGGTGAGCTGACTGATTCATTCGGATTTGCTCCGGACTTCTCCGATCAGCTGAAATCCATGAATGATCTGGAAAAAACGCTTGCCATAAAAGAAGCCAGAGAAGAGCAGCAGAAAGCAGAAGAAAAAGCCAGATTGCAAGGTGAATATCATATTGATCTGAATATTGTCCCGGACGTATTTCATAAAATGATTAGGGATATTCGGGCAAAGAAACATAGCGAATACATTCTCCCTGGCGGACGTGGTTCTATGAAGTCCTCAACTATATCTTTAATCATACCGGAACTGTTGAAGAATAATCCGAACATGCACGCTCTGATTCTGCGAAAAGTCGGAAACACTATCAAAGATTCTGTTTATGCTCAGATGAAATGGGCTATTGATAAATTAGATCTAAATGAGGAATTTACATGCAAGGTATCTCCTATGGAGATTACGTATAAGCCTACTGGACAGAAGATTTACTTTCGTGGTGCTGACGATCCATTAAAGATTAAGTCTATCAAACCAGAGTTTGGATATATAGGTATTGTCTGGTTCGAGGAGCTAGATCAATTTTCTAACCCAGAAGAAATCCGAAACATTCAGCAGTCTGCTATTCGCGGTGGTAATGAAGCGTATAAATTCAAGTCATTCAATCCACCCAGGAGTAAAAACAACTGGGCGAATGAATATACAGCAGAAGCAGAAGAAAAAGATAAAAATGTAATGGTTGTGCATAGCACATACCTTGATTTAGGGATTGAGCAGGAGTGGCTTGGCGACGTATTTCTTGCAGATGCTGAACATCTGAAAGAAGTAAATCCAGACGCTTATGACAACGAGTATTTAGGACATGCCAATGGAAATGGTGGAAATATCTTTGAATACATCGAAGAAAGAACTATCACGGACGAAGAGATCAGCCATTTTGATAGAATTTATCAGGGAGTTGACTGGGGCTGGTATCCGGACAAATATGCTTTCTCCAGAATCTATTATGATTCAGCTAGAGAAACAATCTATTTCATTGACGAGATTTACGAAAACAAAAAATCAAATGAATGGACTGCGAATGAAATTAAGCGAAGACAGTACGACGATTACGAAATTACTTGCGATTCTGCCGAGCCTAAATCAATCAATGATTACAGAGACTTAGGACTTCCAGCAAGGGGAGCAATTAAAGGGCCGGGAAGCATTGAGTATTCTATGAAGTGGCTGCAAAGAAGAAAGCTTGTGTTTGATCCAAAAAGAACGCCAAATGCTTGCAAGGAGTTCAAGAAGTACGAATACGAACGCGACAAAGACGGAAATATTTGCAGTGGATATCCGGATAAGGATAATCATATAATAGATTCCGTTCGGTATAGCTCAGAATCATTGTGGAGAAGAAGGGGGCACAGTGCATAATGGTACTATCAGAATATTGTAGAAAAAAAACTTGGTGATTTTTTAAAAGATAAAGTATATGTAAAAGAGGGATATACTTACGAGGAACAGGTAGTAATTGAAGATTCAATCAGAACGCTGACAAAAGCTGGAATGTACTCACTTGATGAACTTCGAAAAGATATCTTAAGAGAGTGCTCGGTGCTTCTTCCCCGGGAATGGATGTTCGACGTAGCAAACAGTTAGCAGGTGACTAAATGGGACTTATAACAACACTAAAAAGGTGGTTTAACATGATATTCAAGAAACAAGCCGAAGAGGATTTCAATATCCAGGCAACAGAGTTTCCGGAGATGGAAGCACTGATTAATAAATGTGCGAACATATACCGGGGGACACCGTACTGGTTGGATGATAAAAACCATATCAAAACGATTAATTTTGCAAAGTCCGTCTGCTCTGAGACTGCCAGACTTGCGACACTGGCAATTGGCATTAAGATAGACGGATCCGCAAGAGCCACATGGCTTCAGGAGCAGATTGATAGAGTATATTTCCAGATCCGTCACTGGGTAGAATATGGCTGCGCTTATGGGACGGTATTTATCAAGCCAAACGGCGATAGCCTTGACGTATTTACTCCGGCAGATGTGATGATCGTGGATTACGACAATCAGGAGATTAAGGGAATCATATTTAAAGACTCTTATACTGTTGGAAGGAAGTACTACACAAGGCTCGAATATCATAGATTTATCGAGACCACTGTGGACAACGTGACAACTTATCCATATTATGTTTCCAACAGAGCCTATGTATCAAAATCCCCCCAGAGTATCGGTGATAAAATCGACCTTAAGCAGACCAAATGGGCTGACCTGATGGCAGACACACCGCCGATTCTGAAAGCGAACGGAGAGAAGTTGGAAGGACCTCTCTATGGAGTGCTGCGGACACCACAGGCAAATAACGTTGATATCAGCACACCGCTTGGACTTCCGATTTTTGCCGAAGCTATCGAAGAATTAAAGGATCTTGATATTGCATACAGCCGGAACGCAAAGGAAATTTTTGATTCCAAGAGGACTGTTCTTGCGGATGACCGTCTGTTGATGCCGAGCGGCACGCCTGTAACTGCTATGACACCGCAGACCATGGAGCATAGATGTAAAGAAATGAACCTGCCGGACTATGTGAAGAACGTATTTGGACAGGACGAAAAAGAATTCTATCAAGAAATCAATCCGATACTTAACACAGATACCCGTATAAGCGGCATAAATGCCCTTTTAAGCCAGTTGGGGTACAAGATTGGATTCTCCAATGGGTATTTTGTTTTCAACGAATCTAGCGGCATTCAGACGGCTACAGGAGTAGAAGCGGAACAGCAGAGGACAGTGCAGTTTATCAAAGATGTTCGAGACAAACTGGAATCCTGTCTGGACGAAGTTATCTATGCGCTGAACGTCTACGCCGACCTGTACGGACTTGCACCTGTTGGAGCATACGAGGTCAATTACGATTTCGGAGATATTCTGTATGTTCGCGAAAATGACCGCGCAAGATGGTGGCAGTATGTGACTACTGGCAAGGTTCCGGCATGGCTGTATTTTGTGAAGTTTGAAGGAATGACAGAAGAAGAAGCCAGAGCAATGGTCGAAGAAGCCCAGCCAGACGAACCAAAAATGTTTGAGGATGAATAGATATGCTGAGTCCAGAATATTTACGCCAAATCACAGAGGGCAGTGAACAGATCGCCGAAGAACTGCATCAGTATATCATTTCTGAGATCGTGTCGAGAATGATGGCAAGAATCGGCAGAGGTGAGGATTATATTCTGACCAATGCGGATGCATGGCGAATCAGAACGCTACAAGAATCCGGCGAACTGCTAGAGGACATTCTGACAGAACTATCCAAGTATACTAAACGCGAACAACAGGAACTTCTTGAAACATTTGAAGATGCCGGAATTACTGCAATGAATTACGATGACAAGATATACAAGGCAGCAGGATTAAGTCCTGTGCCGCTTGAGCAATCTCCGGCTATGATAAGGCTCATGGAGCGGAATATGAATCACTGCTTAGGCGATTGGAAGAATTTCACACGAACGACCGCAAGTGCCGCTCAGAGGATGTATATTGAGCAATGCGACCTTGCATACAACCATGTGATGACTGGGGCGGTCGGATATATGCAAGCCATTAAAGAGGCAGTTAATAACGTTGTGAGCGATGGCGTTACTGTGACATATCCCTCTGGCAGAAAAGATACCATTGAAACAGCAGTAGCGCGTTCTGTCAGAACTGGTGTGGCGCAGGCTACGGGAGATATATCCCTAAAACGTATGGAAGAAATGGACTGGGATTTGGTTTTGGTCAGTGCACACATGGGAGCGAGAACGGGTGACGGCGGCGAGAATCCGGGAAACCACTCATGGTGGCAGGGTAAGATATACTCTCGTTCTGGTAAGAACAAGAAATTTCCACCGTTTTCTGTGACTGGATATGGAACGGCAAGCGGACTGTCAGGGGTCAACTGTCGGCATAGCTTCGGGGCGAGTGACGGGGAATTCAACCCCTATGCAGAATTATCGAAGCAGGATAAAGCTGACAAGGGCAAACTGTACGAAAAGGAACAGCGGCAACGTACTTATGAGCGGAGAATTCGCAAAACGAAGAGAGAGGTTCTTGGACTGCAAGCAGGAGTTGACAGCGCACCGAATGAAAAGGCGAAATTTGCGCTCCAACAAGACCTTGACCGAAAGTCTTATCTCTTGCAGAAACAAAATGCCGCATATAAGGATTATTGCAAACAGAACGACCTAAGAGAACTGCAAGACCGACTTATGATTGCGAAGTGGAAACGTCAGAACGCCGCAAAAGCCAGAGGAGCGGCGAAACGATATAAAACAGCAAAGGGGATTGACTGATGATGGATAGATGGGAATATTATAATCCGAATCCTGCCGGGAATCGAGTCGGAGATTGTGCTGTACGGGCAATATGTAAGGCAACCGGGGTTGACTGGGAAACAGTATTTGCCGGATTAATGATACAGGCGTGTGCTCTGTCAGATATGCCAAGCGCAAATTATGTCTGGGGAGCGTACCTCTATAAACGTGGGTACAGACGCAAACTGATTGAACAGTCAGAGCGATATATCTATACAGTCAACGACTTTTGTGTAGATCATCCAACAGGCACATATATTCTCTGCATAGATGGTCATGTGGTGACGGTGCAAGAGGGTAAATATTTCGATACATGGGATAGCGGTAATGAAATCCCGGTATATTACTGGGAAAAGGAGTAGCTAAATGAGCATACAGGAATTTATTCAATTTTTTCTTTCAATTTGTGTAGGGATATCAATTGCTGGAGGGGCAGCAGCCGTAATCTTTAAGTGGATTACACCGGCGTTCAGACTTAATAAGCGAGTAGAGACACTGGAAGAACATGACAAGCGAGATTATGAAAGTCTTCAGAGAATTGCAGAACGTGATTCATTGATTTTGGAAGTGTTATCAACCATGCTGGACAGTCAGATTAGTGGGAATAATGTCGAGGAGTTAAAAAAAACAAAACAGAAACTCACGGAGTATCTTGCGCAGAATCAACGTTAGCATTAATAAGGGGTATGCTCATGAAGTTATATGTATTCACTAAGAAAGATATAGACAGGTTTTTGACAGAGTGCAATTTTACACCGGACGAAGAAAGACTGTTTCGGCTGAGATGTAAAGAATACACGCTTGAATACTGCGCTGAACAAATGAATGTGAGTATATCCACGGCAAAACGATTAAGCCGGAGAGTGAATAATAAAATAATTAAAGTGTGCTGATACTTTTCAGATACTTATATGGGTCTTAGACGAACTGTCTAAGGCTCTTTTTTTATTTTAGAATATAATCAGAAAGGCGGTGCATAAGATGGCATTATATAACAATCCTTATCAATATAGTTTTGGCGTTCCGGGGCAAATGAATCAGTTTCAGCAGCAGCCTGTCCAGATGCCAGCTCAACCAGTGCAGCAACCGCAGCAGAACAACAATGGTATCCTGTGGGTGTCTGGAGAAGTAGGCGCAAAATCCTATCTGGTAGCACCCGGGACAAGTGTTTTACTGATGGATTCAGAAAGTGAAAAGTTCTACATAAAATCCACTGACGTTTCCGGTATGCCACAGCCATTACGGACGTTTGAATATCATGAAATAGGCACTCAGATGCCGCCTAAACAGTCTGTTCAGAACATGGATAATAAATATGTCACCAGACAGGAATACGACGATTTAAAGAGCAAATACGAAGCTATCATAAACCGATTAAATTCATTTTCAAAACCTGTTAGAGCTAATGCCGTGCAGGAATCAGAGGTCAAGGGAGGAAATGCGGATGAGTAATCCATTATTTAATGCACTTGGCGGTGGGATGTCGCAGGGAAACGGACCAATGCAGATGGTACAACAGTTTATGCAGTTTAAACAGAATTTTAAGGGAGACCCGAAAGCAGAAGTTGAGAAGATGTTACAGTCTGGGAGAATTTCCCAACAGCAACTTAATCAGGTTCAGCAGATGGCAGGACAGTTTCAGAATCTGTTAAAGAATATGAAATAGTACATTACAATCTGGCCAGATTGATGTAAATATACAAAAAGGAGATTATATTATGGATGGAAATTATAGCTTAGCAGATATTGCCGCTGCTACTGGAAACGGTAGAAATAACGATGGCATGTTTGGCGGAGATGGTAGCTGGTGGATTATTGTTTTATTCATTTTTGCTTTCTTTGGATGGGGAAACAACGGCTGGGGCAATAATGGCAACGGTGGTGGATATGCGGCCACAGCAGCTACTCAGGCAGACATTCAGAGAGGATTTGACAATTCCGCAGTAATCAGCAAGCTTGACGGAATCAACAACGGTCTCTGTGATGGATTCTATGCAGTAAATAACGGTATGCTTACCGGATTTAACGGAATCAACACGAACATCATGCAGACCGGATTCGGAATCCAGCAGGCAATTAATGCCGATACTGTAGCGAATATGCAGAACACTAATGCGCTCCAGGCACAGCTTGCGAACTGTTGCTGTGAAACTAGAGAAGCAATTCAGGGCGTAAATTACAATATGGCGCAGAACACCTGTGCATTACAGAACACCATGAACAGCAATACAAGAGATATCATTGATAACCAGAATGCAAACGCGAGAGCCGTTTTAGACTATCTTTGCAATGAAAAGATTTCCAACCTGCAGGCTGAAAACAATGATCTCAGACGTGCTGCTTCTCAGGATCGCCAGAGTGCACTTCTCACAACTGCAATGGCTTCACAGACACAGCAGCTCATTAATGCGATTAATCCGGCACCGATCCCGGCATACCAGGTCCCTAACCCGAACACATATTACGGATGTGGATGCAATACCGGATGCAATTGCTGATAACTTCATATCGAGAGTATCTTTCGGTTGATTCGAATGTCGGCTTATGCCGTATTACACAGAGGGGCAGGCTGATACCTGTCCTTTTGTGATATGAAAGGAGTAAAATTATGGCAGAATTTACAAATGTGGCTGCTCAGACTGTAGCAGCAAAAGGAAATGTAGTATTTTCGAACACAGCAGTTAAAGGCTCTAACTGTATTCAACACAGAGAGGGGAGCGGAATTATTACTCTAAGAGGATTAACTAACCAGTGCAAGGCGAGATTCTTCGTGGATTTCTCAGGCAATATTGCAATTCCAACAGGTGGTACTGTCGGAGCTATATCTCTGGCACTCGCAATTTCTGGAGAACCGGTGTTATCTTCCCAAATGATTTCCACGCCGGCGGCAGTGGATCAGTACAATAACGTATCCTCTGGTATCTATATTGACGTCCCTCGCGGCTGTTGCGTTAATATCGCAGTGGAGAACACAAGCGATCAGGCAATTTCTGTTGCAAATGCAAACATTGTCGTGACTAGAGAAGCGTAGGAGGTGCAGTTATGAGAGATATTAAGGATTTATGTTCAAGAATCGAAGACGAGCTTTCCAAAATCGCTGATAGTGGGCTGACCACTGGAAATCTGGAAATGACATACAAGCTGATTGATATGTACAAAGATATCAAGAATACGCAGTACTGGGACAAAAAAGTGGAATATTATAACGCTGTCCTTGATGAGATGCGCGATAGCTATGGCAATGATTACAGCGAACGTGGAAGAAAACATGACAGCATGGGGAGATACAGCGCGAATGATGGCAGAATGATGCCGGATTACGACCGTGGTAATTCTTATGCCAGGCGGGGCGAACATTACGTTAGAGGGCATTACAGCCGGTCTGACGGACGAGATGCTTATGACGACTATATGACACAGAAACAGAGCTATCGTTCCGGCAAGTCTGAAGACTGCAAAAGAAAAATGCTTGCAGCACTGGAAGAACATCTTGACGAACTCACTACAGAAATGAGTGATATGTCCAAAGACGCAGAGTGCCGGGAAGAGCGTGATCTTGTTAAGAGATACGTTGAAAAATTAAGAAATATGCTTTGATTCTTGCAAATGTGGGGACAACTTTTTAAGAAAGATATGGTAATATTATCTTACAAGAAGTGGTAACTCTTGTTGGTTCGATGGATATTTTTTCATTTTTCGAATCCTCCTTTCTCTTTGGATGTGTCCTTAATAGAAACAGGTTCGAGCGGCCTGGAGGTTGAAAAGCGGGTGCAATTTCCGACACATCCATTAGCTGACTTGGTAGCTTGGTCAGCGTCACCTCCTTATGAGTTAATTTTTACGTTTCAATAAAGGAGTAATATCCTTTTCCGTGAAAGTCGGATAGTGGCAGGCATAACACGATAAATACCTTGCTAACCCGGTGTCCGGGTTAATGGAATGTAGCTCAGTGGTAGAGCAGTAGCCTTGTAAGCTATGTGTCGCAGGTTCGATTCCTGCCTTTCCGATTGTTTGGAGTCTGAAAGTTTGGTGGTAGGAAAAGCACAGGGCAGTGTGCAAGGAATGTATAACCGAGTTCCGAATGCGTACTGTTTATCGGTGATATAGTGACTTCCTCTAGTAGGCAATAAGTGAACGTGCTGAAATGGTTCTTCCAAACATGTACATGGCAGGATAGAGAAGCGGAATCTCGCAAGGTTCATACCCTTGAGAACGGCGGTCCAAATCCGTCTCCTGCAATTACCTTGCCAGTGGTCTAACTGGCTTAATCCATTTACCTGCGGCGGCAGGTCAATAAACACGACCAGGAGGATATTATGCAGAAACTTATCGACACTTTAAAATCATTTGGAATTGAGATCCCGGAAGACAAGCAGGCAGATGTAAAGAAAGCACTCTCTGAGCATTACAAGAATGCAAAGGAAGTTGCAAAAACACTGTTAAAAATTGAGGGAGAACGTGATAACTGGAAAGAACGTGCTGAGACAGCAGAAGAGACCTTAAAAGGATTTGACGGTATTGACCCGACCAATATCCAGACAGAGCTTGCTGGATGGAAGAAAAAAGCCGAGGATGCAGAGAAAGAATTCAATGCAAAAATCTACGACCGTGATTTCTCAGACGCACTGAAAGCGGCACTTGATGATGTTAAGTTTTCCAGTGAGGCGGCAAAGAAATCAGTCATGTCTGACATCAAAGAAGCCGGATTAAAGCTGAAAGACGGTAAGATCCTTGGACTGAATGACCTGATCGAGCAACTGAAGCAGTCTGACGCATCCGCTTTTGTGGACGAATCTCAGCAGCAGGCCCAGCAGAACCAGGCAAGATTTACCACTCATGTCGGACAGCAGCAGACACCGGGAAGCATGACTAAGAAAGATATCGAAGCAATCAAAGACCCGTCCGAGAGACAGGCTGCAATTGCTAATAATATCCAGTTATTCCAGTGATTTCAACAACCGACTATGCACCAGAGCATAGCCGCTAACCCAATACCTTAATAATTATGGGTAGAAAGGATTTTTTTATGCCAGCAAAAGCAAATCTTATTATGACCAATGATATCCAGGTCACAGCACGTGAGATTGATTTTGTAACCAGATTCGAGAGAAACTGGCAGCACTTACGTGACATTCTGGGCATCATGAGACCTATCAAAAAACAGCCGGGTGCTGTACTCAAGTCCAAGTACGCAGAGGGTACCTTACGGAGCGGAAATGTTGGTGAGGGTGAGGAAATCCCTTACAGCAAATTCGTTGTAAAAGAAAAGAACTACGCAGAAATGACTATTGAGAAGTACGCAAAGGCTGTATCTATCGAAGCAATCAAGGATCACGGTTATGAGAACGCCGTTCAGATGACCGATGATGAATTCCTTTTCCAGCTTCAGACCAATGTTACTGAAAGATTTTATGATTATTTGAAGACAGGTACCCTCACATTCACAGAGACTACTTTCCAGATGGCTCTGGCAATGGCTAAGGGTCGTGTCGAAAACAAATTCAAACAGATGCACAGAAATGTGACTGGTGTTGTTGGATTTGTCAACATTCTGGACGTGTATGAATATATCGGCGCAGCTGATATCACTATTCAGAACCAGTTCGGCTTCCAGTACATGAAAGATTTCATGGGCTTCAATACCATCTTCCTGTTATCTGACAGTGAAATCCCGAGAGGACAGATTATTGCGACACCCGTTGAGAACATTGTTCTTTACTATGTTAACCCGAACGAATCTGACTTTGCGAGAGCAGGACTTGCATACACCGTATCCGGCGAGACAAATCTGATTGGATTCCACACTCAGGGTAACTACCACACAGCAGTATCCGAAGCATTTGCGATCATGGGACTTACCCTCTTTGCAGAGTATATTGACGCTATTGCTGTTGGAACTATCAACACAACTCAGACACTTGGAACTCTGACTGTAAACTCTGCGGCAGGAAGTAAAAGTGGAGACACTAAAGTGACTATTACTCCGGCAAAAGCAAGCGCAGGCAATGTATATAAATACAAAGTAGCAGCTTCTGAAACATCTGTAGAGTATGGCCAGAACGTGAAGAACTGGAGCGCATGGGATGGAGAAGCTGACATCACAGCGGCAACAGGACAGGTAATCACAGTAGTTGAATGTGACAGTACCTATAAGGCACTGAGTGCTGGACACGCGACTGTAACAGCAAAATGATGATCAAGTAGGAGGTAACTGGCATGGCTTATGCAGATTATAAATTCTATACAGAATCATTCGGCAATGTCGTGCCAGAAACCGATTTTCCACGACTGGCAGAAAGAGCCAGTGATTTTATAGACACGATGACATTTAACAGACTGGTGGACGGACTGCCGACAAATGAACGCTCACAGAAGCGTATCAAAAAGGTGGTCTGCTCATTGGCTGAATTAATGTATCAGATTGAGCTTGCTGAAAAGAATGCCACCAATGCCGCTGTGAGCGGTACATCAACTGCAATCGGGACCGGTGGTAGCACAACAGGCATTGTAACATCTGTATCTTCTGGCAGTGAATCCATCTCTTATGCAACACCTCAGCAGAAAGCATCGGGTGCAAAAGAGTGGAGTGCGGTGTATGCCGCCGCCGGAGATGTGCAGAAAACGAACGACTTACTCTTAAAGACAGCTTTACCGCTTCTGATGGGAGTAAGGACGGATGATGGAATGCCGATTCTTTATGCGGGGGTGTGAATATGAAAGGATTTTTAAGGAAAATACTTTGCAAACATAAGGACAGCGAAGTGATCTGCTGGCATTGGACACACGGACCGAATGGCAACGATATAAGATTTTTGGAAATCCAAAGAAAATGTACGGAATGTGGGAAATATTTCTTTACGCATATAAAAGGTCGGGATGAGTGTAACAGATTTGTTAGCTATTACCCAGAAAAGGAATGGTCTGACAAATGCAAACCCGTTTTATAAAGGAGAATGATTAAATGGAAGCATTATTTACAAATGTAACTCTGATTCTGGCAGTAATCAGTGTTTTAGCATTTTGCGTGTCTGTGATTACACAGGTGATTAAAAACGTTGGATTTCTGTCTAAGATTCCGACGGATGCACTGGTGCTTGTACTGTCCATTGGAATTACTGTAGCCGCTTTTGCAGCGTATATGCAGTATATCCACATGACAATCTTGTGGTATATGATTTTAGCAGCTATCGTGGCTGGGTTTATTGTAGCGTTTATTTCCATGTTCGGATGGGAGAAGATTACGGAATTATGGAATCGAATGTCGAAAGTTGATATTGATGGATTGAATAAGAAAGAGTGATTTTATGGGCGGTCGGGGTGCAAACAGTTGGCTGGATGACTCTATCAGGTTCACTGGCCTTGATGTGACAGGAAAAGATGGGGAAACCGTAAGATATTATTTTACAAAAAACGAAGGAACTAACTACTATCAAAGAGGTTATGATGGGATACCGCGACCTACTCCTTTAAACATATCTGCTAAAGAGTTCAAAAGAAGAGCTGAATCTAATGGTGCAACCACTAAGCCTGTAACAAAAAAACAGTATTTTGACAGCAAAAAAGCACATAAAGCTTATAGAAAAGAAATGGATAAATTTTTGAATTTAATGTGGTACAAAGCAGGGCCAAGACCGCATAAGGGATGGGAAGGACATTGAGGTGAACTTCAATGGCAAATCGAGAAACAAGTATAGCTTACGAAAATCTGAACCGCCGCATCTTTCCCGGCGTTGGAGAATATGGCATACCGCAGATAGAACCGGAGACATTCGGGGGAAACTGTGAATTTGTTGGATTCAATTATGCCAGAGGAAAGTGCAGTAATCCAGAAGAAAAAGCTGTTCATTTCTTTTTGGATGATTACCAGTTTGATGCACTATGGAGAAATCCAGACAGATATGCGGATAAGTTGAACAAATTCCGGTACATTTTGACACCGGATTTCAGTACCTACACCGATTTCCCTAAAGCCATCCAGATATACAACCATTACCGCAAGCACTGGATAGGTGCATATCTGCAAGAATATGGTTGCCGCGTGATTCCAACAATATCATGGAGTACACCAGACAGCTACGAATGGTGCTTTGACGGAGAACCGGAGGGTGGCACGGTTGCAGTCAGTTCAGTTGGTTGCATGAATGGTAAGAAAAAGAAAGAGTTATTTTTGTCCGGCTACAATTCCATGATTGAACGGTTGCACCCGGAAAGCATTGTTTTTTACGGAAAAGTTCCGGAAGAATGCAAAGGTAACATTGTTCGAATAAAATCATTCTCTGACAGATTTTCAAAAGCAATATGCGAAGGATAGGAGGGTATCATGTACGACAAAACAGTAACAGTTTTCAACTATTACGAAAGCAAAACAACTGGAGATGCTTACTGGTATCCTCATGTGTTATCCGGCGTTGACTTGATTACGGACAAGGGAGCAATTCTCAAAAAGTACGGACCGGACGCAACCGACAACGCACAGTTACACATCCGTTATATTGTCCAGAACGGCGATATAACCATTACTGATAGAGACGGTAAGATTCTCCCATGGGTGCCGCCTAAAGAGTGGAAACAGCAGATTAACAACGCTCTGGAAGACACTATCACATTCTCAGATGAATCATTCTTCTGGGAGGGTGAGTGGACTGGCGGAACAGTAACTGACAGTGACTATCGGAACGGATTCTACCAGTACATGAACGAGAACAAGGATAATGTGTTTAAGATTACCAGTGTTGGCGGTCCGTATACACTGATTCCACATTTTGAGATTCTGGGTAAGTGATATGAGTAAAATTCATCATTTTAAAGGATTCTCCGTAGTTGACGGAGATATGAAAATCAAGCTGAATATGGATAGATTCTCCAGACAGTACCAAGAAGCCCAGTATCTCCTTGATGGAATGGTTATGGACAGTATGGTTCCGTTTATGCCGATGATTTCGGGAGATTTTATCGATAAGACAAGAGCAAGAAGTTCCTCTATGCAAGGTACAGGCTTTGTTTGTGCGGCGGCTGCTCCTTATGGCAGATTCCTCTATATGGGAAAAACGATGGTAGACGAGCTGACTGGAAGTCCTTACGCTCGGCAGTATGCCAAGAAAGTCCTTGTCAGCCAGTTTTCTGGTCAGACAGCCGCAAAAGAAAATCTTGAATACACCAGACAGGCTCACCCACAGGCACAGGCTAAATGGTTCGATGCCGCTAAGCGACAATATGGCAGTACATGGATTCGCAAAGTAAAAGCACAGGCAGGAGGTGGCAGACATGGCGGATAAACCTATTGGAAAAGATGCAACCGGATACGAAATTCTGACAGATGCCATGAAAGCACTTCTGAACCAGTATCCGGGGTTATACGAAAATGAAACAATCAAATTTGAGGAACTTGGCAAGGAATCTGGGATTGCGTTCTCAGCAGATAATGGAGCTTTAATCTATTCAGAAAAAGAAGATGTTTGCGGAATAATGCACCAGGTATGCCAGTATCCATTTTATGTGGTATACCGCACAGCGTCCGACAAGGAGAGGCAGAAGCTATCTGTTCAGAAGTTCCTGGATAGCCTCGGCAAATGGATATGCCGAGAACCAGTTATTATAAATGGCTCTGAGACACGCTTAAATGTGTTTCCTGAGCTTTCGCAGGGACGAGTAATAAAACGTATTACCCGTGATAACTCCTATGGTTTAGAGCCACAGGAGAGCGGCGTACAGGACTGGCTATTACCGCTGTCAGTACGCTACGAAAACACTTATGAAACAATATAGCAAGCAACAACCGGCTATCAATTGGTGATAGTCGCTAACCTACACAGCCTTTAAAAGTTATAGGCAGAAAGGACTTATCTATGGCAGTTACAGGCAAAATTGACCGTAAATATATGGCTCATTACATCGACGCAGGTTCCCTCTGTGGAGGACTGACGCCGAAATATGAGCGTCTTGGCAAGGATCTGGAAGAGTACAATGTAGAACTCAATCCAGATACTGAAACATCTAAAAATATTCTTGGAGAATCCACATTTAAACATAATGGCTATGAAGTTTCTTCTGACGCTGATCCGTTCTACGCGGATACCACATCCGATCTGTTTACAGCATTACAGAAGATTGTTGATGGGCGTCTCAAGGACGACAACCTTAAAACAAAAGCAGTTGAAGTCCACCTTTGGACAGAAGCGACATCTGGCAAATACGAAGCATATCAGCAGGAGTGCTACGTTGTGCCGACCTCCTATGGTGGCGATACATCTGGTTATCAGATTCCGTTTACAGTCAACTATGTTGGCGAACGTGTAAAAGGAAAATTTGACATCAGTTCAGGTACATTCACAGCTGACAGCGAATAAGCACATATACAAGGAGGGCGCGCCAAATGGCAAAAACAATTAACACAAAAATTGATGATGGAATTTTTCTTTTCACTTTTACAAACAATGAAGACGAAATTTTTTCTTCCTTCAAACTGAATCCGACCGATATCAACGTAGCGGCACGCGCGGAGGAGCTGACGGAATACTTCGAGCAGCTCAAGGATTCTATCCAGAAAGTCACTTCTGGTAAAGAAATGGCAGAACTGAACAAGCAGATCGAAGATAAAATCAACTATCTGCTTGGATATGAAGCATCCAGAGATCTGTTCAAAGAGCCGATTACAGCAACTACCATATTTGGAAACGGACAGGTATTTGCTTACATCATCCTGGATAAAATCGCAGATGCAATTGCGCCGGAAATAGAAAAAAGAAAAAAGAAAATGCAGGCGGCAGTAAATAAGTATACGGAGAAGTACACAAAATGACCGCCTATGAGCTTCCCACCTCACTGAACATAAGTGGGGTGGATTTTTCTATTAGAACGGATTTTCGCGTGATTATCGACATTCTAATTGCTATGAATGACCCGGAGCTGGACGAGCAGGCGAAAGCAGTTGTTATGTTGCAGATTCTGTTTGAAGACTGGCAGAGCATACCGATTGAACATCTATCTGAAGCTTGCCAGAAAGCTTGCGAGTTTATTGACTGTGGTCAAATTGATGATAGTCCGAATAAACCCAAACCCCGCTTGATGGACTGGGAACAGGATGGAGACATGATTGTTCCGGCAGTAAACAAGGTTGCCGGTAAAGAAATCAGAGCAGTGCCATACATGCACTGGTGGACGTTTTTCGGATACTTTATGGAATCTGGTGAATGTCTTTTTAATACCGTAGTTGGAATCCGGTCAAAAAAGGCAAAGGGCGAAAAGCTCGATAAATGGGAAAAGAAATTCTATCAGGAAAACAAGAACATTATTGATATAAAAACACGTCTCAGCGAAGAAGAGCAAGCGTACAAGGATGCGCTGAATGAGATGCTTAACCTCAAATAGTTAGGAGGTGGACACATGGCTGCTGATGGCTCAGTCATTATTGATACCAGAATGGACACATCAGGCGTCCAAAAAGGTGTATCAGCTATAAAACAGTCATTTAACGGCCTTGGAAGTGCTGTAAAAAAAATCGGTCTGCTGATTGGTGGGGCTTTTGCAGTTGGCAAGTTAGTGCAGTTTGGAAAGGAATGCGTAGAACTCGGTTCTGACCTCGCGGAAGTGCAGAACGTGGTTGATGTTACATTTACCACAATGTCGGATAAGGTCAATGAATTTGCAAAGAACGCCATGACCTCAGCCGGACTGTCAGAGACAATGGCGAAAAGGTATGTTGGTACGTTCGGAGCAATGTCTAAGTCGTTCGGTTTCTCAGAAGCACAGGCTTATGATATGTCAACGGCTCTGACACAGCTGACTGGTGATGTAGCATCATTTTACAACATTTCGCAAGACTTGGCTTATATCAAGCTAAAATCAGTGTTTACTGGCGAAACGGAAACATTGAAAGATTTGGGTTAACAATTAGCTCCCTTACACAGCAATGTGTATTGAATAACATGGTGAACGAAGAAATCTTCGGTGTGTTGCTTTATAAGCAATGCTAACGGTAAAAACCTAAAATTATTTAAAGACTTGTGGTTATGACACCTGTGTGATATAATATTTACAGGAGGTGATTTCCATGAGTGAAGAAGTTTGGAAAGATATTAAGAACTATGAGGATCTGTATCAAGTAAGTAATTTAGGAAGAATAAAGAGCCTTGAACGTAGATGCAGGGCAAAATGGTATACAAGAAAAGTACCAGAGAAAATTTATTCTCCTGCACTTGATACTTACGGTTATCCGATAGTTTCTTTGCATAAAGACGGTAAAAAGAAAACATTTACAGTTCATAAATTGGTTGCAAATGCTTTTCTTAAAAAGCCGGATGGTTGCAATTCTATTAATCACATTGACGAAAACAAGCAGAATAATTGCGTTGAAAATCTTGAATGGTGTACTGTTCAAGAAAACAATGCTTATGGAACGAGAATAGAACGGCTAAGAAAAACTCAGCAAAGAGCGGTTCTGCAATGTGATTTAGATGGAAATGTAATCAAAGAATGGGAAGGGATGAACTTCCTTAGTAGAGAAACAGGATATGATCAAGGTTTAATATCTAAAGTATGCAATAATACTCACAGACATCGTACTGCATATGGATTCAAATGGAAATTTAAATAATCATGGCAATACCGTGCTAAGCATCGAAGAGTCTCAATAAGAGGCTCTTTTTTGATGAAAGTGTAACGACTATTCCGTAAGGAAGTAGGTTTAGGGCGAAATTCCCTATTCCGAAGTGCCATGCATCCTATTTAGATGAAGAGATAGTCTACTCCCCTAATAAATATCGGGAAACCGAGGGTACACAGGGTCGTTATGACACAAAGCGCACTTGACCAGTACGCACTGGCTAATGGCTACGGGAAAACCACATCCGCCATGACTGAACAGGAGAAAGTGGCTCTCCGCCTGGCTTTTGTGCAGAAACAGTTATCAGCCGCATCTGGAGACTTTATTCGTACTTCAGACAGCTGGGCAAACCAGGTACGAGTAATGCAGTTGCAGTTGCAGTCTCTCAAGGCAACAGTCGGACAAGGGCTGATTAATATTTTTACGCCTGTTCTGAAAGTTATTAATATTCTGCTTGGAAAACTGGCAACTCTGGCGAATGCATTTAAAAGTTTTACAGAGCTTATTACTGGCAAGAAATCTTCCGGTCAGACAAGCGGAAGTGGAGCAGGTCTTGCCGGAACAGACGTGATCGCAGATACAGCAGATCAGTATGGACAGGCTGCGGATAATGCAGAGAAATTGGCGAATGCCAATAAAGATAATGCAACAGCTACGAAAAAAGCAAATAAAGAAACAAAAAACTATCTTTCGTCACTTGACGAAATACACAAGGTTAGTTCCACAGAGGGCACATCTTCAACTCCATCCAGTTCTGGATCCGGCAGAACTGGTTCTGAGGGCGGAGGATTGCCGAGTTCGGTTGGCAGTGTGGATTATGGCAGCCTAGCAGAGGGTGAAACCGCACTTGACAAAATCAGTGATTCTGCCAAGAAACTAGCTGACTTTCTAAAAAAACTTTGGGAGCCATTTCAAAAAGCTTGGGAAAAAGAGGGAAAAGCCACTATAACGGCGGCAAAGACGGCATTTTCGAGCTTGGGAAGTTTAATTACAAGTATTGGAAGAAGCTTCGCCACAGTATGGACGAATGGAAGTGGTGAAAGAACCATAACTAATATTTTGAAAATTGTCCAACACCTCTTCGCCACAGTTGGAAACTTGGCACAGGCGTTTAAAACCGCGTGGGAATATGCTGGAACAGGGACAAGTATTATTCAAAATATATTCGATATTGGAAATAGCATTCTGGGAACTATTGAAAGAATAACAGGTGCGGTAGCAGATTGGGCGAAAACCCTTGATTTTACACCGCTATTAACATCAATCAATACGCTCCTGCAAAATTTACAGCCACTAACAGATAACATAGGAACTGGGCTTGAATGGTTCTGGAATAACGTTCTTTTGCCAATTGGATCCTGGGAAATCCAAGATGCAGTGCCAACATATCTACAAATGCTATCAAGTGGGATTACTGTTGTAAATTCAGTTATCGAAGCCCTGAAGCCTTTGGGCGGCTGGCTTTGGGACACTTTTTTACAGCCATTAGGACAGTGGACGGGAGATCTCGTGATTACTGCCATGCAAACCCTGTCTGGTTTATTAGATAGATTTAGCACATGGATCCAGAGCAATCAAGAACTTGTTCAGAACATTACAATTGTGATTGGTAGTTTTTTTGCAGCATTTGAACTCCATAGCATTATTAGTGGCGCTGTAACGGCAGTGACAAATTTTGTTGGATTGATTACTGGCGGTGGTGGATTGCTTGGCGCTTTAAGCTCTGTTGTCACTGCTTTGGGTGGCCCTGTAACAATTGCAATCGGCGCGGTAATTGCCGCCGGAGTATTGCTTTACAAAAACTGGGATACCGTTTGTACATATGGTACAAAATTAAAAGATCGGATCACACAGAAAACCCGGGAACTAAAAGAAAATGCTTCCAAGGCATTTGAAACTTTAAGCACAAATATAAAAAATGCTATGAAAGCAATCCGGGATTCGGTAGAGGAAAAAGTAGAATTTGTAAAAGGCAAATTTTCCAGCATGGGAAACTGGTGTGCTCAAAAAGCTACCGATCTTAAAGAAAATGTTGTAAAAGCATTTGAGGCTTTAAGTACGAATGTGAAAAACACCATGATCACGATCCTGAGTGCAATTAAAGATAAGGTAGAAAATATTAAGGACAAATTTGACAGTCTGGTCAAATGGCTGAAAGATACTTTTTCTGCTGCCTGGGAAAAGGTATGGAAGACTTGTAAAGAAAAAGTAGCAGGATTCCAGGAAAAAATCAAAGAAATCTTTAAGCTTATAAAAGAAAAAATCTTTGAACCGTTTTCTGATTTTGTGAAAAATACGTTTGAAACAAATTGGTCGAAAAGTTTTGGATCATTAAAAACAGTTCTGGATACATTTTCAAGTGGAGTTTCAACCATCTGGGGTAATATTAAGGACATTTTTTCAGGAGTCATAACTTTTATTAATGGCGTTTTTGCTGGAGATTGGAGCCGGGCATGGGAAGGAATCAAAGGCATATTTGAAGGTGTCTTTTCGGGACTGTCTGATCTGGCACGTACCCCGATCAACACGATTATTAGTGGATTCAATGGAGTGCTTGGGACTGTTAATGGATTGATTAACAAACTTAACAACATCAAATTTAAAATTACGGTTCCAGACTGGGTCCCGAAGATTGGCGGAAGTTGGTGGGGGTTTAACGGTTTTAACATTCCACAGATCGGAACAATCCCTATGCTTGCCAGCGGCGCAGTAATTCCACCGAGATCAGAGTTCCTGGCAGTCCTTGGAGATCAAAAAAATGGGCGTAATCTGGAAGCACCAGAAGACCTGTTAAGGCAGATCGTAAGAGAGGAAGCTGGAGGAAATCAGAGTGGTGTCGGAAACTATAGATTTACCGCGCAGCTGAACCGCAGAACGATTTTTGATGAAATGATTGACGAAGCAAAGTTAAGACGTGACACAAGCGGTACGAATCCGTTTGAGTTGGCATAGGGGGTGAGAACGTGGCATTTTCGGTAAGTAAATCAATAACTGATAGATATAAGATAAATGGACTTCTCATTCCTCAACCAGATAAGGATATGCAGTGCAACTTTGAAACTACATATTCAGAAGGAAGTAACCGTACACAGTATGGAAGAGCAATAATAGTACCACTTTATACAGTTATGCGATATAGCTATAAAGCCACAAATGTTCGCGTTGATGAGAAATCAACTAATCTTGTAAATGCAATCATTAAAGGAGAGCCATTTATGTTATATCACTGGTTAGCACACAAAAACGAATGGCGTTCAGAAGAGTTTTATGTCGGGAAAATGCAATACAATATAGCTCAAGTTGGAGAGTATTATTCTGAAATATCATTCAACATGCAGGGGGTGAATCCACTTGATTAATACATCAGATCTATTCAGAGAAAAACTTGGAAAAGGTGAAAAACTGTATGAAGTGGTGGATGTTACCTTTGCTGATGGAACAGAGAAACGCCTGGAAGAAGAAATAATGCTGAATGGCGGAGAATTTTCAGATTGCACAAACAGTAACAGCTTTCCTGTTGGAAATACCATTTGCAAGTCCATGAAATTAAGCTTGGACAACACTGCGGATCAGTGGAGAGATTACTATTTCTTTAAGGCGAAAGCTACTGCATTCCTCAAAATGGTATTTTCTGATGGGAAAACTGAAACAATCAAAAAGGGAACATATACCATAACAACTCCTGAGCAGTACGGTGAAATCCTGGAATTTACTGGACTTGATGATATGTATAAAGCCAACGATACATATACCAGTAAATTGCAACTTCCGCAGGATGTATTCACACTTCTTCGTGATGCGTGTGCTACGCTCGGAATCTCTATGGGATTCTCGTCAATGACTCATGGAAATGTGACTATTCGATCAATGCCGGACGGCATGACATTTAGGCAGCTGATCGGATGGATTGCAATGTTGGATTCCGCCAACGCTCGAATTGATGTTGACGGAAATTTGCAATTTATACAGTGGGATTTTGCTTCTGTATCGGTTGATTATGGCGCAGAAGTGGATTCCGACGGATATGTTTCATTTGGTAAGTCTGCGATAGATTCCGATGAGTATATCACTCCTGAGGGTGGATGGTACGTTAATTCTGATGGGTATCTTACTCTCAGAGAGGGAATCACTGGAAATCCGCAGCGGTTCAGAGATTATATATCAAGTCCTACTCTATCTAGTGACGACATTATCATTACAGGGATAAAACTTAAAAACTCCGAAAACAGTGTCATGTACGGAAAAGATGGATATGTCCTTGAACTGCAAAATGAGCTTGTTGAAGATGCAGATCTGCAAACTGTAGCCAGTTGGATTGGTGACAGTCTGATAGGGGCAAGATTCAGAAGCTTGTCTGGAGACTTGGTGTATAACCCGTTATCCGAGTTTGGAGATATGGCTTTTACTTATGACAGAAAAGGAAATAAGTATATAACTCCGATTACAGATATCTCGAGCAGCTTAAATGGTATTACTCATATCAAGACAAAAGCAGAAGATCCGGTAAGAGGATCTAGCAAATTTTTGTCAAGCGCAGATAAAGCTCTTTTGGTTGCAAAAAAACTCATAAGAAAAGAAACCTCGGCTAGGGAATTGGCAGTTGATAATCTGCAAAAGGCATTGAAAGACGGAACTGGAATGTATGAAACGAATGTCTTGCAGGACGATGGCAGCACCATAACCTATCTGCATGACAAGCCTACACTCGAAGAGTCCAAAAACATAATTAAGCTTACATCTAATGCTATTGGAGTGTCAAACGATGGTGGAAATACATATCCTTATGGTTTTATCTTAGATGGAACTTTGATAACCAGGCTTTTGTATGCAGAAGGAATCAATGCCGATTATATACTATTCGGAACCTTGAAAGGTATTAAATTAGAAGCTGTAACCGGTGATATTACAGGTGAATTTACTTCAACCAGCACAAATAGCTGGGGAAAAGAGTATGTCAAGATAAAAGATGCAATCATAGCAGCGGGACTTGATGGTATACAAAAGTCTTTGATTGATATGGTAGCGCAGTATGAAGACGGTTTGCATTTGGTTATTAAAAATGACACCGAAATCAACATTGAGGCTCCTATACTAAAGATACTTACCGATATACTAAACATTGGTGATGGCAAGATATCCATAACACAAAAGAGTTTAGCGGAAGCACAGGTAAATGTTGCCAACACTGACATATCTGGGCGTTTAGTTGCGTCTGGTGGCAGAAATTTTGGTTTATATAATGTCACAACAGGAAGCTGGGTTATAAAGTCTGATAAGACTGGTATAGCGGTACTGCCTGCCACAACAATAACTGGAATAACTACCATGTCAGACGATGCGAGTGTGGAAAAAAACTTACATGTCGGTAAAGAAGCAATTATTGACGGAAAAGCAACCATAAATAATGATTTAGAGGTTTCTGGAAACACAGCTTTAGAATCTTTAGATGTTAATAAAAATGAGTATATCGCTGGTACTTTGAGCGTTGATGGTACTCCCACTTTCAAATCTCCTCCGAAACTCTACAATCTTACTCACGTAACTACTGGTGGACATTTGGTGATGGGTTCTGACGGAGCCTCAATAGCGTATCTTGGCTCATCCTCTTTGCGGTATAAAGACGTTCAGGGAGCTGTAGAAGAAGCCGATTTAGAATCTCTTTACCAAATAAAGGTTGTCTGGGCAAAGTACAAAAACGAATACATTGACGCATCAGACGAGCGTTATGGTAAGGAAATGCCAATGTTCCTGGCAGAGGACATTGACCAGCATTTCCCGCTGGTGGTTGACCATGACGAACAGGGACGTGCCGAAAACTGGAACTACCGTGTTATGATACCGTGCATGTTCGCCATGTTAAAAAATGAGCATGAGAAAGTCAAAAAATTACAATCCGAATTAGAGTCAATCAAAACGGAACTGGCGGAATTGAAAAATCTTGTCAGTCAATACATAGTAAAAAAGGAGGTATAAAAATATTGGATAACAAACCAATCACTCGAGAAGAAATGTATCTCGCAAAGTTAGCTGGTGATTATACAGGGGAGGTACCAAAGCCAATAACCAGAAAAGAAAGATATCTGTATAAACTGTGTATTGATGGAATTGGAGCCAGTAAGGAAGCTATTGCAGAAGCTGTATCAAGCTATTTATCTGATAAGGGTGTTGGACTGGATATGGACGCAGATGGTTATGTTAGCTTAAAAGCAAAGGAGAGTGAATGATTATGGCTGATACATTTAAGGGAATTATCACGGCAGACGGAAAGAAACGGCAGCTACCATATGGAAATATCTTAGATTTACCAAAATCAGATCCAAGTTTAACCGTTGAAGGCGGATTTGCGGATGCTAAAGTAGTAGGGGACAAATTTAAGAAAGTAGACAGTAAGATTGCTTCGCTAAAGGAAGGTTTATCCACCAAAATCACCAAATTCTATGCCAGCAACCAAGGCGAAACTCATCTTTCCGATTCTGACAACGGAAAAATTCAAGATATGATGCTGTATGGCAAATCATCACAGGATGTAGCACCAACGCTAGAGAATCCAGTTGAGATTAAGAGTGTTGTGAATCCTACGGTTAAAGTAACAAATGAAGATAATGTAAATGTCCAATCATTTACAGTTAATGATGTTACCCTCTGTGCAGTTCCAGTAAAAGAAGGTGGAAATATAACAGTAAATGGACAACAGTACATAGCAGACTATATTGATGTTGGAAATGGCAAAATAGTAAAATATGTAAAAAAATTATTTCTTAAACCGTTTCAATGGTCAAAAGCAATTAATAAAGGTGTTCTTAGATTTTATAGTAGTACAATTAATGCAGTAGGGATAGGTGGTAATAAAATTATAAAAAACACTTTTTCAATTAGCAGTCATTTCGCTTTTGTTGCCAGTACGCCAGATAGAATTGGAACTTTTACAGTAAATGCTGACGGAACTAATGCTAACATTGGTTTTGCATTTAGCACAGATATAACAATAACATCAGATGATTTTAACGATTGGATTTTAAATAATAAGCCATTTGTGCTTTTACCAGTTTTAAAAGAAGAATTGCCTTTAACATCAGAACAGACGCAGGCATTAAAAGCACTTGCAACATATTATCCGACTACAAACATCAGCGTCAATTCAGAACAGCTTGACGGATATACAGTATTTAATTATCCGATTTCAATGCAAAATGGTTGGAATTATGTGAAACAACAGATTGGTGATACGAGAGATTACATCTACGATATGGATTTACAATCCGCAGAAGCCTATGTAAACAGCGAATATGCAGTAGCACTTACAGAATTGGAGGTATGATTATGTTATATAGAACATTACTGAAACTTAAAGAGAAAAACGGTCTGACAGACGATTTAAAGAATAAGATTGATATTTTCTTCGCCACGGGCAGGATTACTGAGGAACATTATAATGAGCTGATGGATGTTAATAAGGAAGAAGAACCGAAAGTGGAAAATAATTAACTAAAGAAAGTTTTAACGAAGCATTGCACTCCTTAATTTTGAGGGGCGCACCAAATATGAAAGGAATGATACAATGAGCAAATTACAAGATTTTTTAAACCTTGGCGATTATTACGCATCCAACGGCGGATATCTTGAAAAGAAGAGTAATGCCTATCTGGATGATTTTAAAAAGAATGCAGGATATAACAATTACACAAAATTCGCAAGAGATGTAAATAGCTGGGGACAACCTGGATGTCAGGGACAGCCCTGGTGCGCTGAATATCAGTTTTGGAAGCTGGTGAATGTTTTGGGAATCACAAAAGCCTTGCAGATTATGGGCGGCGGATTTTATAACTGTGTATCTATCACTAATCATGCTAAAGAAAACGGAACTTGGCATAGCACGCCAAAAGTCGGAGCACTTGTAATCTTTCGCAATGGCTCTCATGTTGGAAGTGTGCAGAGGTTTGATAGTTCAAGAATCTATACAAACGAAGGAAACACTTCTAGTGCAGCTGGCGTGGTTGCAAACGGCGGAGCAGTTCGCAATAAATCCTATTCCATTAACGATCCAGCGATTGATGGATATGTTTGGATTGACTGGGAATCCTACGAAGATACTGCCACATGGAAAAAGACAGGAACCAGGGTAGCAACCGTGAATGATTTATACGTCCGTGAGACACCGAATGGTTACGTTATGGGTTCAATCAATAAAGGAACTGTTGTTGAGATTGATGGAAAGACAAGCGGAAAGTGGACGCATGTAAAAGTTTCCGGTATCGGCATTGGCTGGATCTGGACTGGATATCTGGCAGAAAAAACAAATTCAGCATCTACCGCCATCACTGGCAAGCAAGATAAGAACCAGGTTCTCTTCAAGGGGAATGTAACCGCCACCGTGCTTAATGTGCGTACATGGGCTGGAACTGAGTACCCGAACATTAAAAAATATCCGACACTCAACCAGGAGAATGAAGTGGAAGTAATGAATTATACTCAGAAAGCAAAAGACGGTAGTAAGTGGTATTACATTCGCATTGCTGGAAAGTATTATGGCTTTGTATCTGCAAAATATATTAAAAAGCAGTAAAAATTATCCCGGGGTTAATTCCCCGGGAATTTCTTTTTTTAATTAATGATAACATCAATGCGCCAGTTCGTCAGCACATAGAAGATATCATTAATTATTCTTCTGGATTTTCGGAAAAATGTCAAGCTGAAAACTAACTTCATTACCCTTGCCGTAAGCATTTTTAGTATCTTTTGAGTAGATAACCTTTTCAATCAAACTCTTAAGCATTTTATTCTTGGATTCCGTGTCCAGGCTCCAATAGTTATTAAGCAATTCTTCACAGCGTGGAATAAAATCTGATTGTTGCGCCATAATATCCTTATCGTGTTCGATTTCTTCTCTTAATTTCGCAATAGTATCAGAACATGACTGGATGGATGCAGCTATAGTTTTGGCGCGTTCAAGAAAAACCTCTGTTGTGTAAATACCCTGTTCAAGCAGATCGTATTGTTTTGATTTTTGAACGTTTAAATTTTCCAGCTCACTTTCCTTTTCGCGTATAAGACTCTGTTTAGATGTTATGCCAGAATTAATAGCTTCGGACGGAACATTAATATTGTTATTTAGTTTGTATTCTTCCGCTATCTCTTTGATTCCATCAAGTACGGCTTTTTCAACCACAGATAGCTTGCTACTTACCGTAGGACAGGATGTGTATGGACACAAAAGTGTATCTTCCTGCCCACTTTTCTGATAAGGTCGGCGGACCATAGCACGCCCACATTTGCTGCAATATACGATTCCAGAAAGTGGATTGCGAACCGTGTTTTTCATACTGATCGGGTGAGGAGGGTTCTTTTGGCGTATTTCCTGGACGGAATTAAACAGATCCTCTGATATAACAGCAGGATGCAGTCCATCACAAACGAGAACATCTTTGGAACGCGGACGTTTTTTAACAACTTGCCCGTTCTGTACGGTCTTTACTACTTTTCTCCCGTTCCACCGGATTTTCCCGATATACACCGGATTTGTAAGGATCCCCTGTATACTGGCAGGGGTCCAGTCACCGCCTAGTGCAGATTCTATCCCCATATCATTTAATTTACGCACAATCTTCGCGATTCCAATTTGTTCGCAGCCATCACCTGCATACCAGGTGTAGATCATTTTTACAATTTCAGATTGTGCTGGAATTGGCCGGAGAGTATAGCCTTTTTCTTTTTCGAGTTTTACTCTTTCATATCCGTAAGGTGGTTTGTTACCACAGTATTTCCCTTCTTTTACTGATGAGATCCTTCCGGCGTTCAGCCGGCGCTTGATGGTTTTATATTCCCTCCGAGACATGAAAAGACCAAATTCAAAATACTCCTCATCAAACTCATTATTAGGATCATAGATCTTAGTTGGTGTGATAATTTTGGTATCCGAATACTGGAAAGCTCTGGATACAACACCTTGGTCAATTGTATCGCCTCTGGCCAGACGTTCCACCTCAACAACCAGCACTCCATCCCACATACCGGATTCTACCTCGTGTAGAAGTTGCTGCATAACAGGACGGTCGGCGATAGTTTCACCAGATACCACTTCGCGGTAAATCGCACCCACAATGTACTCTTTTTTCTTTGCAAGATCTAACAGGATCCGTTCATGTCTGGCAAGTGTTTCACCCTCCCCGTGTGCTTCAGCTTCCCGATCGGCTCTGGATTTCCTTAGATAGATGCATACTGATTCGTTCATTTTATCATTCTCCTTTTTTTTACTTGTGCGATAATCCAGGAGATGGTATAATTATGGTGTAGGTAAGATTTTTCTCTGGATTATCTTATTTATTAAAACCGGTTCCTGTTGGTCGCGGGAGCCGGCTTTTTTATTATTTATTCTATTTCATCAATATCAAGAGAATATCCAAAGACTTCTCCAACATCTGTACATTTCCCTTTTAAAGTAACTGTCTCTCCTTTGGTCATGGAAGCTACTTTTGTTTTTTGTTCATCATTTTTTATGTAGCATTGAACTCCGATAATCTCAAAGTCTCCATCAGCCATCAAGTTAATATACTTTCCAGAAGCGTCAATGTTTGTAAGTTTTCCAGTAATCTCAAGATATTTATCTTTGTATTTATCAGATGCTCCCATGGCATTGTTATCAAGATCTGCCATCATATCATTAACGGAAACAGTGGTATACTCGATCGGTGCAGCTTCTTTCTTTTCTGAAGAAGTAGCCGTTGTTGCGCTTTTACCTGATTCCGAATCACTTTCGCCAGCTACAGCTCCGATGATCGCTCCGACAAGGATTATCAGTACAACCCATTTGAGTTTTCCACCTTTTAATTTCTTCCGGCACTGCGGGCAGACCTTAGCATCCGCCGGAATCTCTGTTTTGCAATACTTGCATTTCTTTGTTTTCTCTGTACTCATACTACAGTTCCTCCTTGTGTTATTGAGTTGATTTTAGCACATATAAGAATAAATTAGAATAACTTAGGTGAAAATAATTAAAAAAGTCCTTGACTTATGTGGATACATATATTATTATATATTTGTGGATACAAAAGTTGGGAGGTGAAACGCATGAGTCCACGTACAGGCAGACCTACAGATGACCCAAAGATTCTGAATACAAGGGTAAGATTGTCGGAAGATGATATTGCAATGTTGGAATATTGTTGCGAAAAGACCGGCAAGAAAAAGTCTGAAATCATCAGAGAGGGCATAAGAAAGGTCTATGAAGAACTGAAATAACTGAATACGGGTATCCGTTCACCCTAGGAAAGTCAGCGGATACCCAACCAATAATATGGTATACAAATTATAACACTGTATACCTCTTTTTGGCAAACACTTTTATTTATTTTTGTGGAGGTATATTTTATGAACGATATTATTAACATATCTAATCAGACACCTATTGAAATTGCACTCGGTATTGATGAAGGGGGAATGACTACTGCCAGAAAATTATATGCTTTTCTTGGTATGGATAGCAAGAATTATTCCAGATGGGCGAAAAGTAATATTGTGGACAATGAGTTCGCGGAAGAAAACACGGATTATTGGGTTTTCGTCATTAATGAAGATAACCCATTAGGTGGCAGACCCGCAACGGATTATCGCTTGACTGCCAGTTTTGCAAAGAAACTTTCCATGCAGTCGAAAACTGCTAAAGGTGAACAAGCTCGCCAGTATTTCCTTAAAGTTGAAGACAAGCTGAAAGAGACAGTCAGCCGTACAGTTCCCATGTCCCCACTCGAACAGCTTCAATTACAGGCACAGGCAATCTTACAGGTAAATGAAAAGGTTGAAGCTCTTGATAAGAAATTAGAGCGCTTTGAACTGGACTTGCCAATCCTCCCAATCGAAGCTGATCGTATCACCGAGGCAGTCTGTAAGCGTGGCGTGGACATCCTGGGCGGAAAAGGTTCCCACGCATACCAGGACAGATCAATGCGCCAGAGAGTGTACAGTAACATCTATGCAGACTTAAAAGCAAACTTCCGTGTGCGCTCCTACAAGTCAATCAAACGGAACCAGTGTGACTCTGCCTTGAACGTGATCGCACGCTATGACGCACCGCTGTACCTCCAGGACGAAATCTATATGATAAACGGACAGCGCTCAATATGGGACGACTGATCGAAAAATGTCAAATTTTCTTGATTTTCGTCAAATACAGCATTAATGTAAGAAAATTTGTGCAAGATTAAGATATTGTATAATTGTTATATTGAGAGTATAATAAAAATCACCTTGGGAGGGATTTTATGAAAGGAATAAAAAAGTTAGTTATATTTTTTCTGTTTGGGATAATGTTCACATTTCTTGTGCGTGCGCCACTGTGTGAGAGCATTGATCAGACAGACTTAGAAGTGATTATTAAAGCAAGTGCCAATAATCAATACGTAATACATAATTATACACAGGCGGTTGTATCTGAAGCAGAGCAGCAGCCATTTGTTGTGAATAAAAGCAACAATACTTCTGCGGAGTGCACATGCCATTTCTTTTTCAATCGTTCAAGGCAAAGGGAGAGCGCACTTTTCAAACAGAGGGCGAGAAGTATGATCCAGTCCGTTCTATATCACTGAGAAGAGGGTATAATGAAATAAAATAGAACAGATGTTCTTGCTTGCGCGATATTGGAGGGACGGATATATGGATTACAAGAAAGAAATTATTGAAATGATAGAGAATACTGAAAATGAGGGAAAGTTAAAATTTGTCTATACGATTCTTATCAAATATCTAAAATCAAAGAAGCAAGGGGATTAACCCTTGCTCTTTTTGTTTAGCGATGAAACTATTTGTTTTATTGCTTTCTTATCTTCTTTATCGAGTGATTTGTATTCATCGATAAAATCTAAGATGTCAGGTTCTGACATAAGATTTCCAATTATGGTTGCATAATCGTCATCGCTTTTAGAACCCATGAGGTATGTCGGTGTTACTTCCAGAACGCCACATAGAAGCTCGATAGTATCCACGTCTGGTCTGCATTTATCTTTTTCCCAGTCGCTAATTGAATTATGCTTTGCATTGATTTTTTCTGCAAGCTGCTTCTGAGTCAGCTTCTTTGCTATTCTGGCTTGCTTGATTTTCTCGCCAAATGTCATTATCGTTTCCTCCCTTCATAACTAATAATAATATAAAAATTTCGGACTGTCAATAAAATAATTTCGATTTCATCGAAATTTCTTCTTGACATTCGGATAAATCGAAGTTATACTGTAATTGTTCGATGGGAACGAAGTTAAATAGAAAGGAGAAATGAAGAATGTGCGTTGGTAAAAAGATTAAGTCATACCTTGAAAGCAACGGCATAACACAGACATTTGTTGCTAACAGAACTGGCATTCCTGTTCAGAAACTCAATCTTTCTCTCAATGGAAATCGCAGATTAGATTTCGATGAATACGAACTAATTTGCGGGGCGTTATCTGTTGGAACCGATAAGTTTCTTGAACCAAAGTTACCGGAATAGGAGGTGACAACAAATGTTCCACAGAACACCGTCAAAATATGACAACATGACAAAATGGGAAATTCTGGATTCCATAAACAGTGACCCTCATTATTCACATGGGAAAATGGCTAGACAAGCACACAGAGCGTTGCGCAAGTATGGTGACGGATTACCAATCATTTACAGATATCCGAATTTCCCCTATTTGTTATCTGCATTTGCTGGAGGATTCTCAGCTGTGACCGTATTCATTTTGTTTTTGTCAATGTAAACATTGATTACCTGTCCAGATTTGTACAGTGCAAATAAGCTAATTACGATGGCAACGATGGACAGAACAACAGGGATATACCACCGTCTGCGGTCTCTTACATAAGAATCATAAAAAGCTTTTCCAGCTGACTGAATGCAGACAATGGTTGGTGCAATTCTTGAATCGGTATCTTCTTTACTGTATTTAATGAACCCGCGTTTCCCGAGATATTCTATTTCTCCTTTTTCCGATTCGGAAAAATCAGACAACGGTATATCAGTTTTATAAAGACGTTTTAACAATTTGATTTGTGAACCAGAAATTTCCATAACACCTCTCCTTTCACAGGAGAGTATATCACAAGAAAGGAGTGAGCGCATGTCTGAAGAAAAGAAAAACCTTATCAGAGATGTGACAACACGCATTGATAAGCTTCCAGAAGATAAGAAGCATTATATTCTGGGATATATGGACGGAGTTATTGATTGCAGTATTGATGATTCTGGCCAGAAAGAAAGTAAGAAAGGAGCAAATTATGAGTAAAATTTTCATTCCACATGAGCTTAAAACCATCGAAGTTGACACAGAAAAGAAAATCTTCCGCATCAATGGAGAAGATTTTGGATATGGATGTACAGGTTTTATGATTTCCTGCACGCCAGAGGATTTCCGAATTGATATTGAAGTGGACACGACCGTACACTTTGCAAGTTACTCCAATAAAGGGGAATTGAGAGAACAGGGAACATATAAAGCCGAAGTTCCTTTGGTTGAGTCTCACAGGGCACCGTAAAAAGGGCCACATGAAAAATCATGTAGCCCTTGGAAATTACTTCTTTGATTCTTGATAGCCATATTCTGTAAGACAAATGCTTCCAACAATGTCATTTACAATGGTGATGCAGCCGTTGTTTTCTAATTCAGTAATAGTGCTATCTGGGAAAGCTATATAGAAATCAGAATCAAAAGAAGTATGTCCAGAAGTATCATACTTATTAGCCATTTTGACAAGAAGTTCTTTGGCTTTATAGGTCATCCTTACACCTCCTTTCCAAAGGAGAGTATAACACGAAAATTTATCAGTAGAAAGGAGAAAGGCGTGAAAAATCAATCAGAAAAAAAAGATTCGCTCTCTTGAAAAGAGGATATCAGATATTGAGTCACAGCTTCAATGTCCGCAAGCTACTTTTACATGTCAATTGGTTAACCCAAGCGACATTTTAGCACAGATTCTTCAAGAGAGCCAATATCAAGATCATAGATATGCGCTTCATGCAAATCTGGATGGAAAGACATTATTCGAGAAGAAATAAGAAAGGAAATCATTAATGAAAAGAAAATTAACAGCAGTTTTATTAGCCGGAATCATGGCAACAAGCGTTACTGCTTGCTCAACAGCAAGTACAGTAAATTACAACCTCAACAAAGAAGCGGATGAGTTCAATGTGTACCGAAAAATCACCGTAACTAATGCCAGAACCGACACTATCATGTTACATGCAGAGGGGTATATGTCTCTTAGCAATAACAGTAGCAGTGAGCTTGTAATGACTATCAAGACAGGTGAGGATACATACTTCAAGGATTACATCTACTTGAACGACTGGACCTGTTATGTAATGGAGCAAACAGAGCCGAACACAGTGGACAAATACCACTATGAATTAGTTTTCTATCCGGAAAGAATTATTCCAGATGTAGAAATCAAATAACAAGAAAATATAAGGAGGAAAACCAATTAATGAAGAAATTCGAGCTGACAGCAGAGTCAAAAATTAATATCTTTGGAAAGAAACTTTTTCGTATCAAGGCACTTATCTCTTTTGGAGATGTGAAAGAGGGAGAAACTGGCGGATGGGTTGAGAAAGAAGAGAATCTTAACCAGTCCGGCAACGCATGGGTGTACGGCGACGCAGAGGTGTACGGCGACGCAAGAGTGTCCGGCGACGCAGAGGTGTACGGCGACGCAGAGGTGTGCGGCAACGCAAGAGTGTACGGCAACGCAAGAGTGTACGGCAACGCATGGGTCTCCGGCAATGCATGGGTCTACGGCGACGCAGAGGTCTCCGGCAATGCAGATTACACTACCATTCATGGCTTTGGCACTCAATTCCGTACAACTACATTCTTCCGATGTAAAGACAAGCAGGTCAGAGTTTCTTGCGGATGTTTCTTCGGAACAATTCCAGAGTTTCGCGAACAGGTGAAAAATACCAGAGAGGGAAAAATCGCAGAAGAATATCTGATGATTGCTGATCTCATGGAGAAACATTTCGCAGAAGAAGCAAAATAACAGAAACATCATAATCTATCGTAGAAAGGAGAGATTCTTATGGCAGTAATTAAAACAATAAAAAATGAATCTGGCGGGATAATCAGAATACATGATGATTACTGCAAGGATAATACACCGGAGGACAATCAGAGGATTGTCGATGAATGTTCAAGAATTATCTTGGACTACTACAGAAGAAAAGAAGCAAATTTGGCATAAGCGCCCCGGGAGGAGTCACGACCTCCACCCCGGAGCAGTGTACTCACTAACCTAGACTTAGTGGATACAGGTTAAATATATCCTCTATCCGCTAAAAAGTCAATATAAGCGAGAGGAAAATAATATGGAAAACGCAAAAAACACAAACAATGAAAAAAAGATTACATGGAACGATTTGGAAACAATGCTAGCTACCGAAATCGTGAGAAAAGCAAAAAGAGAGACTAAGAAGTGGTTCAGTGCATGGCTTTTGACTGCCGCGCTGTTAATCCTTAGCAATGTCCTCTGGTATCTGGCTTACAACCTGTAATCTTTTTCTTTTGGAGGGAAAAGAATGAAATCGCCTAGACAGAACAGAAAGGATATCGTAGTCAGTGCGATTATTGGGATCCTGTTTACTTTTCTCCCGGTATGGATGTGGGAGAAGAGTTCGCAGCAGATTCTGGCAAGTATCGTATTTGCACTGTTTACGTATTTAACACTGATTTAAGAAAGGAGGACAGAAATGTTTGAAAAAGAAATTAAAGAGCTTTTTGAATTAGCGTGGAGAGTTTCAAACGAAACAGATTGCTACGTGTCATTCAATATAGCTTCACATACATTATGCTGCTACATAGATGTTATGGATTCTAAATGGGAAGCTGGTAAAGAGTATGATGGACATTATTACATTTATTTCGGCAATGAGATGTTTGAAGAAGAGTCATTAGAGCACTATAAGCTTGCAAAAGCTCATTTGCTTCGTCTCCTTATAAACGGGAGGTGTCCCAAGTGATGTATGAGACATCAATGATTAGAATGCTTCCTACACTTACACAGGTACAGATAATCAATGACTTGCTTCGGGAGATGCAGGGCCGCGGAGATCATATCCTTGATTACGAAAATGCAGACATGTACTTGGACAGAATCGAATATCACACCGGAGACCGGAAGGAAGACGGAAAAGTTGTTCCTGGAGAGGGCGACAGATCAGATAATCTGTACTGTTTTTTCAAGGCGGTGTGACTATGGAAGAGCGCATCCAAGAGGTTATGAGATTGATTGATACCCAGCTTGCAATAGTGCCGGATAATCCGATAGAGGAATCATACAAGGCAAGAACACTAGCAAGCTATGTACAGGCTCTAAATGGGCTTTTAACGGCTCAGAAATCATATAAGGAGGAAAATACCATTGAGTGAATTTGAAATCCGTATTCCGGCAAGAAAGAAGCAGCCAGCAACGGATAAAGATAATCCGGTTGTAAAAGTTTCACCGGATGCATACAACGCACTGGTTGAAATCTATAACGAATCAACCATATCAATGAAAGATATCGCAAGTTTACTGATCGTTGAAGGCAGCAAACATGTGGTTTATGACAAGGAGGAATGACCTATCGCAACACCAGTATTAATTATCGGAAAATCTGGTTCTGGCAAGAGCACCAGTCTTAGAAACTGCCAGAATGAACGCTGGAATCTTATCAGGGTATTGAACAAACCGCTTCCGTTTAAAGGCAAGATTGACGGATGGTTTACGGACGATTACCAGCAGGTAATGAAGTGCCTGATCGCATCAAAAGCTGAGTCTATCGTGATTGATGATGCAGGTTATCTTATTACGAACCATTTCATGAGAGGACACGCCTCTGCCGGAAAAGGTAATGCAGTATTCGCCCTCTACAACGACATTGGAGACTACTTCTGGAATCTTATCCAGTTTATTGTAACAAAAGTGCCACAGGATAAGATTGTGTACATGATGATGCACGAAGAAAAAGACGATTCTGGAGACGTGAAGCCGAAGACTATCGGTAAGTTACTTGATGAAAAGATTTGCCTGGAAGGTCTTTTTACAATCGTTCTCAGATGCATTGAAGAGAGCGGTAAGCACTTATTTGTCACCCAGTCCAGTCAGGGAGCGGTAAGCAAGTCCCCAATCGGGATGTTTGACAGCTTAACTATTGATAATGACCTTTCAGAAGTGGACAAGATTATCAGAGATTACTATGAATTAGGAAAAGGAGATAATAAAAATGAATAAACCAACAGCGTATGATACAACACAGGCAGCAGGAGAGTACGAACCGATTGCACTTGGCGGCCACAAAATGGTTATCAAACAGGTGTCCGAACGCCAGTCAAAACCAGATAATGAGGGTAAAACTAAAAACATGCTGGTTATTCTGTTTGACTTTGCAGAAGGTGATGAGCAGGCTGGATATTTTATGAAACAGTTTGAGAGTGACATCCGTCCAGACAAGAAATATCCAAATGCCGGCACTAACTATATGGTTATTGATGAGAGCGTAGATTATGGTGTCCGTAACCTTAAAACATTTATCACATGCGTAGAAAAGTCAAATCCGGGATTTTCTGTTAAGTGGGGTGATAACTTCGGGCAGCAGTTCAAAAGTAAGCTGATCGGCGGTATCTTCCGCCTGGAGAAAGACTGGTACGACAACAAAGAAGTAAAACGTCACAAGCTTGCATGGTTCCGTAGTGTGGAAGGAATTAAGGATGCAGATATCCCAGAAGAGCGCACCACAAAAGCCTATGACGATCATCTGAAAGAAGAAGCTATCATGGGAGCCAATCCAGCAGGTACGGACTTTATGAATATTCCAGATAGTGTAGCAGATGATGTCCTTCCGTTCAATTAATATAGAGGTGAGTTAATGGGATATACGCATGGAATACCATGGAATGACGATCTTATCAAAGAAAATATTATGATAGTTGTTGAGAAATTGAATTTAGATCATTTTCCAACTCATTCCGAAATGATAGAAGTTTTTGGAAATAAAAGTCTTGCTTGCAAGATTGCAAAGCATAAAGGGACTGTGTATTGGGCTGAAAAACTTGGGCTGCCTCTTAAATATTCTGATACAACTTTTGGAAACAAATATGAAATAAAAGCAATTTCAGATATTTACGAGAATGCCGGATTGAATAGTGTACAAACAAGCTCAAGGCACCCTTATGATTTGCTTACTGATAACAGTGTAAAAATAGACGTAAAAGTATCTAAGGAATTTACAAACAATTGCAATTCAAAGGCATTTACATTCAACCTTGAAAAGAAAAATCCGACTTGCGATATCTTCCTTTTATATTGTTTGAACGATGATGAAACATATCGAAAGGTATTAATAATCCCTTCCTGTTCAATCCTCGGAAAAACGCAAATAGGAGTAGGGGAGAATAGTAAATGGAATCGTTACGAAAATCGTTGGGAGATTATAAAACAGTATAGTGAATTCTTTGGAAAATACAAATACCAGAAGGATGTGATCTGATTGGTCATACAATGTGATACACGTGAACACAAAAAGGAATGGAAACGGATTCAGAGTCATTTTGATAGTCTTGGAGTGCAGTATTTTCGCTCTAAATTGTATTGCGGTGATTATCAATCACTGGACAATGCAAAACTCTGTATTGACCGTAAAAAGGATTTGCAAGAGCTTTGTGGAAATGTCTGCCAGCAGCATGAAAGATTCAAAGCAGAACTGATTAGAGCACGTGAAGCAGGTATACAGTTAATCATCCTATGCGAACACGGACCAGATATCAAATCAGTTGGCGATGTGTACTTTTGGGAGAACCCAAGAAAGCACAAAGTGATCTGGAAGACGGTAAACGGTAAAAAAGTAAAGACTGTGATATCTGATAAGGCTGTTGATGGCTGCCAGTTATACAAATCTCTTTGTACAATCCGGGATAAATACGGTGTCCGGTTTGAGTTCTGTACAAAAGAAGATACCGGACGGCGGATTGTGGAGCTACTGTCATGACAAAAGAAGAAATCAAACAGTCAGTGAAAATGCCGGAGATTCTTTCCAGATATGGATTGAAACCGAATAGAGCAGGTTTTATATGCTGTCCTTTCCACAAAGAAAAGTCAGCGTCCTGCAAGATTTACGATGATTCCTTTTACTGCTTCGGCTGCGGAATTGGTGGTGATGTGTTTGATTTCGTGATGCAATACGAATCTGTTCCTTTTAGCACTGCATTTATTGAGCTGGGCGGTACTTATATCTCTAAAAAAGGTAAGAGTCGCAACCAGATCAGACATGAAATGCGAGATATTAAGTCCGAAAAATACAATCCTGTTCGGGATCTTAGCAAACTTGAGCAGGTAGAAAAGAATATGCTTATGTACGAAACAGCACTAAAAACTTTCCCTCCTGGTTCAGAAGAGTGGTATATGTGCCAGTTTAATCTTGAGAAAGAAAAAAGCAGATATGAAATATTGTCAGCTAAGGCAGGAGGTGAGAAGTATTCTTGAAAATATTGAAAATTTACAAGCACAAGACTTTATGAAAAAGCAGCTGTATGAAGAACTTTTTGCGATAAAAAGTAAAATTGACCGCTCAGAAATCAAGTTTAAACTGATGTACCGAGCAAAAAGCGTGAAAGCGAAGCATATAGCAGAAGAATTCATGAAGGAATTTCAGAAAGCGGAACAGGAAAAGGAAAAAGAAGAAAAAGCAAGCCGCTCCGTGCAGTTGGTCGAGAACATCACAAACTTTTATCCAGATTCCGTTGACAAGGAATATCCTAACATGGCGTGTGGCAGCTGGATAGCCACAGAGAACGGAATATTTTCTTCTGAGACATCCAAAGCAAGAGAGCTTGTATGTCATCACCCGATCATGCCGATTCGCCGATTGAAAAATATTGAGACAGGCGAAGAGCAGATCACAGTGGCTTTTAAAAGGGATGGATATTGGACAGAAATAACTGTTCCAAAAATCGACATTGTGACTTCTAGGGCAATAACCAATCTTGCAAGGTTCGGCGTACAGGTCAACTCAGAGAACGCAAGGCTTCTCGTTAAGTATCTGGCGGACGTTGAGATGTACAATGCCGATATGATTGACATACAGCACTCTACAAGCAAGTTAGGGTGGCATGGCAATGTATTTGTCCCTTACGACCTTTCAATCGTTTTTGACGGGGAATACCGCTTTAAAACACTATTCCAGAGTATACAAGAAAGTGGAGACTACTTCAAGTGGGTGACGTTGGCTAAACAGCTTCGATCATGTGGACGACTGGAGCCACGAATTGCACTGGCAGCATCATTTGCAAGCGTTCTTATACAACCGCTTGACGCGCTTCCGTTTATCGTGGACTTCTACGGACAGACAGGCGGCGGCAAAACAGTAACGATCAACATAGCCGCTTCTGTCTGGGGGAACCCGGCACCAGGAGCTTATGTTGGGAATTTCCGGTCAACAGATACATCATTAGAAACCAGAGCGGATATGCTCAATAACTTTCCAATGATTCTTGACGACTCGAAGAATGCTTCTCAGTATATCCGAGATAACTACGAAACATTAATTTATAACCTTTGTTCCGGTAAAGGAAAAGCACGTTCAAATAAGGACCTAGGTGCTGCAAAGGAGAATACATGGAGCAATGTGACCATTTGCAATGGCGAGAACCCTATTTCTGAATTTGCGGATTCTGGTGGAGCAATCAATAGAATTATTGAAATTGAGTGTTGCGAGAATATCTACGAGAATCCGGCAGAGATCAATAGTGTTGTCACGAAAAACTACGGATTTGCCGGAAGGGTATTCGTTGGAAGCATAAAGCAGTTTACACCGGATCAGTTAAAAGAAATGAAATCTGAGATTGAAAAAGGATTTGGCGGCTTTGACTTTCCGGCAAAACAGGTCATGGCGATATCTACACTCCTACTAGCCGACAAATTAGCCACAGAGTTCATTTTTAAGGACGGTCGAGAATTGACGGTTGAAGATGTTGCGGATGTACCTACGCGCAAGAAAGATGTATCAGAAGGGCAACGGTGTTATGAGTTCATCCTTGAAAGTCTTTCCGTGTACGGGCAACACTTCGATGCTCAATTCAGCTGTGATCAATGGGGATTCAAAGAAACGCCTGACGAATACGGAGACGTATATATATACTTTTATCCAAAACCTCTTGAGAATCTTCTGAAAAACAATGGATTTTCTAGAAAAGCTTTTTCGGCCTGGGCAATTAATCGAGAACTAATTAAGCACACAGGGAAGAGAGACACGGTGCTAAAAAGGGACGGAGGAAGTGTAATGAGGCTTATTGCGGTGAAGATTGTTGATATAAAAAACCTCGAAAGCGAACAAGAAAACGAAGTTATTGAAACTTGTTTTCTGCCGGTTGATGCCGAAACAAATGTTCCGTTTTCATAATTTGTAACCATGTAACCGTTGTAACACAAAAAAAAACATCCTATAGGAGAAAGTTTGAAAGTATATAAAAATTATATACTCTAACGTTTTTCCTATATGAAAACCTTGGTTACATTGGTTGCACGGTTACACATCCCTGAAACCCGCATAAAATAAGGGTTTGTGGCGTAACCAGTAGATTGAAAAAGTCGGTTACACATGGGTTACAAAATCAAAAAAGTATATACAATTAGATTTATTACAGCAAAATTAACTGAATATTACAAAGATGCTTAGTTGACATAATTTTTACAAGGAGTGGTTACAAAATGGAAAAAGAAAAGCTTAATAAAAAACAGCGGTACGCATTGGATACAATGCTGTCTGGCAGTAATGTTTTTCTGACAGGTGATGCCGG
>OLHG01000183.1_pt1 | contig 43633 bp, 67 predicted proteins | sample 1605971 | NCBI WGS metagenome assembly OLHG01 (sample SAMN03283289) | human gut metagenome | biome: human-associated habitat; material: feces | host: Homo sapiens | place: Peru | collected 2012 | reverse complement strand
AGATGCCGCGCCCTGCAAGCCTGTAGCAGATGCCGCGCCCTGCGAGCCTGTAGCATATGCCGCGCCCCGCCAGCCTGTAGCATGTTCGGAGTTTTCCGGGATGGCTTTCTCCATCGTGTACTCAACGGCAGCCTTTACAAGCCCAGCAATGCCGATTTCTGCTTTCACAGCAATCTTTTTGCCGCAGCGCTTGCTATCTTCGTTGCTTTTTTTATCGCTCACATCGTCCAAATCCACCTCACAGTAGCGGCTCATGTCGCCGGGGGCGTAGTATTCAAATACATCCAACGGGTACTCGCAGGCGTGGAAGCCTTTCTCGCACAGTTCAGCGGTAGGTTCCTCGTAGGTCTTGCCGATTTCGTACTGGAAATCACGGCATTTGAGATCTTTGTCAAAGCCTTTATACATTTTCATGAACGTTTTCCTCCTTCTTAAGAATCAGCCCGCACAGGGCGTTGAGCGCCAGCGTAGAGCCGACGATGGTGGGGATGTTGAGAGAACCGAGCGCAGCCAGCAGCAGCACCAAATCTGCGGTGATTGCCAGCTTGACGGCGGCGCGTTTCAGTGATACAATGTTCATGTAATACTTTTCCTTTCTGTTCTTGCCGCGTCGGTGCGCCAACACCGACGCGGCGTTTTTTTGTTCAGCATAAAAGGCTTGCGATCTGCTCACAGGTCAAATTGCGGATGCTGCCATAGTGCATCCATACCCAGCCGCGGGAGCGACCAAGAATCTTTGCGACCTTTCCAGGGCCGAAAAGAATCTCACCGGGGTAAAGCTCGGCAGCGCGGGCGCGGACGGTGACAAGGGTGTCACGGTAGAGGGGTTTTTCACGGGGCATGGGGAACCTCCTTGCGGGTTGTATCCTGACCGCTGTATAATGGAGCGGGAGGAGGTGAAAAGATGGATGTCGGAAATCTGCGGAACGCTGTAAACAATTTTGCGTGTGATGCCAAAGCGCGGAAAGCGGACGGCGAACCTGTAACGGCAGGGGAGCTGAACACAGCGATTGACGAGGCTGTAAAGTTGTTTAGAAAGCTGGTTGAACAGCTGGAAAAGAACTAGCTGTCTTCTTCGCTGTACCGGATTTCGTTGCAGATGGAGACCATCAGGGAAATGTGCTTGTCCAGCTGGTCACCCTCTGCGGTTTCGCTCTTTTTGGCGAGCAGTTCCAGCTGCTTGTCAAGAAGGGCGATTCTTTCTTGTGGGGTCATGTGGGTTACTCCTTTCTTTCTCGGATAAGCGCATCAAGAGCCGCTTTTACACGGCGTTCCGCGTCTTTAGGTTTTCTAATTCCGCTCAATAATTTGCTCATGTATTCAGGGGAACAACCAAAAGACGCTGCCAACTCTCGAATCTCAAATCCATAGACATGCAACTTACCAACGACTTCACCTGTCCATTTCGGTTTCAAGAAAAAACCTCCTTTCTTTGTACAAGCACTTGAACTTTTACCGTTTGTATGCTATTATGGTGTTGCGAAATACTATAAAGTGCCAAACGGCCGAGCTTTCTATGTTGTACTTTAGCGTTTCTAAAGTTCTGCTCGGTGAACTTTACTAATACAGTATAGTACAAGTGACAGAACTTTTCAAGTGCTTTTAGTTCAACTGACAGAACTTTGTCGTTTTGCACAAATAGGATGGTGACTATTTGTGTTTTATCCTAGATTTGTACAGTTGTGCGAACAAAAAGATGTAAAAAAGACACGCGCACTACTTGATGCAGGACTGCCAAAATCAGCGGCAAAATATTGGGAAGAGGCATATAACAAAGGCATTGACAGCAAACCTACTACGCAAAACGCCGTTAAACTTGCTAATTACTTCGGCGTAACCGTTGACTACCTTTTAAACGCAGAAAAAGAAAACGCCCCCGGCAGTGATGCCGAGAGCGAGATTGAAAAAGCGCTGGCGCAGGCCACGCCTACGCAGCGGGAACTAATAAGCAGTATTTTGGATATGAATGAGAATCAGCTCCTTTTTGTAAAGGAGCTGGTGGACAAGGCAAAAAAGCTGGTGAAGTGATGGACACAAATACATTTATGTCTGCTGCGGCACTAGCGGTATCTTTTATTGCTGCGGTAGGGCCGACAACATGGGCAATTATCCGCTATTATAAAGACAAGCGAGTGGAGTACGCAAGAAAAGCAGCAGACATTTATTATAAGGCGTTGACAAAGGCAAATTGCTTAGATGTACCACTCGACAGCCAAGAGCTTACCTATGCGTCTTTGATGCTGGAAGCTGCTATTGGGCATAAAGATGAAATAGATATTGCAAAAATGGCTATCATAAAATACAGAGCTGCCCCGACAGGCGAAATGCGCGACAAAAAGGCAAAAGCCGTTGGGGATCTGCTTGCTGTAATAGGCGAAGCCATTAAGAGCTGAGAAACCAGAAGGCCACACAGCCGATGGGGTAGACAATAAGCCACAGAACCAAATACACAAACGGAATATAGTAAAAGAATGTGTGCTTACCATTTTGCCAATCTCGGAGCACTTCATCGACAAGCCACGAAAACGGAAACACGATGCTGCAAATTGCGCCGAGAATGGCGGAAAGCATAAAGGCAAAAAGCACATAATCATGCAGTGAAAGCATTGCTGTTTTCTCCTTTTAAGTTGTTAAGTATGTATTCGAGTTGTTTGTCAGTCAATTTCATTATATCACGAATCAGCGATAATTTCAACTCTGCATTTTCCATAATCCAATTTCCTCCTCAAATGACTAATACAACTATAGCACAACCTGCGGTTGTATTCCATTGACATATTAAACAAATCGGTTGTCAATATTTTGTGGTACGAATTATCGGACGCTTTCTCTTTCTGGTTCTGCCGTGATGGGCGTGCGGCGGCTCTGGCACTTTGCACATATCGTAGCTCCTTTTGTTAAAAGTGTACTACGCTCACAATAGGCTTTTTGTCAAACCGTGTAAATAACCAGAAAAGAAAATGCGATACATGACGGAATATATCAGCTTACGGGGGTGAATGGGCTTGGATGCGTCGTACATAAAAACGCTGATGGAGCGAGAAAATATCACGCAAGCAGAACTTGCGAGATTGACTGACATACCGCAGGGGACATTATCGAGAATTTTAAACGGCACAACAGACTGCCCGACATTTGCCAATGTTACGGCCATTGTAAAAGCGCTGCATGGGAGTCTTGATGTGATGGCCGGAATCGTAGACGAGCCGAACGACAAGCCGATGACGATGACCGAACGGGAGCTATACGAGAAACTGATCGCAGACAAGGAACGGCAGCTGCGCAGTATAAACGGCATATTGGAACAGAAACAACAATGGATGCGGAAGCTGTGGCGACTGCTGATCGTGATGATAGCAGTTGTCGGCGTGATGCTGGTGCTTGATGTTTCGATTGGGTCGGTTGGATTTGTGAGGTACTAAAAACATGAAAAAGAGGGAATATCGGCATGGATTAAATAAATACAAACTAACAAGAGATTATATCAAAATGGCTTGTATAAGTGTGCTTTGCATCCTTGCCGTGCTTTTAGCTTTATCCGCGTTTTTATACCTCATAATGGAAGATGGGGAGAAAACATTAGACGGATATACGAAAATGCTATTTAATGTTTATGTGTTTACATTTGGCCCTGCATATACGCTTGCGCTGCCGTTTCTTTGTGCAGAAGCAAATATGCGATGCCCAGAAACGAAGTGTTGGGGAAGTTTCAACGCTGATGGATTTGTCGCATTTGTATTTATATGGGGAGCCTTTCTTATTGGGTGTTTCAAAATTAAGGATGAATGGGCTTGGCTTTTATTTTTAATTATAGCTGTTGTGGCATCGGATAAATTTTTGGAGCATAGCGCAAATTTATATGATTTAGTAGAATACATTGAAGCCGTGAGTATCGCAACAGGAGAGAGACTGAAATACAATCCCAATAGTACCAACGAACAAACGATATATCAGCTAGATAGTATTGTTAGGAGACGCAAAGATATTGACCCGGATTTTGAGCCTATTTATCTTCAAGATTTAGAGGGCAAGGCTTATGAGGAAGCTAAAGCCAAACTACGAGTAAAATAAAAAAGCCCCTGCCGGTGGGTCGAGCACCGGCAAGGGCAAAGGGTGTCAGCGTTAAGCTGGCATCTTTTAGTATATAGCGATTTTAGGAGGGTGTCAACATGGCAAGAGCAAAAGCGCGGGCCGATGGGCTGATTGAACGAACAAAAACCTATGACGGCAAGCGGGTACACTTTTACGGCAAGACCGCGAAAGAGGTCGCCGCAAAAATTGACGAGTACGAACGCCAGCGGGAGGCAGCGAAAGAGAACGGCCCGCTGTTTGAGGATGTGGCCTGTGAATGGTGGGAGACCCATTCAAAAAATATCAAGACCGGTGCGGAAAGAGCCTACAAGGGAAGCTACAAGGCAGCGCTGGAAGAGTTTAGCGGGTATCGCATGAAAGAGATAACGCCCGCGCTGGTGTCGCTGTGGGGAGAAAAATTCAAGGCCGCAGGGTATGCAGGGAAGACGGCAAGCAACGCCCGGAGCGTGTTGTCTTGTGTATTCAAGTTTTGGTGCATTAGGGATGGGGAGACGTACAACCCAGTGACGGTGACAGACCTGCCGCGAGGGATGAAGAAAGAGCGCCGGGAGCCGCCGACGGAGGAGCAGCTGGAGATCGTCAAGGCGCACCCGGAGGGGTTCGGGCTGTGTGCCTGGCTGTTCATGTACACCGGTTGCCGATTGGGCGAAGTGCTGGCGCTGCAATGGGGGGATGTGGATTTTGAGAACGGCAGAATCAGCATAAGCAAAGAAGTGGCTTGGGTGCATAATCAGCCGATAGTGCAGATGCCAAAGACAGCAAGCGGCGTGCGTTCCGTTCTTCTGCTGTCGCCGCTGCGGAGCGTGCTGGAGCCGCTGCGCGGAGCGGATAGTGATTATATACTGGGCGGCGAAAAGCCGCTGACAGGCACAGCATATCAGCGCAGATGGGCTTACTACTGCAAGGACGTGGGCATGGCACATTATACCGTGCAGGCGCGGAAGAACAAGCACCGGGGCAAGGTGTACGAAACCGCGGTGAAGGTTTGGAAGGCAGATGTCACGGCGCACCAATTCCGGCACGAATACGCATCTATGCTGTATGAAGCTGGAATAGGCGAGTTGGAAGCGCAACGCCTGATGGGGCATTCTGACATTACGACAACACGGCGTGTATATACACATATACGGGAACGCCAGCTCGATACAGCGGGCGCGGCACTGGAAAAATTTATAAGCGATAAAACGATATAATTGAAGCCCGGTTTCGTGAGAAATCGGGCTGCTTTTTTACGACGTTTTTACGACGGCTTGCGAAAATAAAAGCGTTTACGACGCATTTACGACGCGAAAAACAACGTATTTGAACATGTAAAAACATTGAAAAACATAGAAAAAGAGCGTATCTACGTTTGCGATTCGTAGATACGCTCTTTTTGATTTGGTGCGGCTAACAGGACTTGAACCTGTTTAAATGTTCGATGTATCGTTGATAATACGGTTTTATACGACACAAATACGACGCCTCAAACGAATAAATCAACGATGGCTTGCAGCTGGTCGGGGTCACGGTCATCGTTGTCGATGGCGAGCTGCAAAAGCTGCGTAAAGCTGTCGGCGAAGTGCTGGGCGGCGTAGTCGAAAATGTCTGCCGGGTCTTGATGGAAGGCCCACGAAACATCAATACCGCCGTTGGCATTGTCGCAGGATTCCTGCCAGCCGTGGCCGTTTGTGGTGATGTAGGGCTTGCGGGGGTCAAGCTCTGACCAGTCGGCAGAACAGCGGGCAAAATCGTTGCAGTCGTTGAGATAGGCGTAGTAAGTCATGTTTTAAACCTCCTATTTTTCATATATATTTATTGTAGCACGGTGCGGGCCGATATTCAATCGTAGATTTCATTGAACCAGAGCGGGCCGAAGCGGTAGGAAATCACGTAAGACGGATGCAGGCGGGCGCTGTCGGAGGCGGAAACCAGGCGAGCGCTCAACATGGTGGCACGGCATCCGGCGGCGAAAGATGCCGCCAGCGCGGTGGCGATGATGGTGGATAGAATAAATTTCTTCATGGTGGTTACTCCTTGTTTGCCCGGCGAATGATCTCGGCCAGGATTTTGTGACGGTTGGCAGGCGTGGCGGGAAGCATCCAGTCGAAGTCCATCACCATTCGCGGCTCGGTGGGGTGGCGTTTCTCGGTGGGGTTGTATCGTCCCCAACATCCGGCGGAGTCGGTGGCATACACGTTAACAGCCCAGTAAGAGGGCAGAGGGGCGGGGGTATAGCCTGCCTTGTACCAGATGTTAGGCAGGCTGTGCTTGCTGCCGCCGTTGGTGCAGGCGGTAAACTCCACGCCGATTCGCTCACCGCGTGGTGTGGCGCCTTCCAGCTCGTACAGGGTGCGAGTGGCGGCGAGGTGGTCGATGTTTTTAATTCCGGTAATCATGGGTATTTGCTCCTTTCAGATTTTGGGTTATGGGGCGGGGCTGCTTTGCGCTGTGCAGCCCCGCGAGAGTTTCAGCGGTGGACAAGTCCATAATAGAAGTACTGCAGGCCGTGACGGACAAAAGCCATATATAGCAGCCCTTGTGCATCGCTGCTGTGCGGTTCGCCCATCAAAAAACCATCATGACCATCGCGGCGCAGATCGCGCGGCAGGCTGTACGGAGGCAGGCAGTTATAAAAATCGTCATAGATTTCTGCGGTGATAGCCTGACCGGGGCGGGCGTTAAAAACTCCGGTGCGTTCCCAATCCTGCCGGGTGTAGGTGTCGGCGGTGGGCCGGTCAGCGGCTAGGTCGCAATAGTGGTTGAACATCAGGCGGGCGTCCTCCGGGTCGTGAGTGCGGTAGCACTCGATTTCCAGGCCATCGGGGTACATGGCCACAACTTCGATATAGCCACATTCGGCGGTGAGGTCTGCCGCGTCTATGATGATCTTGCGGCCCTGCCAGGTGGTTTCGGTGTGGTGTAGGGTTTTCATGGTTGTTTGCTCCTTTCAGCATTTAGAGGTATCAGTCAAGACGGTTTCACCGTTGATCTTTACGGTGATCGTCTCGATGTTGGTGTTGCGGTCCTGGGTGCTGCGGTACTCGCACCATTCTAAAATCTGTTCTCTAGTCATTGCTTATTGCTCCTTTTCTTTTTTAGTAGCGGGATGCCGTCGCTTTACTGTGCGGCGGCTCAAGGTATCAGGCGGGGATCGTTTCGCGGCTGTTGGTCTGGTAGCTGGTGCCGTTGTACTTCTGGTAGATTTCTTCATAAGATGCGCGACGGTTGCGGCGGCTGCTGTCGCCTGCCGGGTGCCAGTAGTATTTGCAGCGGTTAGCAGACCAGCGGAAACCGAGCTTTTCGAGGGTGTGCAACCACTTGTGGCTACTGTCGGCCCAGATCCAAGAGCCGACAACATCGAACTTCAGGCCGGGGCACTTGGCCAGCTCTTCGGCCATCTTGGCGGCCTCTGCATCCTGCGCGGCCTTGGCGGCGTCCTCTGCCGCTCTGGTCTGCTCGTACTGCTGGCGGCCTTGCTTGGCCTGCTCGCTGCAGAAGCGGGGAAGTGTGGGCTTCAATTCGTCCCACTCGGCGTTGATTTCCTGCATGTCGGAGACGCTGCCGCCGTGGTCGGGGTGGTGCTTGCTGGCGAGGTCGCGATACATCGCGGTGCCTTCGGTGATGGTGCAGGGGCGGGGGTTGAACCATTTATAGGTTTTATATGTGGTGGTCATGTTGTTTCCTCCTGTGGGGCCGCTGGGCGGCTGTTCTTGTTTCGATGGCTTTATTATATCCGTCGACGTGTACCTTGTCAATACGTCTACGTGTAATTTGTAGGGTTGCACAGTAAACGTCTACGTGTTTTGTGCATCTTGTACACGTTGACGTATTGGGCGCGGTGTGGTATGATGGTTGTACTATATAAGAGGAGGCGACAACATGGCATCACCAGCACAGATACAGGCAAATGTTAGGTACAATCGCAGCCGGGACAGCATCACGATCCGGCCCAGCAAGGAGGACGGCGCAGCAGTGCGGCAGGCAGCAGCAGCAGCCGGGCAGAGTGTGCAAGGCTACATTATGCAGGCATGTTCCGAGAGGATGCAACGAGAAAATCACGATAAACCGAAAAACACTTGACAAAATCGCACTTACATAGTAAAATGTGTATAATGAGCGAACCACGCGAGGAAGCGAGCTTCCGCGGCGGGGCTCACTCATTATACAGTTTTAACGTATCAACGCAAAAAATAGGTTTCGGGCGTCCAGCTTTACCGCTGGGCGCTTTTTTTGTTGCTTTTTAAGGCAGGAGGGCGGCAACATGGCAGAGAAAAAGGCGGCGCAGGCCGTCCAGCTTGGAGAAGTGACCCGCAAGGCAATTGCAGGAGTCGAAAAAGCCAGGCAAGCAGCAGAACGCGGAGAACTCGTAGATAAGCGCGGAAACAGGATGAACCCGGCCAGCATTGCGAATCTGCGGCCAGGTACAGCAATAAAGGATATGGAGCCGGAACGAAGGCGGGAAATTCAGCAGGCAGGGCAGAAGGCCAGCGTTGAAGCCCAGAAGAAGCGCCGAACGATTAAGGAGATATATAGCGACCTGCTACAGCAGCCGGACAGCGTGGAAGGCTTGGAAGATGAGGAACTAGCCCAAACTGTGCAAGAGATGGCACAGAAGAGGGGAAAGCCGATAACTTTATATGAATCAATCGCGGTTGCGATGGCGGCGAAAGCGAAGGCCGGAGACGTCAAAGCGGCGGTGTTTGTGCGAGATTCTGCGGGCGATAAACCGGCTGACCAGATGGAGATTACAGCCGAAACAATGACCGATGCGGATAGAGAATTGATGCAGAACATACAGAAGCGATTGCAAAAGAACGATAATACGTGATTTCGCTGTTCGCTAAATAAGTATTTAGCGAAATAGTGGCCGGCAGCAGCGCGGCAGCAGGCGGAAACGGTGCGGAGCTGGGCGGAACCAGCAGGCGGAAACCGGGGACGGGCTGTAGATAAAGAAGGACGCGCGGGGGTATTTTTTTTGCGGCGGTCTGCCGGGAGAGGACAGGCGGCAGCAGGGTAGGGGGTACCCCCTATAAAGGGGGAGGCGGGGCTCATAGGTAGCGCGGCTTGGTACGAATATGTTCATTCCCCCAGCGAACATAAAAATAAATTCTCTCCCCTGCCACAAACATCCATGAAAAATGAAAGAAAACGCGGGATTGTATCGCAAGCAAGAAACAAGAGTACATATCCCCCCTATGAGGGAACTACACCCTGAATAGCAAAGGTTCCCTAAAAAAATAAAATTTTGAAATTTTGAGTATCCCGGCGCGGGTGTCAGTTTGAAAACCTCCTCTGACTATGGGACTAGGGCCGTCCGCTTCAAGACCCAGCGGCCACAATACAAAGCGTTCTGCTACGGCAGGGCGCTTTTTTATTTGCTGCATAGCCAGCTGCAAACTGGGCCTGACCAGTCAATGCGGCAAGGGCGCTGCGCTCCGCAAGCTACGGCGTGGCAAAGGTGCAAGGCCTATGTGCAGTACCAGAGGGCAGGGTCGCAACCTGTCTGTGTGAGCGTGTGCGGTATACCTCACAAATGATGACAATGGTCGTGCAAACGGCAAGCCGCACATGCCCTTGTAGCTCAATGGCAAGAGCCTTGGTGTGCCGGTTCAAGTCCGGCTGAGGGCACATGCTGGGTCACTCCCACCGGTGAAAGCCCGGCGCAGGCAAAACGCGATAGATAACCTGAACGCTGTAAGCAAAGCGGCAAGCCGATCAGGAGCGCGGCGCGATGGCAGACCGCAACGGGACTTCGAGAGCCTGAAAAAGTCTGCCCCACATCTGCTTGCGCGGACGCTGTTACTGACACCGTTGCGCGTTGTGGCCCCCCTTTAATCAAAGCAGAAACCGCGACCAGCGGACGGGATATAAATAACGCTGGATTACGTTGCAGGTGTGCAGCTGCAACGGGTGAGACCGGCATAGCATAAACCGGTAGGGCGGGTATGGGGAATTTTTGAGGAAATGGGGTGATGTGTTGACGCTGGAAGAGATGCGGGAACTTGAGCGCGAGGCGTGCAGGAAAGACCCGGTGTATTTTTGCGAAACATATTGCCACATTGAGGACAAGGACGCTGACGAGCTGATACAGCCGTTTACGCTGTGGGACGGGCAAAAAAAAGCACTGGTCGTGTTTGCCGAGAACCGGCTTGTTTGCGTGCTGAAAGCGCGTCAGCTGGGCTTTACATGGCTGGCGCTGGCAGAGGTAGCGCGGCTTGTGGCGCTGAACACAGGCCGTACTGCGATTGGCTTGAGCCGGTCAGAGGACGAGGCCAAAGAGCTTGTGCGCCGCCTTGCGGTGATACTGCGGTACATGCCGGGGCTTATCCGAGAGGTGGACACGCCGGGCGGCAGCGTTGCAGGTTGGACAGGGCCGGTATTCTACAAAAGCACAATGCAGGTGGTTGTGATGTGGCCGGACGGCCCGGAGAGCGTGTTTAAGGCGTTTCCGTCAAGCCCTGCTGCAGGCCGTTCGTTTACCGCTGATTTGATCGTGATAGACGAATGGGCGTTCCAGCAGTACGCAGAGGAAATATGGCAGGCCGCATACCCGGTTATCAACAGACCGTTCGGCGGGCGGGTCATCGGGCTGTCAACCATCAAACTGGGCACGCTGTTTGAGGAAATCTACACAAACCCCGGCAACGGTTTTGCAAAGCTGTTTTTGCCGTGGAGCACAGACCCGCGCCGCAGTGAGAAGTGGTACGCACAGACTGTTGCTGCGCTGGGCGAGGATAAAACGATGCAGGAGTACCCTGCAACTGAAGAAGAAGCGCTCTCCGCCCCCGGAGGGCGCTTTTTTAGTGAGCTTGACAAAGATACCCACTTGGTCGATGCGCCGCCTACAGGGTCGCTAAGACGCTATGTGACGATTGACTATGGCCTTGATATGCTGGCGGCACTTTGGATAGCTGTTGACACGCAGGGTCATGCAACGGTGTACCGGGTGGACGGCGGGCCGAACAAGACGATAGGTGAAGCGGCGGACTTGATTTTGCGCGATTCTGCCGAGGAAGAGATAGACATGTATCTTGCTCCACCTGACCTGTGGAACCGAAGTCAGGAGAGCGGCAAGAGCCGCGCACAGCTGTTCAGCGAGGCGGGGCTGCCGTTGGTGCAGAGTTCCCGAGATTTTCCGGCAGGATGCGCAGCCATGAAACAATGGCTGCGTAAGGACGAAAAGAGCGGGAAAGGGTATCTGACATTCTACAAACCGGGCGAGCTGTGGACGTGCCTGACGAAGATACAGAAGGATGATAAAAACCCCGATGTGTATGCGAAGAACCCGCACGGCCTGACGCATTACCCGGACGCATTACGCTATTTTTGCGTTTGGTGGACAAGCCCGGCGAAAAAACCTGTGAATATACGAAAGAGGCCGTGGACGGCGGACATGTACGAGGATTACAAGAACGCCAGCCCGAAAGACCGCAAAATGCTGATTGAGAAATGGGGGAACCCTGCATGAGATGCCCGACTTGCGGCGTAGAGTGCCGCGTGGATTCCAGCACGGAGGTGCTGAAATTTATCTGCCGAAGCAAGCAATGCCCGCGGTTCGGGCAGGTTGTGGGGGAGCTGGCACCGGGAAAAGCGGTGCAGAGGGTGAGTTACCCGGTGAATGACAAGGGAAACGGTGAGTAAGATTCACTTTGCCCTCATCCGGCCTGCGGGCCACCTTCCCCCACAGGGGAAGGCAAAGAAAATGATAGAAGAAGCGCTTATCCGAAAGGGTAGGCGCTTTTTTTATACAAATTTTTAGCCGGCGGGCGTTGTACGCGGAGGAACCTATGGACGAGTTTGAAAACGGCGTGACCGCTGGCGTAGCCGACCAGATTGACGACAACCCGACAGAAAATGTGGAAACTGTGGAAAGTGAAGTGGAAAGTGCCGCCCAAAACACGGAAACTGCCGCGGAACCGGAAATCCCAAACAATGTATGGGCCATTGCCCGCCAGCGCAGCGAGCGAGAGGCACAGCAGCGTGTGGACAGACAGTTTGCACAGCGCTTTGCCGGGTACAAAAACCCCGAGACCGGCGCGCCGGTCAAGTCGATGCAGGACTATTTCGCCGCACTGGACGCCCAGAACAAGCTTGACCGTCAGCGTGCAATCGAGCAGGCCACGGCGAACCAGACAGCGGAACAGAGAGCCGCGTTGCAGCGCCTTATCGACAACGACCCGGAGAAGGCACAGCTGAAAGCCGAGATGGAGGAGCTGAAAGCCGCCAGAGTCAACGACGAGGCGCAGGCAGCGTTCAATGCTGACTTTGTCGCGCTGCAAAAAATTGAGCCGAGCCTGAAAACCACCGCAGACCTTGCCAAGCTTGAAAATTTTGACAAGATGGTCGAGCTTGTGCAGAGAAACGGGCTGGACATGGTGACCGCTTATAAGGCGCTGAACTATGGCAAGGCCGTACAGAGCGGCACGGAGGCAGGACGGCAGGCGGCCATCAATGCGGCAAAAAGCAAAGGACACCTGGCCGCGCACGGCGGTGCCAATATGCCGGGCAAGGAAAAGACCATGAGCAGCGGGATGCTTGCGAAAGCGCATGAGTATTTCCCGGACAAGAGCGATGAGGAGCTGCAGAAGCTCTACAACTCGATTTGATTTTTTGTGTAAAGGAGACTGACTATGGCAGTTATTTTTAGCAAGGCAAGCGGCCTTGCCAATGATTTTTGGAATGAGTGGGCTGACCTGCTCACCATGAAAATGAAGGACACAGACAACGAGAAGAACAACGATGACGAGCTTGTCAATGCGCTGTTCAATGTCAAGAAGTCCAAGCGTTTCGGTGAGAAGATTGCGGGCATGTCTACCTTCTCCAACTTTGATCTGGTCGATGAGGGCGCGTCCAGCCCGCTGGATGATTTCGGCGAGGTTGAGCCCAAACTTATCCAGCATTCGGAGTTCAAGAAGGCGTTCCGCATCACCAAGACGATGATCGAGGACAACCAGTTCGATATGGCCGCTGCCCGCGCTGCTGCCTATGTGCGTGCCTACAAGCGCAGCCGTGCTGTGTTTGCTTCCAGCGCACTGACCAGCGCTGCCGCGACCTTTACTTACGGCGCAAAGACCGGGCTGGATTCCACCACCGCAGACGGCAAGGCCCTGTTTGCCAAAGATCATACCGGCAAGACCGGCGTTGCCGCGCAGAGCAATGTGTTCACCAATGCGCTGGGCACCGATGACGCGATGTTGAACAAGCTGGCGAATGTCGGTTTCAACTTCATGAATGCCTCCGGCAACCACATGGGCTATGTGTTCGACACCATCATCCTGCCTGCTAACCGCCCCGAGATGATCGTGCTGGCAAAGAAGATCGCCAACAGTGACCAGCAGGTCGGCAGCAACTTCAACGATGTGAACGTCAACAAGGGCATGTGGAAGCTGATCGTTGACCACCATTGGCAGGCTGCTGACGAGACGAACCCCTATATCATCATGAGTTCTCAGGCCAACAAGGACCTGCTGGGCAATGTGTTCTATGACCGTACCGCGATGGAGACCTTCCAGAATGTGGACACGATGACGCAGGATTTGATCACTTCCTGCCGTGGCCGTTTCAGCGCCGGTTTCGGAGATTGGCGGCACGTTATTTTGGGCGGCGCTACTGCTGGCAGCACGCTGACCTAAGGCGGTGCAGCATGGTTCCTAAAGGATTGAAAATCGGGGACACCTTTGAGGACGGCAAGCGGCTGTATGTTGTGGAGGCCGTGAACGGGGACGGGACGTATTATTCTCGGGCGGTAGAGAAATCCCCCAGACCTGCGGCCACCTCCCACGCAAGCGATGAGAGCAAGGGAAAACGGCGAACCAAGAAGCAGTAGTTTTAGCGGCTCTGCTGCGGCAGGGCCGCTTTTTTATCACATTTGCGGGGGCATGACCCCACAGGAGTGACGATATGAAGAAAGACGATAAGCAGACAAAAGACCTTGAAAAATGGCAGGGCAAGCTATCCAGCGCGAAATCCGCATACAGTGACACCCTGGAAAAGATGCGCAAGCGCGAGGCCATGTACTACGGCAGCCACGAAATACAGGGCGCCAAAAAGAACGCCACGAATGTGCGCAATATCATCTATGAATTGATTGAAAGTCAGGTGGATTCCAGCTACCCGATGCCGAAGGTCACAGCCATCCATGCGGAAGACCGGGACTTGGCGCGAAAGGCAGAAAACATGCTGCGCAATCAGGCACGGCGGATGCGGTTTATTGAACTGAACGACAGAAGCGAACGCACAGTGCCGGTGCAGGGCGCGGACTTTTTCCATGTGGAGTGGAACCCGGTTGCAGGGTATCACTGCACACTGGGCGATGTTGAAGTAGAGATGCGCCACCCACGGCAAGTTATCCCGCAGCCGGGCGTGTACCGCATTGAGGACATGGATTATATCTTTGTGCAGGTCTCAAAGAGCAAGGAATCGCTGGAAGCGCGGTACGGCATTACCATTGAGACCGACACAGAGGACGCGCCGGACGCGCGCGGGGGCGATGACAGCACCCACACAGGCGTTGTGACGCAGAACATTGTCTATTACAAGCACGACAAGGGCACAGTAGGCATGTTTAGCTGGGTAGGGTGCCAGGTGCTTGAAGATTTCCCCGATTATTATGCGCGCACGGCAGAGGTCTGCACGAAATGCGGACGGCGGCGCGTGGGGGATGTCTGTGTTTGCGGGAACAAGAAGTTTAAAGAACAGCCGGTTCAAACCCTTACGCTGACACAGGATGTACTTCTTAGCAGCGGCGAGATGCTGCCTGCACAGGTGCCGGGCGAGGATGTGCCCATTGTGAACCCAGACGGCAGTGTGCAGCGTGACAACGAGAGCGGCGAGGTCATTATGATGCCGGGCGAGATGCAGGCCAACGAGATACCGGCCTACAAACCGCACGGGTTCCCGATTGTGGAGCGAATAAACATTGCGGCATCGGACAAGTTTTTGGGTGTGTCGGATGTAGATATCATCGCTGACCAGCAGCAGGCTATCAACAAATACGGCACGAAGATTCAGGAAAAGCTGCTGAAAGGCGGCAGTTGGGTAGTGCTGCCGGAGGGCGTAAATGCGGAGCTGAACGATAACGAGCTGAAAATTTTGCGCGTTGACAACCCGAGCCAGAAAGCCATGATCGATGTTATCAATGTGCAGCCCAATGTGCAGAACGACCAGAACATGCTGGAAATGAATTACACTTGGGCGAAATCCACTTTGGGCATTACGGACGCATTTCAGGGGAAGTACGATTCTTCCGCTACATCGGGCAGTGCGAAGCAGTTCAGTGCGAACCAGAGCGCAGGCCGTTTGCAGAGCAAGCGAGAGATGAAGAACAACGCCTATGCGAAGCTGTACCGTATGATGTTTGAGTTTTTGCTGGCGTATGCCGATGAGCCGTACCCGATGACCGAGACCGACACGGACGGCGAACAGCAGTTCGGGCATTTTGACAGGATGGAGTTTTTGAAGCGGGACGCAGCCGGGGAATTGTACTGGAACGATGAATTTATCATTGAGGTAGACCCGGCAAGTAACCTTGCAAGCAACCGCGAACGGCTGTGGGATATGGTCGATGTGAAGTATCAGGCGGGCGGTTTTGGCAACATTACCGAGCCTGCAAGCCAGTACCGGCTGTGGACTTTCCTGAAAGAGACCGGATTCCCGTATGCAGCCACAATGCAGAAATCCATCAAAGAAGAGATGGACAAACAGGAAGCTATGCAGCAGGGGGTGATTGCAAATGACATGGGAACAAATCAAGCTGGCATCCTTGCAGAAGATGTTCGCCAGTGACGGCACAGACCTCTCGAATCCAGACGAAGCGACAAAAGAATATTTAAACGCGATGCCGCAGGCAGCCAACGAAGCCATTGAAATGATTTGCACTGCCGGGCGGTATTTACGCAAAAGCTACATGGTAGACAAAGACAAGGGCGAAAAGCTGACTGTAAATCTGGTTTATGAGGTGCCGGATTACTGGCGGATGGGTGCTACTGAGGTGTACAAGCTGGTGGACGATACCCCTGAACCTGTAGACGGGGTGGAGTTGTACGGCGGCAAGTACCTGGTTTTTCCGGCTGATTTTGAGGGCGAGTTTGAGTTTTTCTACGATGCTAAGCCCGCAACGCTGACGCTGGAAACGCCGGACACAAAAGAAATCGACCTGCCGGATGATGCCGTTGTACTGCTGCCGCTGTACATTGCCAGCCAGTTATACAAGGATGATGACATTGCCATTGCCACTTACTACCGCAACGAGTTTGAGACCGCCTTTGAACGACTGAAGAACCCGAGAACCGTAAGTAAGGAAAGCTTTACAAGCAATACAGGGTGGTGGTAAGCATGGCAACTTTTACGATACCCAGCCAGGTCGCCCGCAGCAAACTTGCGATTGATAAACTGCTTGGCATTGATTATACCAGCAACACCGCCAATGTAAGCGTGAGCCAAAGCCCCAACGCGCAGAACATGATACGGTCAGAACCCGGCAAGGTGCGCAAGCGGATGGGATATAAGCTGCGAGCGGCGTTTCCGGCCCGTGTGAACGGCTTCCACGAGCTAAAGGGTAAGAGCCTTATCCATGCGGGAACGGCACTATACGAGCTGCCAGAGGGCGGCAAGGAAGTAGGCAAGGCACTGTACAGCGACATGGCAGATGCCCGCAGCAAAAGCTGGCAGATGGACGATAAGCTGTTTATTGCCGATGGAAAGTGCCTGCTGGTATATGACGGCGAAACTGTAAAAAAAGCCAGTGACGATGCAAAAATCCCGACGCTGACGATTGCCAAACCACCGTCCGGCGGCGGCAAGCAGTATGACGCGTTGAACCTGCTGCAACCGAAGTTCAAGGAACTCTTTTTAGCAGATGGGACCAGCACCCAGTACCATTTGAGTTTTTCCGGGCTGGACAGTGCAAATGTGACGGTGCGCAAGTTGACGAGCAGCGGCAGTTGGAAGACGATGACCGGCGGATACAGCTGCAATGCGTCAACGGGGGTGGTAACGTTCAACACTGCGCCGGAGAAAAGCCCTGTTACCGGCGAGGATAACATTGAGATCACCGCAAGCCGTACCGTGAAAGGCTATGCGGACAGAATCAACAAATGTAATATCGGCATTTTGTTCGGCGTGAACGGCGCGACTGACCGCCTGTTTTTAAGCGGGAATCCGGACTATCCAAACCAGGACTGGTACAGCGGGCAGTATGACTTGACATACTGGCCCGACACCGGGTACAGCAAGGTAGGCACAGAGAAAAGCGCCATCATGGGATATTCCATCATTGAGAACCACATTGCGGCGCACAAGGACGAGAACGAGACAGACCGAAACGTAATTATCCGGCAGGGCAATTTGGTGGACAATGAACCGGCGTTTCCTGTTACAAACACGATCCAGGGGCCGGGCGCAATCGCCAAATACAGTTTTGCCTACTGCGCAAACGAGCCAATGTTTTTAACGAACTTAGGCATCTATGCAATCACGCCCAGTGACATTGTTGGCGAGAGATTCAGCCAGAACCGCAGTTACTACATGAACGGCAAGCTACTGGCCGAAGCAGGAAAGGGCGACGCCTACGCCTGTGTATACAAGGATATGTACTGGCTGTGCCTGAACGGCGTTGCCTACGTGCTGGACGGACAGCAGAATTTAGGCGCGAACAAAAACGAGCCGTACTCGACCCGGCAATATGCCTGCTTTTATGAGACGAATATCCCGGCGCGTGTAATGTGGGTGGATGAGACCGACCTATATTTTGGCGCTGACAACGGGAATGTATACCAGTTTTACAATGACCCAGATGATATTGCCAGTTACAACGATAACGGCGCTGTGATTTATGCCGAATGGGAAACACCGGACTTAGCTGGTACGCTTTTTTATAAAAACAAGAGTTTCCGCTATCTGGCGCTGCAAATGGCCCCCAGTGTTGTAACGAGCGTTGCAGTTTATGCCATGAAGCGCGGCATTTGGTCTAATATCTGGAACGACAGCGTGCACGCACGATTTTTTAGCTATCACCAGCTGCGCTATTCGCGCCTTACTTATTCTAACGACAAGACTTCGCGGACATTGCACAACAAAATCCGAATCAAACGAGTGGACAAGGCGCGGTTTCGTTTTGCAAACAATGCCTTAAATGAGCCGTTTGGATTGATGCAGATTGCCGTTGAGTTTGTGGAAAACGGAAACTTTAAGGGGTGAGAAAATGACATTTAGAGAAATATTACCAGCCGATTTGAGCGGCAAAGGCAACGTTGGCAAACCGGACACCCCGGGATACAGCACGGCAGAGATGCAGCGAGTCATGGATGAAATACCGCGAGAAGTCATTGTGCCGATTTTCAACCAGCTTGTGACGGCCCTGAACGAAATGGAGCTGGAAAACCGCACCCACAATGAGGGCGGCTGCCTGTATATCCGGCTAAACAGCGATAAAGTCATTGAGACGAGCAGCGACGGCAAGACATGGCAGGCAACCGGCAGCAGCGGCCACTTGATACTGGACGATGGCGGCGAGGAAATGCCGCAGCGAAGCCGGATGCAGTTTATTGGCGCAACCGTTACAGACAATAGCGGTGTGACACAGATAACGCTGCGCAAAGGTGATACTGGCGCACAAGGCCCGCAAGGTCCGGTAGGCCCGCAGGGGCCAGCAGGGGCACAGGGCAATATTGGCCCGCAGGGACCGCAGGGGATTCAAGGCCCGCGCGGCGTGCAGGGTTTGAACGGCGCGCAAGGGCCTACCGGTGCAACAGGTCCGACAGGCCCGCAGGGGCCGCAGGGTGAGAAGGGCGCAGACGGCACGAGCTTTGTTGTGCTGGGGCGCTACAACAGCCTAACGATGCTGGAAGGAGCACACCCCACCGGCAACAAGGGCGACGCTTACGCGGTGGGCAGCGAGACCAACAACGTTGTGTACCTTTGGGATGTAGACGCCAAGAAATGGAACCCCATCGGCAGTTTGCAAGGCCCGCAGGGGCCGAAGGGCGCACAGGGACCGCAAGGCGCTACCGGTGAGACAGGCCCGCAGGGGCCGAAGGGTGAAGTTGGCGCGGAAGGGCCGCAGGGCATCCGGGGGGAAAAGGGTGAAACCGGCGAGCGAGGGCCGCAGGGCATCCAGGGCTTGACAGGCGAACAAGGACCAATCGGTGCGACGGGCCCGCAGGGTGAGAAAGGCGACCCGGGTGTTATCCAGAACGTGAACGGCAAGACCGGGGAATCGGTATGGCTGAATGCGGAGGATGTGGGCGCAGAAAACAAGCATATCTACAAAACCGTTACGGTGCCTGCGTCAGCCTGGACTTCCGGCGAATGCACGGTGACGTGGGACGACGGCGGCACGAGCAGCTACACCACCTGCGCCACTGTCACGGTAGCCGGGGTGACGGCAGACAGCCGGGTTATCGTATCCGACCTCACGAGGGTGACGGATGCGGTGCGGATGGTAGCCGCGCTGGAACCCGGAGCCGGGGTGGTTAAGTTTTATGCGAACAGCGCGCCGACGAGCGCGGCGGTGTTTGTTTTGGAGGTGAGCCAATGAGTGGAGCACAGAACCCCTTGAACGTCTGCCCGTACTGGGTGGGCGACATACTCACAACGATGAGCGAAATCCAACCGGCACAGCGCTGGCCTGGGACAAGCTGGGAACGGATCACGGACTGCTTTTTGCGGGCGGCAGACAGCACGCACCCGGCGGGCAGTACTGGCGGTGCGTGGGAAGTGACGCAAACGGTGGAACAGTTGCCAAGTCACACTCACGCTTATGCCTCATACCAGCAGGGTTACCCGTCAAGTTACAGTGAAGCGGGTGCATATATAACCCCGATTGGACGAGTCCCATACAACCCAAGAGTACAGGGGGGAACAGAAAGTTCACCAACTGGCGGCAACAAGCCTATGCCCATCGTGAACAAGTACACGGCCTGTTATATGTGGAAGCGCACCGGCTGACCCCGAAGGGGGAGGCGGTAGCGGGAGGTGTTACCTGATGATGCAATTTTATGTGTGCCGCATGACACTTGAAGATGTGCCGGAAAAGTGGATGGATGCGGTGAAAGCCAGATTGGAGGGCGTGTAATGGCATTGCATGAAGTACAGCTGAAAGGGTACAGTGTTCGACCCGGCAGCTTATCGCTTGGCACTTTTGACAGTTACGGTATCGAGCAGCTGCATGTGACCCTTGACGATACTTGGAGCGGGCTTGCTGTAACGGCAACGTTTAACCCGCCGGAGGGCGAACCCGTTGAAATCCGTGTGCCAGAAAACGGCCTGATTGATGTGCCTGCCGAAGCAACCGCCAATGCGGGTACGGGCACTGTCGTGTATTGCGGCGTTGCCAATGGTGTGCAGCGCATCACAAAAACGCAGGGATACAACGTGTTTACGCACGGAAACGTTGGTACAACTGTGCCGTTTAATCCCAGCGAATCGCTTGCCACGCAGGTTTTGCAGGCTGCACTTAACGCAGAAAAGAACAGCGCGGAAGCAAAGATTGCGGCGGCAAACGCTGTAATCGCTGCCGCAAACAGTGCCGCCGCTGCCAAGAGCAGCGAAAATGCTGCTGCAAACAGTGCTACCGCCGCAAAGCTCAGTGAGAATGCAGCTGCGACCAGTGAAGACAATGCAAGAATCAGTGCGGGCGCGGCAGCGGTAAGCGAGGGCAAAGCGGCGGCAAGTGCAGACAAGGCAAAGGCCAACAAGACCGCGGCTGCAGAGAGTGAAAAGGCCGCTGCAGCGAGTGCTGTTGCCGCTGCAGGCAGTGCCGCGCAGGCGGAAACGCAGAAAACGGCGGCGGAAAAGTCTGCCAGTGATGCACAGGGTTACATGCAGACAGCAAGCGGCGCGGCAACCGCTGCCAATGCAAGCGCGGAAAACGCGGCGAGGTCAAAAGCTGCTGCAAAGGCCAGCGAAACCGCGGCTGCGGCGAGTGCTGTTGCCGCTGCAGGCAGCGCCGCTTATGCGGAACAGTGCGCCGCAAACAACGGCTACATGCAGATGGGCGTTGACCCCGACACGGGACACCTGATGTATACGCGCACGACCAATCTGAAAGATAAGATTGATTTTGCCATTGTCAATGGCACGAATTTGGAGGTACAGATTCATGGCTGATAGTTCTGTTTTTACCACCGATCTGGGCGCTGTGACCGCCTACTCCGATGCCAAGGCGCACGGCTACACCGGCACCCGTGAGGAGTTCGGCACGCTGCTGGCGAACGCGGGCAACAACCTGGCCGAGGCGAACGCGGCCAAGGCTGCCGCCCAGGCCAGTGCTACGCAGGCGGGCCAGAGCGCTACTGCTGCCGCCGCATCTGCCAAGGCCGCCGCGTCTGCCGTGGGCGCTACGTTCTACGGCGTGGAGTTCACCGGCAGCCCCTCGGCAGGTACGCGCACCGGCGCTGCCGCTGATTTTGTGTTTACCCCCGGCACCGATACCAGCGCCGGGCAGAACGACTTTGACGGCGTGTATCCGTGGGCGGGCATGCGGCGCTGCTGCTGCACGCTGAACGCGGACGGCACCGTGACGGTCAACGCCTACAAGGGCCAGCCCGGCTACATTGAGGACGGCACGAACGGTGAGGTGCTGGTTGAGGTGCCGCTCTTCTATGTCTCCGGCATGCTGGATGTCAATCCGCGCGTGTCGGCTGTGCCGATGCCGGGATTCCGCGCACCGCGGAAGTTCCAGAACGCGGACGGCTCCCTCAAGCAAAAGTGCTACCTGCCCGCCTTTCCGGGCAGCATCGGTGCGGACGGCAAGCTGCACAGCATTGCGGGCGTTGTCAGCACCGGCAACAAGACAATCTCGCAGTTCTTGGCTGCGGCGCGGCTTTGGGGTGAGACCTACTGCATCAATACCAGCGCCGACTTTGAGGTGCTGGCCTACTTGATGATCGTTGTGTATGGTACGCGGAATGTGCAGAGCAAGATCAACGGCTGCGTGAGCCTGTATGCGACCAACATTGCTGTTGCTGGTGCCCGCGCAAACGAGAGCGCTGTCACAGTTGCGAAAAACACGCTGGAGCCCGGCATGGTCATCTCGATCGGCACCGGCGCCGAGAACGAGAGCGTGGCAAATCGGCGCATCGTGACGGCCATCGAGGCCATTGAGGGCGACACTGCCAATGTGAAGGCCAGCTTCACCGGCGAGGCTGTAACCACGACCACCGATCACAAAATCTGGCGCATCATGCAGTCCACCGGCACGGCTAACAGTGTACTCTCCACCTGCGGCAGCCCCGTGAGCAACACGGACGGCAAGCACAGCTTTGTGTTCTACGGCTGCGAGAACCCGCTCTATGGCAATCAGTGGCGCTTTGAGTGCGACTGGAAAAACGTGGACGGTGTTCCTTACATCTGCAACGACACCAACTACAACTGGTCGAGCGTTGAGAACTACACGAAGCTGGATTCCCTCACGCTGCCTAACGAGGGCTGGGCCAAGAACCTGCAGGCCGATGAGCGGTTCCCGTGGCTGCAGATCACAAAGGAAGTCGGCGGAAGCAGCGGAACCTATCTTGCAGACTATTTCTGGATCAGCAAGAGCGGCTCTCGCATCGTTTGGCGCGGCGCGTACTCCTACATCGGCGGCACCGCGGGCGCGTTCGCCGTCAACCTCAACCACGATGCGGGCGGGGCGTGGTGGAACGGCTCGGCTGACCTTTCTATCCCCGGTTAAGCGGGGGCGCGGGGGCAGCAAGGCCCCCGCAACTTTCGCCGATATGGCGGCAAACTGAATACGACATTCTCTAGGACAGGCTAACGACCTCATGCTCTCGCATCGTTCTGCGCGGCGCGAACTCCAACAACGGCGACAACGCGGGCGCGTTCTACGTCAACCTCAACAACGATGCGGGCTGGGCGTGGTGGAACAGCTCGGCTGACCTTTCTTTGGCTGTACTTGAATACAGGTGCAGGCTGACATTTATACGCGAGGTCGGGATGCCTTAGCCCTAGCTAAAAATTGGCCCATCCGGCAGGCACCGTGGGCGTGCGCTGGACGGGCTGGGGTTTGTGAGCTACCGCAAAATCAGAAAGGTGGTACAAAATGGTTAAATGTGAGTGCAACGAGCAGCACGCGCGTCTGGAGTGCGAGCCGCTGCCCAACGGCCTGACGCTGGTCCGGGTGTATGAGGACGAGCAGGAGGTCACCCGCGAGGGTGTGTCCAACATGGACACGCCCTGGCACGGGTACAGCTACACGACTTACGGGACGGTCACACAGGTGCCTCAGGCGGCGGTTGACGTTGATACCTGGGCCGCCCTGGTTAAACAGGCAGACTATGACACGGCTGCGGCTGCCGTGCGCGCTGAGCGGGACAAGCTGATCGCCGCCACGGACTGGACGGTGCTGGGCGACGCAAAGACGGTCAAAGCGGACTGGAAAACTTACCGGCAGGCGCTGCGGGATGTGCCCGAGCAGGCTGGCTTCCCCTACGCGGTGCAGTGGCCCACGCCGCCGGTGGAAGAATGAGCGAGGAAGCAGATCTGCTGGCGCGGGTGATGCTTGTGCTGTGGGACTACCGCGAGGCCATACCGGCCGCGCGGGATCTGCTGGATGAGTATGAAGCGCTTGTGATGGATACAGATGAGGTAATACAATGAGACTATCTAATGGAGAGGTCCTGCTGCACTGGCCGCTGGACATTCATGTGCTGACGCAAGGGTGGTATTACAATGACGGCAGTTTGCACCAGGCCGTTGACCTGCGCACCCAGATTGACAACATGTATATCCGCCCGGTCTATGCCGCCGAGGACGGCACCGTGGATCAGACCCAGGACTGGGACGGACACACGCGGACGGGTATGCAGAGTTATGGAAACATGGTGCGTATCAGACACGCCGACTACAAAAGCAAGACCTTGCAGACACGGTACGCCCACCTGTCCAGCTATTGCGTCAAGTACGGCCAGAGGGTCAAAGAGGGCGAGATCATCGGCTACAGCGGCGTGACCGGCAACGTGTTCGGCGCACACCTGCATTTTGAGGTGTTGCTGAACGGCAAGCGCACCAACCCGCTGGTGTGGCTGGACAACGACTTCACCACGGCAAGCGGGCAGGTGTTTACATACCGCCCCGGCGAGCACGCTGTACAGCAGCCAGAGCAGGCCGCCAACGGCGCGCAGACGGCCCAGAACGGCACCGGCAAGCTGCAGGTGATAACTGTCGGGCCAGTGTCGCAGGGCGATGCAGACGCCGTCTTTGCCGTGTGCCAGAGCCGCGGGCTGACGGATGCCGGGCTATATAAATCTGAATGGGCGGAGGTATGATGCCGATGCAGCATGTATTCTCGTTTACGCTTGCGGAAGCCTGGGCGTTTTTGATTTACGCGGCAGGGGCTGCCGCCGGACTGTATGCCGGGGGCGTGGCCATCAGCAAAGTCATCACCGCCGTAAAAAAGCCGAAGACCGACCAGGACAAACGCATTACCAAGCTTGAAGAGCGGGTGAACGCCATGGAGGGATTTTTGAAAAAAGACAAACAGCGGCTTGACCGCATGGACGAGGGGCAGCATGTGACCATGCAGGCGCTGCTGGCCCTGCTTGACCATAATCTGGATGGGAACAACATTGACCAGATGCAGAAAGCAAAGGAAGCCTTGCAAAAGCATCTGATTGGCTGAAAGGGAGTGCATATCAATGAGCGATTTTTTGAAAAACATTGCCGCGCTTTTCAAGGTAAAAACCATTGTGACGCTGGTTGTCGTTGCAGTGTTTGCGGCATTGGCGCTGCGGGAGAAATTACAGCCTGACACGGTCATGACCATTGTGACGATGGTCGTGGCCTTTTATTTTGGCACGCAGAGCGAGAAGAAGGGGTGACACTATGAACTATGGCGGAGGGCTGCCGAATACCATCAAAAAAACGTATCCGGCACCAGTTATCAAAAAAAACAATGGACAAGGTGCTGCGGGAGCAATGGGCCCACTGTACAACAATTTTGCAAAAGTGACCGGTGGCGGAACGCCGTTGCCGGTCCCGGCAAAAAGGAACACGACACCCAGCGCCGGCGCTGGCGGCGGCTACACTGGCGGCGGTTCTGGCGGCGGGAGCGCGGCGGCAAGCTACAGCGCACCGGCACAGAGCAGCAACTACATGAACAGCTATATCAGCCAGATGCAGAGTGCGATGCAGGCCGCACAGCAGGCGGCGGCAGAGGCACAGAGCAGGGCAGAAGAGCAGATGCGCGCAGCGCAGGAGGCACAGCGCAGAGCGCGTGAGGAAGCCTACCAGCGCAGTGCTGCACAGCAGAAAACCAACTATGAGTACGGGCAGGGCGAGTTGAACCGCGCCACAGACAACGCCCTGCAGCAAGCGTACATTAACCGCATGTTGCAGCAGCGCAACCTTGCGCAGCAGCTTAGTGCGCAGGGCCTGAACGGCGGTGCAAGCGAGACCACGACAGCCGGTATGCTGAACAACTACAACAACAGCCGCAACGCGCTGGAAACCGAGCGGCAGAACCAGCTGGCAAGCCTTGCGAACACCTACCAGAACAACATGGCACAGCTGGAAAACCAGCGTGCCAGCGGCGATGCAGCGGATTTGAGCCAGTATCAGACGAACCTTGCAAACCTGACAGCAAACAACACGAATAATCTTGTCAGCCTGATGCAGGGTTACGCAAACATGGCAGCCAGCATGCCGCAGCTTCGCCAGAGATTTAACACGACCACCGGGCAGTGGGAGTACAGTTACGAATAAGGGAATGGGGCGGTAAAGGGCAAGCCGCCCCTCATCCGGCCCTGCGGGGCCACCTTCCCCCTTGGGGGGGGAAGGCTTGGGGATTTGGAGGACTTGAGCTATGGCGAAAGTGAATGGTCGTGAAGATGCGCTGCTGAATGCGTATTTGAACCGATACCAGACGGCGCAGGCCAGCAATGTCGGCACTGGCCGCAGCACAACGAGGAAAGCACAGCAGCAGGGCAGTGCCATCATGAACGCCACTGACAAGACGCTGCCTGTGCTGCATAACAGCTACACCGAGACGCTGAACAACATTGTGCAGGGTGCAAGCCTTGAAAACAGCCTGAACAACGATATTTTGAACCGGCAGATGAAACTGGCGCAGGCAAAGTTTGACGCGGCAAACGATTTGTACAAGCAGCAGCAAAAGGCGCAGCAGTATGCGGCGAAGAAAGCGGCGAAGGCTGCAAAATCCAGCGGGAAATCTTCCGGCAAGGGCGGCAGTACCACCGGCACGGGCAGCGACACGGAAAGTGCGGCATCGCTGGATTCGCTGTTCGGCGGCAGTGCAAGCAGCAACGGCACGACAGGCAGTACGACTGGCAGCAAGCCAAAAGCAGAGGACACGGAAAAGCCAAAAACAAATAGCGAAAAGGAAAAGAGTGCGCAGGAGAAGTATCTGGAAGCGAAGAAAGCAGGTGCGCGCACGACTGCCGCAAAGAGTTATGCCGAGCGAAACGGGACAGGCCTCGTGAGCGCCGCACAGCCCGCCCAGAGCCGCGCTGCGACGCGGGGTGGGAAAGTTATCGGCAGCAGTTACGCCGCCGCAGGAAGCGCCCCCGGCGCGGCAGAGACGCAGGCTGCAAAGGACAAGCGCAACGATTACAAGAGCCAGCGGGAAGATATTGCCGCTGCGCTTAAAAAGCTGCAGAGCGATGCTGATTACCGCGCCGAGCTTGCCACGCCGGGACGCAAACTGACGAGCGCCGAAGTGGCGGCGGTAAACCAGTACGAAAAAAGCACGAAGAACACCGGCTTAGCGGCTTGAAGCGGGTGTTTGAGACTGCCGCAAACAAAGAGGGCCTGAGCCAAGAGGACTACGCGAAAAAGACGGCTGCCATGAATGCCGAGCTGAACCAGAACAGCGCCTTGCGCGGAAAAGCGCAGATGAACGGAGCCGGGCAGACTGCGCAAGCATTTACAGCCGGGTTGTATGACAGTGTGCCGTTTTTGAGAAAGAGCGTGGATAAGCTGACGGACATTGCGAATGAGACCGGCGCCGAGCTGCCGCAGCTTAGCAATGCGATTGAGGGCGCAAAGAGCTATGACCCGCTGGCGGCGGCGGCAGGCACGCTTGTCGGCAAGGGAATGCAGTACGACCTGTTCAACACTGCTATGGCGGGCACACCGCTTGCGCAGACGATGGGCAAGGCGGGCAATGCCGTTGTGGGGCAGGCACAGAAAATCCCTGTGTTGGGGGATGTACTGGGCGCGGGTGCCGGTGATGCGCTGGGACGCATTTTGACAGACACGACAGCAGACCTTGCACTTGACACCCTGCCGAGCCTTGTGAACGATGTGAGCGAGGGCAAGAGCGTTGGAGAGATTGCGGGCAACACTGCAAAGAACATTGCAGGCAATGTGGCGATGAACGCGCTTCCGGAAATCGGCGGGGCGTTGTTCAACAGGCTGAAAGGCACGGCAGGGGATGCCGCACAGGATGCTTTGAAGCAGGCAGACGATGCCGCGCCGTATATCTTGAAACAAGCTGACAATGCCGTGCAGGATGTACAGAGCGCCGCACCGGCAAGAAACATTGTGCAGCCGGAAGCCAACGGCACAACCGGGCTTGCCGCACAGATACAGCGGATGAACACGCCAGACGCAGCCAACCGCAGCGCATTGAATACGCTGGATGAACTGCGCGGACAGGTCAACTTGAACGGCGCGCAGGAAAAAGAGGCTGAACAGCTGCGCCGCGCTGTGTTGCAGCGCCAGCAGGAGATTGGCGATGAAGCTAAACTTGCGCTGCAAAATACGGACAGTTTGCCGATTGACGCGCAGCGCGCCGCGGGCTACAATGAAGTAAATGGAGGTGTTCAGAATGACAACCTGGGAGCAGGCGTTCGAGCAGACGTTCCCCTCAACGCTGACACTGGCGCAGGCTATGAACCGCAACCCAGAGGAGGTGGAAGCGGGCTTGTTGGACAGACTGGTACAGCAGGGCTTGGTAGCACCGCGAACGGCAACGGACGAGGAGTACAAGTCCCTGATGCGCCGGACGCTGGAACGGTGGCTGAATGGGCAAAATCAATAACCGGCAAGGACAGACGCAGCGTTTACACCCGCCGTATTGAAGATTTGTACAGCCGTATGCAGAGCGGCGCGACGCGCGAGAGCTTGGCAGACGAGGCAAAGGACATTGCCCTTGGCATTGTGAAGGACAGCGATTTTGCGGAGCCTGTGGACGAGGCGACGACTGCGCTGCGGGATTACTTTAAAAGCACCCCCATCCGTCTGGACGAGCAGGCGGCGGGGGATATTTTGTATACCAGCGGCTTGAAGAACATCCAGCAGTACAACTTCCAGAACGGGACAAATTTTTCTACCACGAGTGGTTTACCGTATGATACTGCCCTGATGGAGCTTGCCGACATGGGGACCGGTGTGAGCGGTTCCGGCGTGGATGACCTGCTTTCCGCTGTAGCAGCCAGCAACCGCGGAGCTTTGGTGGATACCGACCAGGCGGCTGCGACGGCAGACTATTACCGTGACATGATTTTGGACGGCCCCACCGGGCGGCAGGCTGGCAGCGAGGATTTTACGGACTGGCTTGAGGTGCAGGGCTTTGACAGCAATATGCCGGACTACACCCGCCGTGTTTACGACAGGATGTTTGGCGGCACTGACACGGCGGATGCCGCCGCTTCCTTGCAGGACAGTATGGCACAGAGCGTTGCGGCCCGCCCGCTGAACGGCAGTGAGAGCGTGCCTGCCCATGCTGTTGGCGCGGAAAGTACGCAATATAACCGCAATGAAGTGCTGAACCAGGACTACGCGAACCAGCGTGTTATGCGCGGAGATATGGACGACAAGGCCGCTGCAGAGCTTGGCATTGGCGAGCAGACGCACACTGTTTACAGCCGGGCAGAGGGCAGGGACACGGCATCGCAGGATTTTGATGTACTTGTGCAGCAGACCGGCAGCGTGACCGGAGCCGGGCGCACAGTGGCAGATGAGCTGAACAGGAAAATCCAGAGTGGGCAATTGGATGCCTCCGATGTGTACGCGGGCAGCCATGCGGCAGAACAGCTGCGCCAGCGTTTGGCAGAACTCCCGGAAGGCAGTGCGGAAGCCGATGTAGTGAAAGCCCAAATTGCGAATATCAACCGTGCCGTAAGCGCCGGGCAGAGCAAGGCCGGACAGGCGCTTGTTTCCGGACGATATGCGCAGCCTGACGAATACAGCGGAATCCGGCGGTTTGAGCAGTACACACAGAACAGTGTTGACCGCTTCGCCAATACGCGGCAGGGTCAACAGCTGCACGATGTAGCGCAGGAAGTTGCCGACACGATGAATGGGCCGATGGATGATGAGTTCACGGCCTTTGTGCATAGTCAGGGCGTGGACACCGGTGATGATGTGCGCGACCAGCTGGACTATATGGCCGAGCAAATTCAACGCATGGGCCGCGCGCGCAACGTAAACATCAACGAGGAACAGGCCAGAGCTGCCGCAGCCAGACTGCAGGCAGGCGGCACTGTTGAAGACATTTACGGTGCGTTTGCACGGCAGGCCCTTGGCATCGGCGATTTAAGTCAGGAAGATTTAGACTATGCCGTTGACACTTTCCGCCGGATTTCGGACATGCCGGATAGCCGGGAACGCTACGACCTTGAGATGAGTGTTTACGGGCGCATGGCAAACTATATGCCTGCGCGTGGGTTTGCAGACAGACTGAATAACATCCGTTACCTGTGCATGCTTGGCAACAGCCGTACGCATATCCGTAACATGATGGGCAATGTCATGATGGGCACGGTAACGCGCGCAAAGGACAATATTGCGGGCGTGATGCAGCTTGCCTTGCCGCAGAACGAACGCACAAAAGCTGTCGGCACAATGCTGACTGCGGATGGACGGCGAATGGTAAACCGCGCCAGAGACTACGCGGATAACCAGATGTACAGCATACTGTATCAGGATGGTCGCTGGAACATGGATACCGGGCTGCAGGCCGCACGAAACACCTACGCCACGCCTGTTGGGCGAGCAATCGGGCGTTTAAGCGACATCAACGGCGGCGCGCTGGAAGCAGAGGATAATTTCTTTTTGCGCAGCGCGTTCGGCAACAGCATGGCAAGCTTTTTAAAAGCGCGCGGGTATGACAGCAGCATTTTTGACGCTACGGATGAACACAGCCGGTCTGTACTGCGGCAGGCTGCGGCGCAAGCGCTTGAAGATGCGCGGGAAGCTACATTCCACGAGGACAACTTTTTGAGTACGGCGTTCCGCAATTTCTCAAACGATACGCGGAGGCATGGCCCTGCTGGGCAGATTGCCTATGCGGTGACAGAAGGCATTTTGCCGTTTAAGAAAACGCCCATCAACATTGCAAAGAACGCATTGGAGTATAACCCCGTCGGCGGAGCAGTAGAAGCGATCTACCGTGGGGCAACCGGGCAGGGTGCAACGCGGGTAATGGACGCTGCAGCAAAGGGCGTAACTGGCACAGCAATTTTGGGGGCCGGTTATCTGCTTGCCAAGAATGGTATGCTGACCGGCGGCGCGAGCGGAGATGACCGCGCCGACAACTACAATGAAATGCTGGGCGACCAGAATTATGCCGTAAAAATACCCGGGAAAGGGACTTACACGCTGGACTGGGCGAGCCCGTCGAGCGTGCCGCTGCTGATTGGTGCGCAGATCGCTAAAGACCAGGAAGACGGCGGAGAGTTTAATTTGACGAAGACGCTGGACAGGATGCGCCAGATTACGCAGCCCGTACTGGAAACCACGATGCTGCAAGGCTTGAATGACACGCTGGACAGTGTAAGCTATGCAGATTCCAATGACAAATTGGCAACGCTTGCAACAAGCGCACTGGGCAGCTTTGCCAACCAGTTTGTGCCTACGGCCTTAGGACAGGTGGCACGGACTGTGGACGATACCCGGCGCAGCAGCTACGGCGGCGGCGACACAAAGACCGAACGGGATATTGGGTATAATATCCGCAAGATGGAGAATAAAATCCCCGGTTTAAGCATGAACAACGAGCCGTACGTTGACCAGTGGGGCCGCGAAGAGGCGAGTCTTGACGGGACGGACGATTCAGCGGGAGGCATGCTTTTGCGCGGTGCGTACAACATGCTTAGCCCCGGTTATGTGAGCGCCGAAAACATCACCCCGGTTGACGAGTATCTGCAAGGATTGTACGGCAGCACGAATGACAGCCATGTTTACCCGGAAAAGGCCAGCAGTAAAATTACCGTTGGCAGCGATGACTACTACATGACCCCGGAGGAAAAGACAGAGTACGCCAAGACGAGCGGTCAGGCAGCCTATGACCTGATTGACGAGCTGCGGCAGAACAGTATGTTTTTGCAGCTGCCGGAAGACCAGCAGAGTGCGCTTGTGCAGGATGCCTACACGGTAGCCAAGACCGCCGGCGGCGTGGCCGCTGTTGGCGATGGTGTAAGCGGTGTGAACGCGAAGGAGTACGAGGCATACCGGGACGGCGGCGCGGAAGGGTTCAGCCAGTATGTGCTGATGAAGAATGCCACTGACCTTGTGCGCGATGAAAAGCGGGAGACGAGCGGCAACGATGATGCGACACTGAACACCGTGGAGAAGTGGAATACGCTCTATTCGCAGTTTGGTGATGATGCAGTAAGCAACTTTGTGAACAGCACTGACAAGGGCAGTACCGTGCGCAACATCAGCAACCTTGCCGGAGACAAGGCGGTTACCGCCTACATGCAGGCTTACAGTACTGTGGCAAAGACGCTGGACGATGACCAGACACCGGACAAGTTTACAGTCGGTTACGGTATGCAGAAATACGGCCTGAGCGGAGACGACTTTGCAAGGGCGTATCTGGCAGCGTACTACAAGAAGGACAAGAACGGCAAGTACCCGGAAAAAGGCGGCACGTATGCCGACAAGGCAGGTGCAGAGATTTACCAGAGCTATGGCGCAGATGCGCTGCGCGACTGGGTAAACTACCGTGCTACCATCCCCGACACGAACGGAAACGGCAAAGCCGATAAGGCAGAGGCTGTGGCGCGTTTGAAGGAAATGGACCTGACGAACGAGATGCGGCGCGCGTATCTGGCGAAAACCAACAAGCAGTGGGGCAAGAAAAACCCGTTTTGAGGTGCTGTATGAAGTTTGATTTTTGCATGAACCGGGCGGAGTATGACGAACTTGTATTCAGCCTGACGGACGATGAGCGGGAAGTGTTGGACCTGCGGCGGCACGGACGGCGCAATGCCGAGATCGCAGCCGAGCTGAACTGCTGTGAGAGGACAGTAAACCGGCATGTGAGAAACATTAAGAATAAGATGCGGTGAGAGGGGAAGGGCGGTACAGGCAAGGCCGCCCCTCATCCGGCCCTGCGGGGCCACCTTCCCCCCTAGGGGGAAGGCGAAAGTATAGCGGGCAGTCACTTTTTGAGTGGCTGCCCGCTTTTTTGTTTTGGCGCGAGGATGGCGCAAATGCGGCGCGGGGGTGTCCTACAGAAACACAGTATGTGCGGTATACTGAAAGTACCATAAGCGCTGTGGAAATTTTTGTGAAAGGAACCTGAACTATGGAAATGAATTATGCTTCCAAAGGCGTTGCAAATGCAGGCCTTGCTACCGGCATTGTCGGCACCAGCCTTGGTGCGCTGAATGCACTGGGCGGCATGGGTGCGCTTACCGGGCTTATCGGCCCGCGCGGCACTTGCAGCGAAGACCACACTGTCAGCCGTTACGAGCTGGCGCAGGAGCAGAAAATTGCCGAGCTGCAGAGCCAGATCGCACTGCGGGATGCCAACGCCTACGGCGACCAGAAAATGCTGGAAATGTACAAGTACATTGACGGCAAGCTGAGTGCCATTGACACGAAGTTCTGCGAGCAGGCTGTGCACAACCAGCGCACGGAAGACAGCTTTACGCTGGCGCGGCAGGACATTGCATCGGTGCGCAGTGAGCTTGACCAGAAGATCAAGCTGGAAGCCGAGCGCCGTTGCTGCGGTGATAACTCCATCGTGACTTACGCAAATGCTACCTTCTACCCGAAGATGGTTGCGGACGTTACTGTCGGCACCGCCACGACTGCGCAGACGCTGTATAATCCGCTGCCCAAATGCGGCTGCGATTGCAACAGCTGAACGCGAGGGGGCGGCAATAGCCGCCCCTTTATCTTATGATGCGAGGTGTATCACATGGTCAGTATTGAGAAAGTACAGCGCGGCATTGCCGCCTACATGGAGCAGGAAATCATTGCCCGATTGCCGGACGCAAGCCTTGGGAAAGCAGCTGCAAAGGGTGCGAAGTTCGTGTTTTTGGCACGGAGCAAGCAGGCGTTGGAAAGCCTTGCTGAAAACCCGGTTGCAAAGGCTTTTGGGCTTGCCGACACCGGGGAGCTGGATGTTGACATTGCGTGCGATGCGGCGAAAGAAGCCATCGGGGACAGCGGGCTTACCGTCACTTTGCCTGTGCTTGGCAGCCTTACTTTTTATCCTGCTGATGTGGATACGCTGAAACACATGATCGTGAGTGCATAAGGAGCCAACATGAATTATCTTGAAAAGCTGGAAGCGGAAAAGCTGAGCTACATGGATTTGCCCGTTACGCTGGGCAGCATGGAGATGATCCGCGAGATTGAAAAGACGAAGGAATGTCTGCACTGTGCGCAGGATGCAGAGCTGACCCGTGCCGACGCGGAAGCATGGATGGACAACATGGAGAACGAGGACGGCACATTCGGCGCACACTGGCCTGTGGAGCAGACGAAGATTTACCGGGAAGCGCGCGGCGTACACTGTGAGCCGTATGTCTGGGCCGCTGTGATGAACATGATGTACAGCGACTACTGCAAGGCGGCACGCAAGAACAGCGTGGACAGGCCGGAGTTTTATGCAGACCTTGCGGCGGCGTTTTTGGAGGACAAGGACGCGCCGGAGGATAAGGCCGGGCGGTATTACCACAATATTGCGGCAGTGCAGGAATAAAAAATCAGCCCGCAGCTGACGAGAATTTCTCGACAGTTGCGGGCTTTGCTGTGTCAGGGGAGAATATCAAGCTCCCATCCGGATGGGAGTTCCAGAAGAAACAGGCCGGTGCGTTCCTGCGCGCGTACCCAGAAATCGGAACGGTTCAGTTCTTTTGCTGTATCGCGGCGGGACTTGCCCTCAAAGTAAATGGCGATCAGGACAGATTGTTGGTCGGAGTTGAGGGGGCTCATAGCTTCGTGCCGCTTGGAATAGGCTGTGTTCATCTCGGCGCGGGCACGGCAGTACCGGGCATAGGCTTTATCGTACCGTTCTGCCAGGCGGGCCACCGGGTCAGAGCGGGTGTTGCCTTTGGGCATACCGTCGGCAGGGTGAGCCGACATGGCGGCGTTGGATTCATAGAATTTATCGCGGGCCTCGATGAAGGCTTTCTGATAAGCGGCGTATTTTTCCATCCATTTTTGACGCTGGGTGTTGCCTGCTGGGGTAGAAGTCATTTTATAAGCCTCCTTATGATTCTATAACATGCAATGCCGATACGGGTTACGACCAGCAGCGGCCAGAAAATAAGGGCAATAACGTTGTCTGCGCCGTCTACGGTGTCCATTCGGTCTGTGTGGTTGATGTACAGGACGGCGAGCAGGCCGCACAGGTCGTAAACACAGACGGCGGCGATAACAAGGATAATGGTCATGGGGTCACCTCCGGGGGTTCGCGTCAACGGGCCGCACAGGGTCTTTCGGCTGGCTTGCGCCCGGGATCGGGCATCCTATTGTTGTATTCATTCTTCTCCTCTCTCCTTGTCGCCAGAAACGTATGCTCCACTAGTAAAATACAGATTCAGCAACTTCATTGCATCGCTATTCTGCCCGCCGTATGTTGACCATCCTTTTTCTTTCAGCTTGTTAAACAGCGATGTAACTGTATTTGCGTATTCTTCCCAATTCATTTTTCTCCTCCGTGTGTATGTTCCATGCTGATATCTTCTCCCCGCTTCTGCGTCGCTTCCCGGCCAGCAGATACGCCCATGGCGTAGAATACAACGAACAGAGCGGCAAGCGCTGCACCGCCGATGATATTTGCTAGGATGGTCATTCGGTTACCTCCTCTACATACGCCATGCTCTGGCGCAGATTGAGCGATTTCGGATTGAGAATACAAGCCGGGGCGACGGCATGGCTCATAAACGTTTTGTCGCCGCGCAACTTACCACCCACGCTCACACAGCGGACGTGGCCGAAATCCTTGCCACCACAATACCACGGCGTTGCAGTCCAAATCCAGCTGTCGTAGTGCGGGCATTTGCCCACATCGTAGCGGGCGATTGTAATATCAAGTCCCATTACAAACACTCCTTATCCAGCCCGCGGGCTACATACTGCCCATAGGTCAGGCCCAGGGCGGCTGCTTCGCGGACGCATTGCTCAATTGGTTTTATTGTTTTCTTCAGGCAGGGATGCGCAGCGGGTTTCTTGCCTTTTTTCAAAACACCGGCATCCATGCGGCGCTGGTAGGACGCCTGCGCGCTTTTGATATTGCGCTTGCGGATGCAGGAATCGCAATAGCGCTTTGTGGGCTGTACGTCCCACATGATTTTCCCGCAGGTCTTGCAGAATTTTGTTGTGGTCATAGCGGCTCCTTTGTTTGGGGCGCTTCAATGCCGATGCTTTGCAGCGTTACCTGCGCCCAGAGGTCGGCAAGCTGGTCATTGCGGTACTCGTTGTATTTATCAGCAACGGGGCCGGTCATTGCATCCTGAATCCGTTTCAGGGTGCGGGGAGAAAGACCGACCTGATAGCACGCCAGCAGGCACAGATAGGTAGCGCGGGTAGCAATGTCGTTGCGCTCCTTCATGACAGCTTCCTGCTCACGGCACTGGATGCCCTGAATTTTAGCTTCTGCATAGGCGTCTATAGCCTTCTGCATGGCCGGGGTGGGATGAAGTCTGGCTTTCATGGGTTCACTTCCTCTATTTTGTTTTTCATGTTGCGATTTCCTCAAACGTCATTTGTTCTTGGGAAAAATCGAGCATTTTTTCTTTGGCGATGGCGTAAAACTTGCGGTCAACCTCAAACCCATAGCTATCCCGCCCACATTCATAGGCAGCGCGGAGGGTGGAGCCGGAACCGGCACAGGGGTCAATCACGACGTCGCCGGGGTCTGTGAAAATTTCAATCAGGCGTTTCAACAGGTTTACCGGCTTTTGGGTGGGGTGTATTTTTGGATACTCCCTGCCGGAATCGCGCCGCCACTCGAACCAGTTATAAACCATGTGACCGCCGCCGTTAAATTTGGGGAGCTTGTCGCGGTAGAGCACAACGGCAAACTCGGTAGCGCCTACAATACGCATATTTGCTTTGAGCACCTGGGCCGAGTAGTTTTTTACGAAAAACAGCGGGTAGGACTTCATGAACCCGTACTTTTTGCCCCATTCGGCAATTTCCTGCATCTGCTCAAACGCGCAGAACACGATCATGGCCGGGGCTTTGCCGCGTTCCTTCGGCTCTTTGACAAGCAGCTTAGAACAGAAGTGCATATACTCTGCTATTTTGAAACGGCCATCTGTGTTAAAAAAGTTCTTTTTGGCGAGTTTGCTTTTTCCGTTTTTATTGTCACCGCCGTTGTACCAGACGGGATTGCTGGCGTAAGCGTTAGAGCCAATGTTATAGGGAATATCGGCGATTACCAGCTGGGCGTGCGGAATGCCATAGCACTTGTAATTTTGAAAATTATCATGGTAAAGTTCGCAGATTGGCATCTGCTTCATCCTCCATTTCTTCAATAAAAATTTCGGTGCGGGGGTTTTCTTTGTCGTACATCACGCGGCTGCCGTCCACGCTGGCAATGATGGTGTTATTGTCGTCTGCAAGGATTTTGGCGGCGACAAGGGTGTCATGGGCGGCCTCCATCAAGTTCGTTAGGTCTACTTTGCGGCGGGTCGGCATATAGAATACCGTGGCGACGCGGTAGCGGCCCGACAGCGTGACTTTCGGCTTTGGGGTGAGATACCACATAGCGGCCTGTTCGTACTTCTTGTACTGCCTGCTGGGGGCGATGAACGGTTTGCCGGTGCGGTGGTTGGTAAGTATCTGCTGGGAGTTCTTCTTGGTAATAGGGGGCAGGGAGATGATGTATTTTTGGATCATAAACTGCCCCACTGTTCTGCCATTGCAGCGGCGATGCCAGGGAATGTTTTTGCACGGTTTTTAGCTTTGTCTGTAGTAAACATGCCTTTATGTTGTTCGCCATGTTTGTGACTGTAGCTCCCGCTCGGACACCATGTAGCAACAGGCACCACAACATTTGTCGATTCAAGCGGCGGCAGTCCTTTAAGCCACAAGCAGGTTTTCTTGGTGTAAGGATGGCCGAATTGATAAGGCTGAATGGCTTGCGTGTACGGCGGCAGGCAGAATACTCTTGATGGAACAGGGTTCTCAACGCATATAAGTGGTATGTAAGCCCACCAAAACCGCATAAACAAGTCCCTGCCTTGAATGCCAAGCATGACCCTGTCGGACTGTAATTCATGGCCTTTCCATAAGTGCCTTGCGCCAGCGTTTGATAAGTAAGTGCAAGGTGGGTGTGCAATAAGCAAATCCCATGTACCTACATCATGATTTTTTCCGTCCATTGTTGTTACAATCCCACCTCGCAGCGGAATAAGTGCGTCTCCCAATATATGCCATTCCGGGTGTCCTCCAGACGGTTCCTGAATATCGCAGCTGTACGCTTCATGTCCGCGTTCTCGGAACGCCTTGCAGACTGTCTGCGATTCTTCACAGGCAACTAATACTTTCACGGTACAATCTCCTTTACTTTCGCGTAATACTTCTCGCTGTACCAAATGTCCGGCAGGCGGGGATTTTGGGTGTAACCTGCGGTGCGCAGGGCGGCTTCGGCATTCCAACGTGTGGAATACAGGCGCTTGGAGTGTGTTATGTCTCCGGTAGAGCGGGAGTAGGCGATGATTTCATACTTCATCGGTGTGCAGGGCCTCTTGCAGGTGCTTTTGCGCGCTGTCCATAATAACAGCGGCCTTTTCAAGTTTCTCTTTAGCGGAGCTGCGCAGGTTGGCTGCATAGGCAAGCTCGGCAAACGCGAGCTTGAGCAGAAAATCTTTATCAGTCATAGTCTGTCATCTCCATAAATCGTTGGTAGGTTCCGTCAAAGGCGATGTGCAAATCGCCTGTAATGCCGCGCTTATTCTTGGCAAGGGAGAAATAGTATTCAGTTTCGCCTTTGCCCAAAAGGATGATTGCGTCTGCGTCCTGCTCTATCTGGCCGGATTCTTTGAGGTCCTGCACCTTCGGTGCGCCCACGCCGCCGCGGTTTATCTGGGCAAGCGCCACGACAAGGCGTCCTGTTGTCTGGGCTAGGGTGTGCAGCTGCATTGAAATGTTTGTGACAACCTCATACCGGCTGTTGCCCCTGCCGGGAATCAACTGCAAATAGTCCACGATGATGACATCTGCCTGTTTGGCTGCTGCGGTAGCCGATACCCATGCGACATTTTGACCGCCTGCATTGATGAGCCATAGCGGCAGGCTGCTGATAGCTGCGCACGCCTTGGCGTATTCTTCATCCTGTGGGGCACGGCGCTTAAAGACGATCTCCTCCATTGGGATAAGGGCAAAGCAGGAAATGAGCTTATCAAACAAGCCGACCTGGTCTGTCTCATAGGAGAAGAAGCAGACCTTTTTGCCGTCCTTGGCAAATTGCAATGCCATCTGCAAACCGAGCGCGGTCTTTCCTGCACTGGGTCTGCCGCCGACAACGACCATCTGCCCGGGGCGGATAGAGCAGCGCCTATCCAGCGCGCTGAGGCCTGTCTTGATGCTGCGGTCTGTCTTGTCGTTTTGCTCCATGAGCCACTTGCCTGCGACCTCTGCAACGGTCATGCAGCGGCTATCGACGCTGTCCTCTGTGAGGACGTCAGAGAGGGCCGCTGACAGCCCGCGCATGTCATCGACGCTTTTTCCGGCTTCTGCAATTTGAAGGCCAATTCGGGCGGCTCTGCGGCGCTGAGAGGCATCCTTGACAGCGGCAACGAATTTGCGGTAACCGCTGATAGAGGGAAGTGATGCAGCGCATACTGCGGCGGTATCGCGGTTCTTCATGAGCACATAGTCATCCTGTGCGAAGTACCCGCGCGTTGTGTACATTGATTTGATCTCGGCAAATGTGGCGGCGCAGGCACCGTCCGCAAAATCGCTTTCGCTTAGGTGGTCGATGCAGTAGAGGATGCTGTCCGGCGCGTAGACCATTGCGCCGATAATGCATTGTTCCGGTGTCGGGTTCAATCGATCCACTTCCTTTCCGGCGGGGCCGTCTGCTTGCGGCTACGCTCCCAGGTGCGCACTGCGGCTTTCCAGTCTTTCATTGGGCTCTTGCCTACCTTCCAACCCTTGCTTGTGTAGAAGTCGCAGAATTCGCTGCCATCAATGCCGTTATGGCGTTCCTGACAATAAGCGTTGACTTCTTCAGGCGTAGGGGGAACAAACCGCTTTGAAACGGGCACACCCTCGTCCCCCTGTGGGGGATTATAGGGGGTATTCTTAACTTCTTTATTCTTCTTTATATTAGGGTCTGTGTTAGCACTGTGTTGGTTCTGTGTTACCTGTTTGTTAGCTTCTGTGTTAGCACATTGGTAGTCACTGTAATTATTTACCGTAAATACGCTGAATTTCCCATGTTCGCACTGTGTTATTTCCTGTGTTGATTTTAGGTGGTTTATAGCGGTACGAACGGATTGAACACTTATACCAGTATCTGTTGAAATTTGACGAATAGAGGAAACGGCCTGACCGGGTTCTAGTTGGACGCCTTTGTAGTAGCACGGCTCATAGCAAGCCAGAAACAGCAAGTGCAGAAACACGCATTTTGTGGGGGTATCGGTATACCAGCCCCACTTCATCATGCGGCGGTACAGCTTTATGTAACCCTCGTTAGCCATTTTTCAACACTCCAAGTAATATTCTGCGACGCGGCACAGTCTGCCGTAACGGTTGCGGCGCTGCACCATGCGGGATGCCACCGGGACGCCCCGGCGCTTTAGGTCGGTGATGCGGGAAGCAAGGCGACTGCATCCGAAGTCCTCGAGTGCATCCAGTGCGGTAATGGAATCGCCGTTTTCAAGCGCGGCGAGAATCTGGTCAAGCTGACTCGGCTGCTTTCTTTCGTTCTTTCTTTCATTCATGGCGCGCACCTCAGAAATTCATTGATGAAGAGAGCGCATTTGAAAGCTGCCGGATAATGTCGTAGCGGTCACGATATTTTTCGTAGGCTGTTTTTACTGCGCCCATGCAAATCTGGGTTTGATTGATAGAAGATGGGACGATGTACACCTTGTTCCCGCTTTCTGAAAGTGCAATAAGGAAATACACATCGCATGTGGGACACCTTTTAGAAAGCCCAAACGAATAACATTTTGCAATGCTTGCTGTTTTCGTCTGATGCGCCGTTTTCACATCTACTTTCACGCAACCATTAACATATAAATCGTAGGGGTATCTTGTACTCATACGCTTAACGGTGAAACCGTGCTGTTCAAGAAGCTCTTTTGCGATGGCTTCACCATCTTTTCCGGTTTGTGTTTCGCTTTCCTTCATTGGAAGGCCTAGGCGGTCAGCCCAGTCGTAATAACCGCCACTGCGGCGGATGCGGTTTGTAAGTGCATCGCTTCCATAAAAATCATGAAATTCTGCTCGAGACGGCATGCGCTTCAAGCCTAAAGCTGAAACGCAATCAAGTATTTTGGCTTGTACCATATCGTCCGTCCACTGCGTCCCAAATACATAGCCCATTTACATCACCTGCCTTTCTTTCAAAAATTAAAAGGGAGATCCCCCTCATCCTCAATGAGGGCATAGTCGTCAGACTGGCCAGAAGAATAGGAAACGTCTGGCATGCCCTGCGTGCGCTGTGAGGGGGCTGCGGGGCGCTGTGCGGCGTTCTGCGGGGCTGGGTTGGTACTTCCCTTACTGCCGCAGAAACTCACGTTCTGGGCCACGATTTCAACGGCTGTGCGGTTCTGGCCGTTCTTGTCCTGATACTGGCGCGTCTGCAAGCGGCCATCAATGGCAATCAGCGCACCTTTTGGGAAGTATTTGCAGATGAATTCGGCAGTCTTGCCCCAGGCGGTGACATCGAGCCAATTCGTCTGGCTCTGGCCGCTGGCATCCTTATAGCCGGAATCGTTGGCAATGCGGAAGGAACAGACGGACTTGCCGCTGTTCGTGGTTTTGAGTTCCGGGTCTTTGACCATGCGGCCAATAATGGCAACAACATTCAACATAGGTTAGTCCTCCAAGTAGTTAATATAGAAGCGGCGGCGAAAGTCGTCGTGATCCCAATGGTAATAGGCTTCTGCAAGCACTTGGCCTTGCTTGTGGTAGTGGTCTTGCAGGTCACCGCTTGAATGAATGGCAGCGTGGCAGGCGGGGCAGACGTTAATCCAGAGGCCCAGCGCCTTGCTGGCCTTGCGGCGGCTTCCGCCGTAGATTTCATGCCGGGCGGTGTCTCCAAAGCGGTGGCAGTGATAACAGCGGAACGATTCATGTACGAACAGCGACGGCGCGTAGCCGTTCTTGTCAAGCTTCACGCCGAATTCATTGCGGGTCTGCATCGTCTGTCAGTCCTTTCAACTTGGAGGTTTCCTCGGGGGTCATGGTGGGGATGCCCTGCTGCTGGCATTCCTGCACGATCAGTTCAATGAGTCGGTGCATCTGGGATGGGTCGAACTGGGACGAGCCGTACCAGCATTGCAGGTTGTAAAAAGTGCCCTGCGGGGTGGTCATTTCATCGAGCTTGTGAACCTGCCAGCCCTCGCCCTTGCTCTCCCAGCCGTTTTTGAATGCTTTTGCAGCTTCAGCGCGGAGGGTGACAAGGACGGAACTTCCGCCGATGTCGCGTATCAAATCGCGGTAGATGTCCAGCACAGGGCGGTTGATTTTGGCGGCAAGCTGGTTCATGAGCGCCCAGGCGTAAGCGTTGGCCGAGAGACTGCGCTTTTGCGATGCCGTGCCAATGACGGCAGCAAGGGGCTTGCCCTCGTCAATGACGGCGCGGGCTTTATCGCAGTCTGCGGGGGAACATTCCATCGTAATTGTGTTGCCGATAACAACTGCGGTCTTGATGGCAATTTGCTGCTTCATTTCCACGCCTCTGCAATCTGCTGGCCCTGCTTCCAGTCATCTGCCGTAAAGTCCTTAGAGGGCTTGCCGATGGTTTCTGCGATGAGTTTCCACGCATCATTTTCATCGGCGTTGTTCTTCTGGCAGTAGGCTTTGACAGCACGCTGGCACTCGGCGCGGGCGGCAAGGCGGGCGGCGGCTGCGTTGGTGTCGCGCTGGGGCTCGGCGGCGGTCTGGTTGTGGTATTCGTCGCTGTCGGGGTCTTTGGTGTCGTCGATGCAGAACAGGCCGTTCAGCGCGTATTTGCGGGCGTAGCTGGATGCCGTACCGGTGATCTGTGCGCCGTCCATGCCTTTCTTGGTTTCATCTTCACGGGCAAGGGCTGTGGTGCTGGCGGCGTTGCCGTCCTTGTCCTGCACGGTGGCGGTTGCCTTGATGTAGTACCGGCTGCCGATGAGAATGACTTCATCCGAGACGGTCAGGGTGCAACCATGCTTGGCGCAAAGAGGCTTGGCGGCCTCAAGGATGCTTTCTGCGTTGCGGTACTTATATTTACCAAACGAGTTGTAGAGGTTCTTGGGGGCTTTTAGCTCCACCTGAATGTTGGACAGGGTTTCATAGATGCTCATTAGATTGCTTCTCCTTCCGGGTCGGGGGTGGTGAGGTGGATGCGGTAGCAGGAATCTGGGCAGGGGGTGTCTTTGCTGGGAACATAAAGGATGGGAACGGTCAGCCTTGAGCCAGCAATGGCGATGCGGTAGTTTCCGAATCGGTGCGAAGTAAGACCATGCACCGGAACGGAGAAAGCGTCTGCCAGCGCGAAGAGGTCACGCGCGTCATAGACAAGAATGTCGCCGCCGATGCAGATATTGAACGGACGTTGACCGCGCGGCTTACTGCGGATAGCTGCAGAGGCAGCGAGCAGCGGGGAGAGCGTTTTGAGCAAGTCTTTCAGCTCAGACGCGGAAAGCGGGTTGAACAAGGTTTTCATTTAGTAGTCCTCCATACAGCGGCAATCTTCCCAGGGGTCGTCCTCTTGGACATCCTCACCGGGGAAGTCGCCGGGGTTATAACACATATCACAGCCGATGATTTCCGTGCCGATCAGGTAAATTGCTTCGCATTCCTCACCGCATACAGGGCATCGGGGGCGGCGGGGTTCATCAGGCGGGAAGGGGTTATCTTGATGCCCCCAGAAGCTAGTCATTCGGATACCTCCACAAGGTCGCCGTTTTTCAGCTTGTACCAGGTGTCAGGCTTGATGTTTTCACCGTCAACTTTAAAGCACTGCACATCTTTACGATGCCAGTTAAATTTCTCGTCTATTCCCCATTCTGCAATCACAATCCAGCATCCTAAAGCGCCTTTAGCTTTACTATTAATGCCGAGCGCAGCAGCAACGCTTTCCTTGCCTGTAGCAGATGCCGCGCCATGCGAGCCTGTAGCAGATGCCGCGCCCTGCAAGCCTGTAGCAGATGCCGCGCCCTGCAAGCCTGTAGCAGATGCCGCGCCCTGCGAGCCTGTAGCA
>OLHG01000182.1_pt1 | contig 43661 bp, 35 predicted proteins | sample 1605971 | NCBI WGS metagenome assembly OLHG01 (sample SAMN03283289) | human gut metagenome | biome: human-associated habitat; material: feces | host: Homo sapiens | place: Peru | collected 2012 | reverse complement strand
AGCCCAAGCAGGAGGACCGGCCGGATATCGACCAGTACAGCCTGACCTGTACGCCTCTGGAGAAGGCGGAGGTGACCCTGCGGCTTATCCGCAGCCAGGGCTACGAGCGGGTCATGGTATTCTGCAATACCAAGCATATGTGCCAGCGGCTCTGCGATGATTTTCAGCGGGCGGGCCTGGACTGTGAATGTCTCCACGGAGATATCCGCCAGCAGCAGCGGGAGAAAACGATGCAGCGTTACCGTTCCGGCAAGTTGCCTGTTCTGATTGCCACCGACGTGGCCTCCAGAGGCATTGACGTGGACGATGTGGACTGCGTCATCAATTTTGATGTGCCTGAAGAAAATGAGTACTATGTCCACCGCATCGGCCGTACCGGCCGGGCCAAGCGGAAGGGCATCGCCTGGAGCATCATCGGCAACTTCCCTGAGAAGGCCAAGCTGGACGAGATCGCCAAGTTCTCCAACTATACCATTACGCCTATGATATTGAACGCCGACGGCACCCTGACCAAGGAAGAAGTGAAGGAGCCTCCCAAGCCCAAGCGGAGATTCCGCTGATGGAAAGCTGGGGCTTTCTGCTGCTGTGCAGCCACCTGGGAAATCCGGAGCGCAGGCCGCTGACCACTGCCCAGCTAAGGGTCCTTTCCCAGAGAGTCCAGAATCACGGCCCGTGGGAGGACCCCGGAGATCTGACCCCGAAAAGCTTGAAGGCGTTGGGCTATCCGGAGGAATTCTCGGAGCGGATCGTCGCTCTGCTGGAAGAGGAGGAACTCCTTTCCAGGTATCTGCAAAAGGCCAAAAATCGAAAATGTGTGCCCATTACCCGGCAGGACCCCAGGTATCCTCAGGTCCTCCGGGAAAAACTAGGTCCGGACGCTCCCGGTACCCTGTGGGCTAAGGGAGATCTGCGCCTTTTGGAGGAGCCAATGGTGGCTCTGGTGGGTTCCCGAGAGCTGGAGATGCCGAACAGTCGATTCGCTATGGAAGCGGGGATTCAGGCGGCGAGGCAGGGCTATGTGCTGGTTTCCGGCAATGCCGTTGGTGCGGACCGCACTGCCCAGCGTGCCTGCTGGAAGGCCGGTGGAAAGGTTATTTGCGTAGTAGCGGATGCTCTCCACAGCTACCTGGAGGCTCCTAATGTACTGTACTTAAGCGAAGAGGACTATGATATGCCATTTTCCCCTTTCCGCGCGCTTCACCGTAACCGGATCATCCATGCACTGGGCCAGGGCGTGTTGGTGGCGCAGTCTCATTTCGAGCAAGGCGGCAGCTGGAAAGGCACCAGAGAAAACCTGCGTTGCCGCTGGACTCCGGTCTTCGGCTTCCGGGATGGCAGCGAAGCCATGGCCGCCCTGCAGGGAATGGGGGCAGAGCTCATTGATTTGGATGCGCTGGCGGATTTTCGGATGCTCCTGAAAAAAGAGAACTCGTTGTTTTATCGATAATGTATCAAGCACTGAAAGCAGCTGCACGGTTTGCGTGTAGCTGTTTTTTTGTTCACAATTTATACAAAGTGTTGCCTGGAAGGCAAATCTGCCCTGGGAAATTATGGTATAATGCAATGAAAATGCAGGGGTATCTTTAAAGAGACATGGACCCAAACAGGAGGGATGGAAAAAGAAGGGGTATATGGTATCCCAATTTAGAATGAAGAGGAGCAAATCAATGAAAAAAAATAATCTTTTCAGAAAAGTGGGCTGTGCAATTCTGGCGATGCTCCTATTGGTTGCACTGGCATTGCCCTGCTTTGCGGATGACCAGGGGGCCGCGGCGGCGGTGGTGGATGCCCGGAAGGGTGTTGTGCGAGTCCTGGCATTCATTGTGGAGTCGGACAATACGATCAGCGGCTTCTGCACCGGCTCCGGTTTTGCCGTCGGCAAGGTAGGAGAGGAGACGGATACCTTCGTCACGAATTGGCATGTGGTCACAAGCTCCGGTGAATATCCGGTGGGTTCCCTTCCAACGTATATCATGCTGGATGACGAAGCGCTGACGATTGTGGACGGGCGGTACAACATCAACTGGGGCAAGCTGGTTGCCTGTGATGTGGTGTATGCTGCGGACCAATTTCCGGATGTGGCGATTCTCCGGTCCGAGACGGTGGTTCCGGGGCGGGTTGCCTTGCCTTTGCGCAGCTCGAGAAATGTCAGCATTTCCAGCCAGGTCTATTCTCTGGGCTATCCGGGAGCAGCGGATGTCACGGGCCTTGACGGAAACGGCAACGGAAAATTCTATGCGGACGTGGAGTCAGTCCATATCAACAGCGGCGTGGTATCCAAGCTGGATGCCTTCAATCTCTTCGGCGGTACTTACTGCATTGAACACGATGCCCATATCAACTCCGGCAATTCCGGTGGCCCCCTAGTGGACAGCAACGGTGCAGTAGTTGGCATCAATACCTATGGCGTCAGCACGGATGATTTTCTGAATTACTCCGTTTACATCGACTATGCCATGGGTTACATGGACGAACTGGGCATCGAGTACGATGTCTGGAAGAATGACCGATTCCCGGTGGCGGCAGTGGTTGTTGGAGCGGTGGCGGTAGTTGCCTTGGTAGTTGCTTTAGCGATTGTTTTGAAAAAAAAGAAGCAATTACCAGACGGCCCTGCGGAGCCAGAGGCTACGGATCTGCGTATCCAGTATCCCAAGAGCGGAAGTCTTCCCGGGAAGCGCTATGTCATCAAAGGGACCATCAACATTGGCCGTGCTGATGATTGTGACATTATCTATCCCGCTGATGCGCCTGGCGTCAGCGGCCACCACTGCCAGGTCTATGTAGAAAACGGAACGGTTTATGTTAAAGATTTGGGTTCCAGCCATGGCACCTTTGTAGATGGCCGTCGGCTGAGCGCAAATCAGCCTGCGGTGCTGCGGGTTGGTATGACTGTGCAGCTTGGTTCTCCTCGGGAGTGTTTCCAGGTGGAGCGCAGTACGAAAAGCGCCGGATTCTGATTCGAAAAGACATACTAGAAGGGAAGGAAAACGATGAAGAGAATTTTGGCTTTGGCCCTGGCAGTTGCGCTGTTGCTGGCCGCCGCACTGTTTTATGCAATACCGGCTGCGGCAGATAGTCAAACGGACGACCCTTTTTGGGGTGCAGTTTTTTTACTGGATCCTGATACAGCAAAGCCTGTCGGGTACGTGTTCGGCGTTGGTGTGACCATTGGCAGCGAACAGTATGTCATCTCAATGGAGGCAGATACCTCGAAATATGTTTTGGTATTCAAAAGCCTGACCGCAGGAGACGACAAGACGTACCTAATGAGTACGGTTGGCAAGACATCGGATAAGCTGCTGCTCAGCCTGGTGGATGATGCCCAAACTGGCCGAGTTTTTCCGACCATGGGAACCCTGAAAAAAGGAGATAAAGTGGAGGTCCGGACTGTCATTGAAGACAGTGAAGAAAGTATACAGCGCGGCAGCGGCGAAGCTGTGGCGAAATCCCTGAGTGAAGGCTGGCTGACATTGGATAAAACATTTGAGATGTCCTATGCTCCGGTGTGGCTGCTCAACGAAAAGGGAGAGCTTGTAGGTATCGGTGATGGTGAGAACTTCCTGTCCACCGTTTCGGAGGACGTTTTCAACGGTGGGAGCGAGACCAAGCCTACAGAGGCACCGACAACAGAGCCCCCCGCTACGGAAGCCCCTGCGACAGAGCCTCCGGCGACGCAGGCCCCTGCTAATTCCGGCAGCTCCGGCGGAAGCCAGTCGGGCAAGGTAGACCTGAATAAGAAAATCGAGCTGCCTGAGCTCCATGTGAATGAGAAGGAAGGCAAACTGAGCAAGGTCGGGTCGACTGCTTTGGTTATGGAGATCTTAGCTGCAGTTATGTTGATTGCGGCGGTTGTGGTCGTCCTGATTCTCTACTTCCGGAAGAAAAAGAAAGCACAGCAGGTGATCCATACGGAGGTAGAAGAGGGCACCCAGCTGAACGACTGGATGGACTCCGATTTGGTGTTGCGCTGTGTATCTGGCGTTCTTGCGGGGCGGCAGTTCTCCGTTGGAGAAAAAATGACCATTGGTCGAGCGCCAGACAATACCCTGGTGGTGCCGCCTCAAGCTTCTACTGTCAGCGGCCACCACTGTGCGCTTCAAGTTCATAACGGAAAGACATACATCTGCGACCTTGGCAGTACCAACGGCACTTATCTTAATGGCCGCCGCCTGCAGCCAGGCGCGGCGGTGGAACTGGTGCCTGGTATGCAGCTGACCATTGGAAGCATCCAGTCTGGCGAACGATTTCTGATTGATTGAAGCAGCGATAGGGAAGGGAGGCTGATGGAATGGACAAGGAAGCCGCCTGTGTTGCCAGAGTGTGGAAAAAATTGACGGAGGCACCGGAAAGCATCCACTGGATCGATTTGTGTCAGCCCCCTTTTCGCAAGCACAGCCAGCTGGAGCGGGATGTGGCACTGCAGGCGGGAACCCTGGGAAATCGCCCTGGCGAGGCGGCGATGATCGACTTCTGGCGCAGGCCGTGGCTATTCTGGCGAATTCTGTGGCTAGGGTTGCGGCTGAGTGGGACCTGTGCGTTGCTGGTATACGGATGTCAGGGACTGCTGCACCTGACGACGGACGTAGCAGAAAAGATGCTGCTGATTCTGCCTCCGGTGGTGGTGCCTTTGGCGCTGATGCTCTACTTTTGGGAGCTGAACGTGCCTAAAAATATATCCTTGTGGGAGCTCATTGGTTTTTCCCTTATGGGGACTACGCTGTCCCTGGGTTTCAATATGGCCCTCCATTTTCCGCTGCCCTACGGTGGATTTCTGGGAGCGCTGCGAGAGGAGCTCAGCAAGCTGGCAGCTTGCGGATTGCTGCTCCTGTACTGCGTGTATGTACGCAGGAAGCGAATCTACGGCTTTACAGGCCTGGTGATTGGTGCGGCGGTGGGCTCCGGCTTTGGGACCTTCGAGACCATTTCCTATGCCCTGAGCAGCGATTTTCAGACGGTGCTCCTGCGTTCACTGTTTGCCCTGGCGGGCCACACCATGTATACGGTCTCCGCCTGTGCTGCCATGACCCTGGGCCGGGAGCGGGGCCTGAAACTCTTCTGCTACAGGCCCTTCTGTCTGAGCTTCCTATGTGCCGTGTTCTCCCACGGCCTATGGAACATGGCCCAGGTGCCGCTGCTGCTCCGCTTTGTCCTCACGCTGGCGCTTCTGTGGTATAACGCTCTGTGGATGACCCGTAAGTGTTTTGTGGAAGCGGCGGCGTTGCGGAAGAGGCTTATTGTCCGCCGCCAGGAGGAAGGCAGTCCGAAGTGTCTGGCGGCGCGAATAGAGCTCCGCTGCCTTCGGGGCCCCCTGGCCGGAAAAAAGTGGAGTGCGCCGGAAGATATGCCCCTGTCCTTAGGCCGGGGCAGCCGGAATACGGTCTGCCTACCGGAGCACACCGGCGGCATCAGCCGATACCATTGCAGGCTGTTCCAGGTGGATGGCCGCTGGGTCCTACAGGACCAGAACGCATCCTATGGCACTTTTGTTCAAATGCCGGGAGGTCCCGTGGAAAAGCTGACCTCTGCGGAACTATATGAGGTCAAAAGCGGTATGCTCCTGTATCTGGGTGGTCAGAAGAACTGCTTTTCGATTACCCTTTATTAAGGAAAGGAAAAAAGAGCAATGAAAAAAAAGAGAAACCATTTCTTGTGTATCTTCACTGCACTGCTGCTGCTGGTTGCTGTGACTACGACTGTATTTGCCTCTGCCAGGTCCGCTCAGGAGAACTGTGGTCTCTTTACCGTCTTGAATGGTGACAACAACGCAGTTTTTCACCTGGCTGTTTGCGTCACTGAGGAAGACGGGGACTATGTCTACTGCGGGACGAAAGCCATCGGCAGTCAGTACGGCTCATATGTCTCCCTGATCAACGGGGACACGGTCAATGAGGCCTACAACTTAGAGAACTATGAGACCAGTGACCGAATGCCCGGCATTTACCGCTATGAGCTGGGAGAGGCTACCGGCAACGCTTCCAGGCCGGATATCTTCCCAAAGGCTGCCTCCGCAAAGAGCGGAGAGACGGTCTACTTTGCCAAGCTGATTCGTGAGAATCTGTCTTTGGGCGGTCAGGTCTTCTCGGCAGAGCAGGCCACGGTGAAATCCGTTAAGAACGGGACCATTTCCACCAAGGAGAATATGGAATCCAAGACCCAGTCCAGCGATATTCAGGCCGTGTTTAATGACAGCGGGGACCTGGTGGGCATCTGGAAAAATGGCACGGTCTATTCTGTGGTGCAGAAGAATTCCGGCTCAGGCCTTGTTACGGATATGATAAGGGGCGCGGTGGTCGGTGTCATTGGCTTTGGCATCGGTAGCCTGATTCGGTATCTGAAGAAGAAAAAGAAAAGGGCGTCTGTCCAGCAGGAGTCCCCTCGGGACTACGGAGAGACAAAACCCGTTTCCTCCCTGGATTCCGAAGAAACCACATTAAACTACGACCCAGACTGGAACAGCGGGGACTTGGGACTGGTACTGGTGTGCCGGGGGGGCTACCAGGATGGCCGGGTCTATCCTATTACGAGAAACGGCGTGACCATTGGCCGAATGATGGACAATACCATCCGTTATCCGGAGAATACACCCGGTGTCAGCCGCCACCACGTTAAGCTCTATTACGATGGCGGCAGGCTGATGCTCATGGACTGCGGATCAAGCAACGGCACCTTCCTGCAGCGGACCGGACGGCTGTCTCCTATGGTCCCAACCGCTGTCCGGCAGGGGGATATCTTCTACCTGGGCGAGCGAATCAACGGCTTCGAGATCGCCTATAAGTAAAAAGTAACCATTGTAAACAGTAAGCAGCTCCAAAGGAGCGCTTATTGCAGATAAAAAGGAGGAAAACTATCATGGCATTCAGAAACAACGACTTCAATAAAACCGCTCCCGCCCAGCAAGGCTTCGATGAGTCCAGCGACTACGGCGCAACCAGCCCCGCTTCTTTTGGCGGCGAAGCTCCCGTCGGCGGAGCCCCCTTCGGCGAGACGATGCCCGGGGCCTTTGGCCCGGATGTGGGCCCCACCCAGAAGGTAAATGACGCTTATGATCCCGGTGTGAACGCCCGGGTGGACGATTACAGCGATGCCACCAAGCCTGTTTCCGTCGGCGGCGTGGAGGGCTTCTCTCCTGTGGTTGGCTGGCTGGTCTGCATCGAAGGTCCGGCAGAAGGCACCGACTACCGCATCCGCGCCGGTTACAATTACATCGGCCGGGGCGAGAACATGGATGTCTGCATCCAGGGCGATAACACCATTGGCCGTGACCGTCACGCCATGATCGCCTACGACCCCCAGGAGAAGATCTTCTTCTTCGGTCCTGCCGACGGCCGCAGCATCGTCCGCAAGAATGAGAAGATGGTTATGGTCCCCACGGAGCTGGCCGCCTTTGACGTAGTCCGCATCGGCTCCACCAAGCTGATGTTTGTGCCTCTGTGCGGCGAGCACTTCAACTGGAAGGACGAGCAGTTCCGCTAAGAGTACCCATGGGGCAGCCTGGCCGCCTTTTGGGAGGCGACCAGGCAGGCATCCAAAAAATGTAAGGAAGATGATCATGAATTACAGAAAAACCATAGCAGTGCTCATGGGCATGTCCCTGTCGGTGGGGATGCTTACCGGCTGCGCCCAGCAGGACGCGGGTTTGGCTATGCTTCTGGTGAACCCAATGCCGGTAGCCAGGGCCTTTGACGACAAAACATCGACAGCCCCTTCCACGGTGGATGCCTATCCCATCGATATGACGTATACGCAGTATGCGGTTCTGGAGGAGGTCGCCGTGGAGGAGCCTGCGGTCACAGAGTCGGAAGCGACTCAGGCACCACAGGCGGCACAGGCGCCTGCCGGCGGCGAAGATTCCGGAGGCGGACATTCCAGCAGCAAAGACAAAGACAAAACCAAAGAGACGAAACCGGCCTCGGAGGATAAACCCGAAGAGGGCGGATCGGAGAGCGGAGAAACCGGCAATACCGGTGGCGATACGTCTGGCGGCAATACAGCGGGCGGCGTGACCGGCGGCAGCGAGAGTGGCGCAACCGGCGGTAACGAGAGCGGTACAACTGGTGGCAACGAAGGGAATACCAGTGGAGGTGCAGGGGAAAGCGGAAGTGGTTCTGAAAATGGAACCGCCGGAAGTAGCTCCGGAAGCGAATCTGGTGGAAACTCCGGTGGCGGTACCGCTGCTGATTCCGGCAGTAGCTCAAGTAGCAGTTCTGGCAGTGACTCAAGCAGCGGTTCCGGCGGTGGTTCTGATAACAGCTCCGGCGGTGGCTCCGGTGAATCTGACGGCGGTGACAGCGGTTCTGCAGAGAACAAGGCCCTCTCCGTCCGGAATATCTCCGGAACCTCTGAGAGCGGCACGCCCCAGTGGGTGGTGTTCCGCTACCAGGAGCAGGGACATGAAAACGTGTACCATTATCAGTTGGTACGTGCGGAGGACATGCGGGTGGTTACCTGCGTGACGACCGACGGAAAGGTGGTCTGGGAGACTGGCATCGGCGATGAGACGGAGGAGCCCCCCCGTCTGGAGGCCATGATCCTCCAGGAGAACATCGAATGGAAGGACTGCAGTGCGGACGGCGTTTACGCTGTGAATCAGCAGATGCAGTTTAGCACCGTAATGGGGGACCTGGAGGTCCTCTATGCCGACTACCAGCAGCAAAACGGCCAGATGCAGTTTTACGCTGAGGATGGAGAGCTGCTGGAGTGCTGGAGCGTCAGTGCCATGCCTCCTGAGGCGAAACTTATGGAGAGCGTAGACGTGGACTGGTCCCCCAATACCCATGTAGAGCTGAAAGTCGATGCTCTTGTCATGGGGGAAACCGGCCAGCTAGGCAAGATCCCCCAATTAAGCGGACTGACGCAGAAGAAGACCGCCAAGCTGCCCGCCTGGTCCGTTGCGGTCATGGTGGTCCTGGCGGTGGTTGCTGTGGGTCTGGCTGTGGCCGTCATCCTGCTGCTGAAGCGCAAGCCTGCAAAGGCGCAGAAGCGGGCTCCGGAGAAGGTCCAGGAGCAGCCGGTTTCTTCCGGCCCCAAAGTTGCGGCGCTGCACAACATAGGCCGCCGGTCCGGCCAGCAGGACAGCTTTGATGTGGTGCCCTGTGCCGGAGGACTGCTGGCGGTGGTTGCCGATGGCATGGGCGGCCTTTCCGATGGCGATAAAGTCAGCAAGAAGATCGTGTCCACCTTCCATGAGGATGCGGCCCGGGTCCGACCGGGGCAGAGCGTCGATGCGCTGTATCAGATGCTGGCACATGCCAATCAGGAGGTCAATCGGATGCTGGGCACCGCCCTTCAGGGCAAGTGCGGCAGTACCCTGCTGGCCGTGCTGATGGAGAAGGACCGGATGCAGTGGACCGCCGTAGGCGACAGCCGGATCTACCTGTATCGGGGCGGCAGCCTGATCCAGGTCAATCGGGAGCATACCTATAAGATCGATCTCTTAGAGCGGGCGGTCAACGGGGAGATGAGCTTCGCAGATCTACGCAAGGATGCCCAGCTGACCAGACTCTGCAGCTATATGGGCATGGGGCGGATAAAACATGTGGACGGTAGCCTGCACACGGTTAGACTTCTTCCCGGCGACCGGATCCTGCTGATGAGCGATGGCGTATTCAATACCCTCAGCGAAGAGGAGATCGCCGGTGTCCTGTCCCGCTTTGACGATGTGGAGCAGGCGGCGGCGGTGCTGGAAAAGAAGGTCCTGGAGAAGAATTCCCCAACACAGGATAACTTTACCTGCGTCATTCTGAAACCGTAACGATAAGGACCCATAAAAGCGTTGTCATTGTGAGCCGGTGACTTCTCGGTCACTGGTTCGCAATGACAGCGCCTATCAACGCAGGCGCGATAGAGAAATTGAGGGAGGCAGCATTATGAAAGAGATGATTTGTACCGAATGCCTGAGAGGCACCGTTCGCAACGGTGTTTGTCCGGTGTGCGGCGCGAAAGTGGACCCCCAGCGTCCGGCAGAGGCCCTGCCCTTGGCCTCCCGGCTCCAGTCCGGGCGCTACCTGATTGGAAGGGTCCTGGGCTGCGGTGGCTACGGCATCACCTATACCGCCTGGGACATGGTTGAGAGGAAGCAGATCGCCCTGAAGGAGTCCTTTCCGAGCTTTGCCTGTGTCCGTGGGCCAGACGGCATGCGAGTCTGCGGCAAAGACCCAAAGGGGCAGCGGGATGCCGATCATACCCGCTTCCGGTTCATCCAGGAGAGTATACTTTTGAAATCTCTGGAAAAAACACCGGAAATTTTGCACATTGGTACTTGCTTTGAGGAGAATAATACTGCATACTATACTATGGAACTGTTGCACGGTATGGACATGCGCAAATACCTCAAAACCTACGGTGCCCTTCGCTGGAATCGGATGGAGGGCATTGCCCGCCAACTGCTGCGGGCTCTGTACAGCCTCCATTGCGTGGGCTATATCCACAGGGACATCAGCCCGGATAACATTTTTATGCTCCGTGATGGATCCATCCGGCTCATCGACTTTGGCAACGCTCGCCGCTATTCCACGGGTAAGACCATGACCGTAGTGGTCAAGGACAAGTTCGCCCCGGCGGAGCAATACCAACCCCATGGCAATCAGGGCCCCTGGACGGATATCTATGCCTTGTGTGTTACTCTCTACTATGCCATGACCTCCTACCTGCCGGAGAAGGCAGTAGGCGGCGCTCCAAAGCGGGATCTGCCGCCTCTGCGAGAGCTCCAGCCGGAGGTGCCGGAAGCTTTCAGCAGAGCGATAGCCCGGGGCATGAGTCCCCGGGAGCAGGAGCGGTTCCCGGGCATTCCAGAGTTGGCCTTTGCCATGTTCCCTGGGGAGTCGGTGCTTCGGGGCATCCGGCCCCAGACGCCGCCGGTCATGCCCAGGGAGGAACCTCAAAACCGTCGGCAGACAGGCTTTCCTGAGTACCCTCAGACCCACACTTCTGCGCCGGAGCGCAAAACAGGGATGCTGTATTTGGAGTGCACCCATGGTACCTTCCAGGGCCGACGGACCCCTTTGACTGTCGGTAAGATACTCAGCATCGGCCGGGGAGAAGACAAGGGCATTGCCTATCCGGACAAAGCTCCGGGCATTAGCCGGAACCAGTGTTCTGTGCTGCTGCATTCGAAGCATGGTACCTTAGTCCGGGATGACGGCTCTACTTATGGCACCCGGGTCAATGGCCGCCAGCTGGATCCTATGAAGTGGGTAGACCTGTGGGAAGGGGATTCACTGACCTTCGCTGCGGAAGTATATCATGTGGTCAGGGGCTGAGTATCATGGAAAGAAACTGGAGTATTTTGGCCTCCGGCGCTGCAGCCTACTGGCCATTCTGGATGGTTGGGCTTGGGGGTGCGGCGCTGCTGATCGTGGGTCTGCTGGCGCTGGTCTGGCTGCCAAAGATTGAAGAACGCAGCCGGGATGATGTGGACCCCTATGGCCCAGTAGAAAAAATTCAGAAAGAGCCGGAGCCCTTCCGGCAGGAGAATGTCTGCCTTGCTCGCTTGGGAAAGCAGCGGCAAAGCGTGCTCTGTCAGGTCTCTACGAACAGCTGGACCAGCTTTGGGACCAACGGGGACTGTATCCTGCCGGGAGCCGGGCAGCAGGATCCTAAATTGGGACGAGTGCATTTTTATCTCCGGCTGAAGGACGGCGGCTTTCTGGTCAAGTCTGGTAAGCGGGAGACCTTTGTAAACGGTGTTCCGATTCGGGCTTTGGGAGAGGTGCCTATGCGATCCGGGGAATTGATTCGGGCAGGGAGCTTTGAGTACCGGGTGCTTTTGGAGCATAGTGAGGATCGGAAAATCAGGGAAGAGGAGACGAGATTATGAAATGCTTACACTGCATGGAGGAAATCGGTGAGGCCCTGGTCTGCCCGCACTGCGGCCAGGATCCCCGGATATGTGAAGACAAGCCAGACAGTCTTCCGGCGGGTTCCCGACTGTATAACCGCTTTCTGGTGGGACAGATCCTGGGCCGGGGCGGCTTCGGCATCACCTACATAGGCTACGATGAGTATTTTGACTGCCGGGTGGCTATCAAAGAATTTTTCCCCTCGAACATAGCCAGCCGGCTCCCAGGAAGCATCAAGATGGTCTGGCGGGACGAGGAATGCCGGGATGAGGGATGCCAGAATGTGATCCGGGAGGCGCGGAAGATGCGGAAGGTAGATGACCTTTCAGCGGCTGTCCGGGTCCGGGATGTATTTTACGAAAACAACACAGCCTATATTGCCATGGACTATGTGGAGGGGCGGACATTGAAAAAGGCCCTGCTGATGAATGGGGTCATGACAGCAGAGCAGTGTGCCCGTTTTTTCTTTCCCCTGATGGATACCATGGGCCTCATGCATGAGGCAGGTATTATCCATCGGGATATCAGCCCGGACAACATCATGGTCCAGCCCGACGGCAGGGGAGTGCTGCTGGACCTGGGAGCCGCCAAGGACACAGGGGCTACGGATAACCATGTGTCAAACCCCGTCGCGAAAAATGGATTTTCTCCCTTTGAGCAGTATCAGACCAAAGGAAAAATCGGTCCCTGGACGGATGTATACGCCCTTTGCGCGACAATCTACTATTGTTTGGTTGGCAAGGTGCTGCCCCCGGCTCCGGATCGGGTGAACCAGGACGCTGCCATTCAGCGGGAAATCAATGGCTGTGCCATCGGCAGGAACCTGGTTCAGGTCCTGGAGGAGGGGTTGCGGATAGACCCTGACCAGCGGATCGGTGCTATGGAGATTCTGAAGGAGCGAATAGAGGAGGCTCTCCGGGCGGATGCCGTCGCCTCCGGCAGAAAGATTCCGGACTTTTCGGAGCCTATCCCGGAAACGGGGCCAAATTTCCGGCGCTCCGGCTATATTACCGGGTCTCCCATTGACATTTCCCGCAGGTCTGAACTTCCCCGGCCGGTTCAACGCTTGAAGGCAGTGGGCCTCCAGGAAACGGAAAAGAGCAAAGGGCTGTTTGCCAAGCTGAAAGGTGCCTTTTGGGGGAAAGATAGGCGGGAAAATCCCGGCCGGGGCCCTGTCGTGCCCTGCCAGGTCCTTGTGCTGGATCCGGATGCCCCTCCAAGTCAGACTGACCCGGATGCTACCGTCTGCCAAGGCGGCGACGAGGACGCTACGGTGCTGTTTGACGAAGAACCTGCCGCCGGTCAGGCTCTCCACGCCTGGCTGGAGCAGCAGGGCACCGGTGACCGGGTGGAGGTTACCAGATGCTGCTTTCTGCTGGGCCGGGAGACCCGGTCCGGAGGCATGGTGGACTGTATGATCGAAGATCCCACCCGCCATATTTCTCGACTCCATGCTGCCATTCTTTATGACGGGGACAACTTCTATGTCCAGGATATTTCCGCCAAAAACGTGACCCAGCTGAACGATACGATTCTGCAAAACGGCGTACTTCCGGAGCATCGGGACAGGTTCCCCTCTGCTTATCGCCTGTATGAGGGAGACTGTGTCCGATTGGCGGAAGAGGCACTGATATTCCATCAGGGAGACTGATCATGAACTATACCATTGAATGTGTGACAGATGTGGGGATTTCCCGGAAAAGCAACCAGGATTCTGCCTTTTACGCTGTGGCGGACCACAAAGGCGAAGAAATTGCCTGCATGGTGCTCTGTGACGGCATGGGCGGCTATGCCAAGGGAGAGATTGCCAGTGCCGAACTGACGAAGGCCTTCGAAAGCTGGTTCTATGACCAGCTTCCGGTCATGCTTCAGGAAGGATTCTCCGGGGAGAAGCTCCGCACCGCCTGGTTTGCCCTGGCGGAGTCAGAAAACGACCGCCTTTCTGCCTACGCTCGGGAGCGGGGCTTTAAAATGGGCACTACCCTGACGGCAGCGCTATTTGTGGGCGGTACCTACTATGTGATCCACGTAGGGGATTGCCGTCTTTACGAGCTTGTGGGCGAGACGCTCCGGCAGTTGACCCACGACCATACGGTGACCCAGCAGGCCATCGACAAAGGAGAGCTGGATCCGGAATGTGCCGAGTCGGACCCCAGGAACCATATCCTTCTGCAATGTCTTGGCGCTGGACGGAGCATATATCCGGATTTCCTCACCGGCGATGTCTGTCCGCACAGCAGCTTCCTGCTGTGCAGCGATGGCTTTCGCCACAAGTTCTCCCGGGAGGAGATGACCAAGAGCTTTCTGCCGGACAAGAACCGGACAAAGCAGCAGCAGGCTCAGCACCTCTCCCAAGCCATTGGAGAGATCAAGGAGCGGGGAGAGAAGGATAACATCACTGCCTGTCTGCTGACTGTAACGGCTTAAAATTTTTTGAAGAGTCGTTGCCTCCTGGGCAACGACAAAGGGAAAAAAGTGTGCTATTATAGAGACAACAATGATTTTTGGGAGATGATGCCATGAGTCTGCTCCAATGGCTGCGCAATTTATTCGGCATTTCCCCGCCAAATGCCGCAAAGCAAGGCACAGACGGGTTTTGTATTTTGGATTCCAAGCACTTTTATCACACCAGCGAGTCTATCCCACAAAAAAAGGAAAGGAAGAAATAAACATGAGCAGTTATCTGAAACGAAGAGTAGCCCTGATTCTGGCAGTGGCCATTATCTCGGCCCAGCTGTCAGCCTGCAAGAAGCTGAACGAGGTTCCGGTGCAGAATGAGGCACCCGTAGCCACCGTCCAGCAGGAGGATACGGAGGAGCCAACGGAGGCTACCGAGCCCCAGGTCGGCGGCCTGGAATGGCTGCAGGAGAATCTGGAAAACCTGAAGCAGAGCCTATTGGATGGCGACTACGCCAAGGTGGTGGATCAGTTGCTGGAAATGCGGGATGAGCTGAAGGACAACGCCCGCTACAATGCCCTGCTGTACATTGCCTACAGCGGCAAGGGCGACAAGGACAAGGCCAACGACCTGCTGAACAACAAGAACCTGAACCGGAACGAATTCATGGATGCCTTCCTGGAGTTCACCAACGCTCTGAAAGGCAACGCCGGTGCCAAGTCCGCCGAGCAGCAGCTCATGGATGCCATGATGCATCTGGCTCAGAAGGACAAGACTGCCTATAACGCCGCTGTCCGCGTGGGACAGAACATCCAGAACGAAAACCCCTCTGACCCCAACGCCTATGTGGTCATGTACATTGCCGCATTGGCAGGCAATGACAAGGCTGCCATGAAGGATGTCCTGAGCCAGGCCAAGGCCAACGGTATCTCCGCTAAGGTGCTGAGTACTGCCACGGTAGAGTATATCGAGCGGGTGAATGTGACCGATGTGACGACGGAGGATGCGAAGAAGGGGATTGAGAGCAGTACCTCTTTTAATGGGAAGGGGGAGACACTGGGCACTGAGGTGACCGAGACGACTGCGACGGGGTATAAGAAAACAATCACGAGTTCTGATAACAATACGACAGACCTGATTGAATACGACAAGAGTTCTAATGTTGTCTCCGCCACCCATGTTAATGCTTCTTATAAGACAGTCTATGACGAAAACGGAGTCCCGAGAGTTGAGGCAACTGTCAAAGAAAAGCTTGTCACCAAGTATCAGGGCGGTAAGTTGAAATCTATGCAGGTGTACGCTCCCGATGGGACGCTGAAGACTGAGTTCGTTATTAATCCCAAGACCGGTGAAGTGCTGGAGGCAAAGGACTATACCGCCGATGCAAACGGCCGGGATCTGACGGATGAAGAAAAAAAGGATGTCCGTTTTGAGATGAAAGATGGACGTGTCATTTCTCAAACCCTGCCAGTATATGAGAACGGAAAACAGGTTGGAAAGCAGACATATGGCCTAGAATATTTTAACAAGTATGGTGTTCCAGTGTCCAGCATTGAGTACGATGTTGATGGAAATATTGTTTTCAGCGCTACAAGAACGATTGATTACAACAAAAACAAGATGGGCCTGGAAACCGAGCGTGTGGGTATATCCTATGTCGATGGTCAGCAAAACGCAACCACAGTGATTGATATGCAGAAGAATACTGCAGTCATCACAAAGGGTAATCAGCGCTTTTATGAAACCATGGACGAGAACCGCAATCCCACCGAAGTGATTATCTATAATGTGAATGGCGAAACAGAAACGCTCGATAAGAAATATGTCTATACCAGCAAGGATGGCACTATTGTAGGTGCGGAGCTGACCAGATATGACGGCGATAAAGTCACGCAGACCGCAGTATTTGATGTGGTAGACGGCCATTATTTCGTAAAAGATATCTACAATTATGTCTATGAAAACGGCACCTTGAAGGAAACCAATCGTATGGTATATACATATGACGACAAGGGAAATCCTCTTGAAGAAAACCAATATCTGCTTGGTGAGGATGGCACTGAAACGCTCGCAGCGCATGTTGTGTACTCCTACAACGAGGATGGAACCAGAAAGATTACCCTTACTACACGCTATCAGACCGATGGTAAGACGGTTTCCGGTACTTATGAAGAGACATTTGATCAGGATGTCTGTGTAAAAAAGACACAGTGCCTTTACTCTGCGGATGGCAAGAATATCGAGGAAAAAACGGTTCAGACTTTGTTAAATGAAAATGTTACAAAGTCCGAGGTCACAAAGTACCGTGACGGTAAGGCAGTGACGTGCACCATCAAGGAGTATAATCCTGATGGCTCGGTCTATCTGCTAAAGACTGTTGGCTATAAGTCTGATGGAGAGACAATTTCCAAGGCTCAGGAGGCTTATTCTGCGGATGACGGAAGTATGACGGTCATCGACATGGATTACTCGGATGGTGTTCTCGAGAAGAAGACTACCACTCAGTTTGAGCCTGGTGGAAAGGTTCGCAGAGGCGTTATTGAGGAAAAGTATCAGAGTAGTGGAAAGCTGGAGAAAATTACTTCTACAGAGTATAGATCCGATGGCACAAAAGCTGGAGAAATTGTTTCTGAGTACGATTCCAATGGGGTGCAGACCAAGAAGACTTCCAAAGCATTCCAGCAGGACGGAAAGACATACGAAAATGTAAGTGTAAATAAATACCATGCCAATGGTATGGTGTCCTCCAGAGATGAGTATTCTTACTCCGAAACAGGAGAGCAGATTGGCTATGTCTATAAAACTTACACGGAAGATGGAAAGCAAAATACTGAAACAGAGTATGCCTTGTCCGGAGGAAAAATAACAAAGTTGATGACGACTTCCTTTGATAAGAACGGGAAGAAGTCACGCGTTGTCACCACGGATAAAGTAACTGGTGAGGAACAGTACGACAGTTATTCTCCGGAAGGGAAGCTTCTGACAACAGCTATTGTGTCCGGCTTGAAACAGATAACGATCGATTATGTAAAGAACACGAAGACGGTCATTGATAATGCGGCTGGCCTTGGACATGTTTATCGGATTGCAGAGGATGGTAAAGAGATTCTTAGCGCTCGCTATGAGACATCTATTGACTATAATACCTGGCAGATTGTCGAAAAGGATACCTTCTATGGGCCGGATGGCAAAACGGTGCAGAAAGTTGAGGATTATGTTTACTTTAGCCTGAAGGATTATTCCAGCGTACCTGTCTTACAGAAGACTACTGAATATGATGAATCCGGAAAGGCTACCGTAACCGAGGTGAGGGTTGTTACCAATGCGGATGGCAGCATGAGTACCTTCGACGGAGATAAGAAACTTGCGGACTATACAGCCGGTGCTAAAAGTGGTTATACCAAAACAACGTATACCTATACAGATGGTGTTCTGTCTGGACAGACGGAGTCGAAGTATGCAGATTTGAACAGGATTGCCAGTGAAGAGACTTATACGACGGATGGTGCCGGAAATAAGACTCTGACCGGGAAGACGGAGTATGCGTACGAAAGCAACGGAGCATACCAAAAGACGGAAACTGTTGTAGGCGAAAACGGAGAGGCAAAGCTTGTTACGGTAATGGAATATGACAATGCCAATAATCCCCGCTTTAGCCAGGAGACGGACGAAACAGGCGCGGCTACTGTGAAGGAATTCTTCTATGATGAATCCGGAAAATGCCAAGGCTATACCCAGTCCAAGTTGGATAAAGATGGCAACCTTCTGGAAAGCAAGACCTTCGATCAGGACGGCAACGAAAAGGATGGAACCGAATTGATTGGAGAATTCAATGAGGCTGAGACCGAGCTCACCGAAGAGGTCAAGCCTACCGAGCCCGAACAGCCCACCGAAGAGGTGAAGCCTACCGAGCCCGAGCAGCCCACCGAAGAAGTGAAGCCTACCGCTCCTGAGACTCCTGCTGAGACTGAGACCAAGACCGAGGACAAGGCCCCGGCTGAGTCCGCTCCTTCCACCCCCGCTTCTGCCGGTGACTCTGGCAGCGCCAGCACTCCTGCGGCACCTGCTGCCAGTGCTCCCGCCAGCAGCGCCCCTGCGGCTCCTGCAGCCAGCGCTCCGACGGCTAGCGCTCCGGCCAGTGCCCCCGCCGCCAGCAGCGCATCCTCTGCTCCTACAGCCAGCGCTCCCTCCTCTGCCCCTGCGGCTGAGGGCTGATATCTAAGTTTTCGGATGCCCGGGGAAACCCGGGCATCCGGATGAAAAGATGGGACCGGGAAGAAAATACTGAGCGTTTGTTCAGTATTTTCTTAGCGGCCTCTTTATGTCGTTTTATAAGGATCCGTTTTGCCGCCTCCGGGCGGCCTCTTCCCCTGGGGAAGAAACCGTAATAGAAAAGTGCATTCAAGGAAGTGACAACAGCGTGTCAAAAGAAGATCTGATGCAGATCGCAAGAGAATTATATCCCGCCTACGACCACCTGGAGCCTCTGGGAAGCGGCGGTATGGGTGACCTGTACAAAGGACGAAAGACCGGGCTGGATGTGCCGGTGGTCATCAAGGTGGTCAAGTCCAAGCTTCAGGGCAGACTGGATGACCGCCAGGAGGCGGAGATACTCAAGGGGCTAAAGCACAAGTATCTGCCCCGGGTATATGATGTGATCGAAAATAAATATGGGTACTACTACACCATTATGGATTACATCCCCGGTGACAATATGAAGCAGTACCTGGCAAAGCATGGTCCGGTAGATCAGAAGACCGCCTATAAGTGGGCCAATCAGCTCTGCGAGGTGACGGCCTATCTGCATCAGCAGAAGCCGCCCATCATTCATTCGGATATCAAGCCCAGCAACGTGATGATCACCCCAGACGGGGACATCTGTCTCATTGATTTCAACACATCCATGCAGCTGCGGGCGGGTATGACGGCCATCGGCAAGACAAAGGGCTATGCCGCACCGGAGCAGTATACAAAGCCGGAGCGGGTCCTCAGCGGGATGCGTCAGGCCGCCGGAGTGTGGGACGGGCAGAACAAAGAGACCATCCTGACCCCAAACAGCATGGATGCTGAGGACGCTACGGTGCTGATTTGTCAGTCAGAAAGCGGTTTGTCCACCGGCTCGTCTACGGGAGAGCCCTCCACGGGCAGCACCAGCGCCTCACTGCGCAGCAGTCTGTTCCGTTCCTCTGCTATGTCCACTGCGGATACAGCCATCGGAAAAAATGGATACTACGGTACTTTGACCAAGCGGACGGACGTATACGCCATCGGCGCTACCCTCTACTATGCACTGACCGGAGAAGATCCGCCTCATTCTCTGGACCCTGCCAAGCCCCTTTCCACCTTCAAGCTGTCGGTTTCCAAATCCCTGGTGCAGATCATTGAGCGCGCCATGCAGAAAAACGCCATGGATCGGTTCTGCGACGCGGAAGAAATGGGCCAGGCCCTGCAGCAGATCCACCGGCTGGACAATAGCTACCGCAGGGCGAGGATGCTGACGGTGGTCGGCATCACTGTAGAGCTGGTACTGCTGCTGGGAGGCATCACCCTGATGGCTCTGGGCTCCGTTCGGTTGAGCAAGGAGCGTCAGACCCAGTATATGCAGCTGCTTGACAGTGCCCAGCAGGCCAAAAATCAGGCGGATTATGAGAGCGCACTGAATATGGCGGTTCAGGCGGAAAAGCTGATTGACAACCGGATGGAGGCTTTTGCCGAAGAGGCGGCCATCTACTACGCCCAGGCTGCCCATACGGAGGATGCGGAGGCCCGGAAGGAGCTGTTTAAGACCTGTGTGAATAAGGTCCGGCAGCTGATCCAGGCCGGGCAGAGGGGCGGCTCAGACAGCGAGTGGGCCAAGGCCTATTTTGTGGGCGCGGAGAGCTGTCTGGAGCTAGAGGAATACTGGCAGGCCCAGCTGTGGTATGAAGCGTCTCTGGCAAGGTCGAAAACAGAGAGCGCCTACAGAGGGCTGGTATTTGCCTACGCCTTGAATGGCAAGACTGATGAAGCGAAGGATGTACTGGAGCAGCTTCATGAGGCCCTGCCTCTGTCTGATACCCAGTCCATCAGTTTCCTGGTCCAGGCGGAACTCTGCTGCCTGGAGGAGGACTATGCCGGTGCCCTGGCGGAATATCGAAAGCTTTTTCAGGCCACGGAGGATGAATCTATTCTCCGCAGAGCCTATCTGGCGGCCAATAATGTCTGTGTCTATGGTGGAAAACAGATGAATGCCCAGCGAACAGATGTCTTGGAGGAAGCTGTCTCCAGGCTACCGCAATACAAGTCGATCTTTATGCCGTTGCTTGCCAACGCCTATTATCTGCGTGCTTACGATGATCCAAGCGTGGAAAGCCGATGGCTGGATAAGGCTTTGGATTGCTACACTGCCTTGGATACTCATAGCCTGAGCCTGGACGATCGGTTAAAGATGGATTGGTTGCTGACCAGGAAGGGCCGCTACAGTGAGGCGGAGGCGGATCTGAAGAGCCTGCTGAACCGCTATCCGGACAGCTTCCTGGTGTATATGCGCCTGAGTTATCTGTATCTCAACCAGCTGGAAACCACCGGGGAAGCGGATTATCTGGACAAAGCGGAGGCTGCATATAAAAAAGCCAAGGAGCTCTATGAGACTTCGGGGCAGACCGATGAGGAGATGGAAACCTTCCTGAGCCTCTGGTCGCCTTTCCACGATCAAATTTGGCAGGATGATAGAAAGGAGGAAGAGCGTTCATGACCACAGGAGAGATCCTTTTATACACCGGGGCCGTGATGGTGGCCCTTTCCCTGATCGGCGGTATCCCCGTGGTGGTGCTCCTGCGCCGCCTAAACCGCCGTGTCCACAGGCAGATCTATACGGAGTTTAATTGATAAAAATGCCGCAAACCGGTTTTTAGCCGGTTTGCGGCATGGCTTTTATGCAAGTTCAGCGTAGGTAAATGCCTTCGAAGCCGTTGTTCTCCAGAGCAGCGTTCAGATCATCGGTTGGCTGATGGTGGATGATGGCGTTGATGAGGAACGCATCCCGCCGCCGGGTCCCGCTGAGGCGTGAGCAGTCCGCAGCCTTTAGAAGAGCTTGCATCTCATCAAAGGTCAACTGAAGTTCCAGTCCCAGTCGAAGAACCAAGTTCCGACCGGGATGAATGGTTCCAGCTAAAATTTTATAGAGCGTGGTCCGGTTGATAGAGATCAGCTCAGCCAGAATGGAGAGCGGCACATCCCGGCGGCCAATAAACGTATTGAGCAGTTCTGACAAGGTCGGTCCGGAAACCGTTACAGCTTCCGGCTGCACGCCGCGGCTGATCTGCTCTACCATATCCTCTGTCGGTGTCAAATGTTCCATTTCCGTATCCTCCACAAACTCACGTATAAATTACATTATATCGCATCAGACTCAAAAAAACAATAGTTTATTCGTTTTTCTCCCATCGGAAGCTGCCTGGCCTATTCTCACTGAGTCAATTGTAAAAAATTTGGGAAGATATGGATTTTTTCAACAAACCGTGCTATACTTACAAAGTGTGTGTATTACCCGGTTGGATATCCCACTGGGCGGAATCATAGAATGGAAGGTGTATTGTTTATGACAAAGGTTGATATTTACAGTGGTTTCCTGGGTGCAGGTAAGACCACTCTCATCAAAAAGATGATTGCAGAGGGCTACAAGGGCCAGAAGCTGGTGCTCATCGAGAATGAGTTCGGCGAGATCGGCATTGATGGCGGCTTCCTGAAGGAGGCAGGCATCAACATCACGGAGATGAACTCCGGCTGCATCTGCTGCTCCTTGGTGGGCGACTTCGGCAAGGCTCTGACCAAGGTGATCAACGAGTACCACCCCGACCGGATCATTATTGAGCCCTCCGGCGTGGGTAAGCTGTCCGATGTGATCGGCGCTGTGAATAAGGTCACAGGCACCGATGTGACTTTGGGCTATACTGTGGCCGTGGCCGATGCCGGAAAGGTGAAGGTTTATACCAAAAACTTCGGTGAATTCTACAACAACCAGGTGGAGACCGCTTCCACCATTATCCTGTCCCGGACGGATTCCATTCCCCAGGCCAAGCTGGACGCGGCAGTGGAGCTGCTGAGAAGCCACAATCAGGTGGCTACCATCATCACCACCCCTTGGAGCCAGCTGACAGGCGAGCAGCTGGTTGCAGCGATGGAAGGCAAGGCCTCTCTGGCTGCCGAACTGGCCCGGCTGGAGACCGAGCGGCTGGAAGCCGAGGATGAGGAGCATGAGCACCACCATCATCACCACCATGATGAGGACGAAGAAGAGCATCATCACCACCATCATGATGAGGATGATGAGGACGAGGAACACGAGCACCACCATCATCATGACCACGATGGGGATTGCTGCTGCCACGATCACGAGGAGCATGAGCACCATCATGACCACGACGACCATGACGACGATTGCGGCTGCGGCTGCCATGACCATCATCATCACCATCATGCCGACGAGGTCTTCACCTCCTGGGGCGTGGAGACGGCCAAGAAGTTTGAAAAGGCCACCATTGAGGCCGCGCTCAAGGGCCTGGATTCCGGCGATTACGGTATGATCCTCCGGGCCAAGGGCATCCTGCCCTGCGTGGACGGTACCTGGATCCACTTTGACTATGTGCCTGAGGAGCACGATATCCGCACCGGCTCTGCCGATGTCACCGGTAAGCTCTGTGTCATCGGCTCCAAGCTGGACGAAAATGGCATCCAGCAGCTCTTTGGGGTATAAACCATGGCCATGCAACAGATCCCGGTTTATGCCTTTACAGGCTTCTTGGATTCCGGAAAGACCAAGTTCATCCAGGAGACACTGGAGGACCCTCGATTCAACGCGGGAGAGCGGACCCTGGTCCTGATTTTTGAGGAAGGGGAGGAGGAGTACGACCTCTCCACCTATCCTTATAAGAATGTGTACCTGGAAGTGCTGGATCAGCAGACCGTCTCCACAGAAGAACTGAAGGCTCTGCAAAAAAAATACAAAGCCGAGCGTGTGGTGGCCGAGCTCAATGGCATGCAGCAGGTCGGGGACCTCTATATGCGCTTCCCGAGTCAATGGGCCATTGCCCAGGAGGTCATGTTTGCTGACTCTACCACGATCATGGCTTACAACGCCAATATGCGCAATCTGGTAATGGATAAGCTCGTGGGAGCCCAGATGGTGGTCTTCAACCGGATGACCCCCGGCGCGGACGTTATGCCCTTCCACAAGCTGGCCAGAGCCGCTAACCGCCGCATCGATATTCTGTATGACTATACCGACGGCACCACCAAGTTCGATGAGATTGAGGACCCTCTGCCTTTCGACATAAACGCTCCCGTCATCGAAGTAAAGGACGAGGACTATGCCCTGTGGTATCGGGATGTGTCTGAAGAGCCGGAGAAGTACAGCGGTAAGACTGTTCACTTCAAGGCCCAGGTGGCTATGCTTCGCCGGGACAAGAACAATATGTTTGCCCCAGGCCGGTTCGTCATGACCTGCTGTGTAGAAGATATCCAGTTTTGCGGCATTCCCTGCAGATACGATGAAGCTTCTAAGCTGGAATCCCGGTCCTGGGTTATGGTTACCGCCAAGATTACAGCAGAGGAGCATCCCCTTTACAAGGGTGATGTGGGCCCCATGCTGACGGCTTTGTCTGTAGAGACCGGAGCGCAGCCTGCGGACCCGGATGTGGCCACATTCTAAATTGAGATAATTCCAAAATCCCCTGGATATTCTTCCGATTTCTTTGAATGTCCGGGGGATTGTGACTGCGGGGAGGAGAAAATAAAATGTACCAACCGCTGGCAGATCTCCTGCGGCCCCAGACCTTGGATGATGTGGTAGGCCAGGAGCATATTTTGGGGGAAGGGGCCGTCCTGCGTCGCCTGATCCAGTCCGGGAACATTCCCAATATGGTTTTCTACGGCCCCAGCGGCACGGGAAAGACCACCGTAGCCAACATCATCGCCAAGCAGACCAACCGGTCCCTCTATAAGCTCAACGCCACCACTGCCTCTACGGCGGACATCCGGGAGATCACTTCCCAGCTGGATACACTACTGGCCCCCAACGGAGTGCTGCTGTACCTGGACGAAATCCAGTCCTTCAACAAAAAGCAGCAGCAATCCTTGCTGGAATACATCGAAAACGGAAAAATCACCCTGATTGCCTCCACCACGGAGAATCCTTATTTTTATGTCTTCAACGCCATCCTCAGCCGGTCTACGGTGTTTGAATTCAAGCAGATATCCAAAGAGGCTTCTCTGAAAGCTGTCAAGCGGGCGGTCTGCTTTATGGAGGACAGGACGGGGCTGGCCGCGCAGCCGGAGGAAGGGGTTCTGGAGTACATCGCCGGAGCCAGCGGGGGAGACCTGCGCAAATCTATGAATGCGGTGGAGGTGCTGTTCTCCGCTGCAAAGCCAGAGGGAAACAGCATAAAACTCACCATGAAGGACGCACAGGCGGTCACACAGAAGAGCGCCATGCGGGCGGATCGGGATGGAGACAACTTTTACGATCTGCTGTCTGCCCTGCAAAAGTCCATCCGGGGTTCAGACCCGGATGCTGCCTGCCACTATCTGGCACGCCTTCTGGAGGTGGGACAGATGCAGGCCGCTTGCCGGCGGCTCATGGTCATTGCGGCAGAGGATGTAGGCCTGGCCTATCCGCAGATCATTCCCATCGTCAAGTCCTGTGTGGATATGGCCCTGATGCTGGGCATGCCGGAGGCTCGGATTCCCCTGGGAGATGCGGCGGTGCTTATGGCAACCTCTCCAAAGTCTAATTCCGGACATCTGGCTCTGGATGCCGCCATCAGCGATGTGCAGAAGGGATTGGGCAGAGGATTCCCACGGCAGCTGCAAAACGTCCACGCCGACACCTATACTCAGGAACGGGACCAGGGGTATCTGTACCCCCACAATTTTCCCAACCATTGGGTGGCCCAGCAGTATTTGCCGGATGATCTGGTGGGGAAAAAGTACTACGAGTATGGCCCCAACAAGCTGGAACAGGCAGCACGGCAGTATTGGGCGAGCATTAAAAAGGAGAACTGAGCATGGATATCCGAGTTGGCGACGTGTTAGTCATGAAAAAGAACCACCCCTGCGGCGAGAAACGATGGCAGTGTCTGCGCACCGGGGCAGACTTTCGCCTGAAATGCCTGGGATGCGGCCACGAGCTCATGATCCCCAGATTCAAGGCCGAGAAAAATATCCGCAATGTGGAGCGAAAAGAAGAAACCTGAATCATTCCCACTGGGCACCTCTGTTTTTCGGAGGTGCCGTTTCTTTTGTGCTTCCTGAGGCTCTTCGGGGAAGAACTTGCGCAGGAAGCCGGAGCCCCAAGCGACGGCCTTTGCGCCCCAGGCGGGGTATACTCAAGGCAGCACCGGCAGAGGGGGGAAGGAAATGTATCTGGACCTATACATGCTCTTAAATTTCGGCGTGGATTACCTGCTGCTTCTCGGCACCCAGAAGCTGTCGGGGACTGCCGGACATCCCGATCGGCTTCTTTGGGCGGCGGTACTGGGTGCGGTCTACAGCGGGCTTTGCCTGGTGCCTGGCTTTTCCTTCCTGGCGGGAGTGCTCTGGCGGCTGGTCTTCCTGGGGCTCATCTCGGCTATCGCCTTTGGGGTCACCAAAAGTGCCTGGCGGCGCTGCGGCATATTTACGGTGCTGAGTCTGGCCCTGGGAGGCATGGCTTCTCTGGCAGGGAGCGGGCATCTGCTTCGGCTGTTGGCCTGCGGCGGGGGGCTGTGGCTGCTGTGCAGCGTGGCTTTTGGCGGCACTCCCGGTAAACAGCTGGTGCCTCTGATGATCTGCCAGGGGGAAAAGCGGCTGTCTCTGACTGCGCTGAAGGATACGGGAAATTCCCTCCGAGACCCCATTACCGGAGAGCAGGTCCTGGTACTGGGGTGCGATCAGGCAACGGCACTGACCGGCCTCAGCCGGGAGCAGCTGGCAAAACCTATGGAGACCCTGGAACGTAACCCAGGCCTGGGTTTGCGGCTGGTACCCTATCACGCCGTGGGGAAGACCGGACTGCTGCTGGCCATGCGGATGGGGGAGGTGCGCTGGGACGGAAGAAAACGGGGCTGCATCATCGCGTTTGCCCCGAATGAGCTGGGAGGAGAAGAATTTCAGGCATTGCTGGGAGGTATGGCATGAATTTGCTTCGTTGGCTGCAAAAATGGTTGATTTCTGAAGAGCAAGGGATTTTTTACATCGGAGGCAGCGATGTGCTCCCGCCGCCGCTGCGGGGAGAAGAGGAAAAACGTGCCATTGAAGCCCTGTCCCGGGGAGAGGAGACAGCGAAGCAGACCCTTGTAGAGCATAATCTCCGACTGGTCGTCTATATCGCCAGACGGTTTGATGGGGACCGGACTAACCTGGAGGACCTGATTTCCATCGGCACCATTGGCCTCATGAAGGCCATCGGCACCTACCGGGCAGACAGGAACATTAAGCTGGCGACCTACGCCTCCCGGTGCATCGAGAATGAAATACTCATGCATTTGCGGAAAATCGCAAACCAGAAGGCGGAAGTCTCTTTGGACGAGCCCATCAATCTGGATGGGGAGGGAAATGAGCTGCTGCTTTCAGACATCCTGGGTACTGCCGAGGACGATATCCAGCGACCTTTGGAGGCCGATGCTGAGGTAATGGTCCTAAGGCAAGCCTTGACAGAGCTTCCCCAGCGAGAGCAGGAAATCGTATCCATGCGCTTCGGCTTAGATGGGCGAAAGGAACTGACCCAGAAGGAGGTGGCCCAGAAAATGGGCATCTCCCAGTCCTATATTTCCAGACTGGAAAAGCGGATCCTGGGCAAGCTCCGAAAGGAGTTTCTTCGGCAGACAAGCTGCGCCTGACCTTTTACAAAGCGCTTATAGATGTATAAAAAAATCCTATAAAAGGAAGACTTGCAAAAAGAGAGGACCGGTGGTATAATCAGCGTATAAATATATCGATATAAAAATATATCGATAAAAATTGGACGAGGAAGAATATGGAACGTAATGTGAAAGTTTCCAAAGCGGTGCTGAAGCGGCTCCCCGGCTACCTGGCTTACCTGAAGAGTTTGCCGGATACAGCCCCGGCCAATATCTCCGCCACGGCTCTGGCCAACGCTCTGGACATGGGCGAGGTACAGGTGCGCAAGGATCTGGCCATCGTTTCCGACGGCGGCCGCCCCAAGGTCGGCTACCAGCGGGAGGCACTGATCGACGACATCGAGCAGTTTTTGGGCTACGACAACACCACCGATGCGGTGCTCATTGGCGCGGGCAAGCTGGGTCTGGCCCTGATGGCCTATACTGGCTTCGAGGCTTACGGTCTGAACATCCAGGCTGCCTTCGATATCGCCCCCTCCATCGAAAAGACAGAGGACGGCCAGCCGGTGTACCCTATCACCAAGCTGGAGCACTACTGCAAGCTCCACAAGGTCTTGATGGGCATCATCACCGTCCCCGCCTCCGCTGCTCAGGGGGTTGCGGATATGCTCATCGCCGGAGGTGTAAAGGCCATCTGGAATTTCGCCCCCACCCACTTGGATGTGCCGGACAATATCCTGGTGCAGAACGAAAACATGGCGACCTCGCTCGCGGTACTCTCCGTGCATCTGAGAGCGGCCATAAAGGAAGAGAAAAAGTGAAAAACCCTCTCCCGGGAGAGGGTATTACCCGGATGCCAAAAACGGTATCCGGGAATTTTTTTCAAAAGTGAAACACAAGGCTCCTTTTTTACGACTCTATAAGTGAAAGACACAGAAGGAGGGAAAGCCATGGAGGACGCGCGGATCATTGACCTCTATTTCTCCCGTTCAGAGGAAGCCATCGGGGAGACGGCGGCAAAATACGGCCCCTACTGCGCTTCTATCGCTATGAGCATTCTGAACGATCCAGAGGATGCGGAGGAAAGCGTCAACGATACCTGGCTGGCAGCCTGGAACCGGATGCCCCCGGAGCGGCCCAATGTCCTGGCTGTGTTTCTGGGGCGGATGACCAGAAACATCTCCATTGACCGTTGGCGGCAGTACCACTCTTTCAAACGCAGCGGCAGCCAGGTGACGCTGGCCCTGGAGGAACTGGATGGCTGCGTCAGCGGAAAGGAGAGTCTGGAAAACGAGGCCATTCGCCGGGAGACCCTGAGGAGCATTCAATGCTTTCTGGACACGCTGACTCCAGTGGAGCGGGCGGTCTTCGTCTGTCGCTATTGGTATCTGGATAATTCGAAAGAGATCGCCGACCAGTGCGGTTTTTCCCGGGGAAAGGTCCGTACTATGCTTCGAAGGACCCGAATCCGGCTGATGGAGCACCTTAGTAAGGAGGGACTGGCATGACGAAAGACGAAATGCTGGAGCTGTTAGGAGATATGGACCCACAGTACATATTGGAGGGCCAGCGTCTGCGGTCCGGGCAGATGCATACGCGGAATAAGGGCTCCTGGCTCCGCCGAGCCACCGCAGTGGCCGCTATGCTGGCGGTGGCGACGGTGGCCGGGGCGCTCTTAAAGCCCTGCCTGTCGGCAAGCTGGGTGCGGCCCGGTGTTGAGGAAAAGCAAGAGAACCAGCCGGAAAACACAAAGACTATCCGCTATTATCTGGATGGTGAGGAAGTCCAGACGGAAGCAACGCTGTTTGAAGCGGAAGAGTTTTCCATATACATTTTCCCGGACTGGGCCTATGAGACGATCACCTATGGGTCGAATCAAGCCCACAGGTGGACCAAGGGTACCTCTGCTCTGACGGTACTGTACCGCCAGGAGGAGACTATGGCCGCCGTGCGGGAATGGGTCCGCTTGAAGAAGTTGAGCAAACCCTTTGGAAATGGCGCCTATGGAAGTCTGCGCACCAATGGTATGTATGTGTATTTTACCGAGGCATCGGGAGGCTGGCTGGTCCAAATTCTGGAATTCTCACCGCAGGGGGATGCGGATGATTCCGTCCGGACTATGGAAGCCATGCGGGATACGCTTGTCCCGGCGGAGAATGCGCCCCAAAGTACCAGCGAGAGGCCAAAAGTCGTGGATTATTCCTTGCAGGATGAAACCTTTGTATATCAGTCTGTGACCTTTACGCTCTATCAGGGCGACGGCTGGTCTACCTACATCCCGGAAGGGGAGGACTGGCAGCAGGTGGACCCGGACTATCTGAAAATCGACACCCCCCAGATGGAGGCCGTGCTGTGCCTGGAAAACCAGGACCATCGATTTACTGTGTTACGGCTGGAAAACGCCACTGCGGACGAGGCCATAAACTGGACATCAGAAGCGTATCCTGCCCATGGCTGGGACTGGGAATGGACCCCTAAGAATTGGGATCAGGACTCGGATTCTTTTTCCTGTACCGCAAGCAATGAAGAAATGCGGACAGTGAAAAAGCGATTTATTCGGTATCAGGATGGATTCTATGTGGTGATTTCCGACTATTATCCGACTCTGCTGAAAAATTACGTCCGCATCATGGATGCCGAATTTCTCCTTGATATTCCATAAAAAACCCGGATACCGAGCACATCGGTATCCGGGAAAAACATTTTTGGGGTCACTTCGCGGGCTTAAAGCTGTCCTTCAGGCTGACAGAGCGGTTGAACACCAGATGCTCTGGGGCAGAATCTTTACTGTCCGGGCAGAAGTAGCCAAGACGCATGAACTGGTAGCTCTCGGGAGCCTTGGCATTTTTCAGAGAGGCCTCCACTTTGCAGCCCTGGAGGACTTCCAGGGAGTTGGGATTCAGGCAGGCCAGGAAATCCTTTCCGGCAGCATCAGGATCAGGATCCTCAAAGAGGTTGCTGTACTGCCGCACCTCGGCGTCGTAGCAGTTATTGGCATCCACCCAGTGGATGGTGGCACCCTTGATCTTCCGGCCGTCGGCAGGATCGCCGCCCTTGCTGTCAGGGTCGTAGGTAGCCAGCACCTCGGTCACGTTTCCGTTTTCGTCGGTTACGCAGCCGGTGCACTTGATAACGTATGCGCCCTTCAGGCGGCACTCGGGGCCGTCGGGGTACAGCCGCTTGTATTTGGGAATGGGCTGGGCCAGGAAATCATCCCCTTCGATCCAAAGGTTTCTGGAGAAAGTGATCTCCCGGGAACCGGCCTCAGCATCGTTGGGATTGTTCTCCACCAGGAAGGTCTCGCTCTGGCCTTCGGGATAGTTGGTAATGGTGAGCTTCACAGGCTTCAGCACGGCCATGACCCGCTTGGCAGTCTCGTTCAGGTCCTCCCGGAGGCAATGCTCCAGGAAGGCGTACTCAATGGTGTTGGGGGACTTGGCCACGCCCACACGATCGCAGAAGTTGCGGATGGAGGCAGGCGTATAGCCCCGGCGGCGCAGGCCGCAGAGTGTGGGCATCCGGGGGTCGTCCCAGCCGGATACATAGCCGTTTTCCACCAGAGCCCGGAGCTTCCGCTTACTCAGAACCGTATGGTCAATGCCAAGCCTGGCAAACTCGATCTGCCGGGGATGATTGGGCACAGACACATGCTCCACCACCCAATTGTAAAGAGGACGGTGATTCTCAAACTCCAGAGAGCACAGGGAGTGGGTAATGCCCTCCAGGGCATCCTGAATGGGGTGTGCAAAGTCGTACATGGGATAGATGCACCATTTGTCTCCCTGACGGTGGTGGTGCATATGGCGGATGCGGTAGATAACGGGGTCACGCATATTGAAGTTGCCGGAGGCCAGGTCGATTTTGGCCCGGAGGGTATAGCGGTTGTCCTCGAATTCCCCGGCACGCATCCGGGCGAAAAGGTCCAGGCTCTCTTCAATGGGCCGGTCCCGATAGGGAGAGATGGCGGGAGTGTTCAGATCTCCGCGGTACTCCTTGAACTGCTCAGGGGTCAACTCGCATACGTAAGCCAATCCCTTTTTGATGAGCTCCACGGCATATTCGTAGTCCTTCTCAAAGTAGTCGGAGCCGTAGAAGAACCGGTCGCCCCAGTCAAAGCCAAGCCAATGGATGTCCTCCTGGATGGCCTCCACAAACTCTACGTCTTCTTTGGTGGGGTTTGTGTCGTCCATCCGCAGATTGCACAGCCCTGCAAACTTCTCGGCTGTGCCGAAGTCGATGATCAGGGCCTTGCAGTGGCCGATGTGCAGATAGCCGTTGGGCTCCGGCGGGAACCGGGTGTGGACGGTCTTCCCGGCGAACTGGCCGCCGGGGGCGATATCCTCTTCGATAAAGGCATGGATGAAATTTTTGCTTTCGGTGATCTCAGCCATATAGATTCCTTCCTCTCTTGTGGTGAGTATACGATAATGCATTATTATAAACGATTGCAGGAAAAAAAGCAATCCAAAACATGGAAGACAGCGCAAATTTGGACATATGTGAAAAAAGAAGAGAGGCTTTTTTCTAAGGATTATGAAATTATTTCGAATTCTGAGATTTTCTAGTTGTCAATTTGCCTTTTCTACGTTACAATAGGGTGGACGATGTGCCGGGGTCAGATCCCGGACGAAAGGGGGATCCCCTTTCAAGATAGAAGGAGTGAACGAAATTGTCTCAAGTCAAATACAAGCGCATTCTCTTAAAGCTCAGCGGTGAAGCCCTGGCTGGCAATCAGCACCGGGGGCTCGATTATAGTGTCATCCACCCGGTGTGTGAGGTCATCCGCCAGTGCCACGAAAAGGGCGTACAGATTGGCCTGGTCATCGGCGGCGGCAACTTCTGGCGGGGCGTGAAGGATGGCGCGGATAAAATGCAGCGGTCCCACGGCGATGCCATGGGTATGCTGGCCACTGTCATGAACTGCATCGCTATGGCAGATGCCTTGGAGCAGCATGGAGTTCCCGCCCGGGTCCTCAGCGCTGTGGAGATGAACAAGTTCGCGGAGTACTTTACAAGAGACTCTGCCGACCGCTATCTGAACGAGGGCAAGGTGGTCCTTTTTGCCGCCGGTACCGGCAACCCCTATTTCTCCACAGACACAGGCGCCGTCCTCCGGGGCGTGGAAATTGAAGCAGATGCCATTCTGATGGCAAAAAACGTAGACGGCATCTACTCTGCCGATCCCAACCTGGATTCCACCGCCGTGAAGTTTGACGAGCTGACCTACGATGAGGTTTTGGCCCGGCACCTGAAGGCCACCGACACCACCGCCATGACTCTGGCTATGGATAACCACATGACCCTGGTGTGCTTTGGCCTGAATGATCCCCAGAATATCCTCCGCGTTATCAGCGGAGAAAAAATCGGAACCACTGTGAAGGAGGACTAAACAATGAGCGTAGATTTTAAGGAATTTGCCAGAAAAATGGACCGGACCCTGGAGCATCTGGGGGAAGACTTTGATGCCGTCCGTGCCGGACGGGCCAACGCTAAGGTTCTGGACCGGATCACCGTTGAATATTATGGCAGCGAAACGCCCTTGAACGGCGTTGCCACCATTTCTTCTCCCGATGCCCGGACGCTGGTCATCACCCCCTGGGACACAAAGCTCCTGAAGGAGATCCAGAAGGCCATCCAGACCTCCGACCTGGGCATTAATCCCCAGAATGACGGCCGGGTCATCCGCCTGATCTTCCCCCAGCTGACGGAGGAGCGCAGAAAGGACCTCTCCAAGCAGGTCAAGAAGTACGCCGAGGATGCCAAGGTGGCAATGCGGAATATCCGGCGGGATGGCATGGACTATGTCAAAAAGCTGAAAAAGAATAACGAGATCACCGAGGACGACCAGAAGAAGGCCGAAAAGGACCTGCAGGATATGCTGGACAAGTATATCAAAAAGGTTGATGCCGCGCTGGCTGCCAAGGACAAGGAACTGATGTCTATTTGATCCCAAACGACTCCTCCGGTTAGAGCCGGGGGAGTCCAACCCTTATGAAGAAAGAGGTGCTTGTATGGCACTTTCGGAAGTCAATACCTTACCGCCTCCCAGGCACATTGCCATCATTATGGATGGCAATGGCCGCTGGGCAAAGAAGCGGGGACTGCCCCGCACCGCCGGTCACAGCGCCGGTGCGGAAGCCTTCCGCCGGATCGCCGACTACTGTCGGACCCTGGGGGTGGAATACCTGACGGTGTATGCCTTCTCCACAGAGAACTGGAAGCGTTCTCAGGAAGAGGTGGGGGGGATCATGCTCCTGCTGCGCCGGTATTTGGAAGAAGCCATCCGGGATATGACCAAGAATCGGGTGCGGTTTCGTTTTTTTGGAGACCTGTCCAAGCTTTCTCCCCAGCTCCAGAAGCTGTGCTATGACGCAGAGAATCAGTCTGCCGAATATGATGTGCAGGTGAATTTCTGCCTGAATTACGGCGGCCGGGACGAGATCGTTCGGGCAGCCCGTGCCTTTGCCGCTCAGGTTGCGGAAGGGAAGCGGAAGCCGGAGGAGCTGACGGAGGAGCTGTTCTCCAGCTACCTTTATTCCGCCGGTGTGCCGGATCCGGAGCTCATTATCCGCCCCTCTGGGGAACTGCGGACCAGCAATTTTCTTCCCTGGCAATCCGCTTACTCCGAGTATGTCTTTATGGACGTGCTGTGGCCGGACTTCGGCCCCCAGGACCTGGACAAGGCCATTGACGAGTATCACCGGCGCAACCGCCGTTTCGGAGGCGCCTGATCCATGAAAACAAGAATCATTACGGCAGCCATTTGCATTCCCGTGCTTTTGTTTTTGCTGCTGGTTGCGCCTGAAATCATCGTTACGGTGATTTTTGGGGTGCTGATGGCTATTGGCGCCTATGAGTTTCTCTACCGTACCGGCCTGGTCCGTCGGCCCCGGATGGTCGCCTATAGCGCCCTGGCCGCATTTATGCTTTCCATTTGGAGCTACTACGGCGGCCTTACATCCTTTTTGATGCTGGGACTCATCGTGTTCTTCATGCTCCTGTTTTCAGAGGTCATGATGGACCATGTGAAGGTTCCCATCGAGCTGGTGGGTCTGTGCACACTGGGGGGCTTCCTGATCCCCTTTCTGCTCAGTGCCCTGATCCGTATCCTGATGGGTACCAATGGCCGGTATTTCATTCTGCTGCCCTTTACCATTGCGTTCCTTTCCGATGCCGGTGCCTACTTTGTCGGTCTGCGGCTGGGCAGGCACAAGCTGGCCCCTGTCATCAGTCCCAAAAAGACCATCGAGGGCGTTGCCGGTGGACTGGTGTTCGCCCTGGTGGGGGTCATCATTTATTGCCTGGTGCTGCAGTTGGCGCTCAAATTCCGGGTAAACTATGGTGCGGCAATTCTCTATGCCCTGGTCGGTTCCGGTGTAGGGGTGATGGGAGACCTGTGCTTCTCTGTTGTAAAGCGGCAGACCGGCATAAAAGACTATGGCAATCTGCTCCCCGGCCACGGGGGCTTTTTGGACCGGTTCGACTCTCTGGTCCTGGTAGCGCCCTTTGTGGAAGCGCTGCTGCTTATCTTACCTTTGGCGGTGTGATAAAATGGTGAATTGTATCAGTATTTTGGGTTCTACCGGCTCCATCGGCCGCCAGAGCCTGGATGTGGTGCGGATGCACCCTCAGATCAAGGTCGGCGCTTTGACTGCCGGCAGCAGCGTAGAGCGTATGGCGGAGCAATGCCGGGAGTTCCGGCCTAGGCTCGCTGTCATGGCTACCGAGGAGAGCGCCAAGATGTTGGCGAACTCTATCCGGGACCTTCCCACCCAGGTTCTCTGGGGAGAAGAAGGCCTGATTGCCGCGGCGACGCTTCCCGAGGCGGATTGTGTGATCACTGCGGTGGTGGGCATGCTGGGGCTGAGGCCCACTTTGGCTGCGATCCGGGCAAAAAAGCGTATCGGCCTTGCCAACAAAGAGACCCTTGTCTGCGCTGGAGAGCTGGTGATGGAGGAAGCGAAGGAATACGGGGCGGAAATCGTGCCTGTGGACTCCGAGCACTCTGCTATTTTTCAGTGCCTTATGGGCTGCAAGGACCGGGGAGAGATTCGCCGATTGATTCTGACCTGCTCCGGCGGTCCCTTCTTCGGCATGACCAAAGAGCAATTGACACATGTGACCAAAGCGGATGCTCTGAAGCATCCCAACTGGAAAATGGGTCCCAAGATCACCGTGGATTGCGCAACCCTGATGAACAAGGGGTTGGAGGTCATTGAGGCCATGCGGCTATATGGTCTGCCCCTGGAAAAGGTGGATGTGCTGATTCACCGCCAGAGCGTGGTGCATAGTCTGGTGGAGTACTGCGACGGAGCCGTTATGGCTCAGCTCGGCACCCCGGATATGCGTCTGCCTATTCAGTTGGCTATGACCTACCCTGAGCGGCAGCCTTCTCCCGTAGATCGGCTGGACCTGACCACCTGCGGGCAGCTGACCTTCTGCCACCCGGACCTGGAGAATTTTCCCTGTCTGGCCTTGGCCAGGGACTGCGCAAAACGGGGCGGCAATGCCTGCGCCGCCATGAACGGTGCCAACGAGGAGGCCGTTGCCTTGTTCCTCCGCGGAGAGATCGGCTTCTACGACATCTACCGTCTGGTAAGCCAGGCTGTGGAACAGGTAGCCTACCTGGAAAAGCCTACCTTGAGCCAGATCCTGGAAACGGATGCTCTGGCCCGAAAGGCGGTTCTATCCAATATCCGCCGGTAAACGCACCGGCAATTCTTCGAGGAAATCTATGAGTTATCTTTTTGCGATCCTGCTGTTCAGCTTTCTGATCTTCATCCACGAGCTTGGCCACTTTGCGGCAGCCAAGGCTTTTGGAGTCCAGGTCAACGAGTTTTCTTTGTTTATGGGCCCGGCGCTCTTTCAAAAGCAGATCGGTCAGACGGTCTACTCCATCCGCTGCATTCCCATCGGCGGCTTCTGCGCCATGGAAGGGGAGGACGGTGAGGAGCCAAGCGACAACCCCCACGCATTCCCGAATGCTGTGTGGTGGAAGAAGACCATTATTTTGGCTGCCGGTGCGTTTATGAACTTTGTAGTGGGTGTACTGCTGATGCTGGCGTTTTTTGCCCCGGATAAGCAGTTCATCATGCCTGTGGTATCCGAGGTAGATCCCCGGTGCTCCTTTGCGGGGGAAGCCGGTATCCAGGCAGGGGACCAACTTTGGTCCATTGATGGAGAGAGGATCTATGTAAGCTCCGACTTTTCCATGCTCCTCTCCCTGAAAGGCGGGGAGACCCACGACCTGGTGGTTGTACGCGGCGGCAGAAAGGTCTCACTTCTCAACCTGGATCTGCGCAAGCAGGACTTTGAAAACGAGGACGGCACTGTCACCCAGCGCTATGGCTTCTCCTTTACCCTGTGCAATGCCAGCCCCGGGGTGACTCTTGGCTACTCCTGGAACAGCACCCTGGACTGCGTGCGTTTGGTCCGGCTGTCGCTGCAAATGCTCCTGCGTGGGCAGGCAGGTGTTCAGGATGTGTCTGGCCCTGTTGGCATTGTGCAGCAGATGGCTACAGTGGCGGATAACTCTGGCAGCGCCTACTATGCCTTCCTGAACATGATCTACTTCGGTAGCTTCATCGCCATCAACCTGTCCGTGATGAACTTACTGCCCATCCCGGCGCTGGATGGGGGAAGAGTCGTTGGTGTGCTCCTCAGTGCCGCCTACGAGGGAATTACGAAAAAGAAACCCAATCCCAAGATTGAAGGCTATATCCATGGTGCCGGTATGGTGCTATTGATGGCGCTTATGGTTCTATTGCTGTTTAAGGATATCATTTTTGCGATAAAGGGGTAAAGAGATATGACAAGACGCATTATGGTGGGCAACGTGCCCATTGGCGGCGGGGCGGATGTGGTCATCCAATCCATGCTCAATACCAAGACCACGGATGTAGAGGGGAGCTTGGCTCAGATCCGGTCCCTGGCATCTGCCGGGTGCCAGATCGCCCGGCTGGCGGTTCCCAATATGGAGGCTGCCCGGGGGTTTGCCGAGATCTGCAAGGAAAGCGTTCTGCCTCTGGTAGCGGATATCCATTTCGACTACCGGCTGGCCATTGCCGCTGCCGAGGGTGGTGCCAGCAAGATCCGCATCAATCCCGGAAATATCGGCGGAGAAGACCGAGTGAAGGCCGTAGTGGATGTCTGCAAGGACAGACACATTCCCATCCGCATCGGCGTCAATGGCGGTAGTCTTGAAAAAGAACTGCTGGAAAAGTATGGTCATCCCACAGCGGAAGCCCTGGTGGAGAGTGCCTTCGGTCACCTGGAGCTGCTGGAGAAGTACGGATTTTATGACACCTGCGTATCCATGAAGTCCTCCCACGTGCCTACCATGGTGGCCGCCGCCCGGCTGTTCCGGAGCAAGTGCGACTACCCTCTGCACATCGGCGTCACGGAAACCGGCCCGGTCCGGCAGGGCCTTATCAAATCCGCTATGGGCATCGGCAGTCTGCTCTTGGACGGCATTGGCGATACCCTTCGGGTGAGCCTTACCGACGACCCTGTAGAGGAGGTCTACGCCGCCAAGGATATTCTGAAGGCTGCGGGCCTCAGAAAGGACGGAGTGGACATCATTTCCTGCCCGACCTGTGGCCGGACCCGTATTGACCTCATCGGTCTCGTGAACAAGGTGGATGAGGCCTTGCGGGACTGCAAAAAGCCCATTACCGTTGCCGTTATGGGCTGCATCGTCAATGGCCCCGGGGAAGCCCGGGAAGCGGACATCGGCATTGCCGGCGGCGATGGCTGGGGTATGATCTTTGAAAAAGGGGAGCAGGTAGCGAAGCTTCCCTATGACGAGCTTCTGCCGGAGCTGCTCCGCAGAATTGAGAAAATGGATGTATGATGGATGCAATTCCCATTTTGAATATGTTTCCGGACTATGTGCCGCCTGAGGAGATCGGTTCCGCTCTCTCCCGGGCGGCCATTGTCGCCGTTGATTTGGATCCTCAAAACAAGTCCGTAAAAGTGGCTGCCCATGCGCAGACCTATATTCCCATGCGGCTGACGGAACGGGCCCGGCGGGACATTATGGCGCTTTACGAGCTGCGCAGCCTGGACATCACCATTACCCATCCGGAAAACCAGCTGACCCTGGTTGAGCCGGAGGAGCTGCGCAGCCTCTTTGTGGAGCGGGACTCTATGACGAGAGGATCTCTGGCCGGAGCCAAATGGACTTGGCAGGGGACCCACTTAACGATTTCTCTGCCTGCCAATGGCAAGGCGGCCATTGAAAAGCTGATCCCCCAGGTGGAGGAAACCTTAAAGGTCCGGTTTGCTTCACCTGTCTCCATCTCTGTGGAGGCAGGCAAGGAGTTGACAGGTCAGGCCCTTTTTGACGCTATGGAAAAGATGCGCCAGCAGACTCTGTCTGCCATGCCTGCCGCCGGAAAGGCACAGCACCCTCAGCAGGAGGAAAAAAAGCCCCAGGACAGCGAGACCTTCTACGGCAAGCCGTTCCGTGGACCTGCCACGCCTATGAAGGACCTGAATATGGACATGGGCACCATCATTGTGGAGGGCAAGGTCTTCTCCGTGGAGCATAAGGAGCTCACCAAGCGGAACGCCTGGGTGGTGAAATTCGATATGACGGACAACACCAATTCCATCCGCATCAGCCGCTTTCTGGAGGCCAAGGAGGCCAAGCCGATCATTGACAATGTGCAACTGGGCAGCATCCTTCGGATCCAGGGGAAACTCATTGAGGACCGGTTTGAAAATGACATGGTGCTAAAGCCATACGCCATGATGCCCGGTACGATGCCCAAGCGAAAGGATACCTCCGAGGTAGGCAAGCGCGTGGAGCTCCATCTGCACACCACCATGAGCAACATGGATGCTCTGACGGATACCGCCGCCGCCGTGAAGCAGGCTGCCGCCTGGGGCCATCGGGCCATCGCCATTACAGACCACGGTGTGGCCCAGTCCTTCCCGGATGCCATGAAGGCTGCCGCCAAGGCGAAGGTAGCCGGCACCGATGAGAATATCAAAATCCTCTACGGCGTGGAAGGGTACTACGTCAACGATGTAGACGACCGCATTGTGGTCCATGGGAATCGGGACATGGCTTTTGACGAAGCCTATGTGGCCTTTGATCTGGAGACCACAGGCCTCAGCTCTCAAAATGACCGGATCATCGAGATCGGCGCTGTGCTGATGCGGGGCGGGGAAGAACTGGACCGGTTCCAGACCTTTGTAGACCCACACAGGCAGCTGGAAAAGAAGATCATTGAGCTCACCGGCATTACGGATGAAATGCTCCAAGGCGCGCCCTCCATTGAGGAAGTGCTGCCCAAATTCCTGGACTTTGTGGGGGACCGGGTCCTGGTTGCCCACAACTCCGACTTTGACACCGGCTTTATCCGGGCGGAGTGCAGTCGCCAGGGACTGCCATACACTTATACAGCAGCAGATACACTGATTTTGTCCCAGAATATGCTGCCGCAGTTGAATAAATTCAAGCTGGACATTGTGTCCAATGCCCTGAGTCTGCCGGACTTCCAGCACCACCGGGCGGCGGACGATGCCGTCACATGCGGTCTCATTATGCAGTCCCTCATGGGCAAAATGCAGGAAGAGCTGGGCATTGACCACCTGCAGCAGATCAATGAGAAGATGAAGGATCTGCGGACCAAGAGCCGGGTCATGGACCGTCACGCCCGGCACATCATTATTTTGGCCAAGAACCAGGTGGGTCTGCGAAATCTCTACCATTTGATCTCCGACTCCAACCTGAAATACTTTAAGCGGGTGCCCCGGATCCCGAAGTCTGAGCTCCTGCGGCTTCGGGAGGGGCTGATTATCGGCTCCGCCTGCGAGGCGGGAGAACTGTTCCAGGCGATCTTAGAGGGCAAGAGCGAAGACGAGTTGAAGCGTATCGCCTCCTTCTACGACTTTCTGGAGATCCAGCCCCTGGCCAACAACCGCTTTATGCTGGCAAAGGGCATGGCCAAGGACGATGAAGAGCTGCGGGACTTTAACCGGACCATAGTCCGCCTGGGTGAAAGCCTGGGCAAAATGGTCATTGCCACGGGAGATGTTCACTTCCTGAATCCAGAGGACGAAATTTTCCGCCATATTCTTCTGGCGACCAAGGGTTTTGACGATGCGGATAAGCCCATGCCTCTGTATTTCCGGACTACCGACGATATGCTTAGGGAGTTCAGCTATCTGGGCGAAGATAAGGCCCTGGAGGTGGTGGTCACCAATCCCAACCTGGTAGCTGATATGTGCGAGAGCCTTCGCCCGGTGCCGCATAACCTGTTCGCGCCCAAGATCGAGAACTCTGTGGAGGACCTGAAGTCCCTGGTGTACGGCAAGCTCCACCGGCTTTACGGCGAAAATCCTCCGGAGCTCATTACCAAACGCGTGGAGACGGAGCTCCACGATATCATCTCCTGCCACTATGATGTGATTTACATGTCTGCCCAGAAGTTGGTGCAGAACTCCCTGGAGCATGGCTATTTGGTTGGCTCCCGTGGCTCTGTAGGCTCTTCCATTGTTGCCTACATGTCCGGTATTACGGAGGTCAATTCCTTTCCGCCTCATTACCGCTGCCCGAATCCTGCGTGCAAATACACTACCTTTGACGTACCAAAGGGCTACGGATGCGGTGCGGACCTGCCGGATGCCGTCTGCCCCAAGTGCGGCAGCAAATTCGACAAGGACGGCTTCAATATCCCCTTCGAAACCTTCCTTGGCTTCGGCGGTGACAAGGTGCCGGATATCGACCTGAACTTCTCCGGTGAGTATCAGTCCAAGGCCCATGCCTACTGCGTGGAAATGTTCGGAAAATCCCACGTGTTTCGGGCGGGGACCATTGGCACCGTGGCGGAAAAGACCGCTTTTGGCTATGTCAAGAAGTATCTGGCTGAGCGGGGCAAGACTGCCAGCCGGGCAGAGGAGGCCCGGTTGGCCTCCGGCTGCGTGGGTGTCCGTCGGACAACCGGACAGCACCCCGGCGGCCTGGTGGTTATCCCCCAGGAAAACGAGATCTGGGATTTCTGTCCGGTGCAGCATCCGGCAGATGACCCGAACGCCGACCAGATCACCACCCATTTTGAATACCACTCCATGGAAGAAAACCTGCTGAAGCTGGATATGCTGGGCCATGATGACCCCACCATGATCCGCATGATGGAGGATATGACCGGAGTGGACGCCAAAACCATTCCTTTGGACGATAAGCGGACCATGTCCATTTTTACCTCTTCCAAGGAGTTGGGCTACGAGGACGACAAAATCCTAGGCCCCACCGGCGCCGTTGCGATCCCGGAGTTCAACACAAAGTTCACCCGGGGCATGCTGATGGACACCATGCCGGAGCGATTCGATACCTTGCTGCGGCTCTCCGGCTTCTCCCACGGTACCGATGTGTGGCTTGGCAACGCCAAGGACCTGATCACTTCCAAAACGGCCACCGTTGACCAGGCCATCGGCTGCCGTGACGACATTATGCTTTACCTCATTTCCTGCGGTATGCCGGAGAAGCGGTCCTTCAAGATCATGGAGGCCGTCCGAAAGGGCAGAGGCCTGCCGGAAGGAGCGGAGGAAGAGATGAAGGCCGCCGGGGTGCCGGAGTGGTATATTGGCTCCTGCAAAAAGATCAAGTACCTTTTCCCCAAGGCTCACGCCGTGGCCTATGTTATGATGGCCTTTCGGATTGCCTGGTTCAAGGTCTATTACCCCCTGGCCTTTTACGCAGCCTATTTCTACCGGCGCAGCCAGAAGGGCGGCTTTGACGCGGTGCTGATGACCGGAGGCAAGGAGTCCATCATGGCAAAAATGGATGCCATCGAGAACAACGAAAACGCCACAGATAAAGACGAAGACCTGCTGACTACCATGGAAGTGGTGTATGAGTACTATCTTCGCGGTTTTGACTTCCTGCCTATCGATATCTATAAGAGCCACGCCACAAAGTTCCTGGTAGAGGACGGAAAGATCCTGCCCCCCTTTGTTGCCATCTCGGGCCTGGGCGAGAACGCCGCCTGGGATCTGATGCGAGGCAGGGAAGGGAAGACCTTCCTCTCCGTCGAAGAGGTGGCAGCAGCCTGTCCCAAGGTTTCCAAGACCCACATCCAGATGCTCAAGGATGCCGGGGCCTTTGGCAGCCTGCCAGACACCAGCCAAATCAGCCTGTTTTGATAATCTTCTTGCAAATTCAAGCGTTCTGTGCTATAATTTTTGTAAAATTTACACAAAGGAGAATGCACTATGCAGCAAACCGAAAAGCAGTATCATATTCACTGCTCCGAAGGCGATGTGGGTCGCTATGTGTTCCTGCCCGGTGACCCGGGCCGCTGTGAGGCCATCGCCGCTTATTTCGACAACCCTGTACATATCGGCATGAACCGGGAGTACAACATCTATACCGGCACCCTCCTGGGGGAGAAGGTTTCCGTCTGCTCCACAGGCATCGGCGGCCCCTCTGCTGTCATCGCTCTGGAGGAGCTCAGCAACATCGGCGCGGATACCTTCATCCGGGTAGGCACCTGCGGCGGCATTGATTTGGAGGTCTGTCCCGGGGACGTGGTGGTGGCCAGTGGTGCCATCCGCTTTGAACATACTTCTTTGGAGTATGCCCCCATTGAATACCCCGCCGTGCCGGACTTTGATGTGACCATTGCTCTGCGGGATGCCAGCTGGGAGCTGGGATTCCGGACCCATGTAGGCGTAGTCCAGTGCAAGGACTCCTTCTACGGCCAGCACAGCCCGGAGAAGAGCCCCGTCTACTATGACCTGCTGCAAAAATGGGAGAGCTGGAAGCGCCTGGGAGTGAAAGCCAGCGAAATGGAGTCCGCAGCCCTCTTTGTGGCTGCCAATGCCCGCCATGTCCGCTGCGGCAGCTGCTTCCACGCCGTATGGAATCAGGAGCGGGAAAAGGCCGGTATGTTCATGCCCATGACCGAAGATACCTCCGGTGCCATCCGGGTAGGGATCGAGGCGGTGAAGAAGCTGATTTTGGCGGATAAGGCAAAATAAGGTTGTAACGATGCTGTCATTGCGAGACAGTGCTCACACTGTCGTGGCAATCTCCCGGATTTTTAGATTTCTGCGTTTAACCGGGGGATTGCCACACCAGGAAAGCGGACTGGTCCGCAATGACAGCTGTTTGATAGTTTATAAATCCCGCTTGACAACCGTCCGGCGGGATGGTATGATTGGTTCTCGATGGAGAGATGTCCGAGCGGTTTAAGGAGCCAGTCTTGAAAACTGGTGATGCGGCAACGCACCGTGGGTTCGAATCCCACTCTCTCCGCCAAAAAAGAGAGGCCCCTTCTTACTCAGCTAAGACGGGGCCTTTTTGCATATACGAATCCCCGCAACAATCCACACCTGACAGAATTTCCCGATTTCCCCAAAAAACCTATTGACAAATTACCTTGCCCGTGCTATTATATCCAAGCGCTGAGGGTTGCGGCCCAAAGCCGGAGATAAGAAATGGGCGAGTGGTGGAATTGGTAGACTCGCTAGATTCAGGTTCTAGTGTTCATTGCGGACGTGCGGGTTCAAGTCCCGCCTCGCCCACCAGCTTTTTCTTTTCAATAACATATGGGCGAGTGGTGGAATTGGTAGACTCGCTAGATTCAGGTTCTAGTGTTC
>OLHG01000181.1_pt1 | contig 43683 bp, 48 predicted proteins | sample 1605971 | NCBI WGS metagenome assembly OLHG01 (sample SAMN03283289) | human gut metagenome | biome: human-associated habitat; material: feces | host: Homo sapiens | place: Peru | collected 2012 | reverse complement strand
GGAATTTAGCTTTTCTCCATCTTCGTAGTATTTTGTACAAGCCTCTGTAGTTACTGTAAAACCTCTTGGAACTGGTAGACCAATATTAGTCATTTCTGCTAAGTTGGCACCTTTACCACCTAAGAGATTACGCATATCTTTACTTCCTTCAGTAAACATATATACATATTTCATATCTTTATTCCCTCCTATGTCATTAGACTCTTTTAGTATAGCAATTTATTGATTTTCAAACAAGTTTTTTTACATTTTTTTAACAGTTTTTTACATGAAAAAAAGACTTATTTTAGTAAGTCTTTAATAGCATCTTTTTCAATGTAACCGATAGATGTTTTTTCTTCTTTTCCATTTTTAAATACTTTTAAAGTTGGAATAGACATAATACCATATTTAGTAGCAATATTTGGGTATTTATCGACATCTACTTTAACGACCATAAGATCTGTAGTTTCTTTGGCTACTTCATCAATAATTGGACTTATCATACGACATGGTCCACACCAAGTAGCATAGAAATCTACTAATACTAATTTATTATTGATTAACTCGAAAAAGTCTTGTTCATTTTCTAAAAATATCATGTTAATTCCTTTCTATTTATACTTAGCTATTATTTTATCAATTCCAGTTACACCATCTAGTTTATCTAGAATTACTAACTGCTCTACTGTATGAGCTGTTGTTATATCATATTTAATCATAGTATCTATTATTTCTAGATTAGCTTCATTAGTACTTATTTTCTTATTTACTACTTTATCTGATACTTCATAAATATCTTTTATTGATTTTGTAACATTACTTGTTGTACTAGATAAAATCGGTGTTTTATAGACAACTGTATTAACTAGTGAACTATCAGTAAACATCTTGAAGTTTTGAAATGGTAAGACTAAGAATAGTAATATTAAGAAGGCAAATAAATATCCTTCTATAATACCAACTATAAAGCCACCTATTGCTGATGGTAACTTTAAGATTATTGTGGCATTTACTAATTTTTGAATTAGTCCTGATACACTAGTTAGTATACCATATACTGATAATAATAATACTAAAATTATAATAAATGCTAACAGTTGATATATTAATATGTTTATAGAAACTAGGCCTTCTAATTCTCCTGTAAATTTAAAGAATGGAAGATACTTACATAAAAAGTTACCGAATGGATTTTTTAAGTAAAAGGCTATTAAGAAAACAGCAATAATTCCTACAAGTGAAATGGCACTTTTAATTAAACCTTGTTTAGCACCGGCTATTGCAAATATAGCAATAAATAATATTATACCTATGTCAAATACATTCATTTAAATCACTCTCCTATTTTTAATTATAAACTATTTTTGTTAATTATGCTATAATAATTTTAGAGGTGGGCGTAATGAACGTAGTTATTAAAGTTAATGATGAAATAAAGCAGAAAATGATTGAATATTATAAAGATAAAAAAAGAGATAAAGTTATTCCTTATGTTGTTTTTCAAGCTGAGGAAGAAGATACTGTTATTACAATGTATGAGTCTGGTAAAGTAATGTTTCAAGGAAAGAGTGCTGATGTTGATGCGGCTATGTGGGGTGTTGCTTTAGAAAATACTAAAGAAAAACAAGAGGAAGCTAAAAAAGCAGATGAGAAATATTACAATACTAATGCAGTTGGATCAGATGAAGTTGGTACTGGGGATTATTTTGGACCTATTGTTGTTACTGCGACTTATGTGAAAAAAGAAGATATTCCTTATTTAGAAAGTTTAGGAGTTGGGGATTCTAAAAAGATAGATGATTCTAAGATCTTAAAGATTGCTCCAGAGATTGCAAAAAGAGTTAAATATCGTAGTATTATTCTTAGTAACAAAGAATATAATGAAAAGTATGCTAAAGATATTAATATGAATAAGATTAAGGCTATTATGCATAATAAGGTTTTATATCAGTTAATGGTTGAAGAAAAACCTGAGGTTGACTACATCATTGTTGATGAATTTGCAAGAGAAGCAAGATATTACGACTATATTAAGGAAAGCCCTAATGTACAAAGAGGTATTACTTTCATGACAAAAGCAGAAGATAAAAACTTAGCTGTTGCTTCAGCATCAATTATAAGTCGTTATATTTTTATAAAAGAATTTGATAAATTAAGTGATTCACTACATATACCTCTTCCTAAAGGCGCTGGTGATATGGTTGACAAAATTGGTATGGAAGTTGTAGAAAAATATGGAAAAGAAAAGCTTAATGAAATAGCAAAACTAAATTTTAAAAATACTGAAAGAATATTAAGAACGTGTATATTTTAAGTTCTTTTTATTTTAAAAAAAATAGAGGTTACTCCCCTATTCATTAATGTTACTACTATAAAAATAATAATTATTGTTATTATCTAACTTAAAGGTATAAGTAATAGAACCACCATCTTTTATATAGTCATTATAATTAAATTTTTCAATTTGACTAGTACTTGGATAATCTATACTTTTAAGTATTTTTTCGTGATATATGTCTTTATAAATATTGATTCCAGTAATATCTTTTCCATTTTCAGATATTTCCTTTTCAACAAATATAAATTTTTCATTAATTGTTATCTGTTTATTAGCATTATCAATATTATAATCTTCTAATTTATAATAGAAAGGTTTTATTTGTTCATCTGTTTTCTTAAAACCATTAATTCTACTAATTATATATTGATTTTTTTCTTTATCAAAGCTTATTGTCATTATACTATTTTTTAATATTTTATTAGTGAAGATACTAACTTCTTTGGAATTGTCGTATGTTGTGTTTTCACCAAACATAGTTTTAATATAACCGTTATATATATCTGCATCAATAGAATAAGTTTTATCATCTATTTTATTTAATTTATCTTCTTCTAGAAGATTGAAAGCATATTTTACTTTTTCTAGCCCATCAAATGTGTCGGTAGTCAATTCTTTAAATTGATAAAAATAATTCATTAATTGTTCATCTCGTCCAAATGTAACATATCCATATAATTTATTTATTAGTTTCTCTTCACTAGTAAGTTCTTTTTCTTGTTTGTTATCCTTTTTATCTTTCTTTAAAGCACTGTTAAAAGAAAAAATAATTGCGCTTCCTAGTATTAGAATTGTACATACTAACATAAGCTTCATAACAAAGTTTGAATAACTTGTATCGCGGTCTTTACGCTCCATCACACATCACCCTATTATTATTATATCATAATTATTTGTTTTTCAAAGATTTTTTAAAAGAAAAAAGACCGATTGGTCTTTTATTTAAATTATTCTACTTTTGTTCCGCAATTGCCACAGAAGTTACCGTGTACTTCCATACCGCAATTAGAGCATTTTTTAACTACTTGAACTGGAGTTCCGCACTCATTACAGAATTTTCCAATTACTTCTTTGCCACAATTTGTACATATTGTTTTTTCTGGTGTTGGTGCAGGAGTTGAAACTTCTTCTTTTACTTCTTGTGGTCTTGCATATGGATCTACTGGAGTTGCAGCCACTGATGAAGCACCTTGAGCTTGAAAAGCATTATTAGATACTTGACCCATCATATTAGTTCCTGTAGCCATGTTTACCATACCTACTCCCATAAATCCATTAGCTGCACCATTAGCATTATTAGCAGCATCACTCATAGCTCCAATAATTGCACCTTGTTGCATAAATGCATTTGAACTCATTTCGTATTGAGAAATCTTCTTATCACTATCTTCATCTAATGATACTGATTCGATTATAAATCCTACTAATTTGATACCTCTAGCTCTAATAGGTTCATCAAATACTTTTTCATCCATAATCTTTTTGATTTCATCAGTATTACTAGGTAGTTCTAAAACAGGTACTTTATGATTACTATTTCCTAATTCATTTAATACGTTTTGGAAAGCACCTTTTACTTCTGAATCCATTTGATTTACTAATAAATCTTTAGTTACAACATCAGCTGTACCTGCATGATTTCTCATAAATACATCTACTTTTTCAGGGTCAATTCTAAATGTATATTTACCATAACATCTAACTTTAACTCCCATAGGTGCAAGTGTACCTGTCATTTGATTTGGGATAGCATGTGACCAATCTTGGAAAGGTATTGGTGTTGCTGTACCAAATTTATTATCTAGTATTTCTTTTGTATTGAAATAGAATACTGCTTGTTCTTTGGCAGGTGTTCCATTATAAGTAAATCTTTGCCACATTTCTTTAAATACAGCACCAAAGTTACCTCCGAAGAAAGATGGAGATGAAGATTCATCAAAATCATATACTCCTTCTTCTGCTGTAGCATCAAGTATTCTACCTGAATCGTAGATAACTGCTACTTGGCTTGGTCCTACTATTATTCTACTTCCTTTAGATATTTGACCACTTTTTGTAGTCTTTTTAACCATTAGGATATCATTTCCCATATCCTCACATTTAATTAAATCTTGCCATTGTTCATGTAATGTTCCACCAATGGCTCCAACTGCTGCTTTTATTAATCCCATAATTTCCTCCTAAATTAATATATATTTACATCTATCTAATTGATGTGATGTCACTTAATACCCAATCGTGTTCACCTGTTGTAATAACGCTCTTACAGTATTCACATTGACCTGCTGAAGTAATTTCAGTTGGTGCTCCACAATTTGGACAGTTAGTAGTTGATTTGTTACTAACTCCTTTTTCTGTTTTAACTCCTACTTTACGATTGAAAGTCATTAAATAATTCATATGCCAATCTTTATTTGGGTCACTCTCTAATACTTTATTAGTAGTAGCATCTACTACGTAATCACGCATAATCGCATGTAGTTCTACAGTTAATACTTCTTTATCACCGTCTACTCTAAAATCTCTTAAAGTACAGTAATTAACGTTGATTTTTTCAATCTTATTGATTTTATTGTTCTTTATGTATTCATTAAGTTGTGCACTATGTTGACTAAATAAAGTTTCACTTTCAAATGGACGAATTAACTTCCAATCTCTATCACTCCAAGCTTGTTGAATCTTAACGAATACTTCTCTTGCCCAGCCGATAAATTTATCTTCTGAGAAGTTTGGATCGATTTTTCTAATTTCTTCAGCCACTTGTCTAGTATTATCTACTCCAACTGCTATATTCGAACTAGATGTATTGTTATTGCTATTGTTGTTATTTATGTTCTTCAAGAAATTATCTAATTTGCCTTTTTTCTTAGCCCATATAAATACTACAACTAGAGCAATTAGAATTATCATCCCTGGAATTGGTCCAAATAATTCAAATAAGATATAAATAATCCAACCTAAGTCAAAAGAACCACCACTGCTATCGCTTCCTCCACCATCATCATATCTATTGTTATTACCAACATCTGCTAGAGCTGTATTGTTACATACTAGAAATATTGCTAATACAATACATATTGTTATTAAAGAGAATTTAATAACCTTTCGTAATTTTTTCTTTCTTTCTTCGTTCATACTCCCACTCCTTATTCCTATTTTAAATATATCATTAAAATTATAATGATTCACTATTTTTTTATTCTTTTTACATTATTTTACTAAAATCCACTCTGTCATACCATAAGTATTAGTTATTGAACCACCTGTTTTAACATCATCTTTTAATACTACTAAAGGTCGAACTCCTCTTAATCCATAATATAATGAAGTACTTCTTTCTTGATTTTTTCCAAAGCCCATTAAACAACTTAAACTTGAACAAAGATCAGCCGTAAAGTATTCAGCACCAATTACTATATTAGATGGTCCACCAGCTAAATCATTATAACTACTCATTATAGCAGTTACAGCATAGTCCTTATCAACATATGCACTCCAATTGTACGCCATTACATTGTTTTCTTTTATATATGCATTGTTAGATACATCACCTAAGCCTGTTAAATAGTGATAGTCAGCGGTTGCTTTTAAGTAATCACTATTTTTTATTTGATTGTAACAAGCTGGAGTACCGGCATGAATTAATATAACATTATTACCATCTATTCTTGCAACACGCCAACCATTGTATTTATTTTCATCAGTACTATTACAATTAACACTATTATTTCTACTACTTCCTGCTTTATATCCACCCATAGTAAAGTTTTTATCAACGGGAAGTTCTTCAGTTGTAGGCCAAAAACCAGCATCATAATCAACAAAGTCACCTACTCTAACTTTATCTTTTAGTAAATAACTTTCTGTTTTCTTACCAATACAACTATTATATTCACTAGTGTCACAACTACTACCATTATAATAGCAATTTTCCAATTTTACTTCATCTAATACACATTTATTTAATTTATCTTCAACACTTTTAATAAGTTCTTGATTCATATCTTTACTGGATTTCATTATTGCAAAAATAAGCATTAAAATAATAATAATTAAAGATAAAACACCATATAAAATGGTAGAAACCGCAAATCCTTTGTTATTAAGTTTAATCATATTCTTCACCTATTGTAATTATAGCAAAAAAAAATAAATATTTCACTATTTATTTTTTAATATTATAACTGTCTTATCTCCATATTTTCTTGTAGTTAACTCTTCTAAATTATCAAATTCATTTATGTAATTAGAACTTACTTCACAGATTATTAAACCATTGTTATTTAGAAGATTGTAGTTAGTAATTTTTTCTATAACATTATTTAAACACTCATCTTTATATGGAGGGTCTAAAAATATTAAATCTAGTTTTACATCTTGTTCTTTTAGATGCTTTAGACAATCTTCCCATTTTTTATTAATAATTTGTACTTTATCTTGGATATTAAACGTCTTTACATTTTCATTAATTACTTTGATACAGTTTCTATTAATATCATTCAAATAACAGTACTTACTACCATTACTAATGGATTCTATGCCTAAGTTACCACTTCCTGCGAACAAGTCTAGGCAAATCGCATCTTTTATCTTATTTTGGATAATAGCAAAAAGGGATTCTTTAACTCTATCCATAGTAGGTCTAGTACCTTCTATATCATAACCTTTTATTACTCTTCCTTTTAAAGTACCACTAATTACTCTCACTTTGACACCTCTTTTTATCTACGAGTTTATTTAGTTTTTTATTCATTTCTAACACAGTAAAATATAATTCGTTTTCTAAAGAGCGATATTCATTAATTAAAGGATTTTCTATTATTTGTTTTTTTAATTCTACATATTCTTTAGAGTACTTATTATCTGTATTGTGATATTTTTCTAATAAACATTTTAATTCTTCATTAGATTCAATTTCTTGTTTTAACTGTTTCATTTTAATTACTTCATCACGTTTATCAAGGTTATTAAAAAGATTATCTAATTTTTCTAGTATTTGTTCAGTCATATAAGGCCTCTCTTAATTCTTTTATTATGTTTTCTATCTCTTTAACAGATTCATTAAGTAGTTCTATTCTAAAAACATTAATACCTTTATTTAAATAGTTATTTATATTAGGTATTTTGTTTATTACTTTAGAATCCATAATATGCGTTAGATGTTTATTTTGAAGTAATGGATATTCTCTTAATTCTTTGTCTTTTAAATAGTAATTGTCTTTACTTAAACATATACTGCATTTTTTATCATCTTTATTAATAAGCATATTTAAAGGACAGTACTTAGTAATCATAAGTTCTATTCTGCCATATATAACCATTTCTACATCGACTTGGGAATTAGTTTTAGATAAGTCAATAACTTCAGGAGATAGAGTTACTCTTTTTACTCCTAGGTTTTCTAGTAGTTTTATACTTTCGTTATTATTAACGTTTAAATAATAATCAGTACATACTTCATTATCTTTAGAATATTTATTTATGCCACCTAATTCACATACTAAAAGGTTGGTATTTTTATATTCTTTGAAGTTTGTAATAACACGTTCTAGTCTTAAATAAATTCTAGAATCAGATTTATATTTATTAAAAAGATTTATATCCGGCACGTATATATAATCAACATTATTAGATAGTGCAGTTAGTAATTGTTCTTCGTTTCTTACTAAAATGCTTATTTTCTTTTTATTAGTACGGTTAATAGAAGGACTAGGTTCTAAAGTATTTATTTTTTTCTCTTCGACATTACACCTTTTATTAATTAAGTCTTCAGTTAATTCACGTCGCAAATTATTTAGGCTACTTAATGGAATAAAAATATTAGAGTCCATTTCGATATTGATATTATTAGCTTTAAATGGAGTGTTTCCTAGTTTAGATAATTGTTTTATTATATCTTCTTTTTCTACTGGGCGATTGGTTGAAGACGTTACTGTATCACCTTTTATATTAGAAGTATTAATACCATCAGTAAAAGATATTTCTAAAGGGGCGTTTAATAAAGCTTTAACTTTAATATCAATATTAATTTTCTTTTCTTCATAATTATGCAATCTTTTTAATAATTTGCTATCGATTGTAATTGAGACGTTAGATTTTTCTTTTAATCCTATTTTATTATCTACTATAGCAATATTATTACTAGGAATGCTGTTGGTTAACAACATCTTAGAATTATATAATTTATTTACAATCATGCCTTTATCTACATCAGTAAACTTAATACCATCTTCTTGATTTAATTCGTGCTCTAGTTTTATTTTAATATATTTAGAATCTACTTCTATTACTTTACCTATTTTTAAACCGATATGGTTTGGTGACTTAATATTCATAACATCTTTACCATATTCGTTAAATAAGTACCCATTAGTAAATTGTCTATTGAATAAAGTTTTTAATTCATTAATTTCTTCATTATCGATAGTCATTTCTTGATTGTTATAGTATTTATCTATTAAAGTACGATAGAACTTAGTAATAAATCCAACATATTCGGGACTTTTCATACGTCCTTCTATCTTTAGGCTTATAATATCACTATCTAAAATATCTTTAAAATATTTACTAGTATTTAATTCTTTCATACTTAATAAGTAGTTACCTTCTGTTTTAATTTTTTCATTGTTTTTATAAAGTTCATAAGGCAATCTACAAGAAGCGATACACTCTCCTCTATTACCAGATCTATTAGTGTTCATCGCACTAAAAAGGCAACAGCCAGAATAACATACACATAATGCACCATGAATAAATACTTCTTTTTCTATATCTACATCTATGTTTTTTATTTCATCAAGTGATAATTCACGTGCTAATACTACTCTTTTAACACCAAGGTCTTTTAAAAGTTTTATTCCTTCAGAGTTATGATTATGAGCTTGAGTAGATGCATGTATTTCAAGAAGAGGGAACTTTTTGTGAACCAAGGAAATCATACCAATATCTTGCATTATTACCGCATCAACGCCATTAATATACAGGAATTCTATATAATCTAAAAAATCTTCTATCTCACCATCAAATATAATAGTATTAACTGTTACATATATTTTAACTCCATACATATGGCAATATTTAATAGCTTGTTGTAATGTGTCCGGCGTAAAGTTATCTGCAAACATCCTAGCGCCAAACTTTTTACCTCCTAAATAAACAGCATCACAGCCATTATGTATTGCTTGATACAAGCTTTCCATATTACCAACTGGACTTAATAGTTCTTTTTTCATATAACCACCACCAAGATTATATCACGTATGAACAAACGACAAATTAAAATTTGTCACTTTGGTTGTCACCAACCAAAATTCCTACTTTATAGATAGAGTATTCTCTATTCTCCATAGGCTTAAATTCCGATAGTCGCTACCGTACTTACTAATCATTTTCTTCCCATTTTTTAATTGTTATATCTATAATTCCTTCAATAATTGTTAAAAACAATTTTTATGAGTTTTATACCAATTCCATCTCTCTAATCACCATTATAATTTGCAAACAAACGTTTGTCAATATAAAAATATATTTTTTTAAGTAACAACTTTTAAAGAAACGTAAACTTGTTTATTATACATCTTCATCACATATTATTTCTTGTACATAACAAATGCACTTTCCTTATAAATAAAAAGACAACTTTTTAGTTGCCTTTACAATTATTTTATAATATCTAAAAAAGATGCGATTAAATTAATCTGGTCATTTATCTTATTAATCTTGTCTTCTGGTGTCAATTTATATTCTTTTTTCATCTCTTGCTCTAATTCTTTTACTAATAAAGGATTTCTAATTAACTCTTTATACCAATACGAATGATATTTTAGATAATGATATAGATTAGGGTTAGCTCTAATATGATTTACTAAGTCTAATCTCATTAATCATCTAAATGTTGATATAGTGGTCTTGCTTGATAAGGTTCTGTATTACTAGTTCCACCTAATCCTAAATCTTGTACTAATGATATAGTTTTTTGTAATCCTTCTATACCATGTCTTACTTTTTCTAAATCAACATTTTTAACCATATTTATGAGTTCATTAAAAGCCTTTTGATTAGTAACTGTTACTTTTTTGGGTTCTTCTTTTTTCTCTAAATAATCCTTCCATACATTGTTATCTTCACCATATAAATTATACATTTCATATAGCTTTTGCCACGTTACTTCATTGTTGTTGACACGTTTTACTAGAACAGGATTTTTTCTTACAAATGTTTTAAAATCTTCTTTAGACATAATATCACCTAGTAGATTATATGCCTATTATCAGAAAAATTGCATAATAAAAGCACTTAGTAGTGCTTCTATTTGTCTCTTAGTTTTGCATGTAATTTATTTTCTACATCAGTTATTGCTTTATTAAATAAATTCATTACTTCTTCATCACTTAGAGTTTTATTTTGTTCTTGGAACGTTAAGCTGAAGGCGATTGACCTTTCATCAGGTAAAACATTTTCTCCTTCATATACATCAAAGATATTAATATCTGTTAGTAATTTACCACATGCTTTTTTAATAACGCTCATAACTTCTTTTGCTTCAATGTTTTTCTTTATTACAAATGCCATATCTTTAGTTATTGCAGGATACTTAGATATTTCTTTGTATTGCATATGTTTTACTTTGAACAAGAATAATTTATCTAAATTTATTTCCATTACATAAATATCTTCTTTAGTAATACTTGGATGTAGTTTACCTATTATGCCTACATTAACACCACTTACTATGATTGATGCACTTTGACCTGGATGTAATTCTTCTATTCCAGCATTAGTTTCTAATGTATAACGATTCTTGTATCCTAGGTATTCTAATAATTCTTCTAAGATACCTTTAATTACATAGAAATCAACTTTTAATGAATCTAGGCCTTCACTATATTCACCAGTCATTAATACTGCTAATTTATTTTCTTCGTGATATTCATCGTCTTTTTTATAGAAACCTTTACCTACTTCATAAATAGAAATATCATTATTGTTTCTTGCTTTATTATAATTATAAATATTTAAAAGAGATGGGATTAAACTATATCTTAAAGTATTTCTATCTTCACTCATTGGGTCTAATACTTTTACATATGAGAATTCATCATTAGTATATTTTCTTACTTCAGATTCTGGAATTAATGAATAGCTTAGTACTTCGTTTAATCCTAGGGATGCTAGTTTATTTCTAATAAATCTATTGTTCTTGTTAACACTTCCGGGTACTACTGGTAAAGTCATTACTTTTCCTTTAATTCTATCTATTCCGTAGATTCTTCCTACTTCTTCAATTAAATCTTCCGCAATACAAATATCTATTCTTCTTGTTGGTACAGTAACTGTTATAACGTCATTATTTACGCTTGTATAAAATCCTAGTCTGGCAAATATATCTAATACTTCTTCTTTTGGTATTTCAATACCTAAAACTTGGTTTATTTTATCAAAAGTAATATCGATGTTTTTATCTTCTATTGTGATGTTTTTATATTCTTTTAGTCCACTAGTTATTGTTGCATCAGCGTATTTTTCTAATAAATGACAACTTCTTTCAATGGCCATATAAGTTCTTCTTGGATCTAATCCTTTTTCAAAACGGTTACTTGCTTCACTTCTTAATACTTTTTTAGAGGTTTTTCTAATAGAAGTTGCATTGAATATTGCTGACTCTATAATAATATTTTTAGTATCGTTTTCTATTTCAGTAGTAAGTCCACCCATAACTCCTGCTAGACCTACTGCTTCTTTATCGGTTGCAATTACGATATCAGCATTTGATAAAGTTCTTTCTTCGTTATCTAGTGTTGTTAATTTTTCATTTTCTTCTGCCATACGTACTATTAGTTTGTTACCTAGTCTATCTGCATCGTAGTAATGTAGAGGTTGTCCTGTTTCTAACATAACATAATTTGATATATCTACAACGTTGTTAATTGGTCTAATACCAGATGCGATTAGGCGATTTTTAATAAATGCTGGACTTTCTTTTATTGTTACATTAGTAACTTTTTTAGCTAAGAATAAAGGACAATTTTCAGTTCTTATATCAAGATTAAAATCATTAATGTCGCTACTTGCATCTTCTTTATAACTTAAGTCAATGTCTTTTACTTTTTCGTTATATAAAGCTCCTATTTCATAAGCCATACCTAGTATGCTTAATAGGTCTCCTCTATTAGATGTAAGTTCAAAGTCAATTACTTCGTCATCTAATTCTAAGTATTTAATAGGGTCTTCACCTGGAATTGCATCGTTTGGTAATATATGAATCCCTTTTACATCTTCTTCAGTTAAGAATTTGTGTTCAAGTCCTAATTCGGCCATAGAACATAACATACCACAAGATTCTTGACCACGAATAACACCTTTTTTGATAACGCCACCTGGAAGATTTGCCCCTACTTGTGCTACTATTACTTTGATTCCTGCTTTTACATTTGGAGCACCACATACAATTTGTAATACTTCTGAACCGATATTTACTTTGCATACATGTAAGTGATCACTATCTGGATGATCTACACACTCTAATACTTCACCAATTATCAAGTTAGTTGCTGGTATTAATTTACCACATGAATCATATTCGTTTCCAATACTAGTCATATCTTCTGCTAAAGAGTGAATATCTTTAGTTATATCTACATAGTCACTAACGAATTTTCTACTTAATTTCATTTTCATCATCCTTTCTATCAAATTGTTCTAGGAATCTAATATCATCAGTATATAAGTATCTTATATCTGGAATAGCATATCTAAACATGGCAAATCTATCTAACCCTGTTCCGAAAGCAAACCCTGTCCATACTTCTGGATCATATCCACCCATTCTAAGTACATTAGGGTGAACCATACCTGCACCTAATACTTCAATCCATCCAGTTTGTTTACATAAAGCACATCCAGTACCACCACATTTAAAGCAAGATACATCTACTTCTACACTTGGTTCAGTAAATGGGAAATAACTAGGTCTAAATCTTACTTTTGTATTTTCACCTAACATCTTTTTAGCAAATAATTCTAAAGTTCCTTTTAAGTCTGCTAGAGAAATATTTTTATCGATAACAAGACCTTCTACTTGTCCAAATTGATGTGAGTGAGTTGCATCTTCATCTCTACGATATACTTTACCAGGACAAATCATACGAATTGGTGTCTTTTCGGTATTTTTTTGCATTGTTCTTGCTTGAACACTAGAAGTTTGTGTTCTAAGTAAGTATTCATCATTGATATAGAAAGTATCTTGAGCATCTCTTGCTGGGTGTCCTAAAGGTAGATTTAATAATCTAAAGCAGTTTTCATCTGTCTCTAATTCCGGTCCATCTACTACATCATATCCCATTGATACAAAGAAATCTTCTACATCTTCTACTATTCTGTTAAATGGATGACGACTACCTCTTTTTAATTTTTTACTAGGTAAGCTTATATCAATTGCTTCTTTATTAAGACGGTCGTTTAACTCTTTAGTTTTAATTTCTTCTTCTTTTGAAGAAATCTTCTCAGTTACAATTGTTCTTACTTCATTAGCAATTCTTCCTACTTCTTTTTTCTCTTCAACAGATAAATCTTTCATATTACTAGTAAGTTCTGTTACAAGTCCTTTTTTACCTAGATATTTTACTTTTAAATTAACGATATCATTAGATGTGTTTACTTCTTCTATATCATTATTTAAAGCATTTAGTATTACTTCTTTTTTATTTTCCATGTGTCCTCCTTATAAATAAAAAACACTCTACATCTAAGGACGCTTACACGTGGTACCACCTTAGTTTATAGAATGTCTATACACTTATTCTCTTAACGCGAGTAACGTTTACTATTAATAAAAGCTTATAAGACGAATTCATAAGTTTTACTTGTCGCTTTCCACCAACCAGCAACTCTCTATTAAGATATTATCTTATTACTACTTCTTAATTACAGCCATCAAATATCGATATTAATTATAACACAAGGTTATTTTTACATCAATACCTAAGTTATTATTGTTTTAATTACAGATTTTACCTCTTTATCTTTTAGATAAAAGTATGTTCCGTTTAATAAAATATACTTGTCATAATCATTACATTTTTCTATTTTTGTGATGTTATCAAGATTAGATTCTAGTATTACTTCTTTTTTTGGTAAATAATCGACGCCTCTTGATGTTCTTAATGCTTCTTGATAATTGTTACTGGCACTAGGATAATCAAGTAAAATTATTCTTTTATTTGTTACAATAGTTGAAATATTTTTAAACATATCATCCTGCTTTAATAAACTTTCATCAGATATTATTTTTATTTCTTCATCTGGTAGCTTAGAAAATTCATACATATACCCTCCTATTTAAAAAAAGGAACTATATACTTAATAGTTCTTCTTCTTTTACTTTTAGTTTTTCATCTATTTTTTTGTTATATTCATTTACTAAGTTTTGAACTTCTGATGTTTGATGTTTTTCTACATCTTCAGGTAATTCTAATTTTTCAATGTCTGCTATAGCATCATGTCTAATATTTCTAATAGCAACTTTACCTTCTTCAGCAATAGCTTTTACCTGTTTAGTAAGTTCTATTCTTCGCTCTTCTGTTAATGCTGGAATTACTATACGGATAGTTTCTCCATCATTATTAGGTGTATATCCTAAATTAGATTCGAATATTGCTTTTTCTATAGCACCTAAACAACTTCTATCAAATGGTTTGATTAATAATTGTCTTGCTTCTGGTACTGATATTGTTGCTAATTGTTTTAGTGGTGTATCTGCTCCATAGTATGAAACCATAACGCCATCTAAACTACTAGGATTAGCACGTCCTGCTCTTACTGTTACAAAACGCTTTTCAACGTTTGCTACTGCCTTTTCCATTTTATCTTCTGTTAATAATAAAACTTCTTCGTCCATTAAAATCCATCTCTCCTTGATTATATTTTACGCAAATTTTTAATGTTTGTAAATAGAACTTCTAATTAAATTTCTTTTCTTAATTGTTTAGTTTTTTCGTATATACCAATATTTCTTTTAACGTGTAATACTTTATTATTGAATTTAGTTAGTAACGCATCGTTTGTTTCATATAGGTATTTACCACGAATCATTTCATCAAAATACATCCTGTCAGAATATAATGTTGTAATAGCGTTGATTTGGTCAGTTAATACTTGTCTGTTTTCAAGTAATGTTGCGCTTATTGGGCTTTTACTTGTTACAGATGAAGAATCTAAGCTATCACAAATTAATGATAAAGTGTCATCGTGAAGAATTGTACATTTCTTTTCAAGTTTGTTTCCATCTAAAGCATCTGCTATTGCTGCTATTTGAGTCTGTGCAGTTAAGTTTAATTTTGCAGTAGATAATTTGAAGATGTTTTTAGCATCAACTGGAATATAATCTTTTCTTTCCATTGTTGCATTTAATAATAGGCGTGCAATCTCTTCAAAAGGATTACATATACCACCATATTCTACAACATCTCCTCTTTTGAAATAATTATCTAGAGTAGCAGAGTTTTTATCATATGATAATGCTGCTTTACTAATTACTATTGCCATACCTTCTTGTAGTTTTGCTCCATACATATTCTTTTGTTCAAAATAATATTTTAGATTTTGATAAAGTACAACAAGAGCTGCTCTATCTTCTATAATAGGATTTTCATAATTAGTAATAGGTGTTATATCAATTTTTGATATTTCATCTTCTTTACCAGTTGTTATTTTTAGAAATTCTTCATAATTATCAGGATAAAAAACTTTTTTCAATATATCAGATTCTTTTATAAGATTCATAATATCTCCCCCTATTTGTGTATTATAATCTATTTGTATTAAATTTACAATATCAATCGAATTAATTGTTATCAGTAATAGTACAGTTATAATTGTCTAGTGAACAGATTAAAGTCCTAGTTTCTTGTTCTTGGCTTTTAATATAACCTTTTAGTATTATTGAATTGTTTTTTATTTCAATAAGTGCTGTTGGATAAATACTAGTATCTTCTACTTTAAAGTTTAATTCTTTTAACTTACTTTTAGTACCATTTAATTGATATTCAAATGTTATTGGTGTATTTCCACTACCTAAGCCATATAATTTATCTTCATAGAATTGGTATACAGATTTTTGATTAGACGCATCTGTAATTAGTGATTCTAATTTATCTAGTAAAATATAATCATCATTGCCTACTTTATAAAATAATCCAGTTATAACCGATTGATATTCTTCTTCAGTCATATCTTTTAATGCATATATTTCCTCTTTATTTTTATTATTAACATATACATATTTATTGTAATAACTATCACTCAATTGGTAATGTTCATATTTATCACTCTTTTTGTTTTCACACCCGCATAATGTCAAAATAATTACTACACATATTATTAATTTCTTCATATTGTCTCCTTAATCCATTATTAATTATATAATATTGTTTAATTTAATACTAGAGATGTATTGGTAATTATTGAAAATTATTTAATATCTTTAAAGTTTCTAGTCATAATATATGAGTTTGGTTTATCATTAATACTCGTGTGGTAATATAAGCATGTAAAATAAAAGAAATGGAAAGAATTTTTCCACTCCCTTTTATTGTTATTACTATTTGTAATATTAATATAAAAGAAAATCACCTAACTCAGCAATGATTTAGGTGACGTCGAAAATTACGGCAACACTTAACAATGCAAAATTAAGTGTTACTTTTTTATTTTATGCAAGTTTTCTTGCTAGATACATAATAACATAAAAACGACTTTTTGGTAAGTCGTTTTAAAATCAATTTGGTGACCTGTATGGGACTTGAACCCATGAATATCGCCTTGAGAGGGCGGCGTGTTAACCACTTCACCAACAGGCCAGTAAGTTGTTCATTGGAACAACAAACTAATTTTATCATAATCAATTTATTAATACAATAATATATCTTTAATTTATTTCTTTTAAGAATTTATCTACTCTATTTAATAAATTTTCTTTTCCATATATTTTTAATAAATCATACATGTTTGGAGAAGTATTTGTAGTAGTTAACATTACTCTTATAATACTGCAGAAATCTGCTATGTTGCCTAAGAACTTCTCTGGATTTTCTTTATATTCTTTACGATTAGTTGCAAAACCTTTTGATGATGCATAATCTTTTACCTTGTTAAACCACTCTTCTTCAGTATCGTTTTCATCATAAATATTGGCAAGGTATTCTTTAATAAATGATACATCATAACTATATGATACTTCTTTATATGGAGCATCTACTTTATCAAATAACTCATCATACATATACCAGAATTGACGTTTTACATCACTATAACTTCCAATATCCATACGAGGACGTTCAATGTTCCTTTCAATATTTAGAAGCGATACTAGATAATCTTTATTATCTTTAATTAAATTATAGAATTCTAAATCATATTGTTTTGTATATTCTAAAGTTCTATTATATATCTCTTCAGCTGATAATTTACTAAAATATACTTTAGAAATATTCATTAATTTATCTAAGTCAAATAAGCTTCCACCAACTGGCATCTTATCAAAAGTAAATATATAATCATCTACTGTTTTATCTGGATTATTTATATACCACTCTTCAAAGTTAGAATTGTTTACAGTAGCAATATATAAATTAATTACTTCATTTGGTACTCCATTTTGGTGATAGAAACTAATAGCAGCTTCTTTATCTTTTCTTTTACTTAGTTTACGTACTGTATTACCTTCTTTTATTGTAAATGGTGCGATATGAGCATATCTTGGCTCTTCAAATCCTAAAACTTGGAATAATTGGTGATGAATTGGATATGATGATACCCACTCGTCTCCTCTTATTACATGTGTTGTGTGCATTAAATGATCATCAACAGCGTGTGCAAAATGATATGTAGGTAATCCATCCGATTTAATAATTACAATATCCATATCATTTTCAGGCATTTCTATTTTACCTTTAATACAGTCATCTAAAACGATTTTATGATTGAAATCTCCTGGCGACTTTAATCTTACAATGTATGGTGTTCCTTCTTTTATTTTAGCTATTGCTTCATCTACTGGTAAGTTACGATATTTAGCCCAACTTCCATAGTAACCTAAACGTTCTTTGTTTAATTCTTGCATTTCTCTTAGATTTTTTAATTCTTCTTCAGTAGCAAAGCAAGGATAAGCCATACCTTCTTGTAATAACTTTTTAGCAAAACTTTGATATATTTCCTTACGCTCACTTTGAATATAAGGACCATATGAACCACCTTGAGTTGGTCCTTCATCAAAGAAAATATTTAAGTTGTTAAAGTCATTTATTATTCCTTCAACACCATTTTCGACTTCACGTTTTTGGTCAGTATCTTCAATTCTTAAGAATACTACTCCTTCAGTTTGTCTAGCTAATCTTATGTTAGAAAAAGATGTATATAAGCTTCCCATATGTACAAATCCAGTAGGACTTGGTGCAAATCTCGTTACAAATGCTCCTTCTTTTAAGTTACGATTTGGATATTTTTCTTCAAAATATGATGAATCCTTAACATCAGGGAAGATTAAATTAGCTAAATCTTGGTAATTCATATTAATCCTTCTTTCTATATTAAAATATTATTATCTATTTGGCTGCTCCAGTTAGATTCGAACTAACGATGTCGGAGTCAGAGTCCGATGCCTTACCGCTTGGCTATGGAGCAATTTACATTTCATATAATAACACAAAATATTTTAGCAAACAAGGTATAGCAAAAGAAAAAGGCAAGTTTTTACTTGCCTTAGTAACGGTTTTTCTTTTTAGTTACTATATTAGATATAATTATAAAGATAAGACTAAATAATAATATAACTAACATATTTATAATAATTGGTTTTAATGTATCTAAGTTAACTATTTCCAATGTTTTGATTAGTTCGTTAGAATTTATATACCAATAAGATGGTAATAGATGAGCGATTTTTATAACACTGTCTGGTAAAAACTCTACTGGTACAAAAGCACCACATAAGAAGCTAGAGCCTAGGGCTACTACATTTATTATTCCATTGATTGCATTCTTATTATTAATTAAGTTGCTTATTAAGAAAGCAATTGTAACACAGCATATTGTGAAGATAAAGGAATTTAATATATAGATTAATCCCCTACTAGATAGAATTACATCACCGCATAATACAATACTAAGTATTACGTATACTAACCAAACAATAATAGCAAAAATACTGTTTGCAAATAGTAAAATATTGTTTTGTTTCTTATAGTCCATACTACTAACAATAATTCTTTTCTTTACTTTTTCTTCGTGGAAACTAGATAATACTAGGCATATTACATATATAGCACCAGCCATCATACTATAGTTTAAAAAGTCATAATATCTAGTTGCTTTACTTAATGTATTAGTATCAATTTTGGATTTTATATCTACTTTCGTACTTGTATTTAATGAATTATTTATTTTTTCGATAATTATAGATTCATCAGAATAAGTTTCCTGATAAGTGTTTGCTACTGTTAAATATCTATTAAGCATAATATCTGCAAGTGATGAATAATAATCTTTAGTACTTTTTATTTTAATTTCAGGATCGTTGCCAGTTAAAAAATCATTTTGATAATTCTTAGGAATATATATGACATAATTAACATCTCGATAAAATAAGGCATCATTAATAGCATTTTCATCTTTAATATCTCTTACATCAGTATTTTCCTTTAAATAATCAATTAAATTCTTAGTTATTCCTACTTCTTCATCATCATTTACTATTACTATATCAGGCTTTGAAGCAGTAAAATCCATAGCAGTACTATTATTGCTAAAAGATAAGCTTCCAAATATTATTAAGAAGACTGTATACATAATGATTGGTACTTTAGATTTGTTTAAAACTTTTAAAAATGTCTTATATACTGTCATACTTCTGCCTCCTTAACGTTTTGTAAGATATTAGAACTAGAATAAGTGAATATATTAATAGACTTGCTATATTAAACCAAAATCTATTTAATGTCTCATAATAATATAATGAATAAAATCCATCAGTTATCATATTAGCGGGATTTATTATATTTAGAATTGGAATATTAGTATCAATTACATATTTTAAAGTTATTCCCATCATACCTGCTAAGCAACAGAAGAACATGGTTATTGCAATAATAATACCAGTTTTAACTGATTCATTACATTTTAATACAGTTCCAATAAATACTCCCGTTGTTAATCCAGCTAGACTTCCAGAAAGAGTTAATACAATTACAAATAAAGGATTAGTTCCAAAATCTATTTTTAATATCAAATATAAGAATAATAGTAGCAATGTTACTCCAATTATTTGAACTATATAACTCGCAAGAAGACTACTTAATAACATACTAGATTTACTTGTTGGAGAAATACTTTTTCTTTTAGCTTTATCACTCATATTAGCAAGATTATTACTTATGGCAACTAGTCCTATAGTACCACCATATAAACATGACATTGCTATTAAAGTATAGAATTCTATTACTGTATAACTTAAGTTTTTACTTGAGATATCGGTAATATTATTATCTTTTGTCATTAGGTTTTGAGCTTTTTTATATACATTTTCATATATTTTATTTATGTCTTTATTGGTGTTAGTTGATAATTCATCTTTAACTAATTCGTTTATAATTTTTTCGTTAGTACTTAATTCATCTACTACTGACTTTATTACTGTGGCATTTACTCCGTTTTCTTTTACCATTATTTTTTTATCATTGTTTTCTAATAAGATGTATCCTTCTATTTTGTTATCATCAAGAAGTTTGTTAGCTTCATCTATATCTACATATTTAATATTAAATAATTGATTATTGCTTGTACTACTTCCTAATTTCTTAAATGCTTCTTTAATTATAGTATTATTTTGATATTCATAATTATCAATTATTGCTATATCAATAATATCTAGTGTTTCACTCTTTTCTATATCACTAAATGCTAGATTAAAGAATAGTCCTAAAAGGATAGGGAAAGCAAAAGTCCAAAAGATTAGTCCTTTATCTCTAAAGAGAGTTTTTAGAGAATATTTTAAATTATGATAAAACATTAGTCCCTTAAATCCTTTCCTGTAAGTTCTAGGAATACATCATTAAGAGTAGGACGTTCTGAAAAGATACTATTATAAAGAATACTCTCTTTCTTTAAATAATCAATTAGATTACCTAGATTATCTTTTCCTTTAGTGTAGTTAATTACAAGTAAATTATCTTGATATGTTGCTTTATCAACATTTTTCATATTTTTAATTTCTTCTAGATTTGTCTTCTTCAAATTATGAATTTCTACTGTTACCTTTTCTTCAATATTTGCTAGAGTCTTTAATTCACTACTTGTACCTTCTGCTATAATTTTACCTTTATCTAAGATTATGATTCTATCACAAAGGATTTCTACTTCTTCCATGTAGTGAGTTGTATAAATAATAGTTGCACCATTTTTTCTTAATGTTTTAATACCATCTAAGATACTATTTCTACTTTGTGGATCTACTGCTACAGTTGGTTCATCTAAAAATATTAATTTAGGTTTATGAGCAATACCACATGCGATATTTAATCTTCTTAGTAGCCCGCCTGATAATTGTTTAGGGTAAAATTTCTTATAGTTTTCTAGTCCTACTAGTTTAATTGCATCTTCAATATATTCTTCTCTTGTTTTTTTATCTTCGATATAAAGACCACAGAAATAATCTAAGTTTTCATATACGGTTAACTCTTGGAAGACAGCTACATCTTGAAAGACTACTCCTATTTGTCTTTTAATATCGTATTTATCTGGTGCCATTTCTTCATCAAAAATTTTAATATCACCTTTTTCAAAGTTTAATAGAGATAATAAGCAGTTAATAGTAGTAGATTTACCACTTCCGTTAGGTCCTAAAAGTCCTAGAATTTCTCCTTCTTTTACATTGAAAGATAAATCATCTACTGCACATATATTTTTGTATTTTTTAGTTAAGTTTTTTACTTCAATTACATTTTTCATTATTTATTCCTTTCTTCTAAAGTCATTAATGCTTGAAATTCATGAGTTAACATTTCTTCTATTTCATTTTCGCTTATTGTTGCTATACCCATTGCTATCATACACGCTATGCCATGAGTATAAATCCACATATGTTTATGATAGTTAATTGCTTTTTTATCATCTAATCCTGTTGCATTTTCTACATATTTTAAAATATCAGTGTAACTATTTTCATCGTGAATTAAAGATGAAGGTGTATGAGTCATAAACATAATTCTAAATAATTGTGGTTCATTTTTTGCAAACTTTATATAGTTCACACCTAATTTTCTATATGGTTTATCTTTATCCAAGTCCTTTGATAAATAATTATCGTAAGTTTCATAAATTTTATTTTGAACTTCTTTTTTTAAATTATCAATAGAACCAATATGGTAATAGATAGGTTGAACTGAACAATTAAGTATTTCTGTTACTTTTTTAACATTAAGTCCATCAAAGCCTTCTTGTTTTACTATTTCAAATGCTGTATTAATTATATCTTCTTTTTTTACTTTAGCGTTTTTTAGCATTTATTCACCTCTTTTACTTTATAACTAAGATTATTATAACGTATGTTATAACAGAATTCAAATAAAAAAAATAAGTTTTCTTTTGCTTATTCTTGTTCAATATATTTAATTTTGATGTTGCCTACGCCTCCATCAATTTTTATTTTATTAAGTCCTTCACCGTAATAAGTTTTTTCGGCCATATTTTTATTGTTTAGAGTAATTGAACCTAGTCCTTTATCTGCTATAAGACTATAGAAAGAGTTATTCCCTATTAGGTTTAATGTGACCGCACCAACACCTGCATCAATTTTACTATTACCAGTTATTTTAGCAGTTAATTCCACCTTCCCTACTCCTAAATCTAAATCAAGATTATTAATATTTCCATTAGAAATTAGCACATTACCAGCACCGGTATCAATATCAGTATTATTTAATACCATTAATTCATCTATACTCGTCTTACCAGCACCAAGGTTTAAATCCAAGTTTTTAGTTTTTAATGAATTAATAGTTATCTTACCTGCGCCTGTATCAATATTTACATCTTCAAAAGCCATATCACTAGGAATGTAAATGTTTAAATCATAATTATCATTAGAAAACCAACTATGTTTTCTTTCTTTTATTAGGATTTTATTATTATATTGTTTTACACTAATATACTTGTTATCAGTCTCAGCTTTAAAGTTATTTCCTTCTAGTATGTTGATATTAGTTGCTTTACAATCAACGTTTAAAATTGCTACATCTTCACCTGTTTCTATATCTTTTATTGTAGTATTTTCTTTATCCTTAAAAGTCAAGTGAGAAACGCCTTCGATTATACCTGCTGTTATTCCAAGAATAAGTGAAAAAGCCAAAATTATTGCTAAATCTCTTATTACTTTTTGTGCTCTTGTCATATTACCACTCCAATCATATTAATAATAACACATTTCTTTAATGTAACAAAGATTCTATTTCTTATATTTTAGTTAGTGATATTACAAGAACCGCCGTGTTCTTTGAAATAGTCTTCTATATGAGCTATTACTTGATTAGCATCTTCATATTTCTCAATATCTATATGGTTAGGAATCCAAGCATCACCACCCACAGAAATAACTTGATAATTTTTATTGTGCTCTACTTCATATAAGTATTTTTCGTTATTTAATTTACAGCTTATAGAAATTTTGCCAGTTACTTTATAGTCTCTTGAATCTATTCTATATAGATTAAATAATATTAATGCAATTAAAATAATCACTAGAAAAACAACAAATCCTATTCCCAATAATTTTAATATTTTAATGGTAATACCTGCTAATTTTTCAGTGTTACTAACCTTCTCTATAATAACATTATTGACATTATTATCTGTTAACTCATCTAAACTAATGTTAAATGTTTGAGAAATTATTTTTGCTTGATTAATATCCGGCGATGTTTCATCAAGCTCCCATTTTGATATTGTTTGTCTTGTAACGCCTACTTTTTCGGCTAATTCTTCTTGTGATAAATTATTTTTCTTTCTTAAATTTGAAATATTATTTCCAATACTCATTATATTTCCACCTCGCAAAAATACTAACACATTATACATTAAAGATTCTACCAATATTCTATGGAATTTACGCAATTTTTCTTAACATGAATTACTAATCTCTTTTGATTTTTTTGATAAATAATAAATAAATCATAATACCATCTATTATAAAATCATATATTCTAAGTCTGTCAAATAAAATTATACTTGATAAGATAGATACCATTACAATTCCTACACTTATTATTTTAGGAAATATTCCCTTTTCTTTAGATAGCCATGTGAAGTAGGCAAAAATCGGTGATAATAGTGCAAAGATTGTCCAACCTATAATATAACTAGTACTATATACTCCTTTAGTTATAAAAGCTACAAAATAGTACGTTATAAGCATTCCTAGACAAAATGGTAAAATATTTAACATTGCTTGTTTTTTAGAACTACAATATATAGAGATAATAACGCCAAGCAAAATTCAAATTGACATTTGTGAAAACATATTTCCTAAGTTTTGAAAATATATATCAAACAATCTACTAATAATACCCAGCAACAATCCTATTACAAACATACCAACAGGATTTAACACTTTTTTCATAATTTTATTCTCCAATTTAAATAAATATACTTATATCAAAAATAATAATTATTATTAAACTAATACTAAAAATAAGAGTTTTAATTTTGTCATTTAGTTTAAAATCAGTATAAAATAAGTTTCTAACTTTACCAATTATATCAAATCTAGTAATTAAAAATGTAAATATTACTGTTCCTATATAATTTAAAAATATATCATCTATATCAAAACTTCCAGTATGAGTAAAAGCTTGTAGAACTTCAATAAGTATAATTATTGGAAATGTTATTATTGATTGCTTTAAAATGTTATTAAATTTTTTATTTCTAGTCATCAATAAAAATGATAAAGGTATAAGCATTAATGAATTTCCAATAATGTTTTTTAATATTGAAAGATTTGAACCATGGCTTAATTGTGATTTAATTGTACCAAATAAAGTATATTGTCCTCCATAACTCCAAGTATAAAAATGTAATTTAGGTCTTGCTATAATAAAAGTAAATGAAAATAACAATATTCCAAAAAGTGCTATGTATAGAGTATTGTTTGATTTATACGTTTTCTCTTCATTAATTAAAATGCCACTGATATAAATAAATGCACAATTAATAAGCATAAATAAGATACATTTAAAGTAATTCATACCATAAAAGTACTGGTTCCTTCCTATAAATACTATGTAAAAGTATATTACGATATTTATTGCTATTATTATATTTTTAATAAAGTTGATTCTGTTTTTTATAAAAAGTTTATTATCAAGCATTGTCTTTCTCCTTTATGTACTTCTATACTCTATATATTAAAATTATATCATAGTTAATGATATTTCGTTAGGACTAAAGTAATAAAAAAAATAGATATTTCTATCTATTTCAATTCATTATGGTAGCGAGAGGGGGATTCGAACCCTCGACCTATCGGGTATGAACCGATTGCTCTAGCCAACTGAGCTATCTCGCCATTTCAGTCAACAATAAAATAATAACATAATCATTTACTTTTGACAATAGTTAATTTTCAAAAATAATCATTTTTATTGTGACCATTAATAATTTTATTATTCAGTAGTAGATACATATTTTTCAATATTATAGATAGTTGTTGGAGTATCTTTGATGAAAATATACTTTCCATTAGTAAAAGTTATATTATCAAAATATGTAGAAAATTCTTTATCCATTACTAACTTAGTATTACAAGTACTAGTTTTACACTCTTTATCTATTACTTCGTTATACATACCTCTATTTGTAATTAATCTAATGCCATATACTTCATCAGGTACTTCTTCCATGATATTCAAATATTTAGCATTAGATATTTGTTCATTATTTCTAGTTCTATAAATTGATAATGGAACTCCAATATAATCGGTTCTATCAAAAATAGTTTCAACCGTTTCATTATTGATTAAACTTAAAGAGGTTGGGTATCCATAATTAGTAAATACATTAATATCTCCCCTATTATCAATTAATAATTTATTGGAAAACATAGTATCATCTAATTCTAACGTTTTAGCACTTACGTCATAAAAGTATATATATGGAAATTTTTTATTTATTGTTTTTAAATTATTTAAATCTTCTTTATAAAATGCAGTTACTGAATTATCAATAATCTTTAAATTGTTTTTAACATCATAAAATATATCATTATCATCGTATAAGATACCATTATTGCTATAGAAATTGCTAAATTTAACATTTGTATCTATCTTTATACAATTGTGGCCGTTTTCAAATATAGAGTTAAATTTTACTTTATATAAATCACCTAAACTAGTTAATAAGTAATTATTATCTAGATAGATTATAGTCTCGTTTTTAGCAGGACAACTAAAAGTTGAAGATTTGATATTATTATTACGAATAAATTCTTTAAATTTTTCTTCTTTTATTGCAGTGCTGTTAGTATTATCTTTTTTGTTATCGTGAGTACTATCATAATCGTATTTAATCCAAACTACCGTTGCTAAGATTACTATGATTAATATGTATATTATAAATTGCACGTTTTTTTTCACATTAATCACCTACTTCAAGAATATTATACTATAAAAATTCATTATAGTTAATCTTTTTGTTTTCTATTATTTATGTATTATGATATACTTATAGAGTAATGCCGATATAGTTTAGTGGTAAAACAGATCCTTGGTAAGGATCAGCGGACAGTTCAATTCTGTCTTTCGGCACCAGATTGATAGGAAACTCGAACTTTTTCGAGTAAAAAATAAAACGACTTGTAAAAAAGTCGTTTTTATGTTATTATGTATATAGATGAAGAAATCTTCATAAAATATTAAAGGAACACTTAATATTGCAGTGTTGAGTGTTGCCTTATTAATTTGGTAATCACCTAAATCATTGCTGAGTTAGGTGATTTTCTTTTATATTAATACTACAAATAGTAATAACAATAAAAGGAAGATAATTATTACTAAAGATAGAATTAAAAAATCCTTCTTATTCATAATATCGCCTCCCTTCTTTTGAAGTTCGGCCCCACCCAACTATTAAATGTTCCTACGTACAATATATCAAACTTTTGTTTTATAAACAACATGTTTTGATATTTTTTATACAATCAATAACTATGTTTCACTATATATTAACCACTCTGTCATAGAGTTCATTAATTGTATTTCTATTATTTTTTCACTTAGTATTCTTTTGAAATTGCTTTCATGGATACTATCGCTTAAGTTTTTTGTGAACATATTTAATGTATTTAAATAATTATACAATGTACGGTATTTGCCTGTAGACTTTATTGAAAACATTTCAGCATAACCTTTAAAATTATATTTGTTATAATCAAAATACATATAATATAAATTATCTATGGTAATGCTTTTTGTAGTTTTCAATTCGTAGAAACTGTTATCAAACTGCGAATCGGACCTATTATATTCATAATAGTTTCTTATAAGCACTTGAGTAATTTGATTAATGTTTTCGTCATCAAATTCTATTTTACTTACAGCATTAACGTTATCTGCAAATTCACTTAAAAATTGTTCATATTGAATCCATAATTCACTTATTTCGTTTGAATTAAGTTCAATATAATTATTCTTTTTACTATCAAGCAATACATATAAAAAGGTAATAATTACTAAAATAATTATTGTGATAAATGATATTATATTTTTTCGCATACGTTCTCCTTTCTATAATTCTACAAATAGCAATTTTACAATTCAGTCATATAACTTAAAATGTTGCATATAATATTATTACAAATATTTTGCACGTATATTGCACTTGACCTTTAATTTGACTTATTTCTTATTTTTTTCTGGCACTATTGATATATCTCTTATCATGTCTCCATTAATTAAACGAATCTTATTTTTTTCTTCAACTTTTATCCAATTATCTTCCATTGCAACTATTTTACCTTGTACTCCAAAAGTTTCATTAAATAAAATAATTGTACAATTCTTTCCTATAAATTCTTTCATTAATTCTTGTGGCATTTTTCTTCTCCTACCTTTCTTCTTTCTTTTAATTATTTCCAAATAGAACTTATTTCTTCTTGGTATTATTATACAACAAATAATTATAATAAACCAAATCAATAAATAATTTATTCTGAACACCTCCTTAAATTTTAATAGCAAATCACTATTTAATAATTAGGTTTAACTATTCCGTATTACTCTTTAATTATACTATTTCCATTTACTATTTTCTATAACTTAATTAAAATTTAATCATTGTTTTATAATATATAGACAATACAAAAGTATCTTGAACATTGAAGAAAATCAATTAATACTATTGCAATAAACATAACTCTCCAATTATAATAATAAATACAAAGAAACATTATAGGAGGAAATGATGATTTGTACAAGTAGCCATAAAGATTGGCAATCAGATAAGTTCTTAACATATGCAATTTCTGGAGATTGCGGAAAGGAAGCTAGATATAAAGGGGCTTGGTATCCAAAATTAGCACCAAAGTATTATTTCTATAAGAAATGGCAAGATAATATTGGGAAAATTTCTGAAGAAGAAAATAACAGATACTATGTTCAAGAATATTGGAATCAGGTTCTATCTAAATTAGATCCAGAAGAAGTATATAATGAAATAGATCATTCTGTTTTATTGTGTTATGAAGAAAATACAGAATTTTGTCATAGACATATTGTTGCTGCATGGTTTGAGATATTATTAGAAATTGAAGTTCCTGAAATGAAAGCTGATGGATATAATACCACAAGAATTGATAGACCTTCATACATTAAAGAATATTTAGAAGATGCTATGAAAATGGATAGAGACATGAAAGGATTTAATTCTTTAAGAGCTCTATATCTATTTGAAAAAGCTGAAGAATTAGAAAAAACAGCAGATGAAATGGAAGCAAGAACTAGAAATAATTATAATAAATTTCGACAAATCGCTTGTGCTTTTAAAGCTGATGCTAATGATGCTGAAGAAAAATATAATAAAGAACATTATATAAAGCAATTAAAACTTAATAAATAATAATTAGCTATTTCCTTTTTGGAAATAGTTTTATTTTGGTATATTTTTTCATATTCACAATACTATTTAAGTATGAGAACAATAATACATGATTTAGAGGATACCTCTTTTTTAAATTTAAGTAGTGAAGATGTCTTAGTAAGTGATGTAAATAATAGTTGTATTGGGTGTTTTAATTGTTGGGTTAAAACTCCTTTTTGGTGTATCCATAAAGATAAAATAATTAATAATGGTAAGTTAATACTCGATAGTGATGAACTAATTATAATTAGTAAATGTAATAACGGTTGTTATAGCAGTAAAGTAAAAAGAATACTAGAAAGGAGCATTTCATACGTAGAACCATTTTTTACTATTAGAAATAAGGAAATTCATCATTTATCAAGGACGCCTAAAAAACTTGGTTTCAAAGTCTACTTTTATGGAGATAAAATAACCGTTGATGATAAAAGAGTTGCTGAATTACTAGTCGAAGCTAATATGCGAAATTTAAATACTACTTACCCTATTCTTTACTTCTATAATTCTTATAAGGAGATTAATCTATGAAATTATATATAAATGGTAGTCCCAAATTAACTAATAGCAATTCTAATTATTTTTTAAATAAGTTGTCACCTAAGAACAAGATAAAATTTGTATATAAAGATAAATTTAGTGAGATACTAAAAAGTATTAAAAAGGTTGATACTATTATTTTGGCCTTCCCTTTGTACGTGGATGGTCCACCTAATAAAGTTATTGAATTATTTGAATATATCAAAAACAATAAAATCAATATAAAAAATAAAAAGATTTATACAATTATTAATTGTGGTTTTTGGGAGGCCAAACAAAATAGAACAGCATCCTTAATAGTTGAAGATTTTGCTATTAATAATGGCGCTAAATATATGGGAAGTTTTAATATAGGTGCTGGTGAAATTATTGGTAAATGTGATAAGAAGAAAATATATAGATTAGCGTCTCTTCCTTTTTTAATTAAAATTAGAAAATTTAAAGCAAGAATTAATAAGGGTAAAAAAGTTACTCTAGAAACTACTATTAGACCAATGACTAAAAGATTATATGTTTATTTAGCAAACTGTAATTGGAAAAAACAAATGATTAAAAACGACTGCTATAAAAATAATTAGTGATTAGTTGTAAAAAAGAGGCAAAAAAGTTACAATATTATTATAAATAATATAAGAAGGAGATTTATATGAAAACAGTTGTAATTACAGGAAATGCTAGAGGATTTGGTTATGCTATGACTGAATTATTTAGAAAAAGAGATTTTAATATTGTACTTTGTGATGTTAATAGTGATGCGTTAAAGGAAGCTAAAGAAAAATTAGAAAGAATCGATTCAAAAGGTAAAATACTATCTTTTAAAACTGATATAACTAATGAAAAAGATATTGATAATTTAATAAAAGGCACACTAAAAGAAGTAGAAACTATTGATATTTGGATTAATAATGCAGGAGTTAATCAAACTTCTTGCCCTATCTGGGAAGTTGGTACTAAAGTAATTGATAGATTAATTGATATAGACTTAAAGGGAACTATTTTGTGTTCTAAGATGATTATGCCAGTAATGATAAAACAACATAGTGGTCAAATATATAATGTTGAAGGTCATGGTAGTAACGATGCTACTATTATGGGATTATCTATATATGGTACTTCTAAACGTGCTGTTACTTATTTTACAAAAGCTTTAGCGTATGAAGCTAATGAGTTAAATACCGGAGTATTAATTGGTAAAATAACGCCAGGTATTATGATTACTAACTTTATTAGTACTTCTCTAGGTGATGGTGAAAAGATTGAACTTGATGAAAAAACTAAAAAAATATACAACATCTTAGGTGATTATCCTGAAACTATTGCTAATTTTATGGTAGACAAAATCATTAATAATACTAAGAATAATGTTAAATTTGCATGGTTAACTAATAGAAGAGCAGCATTTAGATTTATGACCTCACCTTTTAATAAACGTGACTTTTTCAGTAACAAATAGTTCCTTGATAAAAGATAGAGTTTAATGTATAATATTTTTTTACTTAAGGAGGGATTATCATGAAAAATATTTATTTGCACGCGATATGTGCTAATCCTTCTAAATATCAGTCTATTCGTACTCAAAGAGTGTTATTGAAAATATTAGAAGATAGAGCGCTTTTATCTTTAAGGAAACAAAAGTTATATGACCCTAGTTATAGTTTTGCAGGACTAGATTATATTTCACTTTGCGATTTTGATAAGCGTTATTTAGGTCAAAGTGAAGATGTTCTTTATAATTCTTACAACGGATATATTAGAAATTCTCTTTCTTTTATGTTTCCTAAAGATGAATTTAAAGTACTTAAACCTACTATAATTCCTATCTCTATTAAGAACTATAAGGGATATGATAATATGAAACGTTTAGGTAATACTATTACTGATGAAAGATATTCTGATATGCCAGACGAGGTACAAGTAAAAGATTCTCTTCCTCTAGTGTTTGCTAGTGGAATAACTATCCCTACTCACCTATTAACACATTGGTTCTTTAATAGAAGTGCTAATATAAGTAATATTAAATATGAAATAGAAGACATTGACAATTTATTACAGAAAAATGGATTTAATCTTCCAATATATGATATAGATACTTTTGAAAATTTAAAAACTGATGATGGTGTTGATAATACCTATCAATATATTAAAATGAAAAAAAGATGAGCAATCATCTTTTTATTTGTCTAAAAACATAACGTAATATTCTTCGTATGTAATGTTGTTTTCTTGGATATATTTAGCTGCTTCTAAGCCAACATATCTAAAATGCCATGCTTCATTTTTGTATCCTGTAATTTCTTGTTTTTCTTTAGGATACCTCAAAATAAATCCGTATTTATAAGCATTTTCTAGCATCCATGTATATTCTGGAGATTTTTTAAAAGTATTGTATCCTTTAGCTGCCACATCTAAAGCAAGACCTGTTTGGTGTTCTGAAAAGCCAGGAACAGCAACATAATTATCGACGTAAGTTTGACCGTATAAATTTAAGTAAGTATCATATACATCTTGTTGATTTTTATAAGAACGATATGCAGAGTTTGATAATATATTCTTACCATTTTCTCTAGCGGCATCACACATATTTTCAAATGCTACTTGTGCTACTTTTGATAAGTATGATTTATTTTTAGCGCAACTATCTTTTATTTGAACTAGGTTGTCTGGTACAAAGTTTTCATCTAATTTATGATACTTATTAGCTAAAACAGTCTCATCAAACTTTGTTATAACATCAGCATCTTCATATAATTTTTTATCTAATCCAATATTTACGTATACTACTGTTTCTTTGTAATCTCCTGTATAATATGCTAAATAACGATATAGATTATCGCTTTTAAAATAATCAAATTCCATATATTTTGAAATATCTTTTATAAGTTCATGCTTATATAAGGCCTCTATAGTATTGTCATTTAGTTTATCATTAATCATATTGATATCTGATACACTATATCCTAGTGCTAATAATTTATTAATGCTATCTATAAAGTCCTTTTTATCGTGGTAATTTATTTCTAAATAACTATTCGCATTATCTTTGTTAAAATTCTTACTCTTAATTGCTACTTCTAAGGTTTTACTATATTTATTGTTTGTTGCGGTATCAGTAAGACCTTTTGTAACTATATCAAATACTGAACTAAATTCGTAATTATGACTTACTATTTTTACTGTTAAATAAGTAGGATACGCTAGTAAAACTACAATAATTATAGGAATAATAATCCATATCTTTTTTAATTTTCTTTTCTTCATTACACACCTCTATCATACTATACAAGTATAACATAATAGATTAATCTTTTAAATATTATTTGCTAAAAAGCATATAAATCTTGGCAAACATTCTTTGGAAGAAAGGTGCTCTATATTTGAACTTAGGATTATCACTTTCTACCGCTTCTATTATTTTTACTACAATGGAATTTAATTCTTTCTTCTCTAACAAGTTAAATATTTTAGTTAAATTATCATAAATTTTATCTTTATCATTCCAAAATACAGAATTACTAGATATATTTTTATCAATATCATCAATCATTACTTGATTAAAACCAGTTTTGTAAGCTCCTGGTTCTATTAAAACTACTTTTACTTTAGAATTAAGAGTTTTTAATTCTCTTCTTAAAGATGTAGCCATAGTACTTATTGCTGATTTGGTAGAACAATAAACACCTAGAAAAGGAATAGGAATTATTCCTGCTATAGAGGACATAATTATTATTTTACCTTCCTTGTTATTTTTAATCATCCGATTACCTATTCTTCTTACAATATCATATGAAGCAAAGTAATTAACTTCAAAGTTTTTCTTTACTTCTTCGATTGGTACATCTAATATTGAACCACCTACTCCTATACCAGCATGATTAATTAAAACATCAATATCTAAAGTATTTAATAGTTTTCTATCTTCAACATCTGTAATGTCTAGTTTAAATACAATAGCTTTTAGTCCTAGTTCGTCTACTATTTTCTTAAGACTATAAGCTTCTTCTTTGGTATGAGTAGTCATATAAACAAAGTGTCCTCTACTAGCAAGAGTTATGCCAGTTAAAAATGCTATACCACTTCTAGAACCAGTAATTAGTATTTTCATTTTATCACCATTATATAATGAATAAAAAAAGAGACATTTAATCAGTCTCTTTCAACGTTTTTAAAATTTATTTTAATAGTAAGCAAAATGTAATTGAACTATAGCGGCTTTATTTCTAGTTCATATTAATTATATATGTCTGCGATTTTGTTAGAGTTAGTTTGTAAAAGTTGCAAGAAATAAGGAGTGTAGTGACCAAAATCGCATTATATTATTGGTTTATTTGTATACAATCTAGTTGTATCTACTACTTATAGTACATCACCTTCCTTTCATGTTTTAAGTATATCTTTTTAATGTGAAAGGTGCGCAAATATTAGGTGAAAATTTCATGAAAAAAGAAATATTATAAATATTCCTTTAATTTCTTAATACTTTTGTTTTGAAAATCTAATAAATCTTTAGCAAGTTTAACTGTATCTTTATCTGTTTTTTCTTCTAATTTATGGATATATTTTTCAGTTTCAACTACTCCCATAGTAAGTCCACGGATTAACATATCAGCTATTTTACTATCACTGTTATCTTTCATTACTTCCATTTTCATTTCCATAGATGAACCTAGTTTAGCCATAAGTCCGATATCTTCTAAGTCTTTTTTGTATTTCTTAGTATCTTTCTTTAACTCTTTTTGAAACTTTAAATATTCCTTTTTTATGTCTTCAATCGCATCTTTAATTTTATTATCTTTATCTTTTAGATTTTCTAATAGTTTTTCACTACTATGTGCCCCCATATTTACTGTTTTGTAAATATATTCTAATAGTTCTTTATCTTCCATAATCATCCTCCAATTATATTATGGAAAGGATAATTAGAAATATACTAATCTTTTTCAATTAAGAAAGTAATTAGTTTTTTAGGGTCAGCATTATTATAAATAATGTCATAAATCAAATCTATAACAGGCATATCTACCTTTTTATCACCTAGTAATTTATAAATAGATTTTAAAGTATAAAGTCCTTCTATTGTTGTATTATTTATATATTCGTTTAATTCTGCTTTAGGTGCATTACTACCTATTAAATATCCAAGACGGAAATTTCTACTTTTAGTACTAGTAGCAGTAAGCATTAAGTCTCCTACTCCAGCAAAGGATAAAATAGTATTTTTCTTTCCTCCTAAAGCATCAATTAATGATTTTATATCATGAAGAGATTCAGTAATAAACATTGCTTGAGTTGATTCCGAGTAATCCATACCGCTTAGCATTCCTGCTGCTATTGCAATGATGTTCTTTATTGAACCACATATTTCTACTCCAATAATATCATCCGTTGTTCTTAGTTTTAGTGAATCGTTCTGTAAAGTTTCTTTTAATAATTTTTCTGTTTCTTTGTTAGCAGTAGCAACACTTAGTCCAATTGGATTCATATTAGCAATATCTATAGCAAATGATGGTCCCGATATAACTGCTAATTTATCAGTATAAACGTTTCTTAATAATATTTCATGAACAAAAGTACACGTATCACGTTCAATACCTTTTGAAGCAATACAGACGTGTTGGTCGCTTGTTAATTTATCTTTAAGTAATTGTCCCATATCTTCTACAAAAGCAGCAGGTACAGCAATTACTATTAGATTAGCATCTTTTATAGCTGAATCAAAATCATTAGTAAACTTAATATTATCAGGTATTCTTATGTTAGGAAGAACTTTATCATTACCTCTTTTACTATCTAATTGTTCTTTTTCTTCTTTGAATTTAGTCCATAATACAATATCATTTACATTTTTATTAAACATTAAGGAAAGTGCAAGTCCATATGCTCCTGTTCCTAATATAGTTACTTTCATTATTTCACCTTCTAATTATTCCTATTGACTACCAGTTGAATTTAAGTTTAATTCTGGATAGATAAAATTATCTTTAACTCCTATATTATTTATTCTAGTACTTTCTACTATTTTAATAGCAGAATCTTTCTTATCGTTATTACAATTAAACTCAAATATTAAAGTTTTATTACTAATATTTAATACGTATATTATATGATTTTCATTGTTATATGTTCCAATTATTTCATAGATATTACTGTTGGTTGGTAATTGATTATTAGATGATACTTGAAATCCTGGTTCACTTATCTTGGTAATTATCTCACCTATATTTGCTACAATATCTTGATATTTGTCTTCTATTTCATAAATGACTCCTGATATTTCTTGGCTATTTAAATATACCTTATCATCTTTATAAGAGATAGAATAACTATTATCTAAATCAATTAATAAATTGTTATAACTAACAGTAGTAACATTATTTGTAATTACTTTATCATCACTAGGTTTACCTGTATTAGTACCTTTTATATTGAAGTAATTATTATCATACAGTAAGTATCCAATACCACCTAGTAATAGAATTATTAAGAAGATTAGAAATCCATTAGGACCACCTTGTTTTGCTTCTAAGCCAGGTTGATAAAAAGGGTCTTTATCTTTATCATTATCGATATTGTTATCTTTTAATCCATCTAGCTTAATAACATGTGTATTTTCTTCTTGTTCTTTTATATTTTCTTCAATTTTAGCTCCACAATTACTACAGAATAGTTCTCCTTTTTCTATTTCATTGTTACATCTTTGACACTTCATAACTTCACCTACTTTAACATATAAATTATTATAACATATTTTTATATATTAATCATCTATTAATTTACCAACCGATTTAAAAATTAACTTAACTCCTTCCTGAAAAGCTCTTCCTATTTTATTAGATAAATTTAATCCTGCCTTAGAAAAAGTATTATTATAGTCTTTATTATCTTTTACTAAATAATCTTCTACATCTATATTTTTACCATCTTTAACATCTTGTTCAAATCTTTCTATAGCTTCTTTAGTAAGATTACTTTTTTTATTTAATTCATATTCATAATAACCACTGCTAGATGAGAAGAACATTACAAAAAAGACTATTACTAGTATTAACCCCATAAATTTAAGTGCTTTATTCATTATTATCACCTATATAAGTAATCAACATATCTGCGATAGCATCAATAGTATTAGAAACTTCATCAATCGTATTATCAACTCCTCCTACTTCTATTAATATACAGTTTTTAGAGAAATCTTGATTGTATACTCCATTCACCCCTTTGCCACCTTTTTCATATATTCCTTTACTTATACCATTATATTTACTGTTAATTATGTTGTTCATCTCAGTAATAACTTTTTTATTTTCTTTGTAGTTAGCGTTTTCTAGTCCCAAAAGGAATAATACTTTAGCATATTTTTTATTATTTATAGTTACAGTTGTTTTATTATAATCAATTGAATCTCGATGTAAGTCAACATAATAGATTAGTGATGGATAATCTTTCTTAGCTTGTTCTAATAACATCTTGGTTATTCGATAACTGCTCGCATAATTCCAGTTGTTTATTCGTAATAATTCCATAACATTACTTTCTTCAACTACAGAAGTAATTCCTTCTTTTTTTAATTTTTCTTGCAACATATAACTTGCTAATAAAACAGTGGGTTTAATATTATGAGCTGAAACATTTTTAGATTTATATTCTTCACTTTGATGGGTATTAAATATATATACAATCGGCTTTTTCTCTTCTTTAATCTCAGTAACACCCGTTTTTATATCAGTTTTATCATTATTTACTACTTTATTATCTAGGTGTGTAACTTTTTTCTTAACTAAACCTTTATAGTTATTTTCAAGTAAGTTAACGGGATTTAAAAAGTCTAAGCTTACAACATATTTAACAACATTACTACTTAAGCCATCACCTTTTAGATGATTAGAGCTATTAATTAGATTTGATAAAAACAAATCATCTACTTGCAAATTTATTTTGTTTAGAACTTGAATTGTATAAATAAATGATATTATGGCAATTACTAAAAGAAAAATAACTTTAAATTTGATTATTTTTTTAGTCTTTTTCTTATTTTTTTCCATATTATCACCTCATTTTAATTATATTAGTAAAAAGTGATAATATTGTCGTTTAAAGAGACATAATAAAAAAAAAGATAATCTTTCGATTACCTTTAATTATTAGTTACCATTTACTTGGTTCATTACTTCTTGAGCAAAGTCATCTTTTCTTTTTTCAATTCCTTCTCCTACTTCGTAACGAATCATAGTTTTAATTTCTCCACCATTATTTTTAACGTAAGCTCCTACTGTTACATCTGGGTCTTTTACAAATGGTTGTTCAACTAAGCAAATTTCTTTAAAGAATTTATTAATTCTACCATTAACCATTTTTTCAGCGATATCAGCAGGTTTTCCTTCGTTGATTGCTTGTTCTTTAATGATTCCTTTTTCGTGATCAATTACTGATGATGGAACTTCACTACTAGTAATATAAGAAGGTCTCATAGCTGCAGCATGCATACTAACGTCACGTGCTACTTCTTCATTAGCTCCTTTTAATACTGTTAATACAGATATTTTACCACCCATATGTGAGTAATTTCCAAATACTTCATCATCACTTTTTTCTACTAATTCAAATCTTCTGAAGCTTAATTTTTCACCAATTTTAGCAGTTAAGTTAACAATATAATCACTAACTTTTCCTTCACTAGTTTCTAAATTTAATGCTTCATCCATTGTTTTTACATTGCTTGATAAGATAGTTCTACCAATTGTATCAACAAATTTTTTGAATTCTTCATTTTTTGCAACAAAGTCAGTTTCTGAATTAACTTCTAAGATAACAGCTTTGTTACCATCTATAATTATTTCACTAAGACCTTCAGCAGCAATACGTGCTTCTTTCTTAGCAGCTTTAGAGATACCTTTTTCACGAAGCCAGTCAACAGCTTTGTCCATATCTCCTTTAGCTTCTTCAAGAGCTTTTTTACAGTCAAGCATTCCTGCTCCTGTTTTTTCTCTTAAATCTTTTATATCACTTGCACTAAACATAACAATTCCTCCAAATAATTTTTATTTTAAAACTTCGATAAGTTCGTCTTTTTTCATTTTAGAATAACCTTTAATTCCTTTGATTTTAGCCATTTCTTTAAGTTCAGTAAGATTCATACTATCTAAATCTTTTTCTTCTTTAACCATAGCTTCTTCTACTTCAGCAATTTTAGGTTCTTCTTTTGTTTCTTCTTTAGATTCTTCTACCTTTTCTTCTTTTACTTCTTTAGTTTCTTTCTTCTTGTCTTTCTTATCAGTTTTATTTTTATCTTCTTCAGTAACAAATTCAATAATTTCATTACCATTTACTTCTGCTATAGCATTAGTTAAAGCACCTAACATAACTTTAACACTTCTTACAGCATCGTCATTACCTGGAATTACATAATCAACCATATCTGGATCGCAGTTAGTATCAACTACACCAAATACTGGAATATTTAAAATACGAGCTTCTTTAATAGCATTTTCTTCTTTTCTTGGATCTACAATTATTAATGCTTGAGGAAGTTTACGCATTTCTCTTATTCCTCTTAAGTTTTTGTTTAATTTGTCATATTCTTTTCTAATTTTAATTACTTCTTTTTTAGGTAATAGATTAAATGTTCCATCTTGTTCCATTTTTTCTATTTCTTCTAATCTTTTAATTCTTGATCTGATTGTTTTGAAGTTAGTTAATGTTCCACCTAACCATCTTTCGTTAACGAAGTACATGTTTGTTCTAGTAGCACATTCTTCAGCAGCTTCTTGAGCTTGTTTCTTAGTACCTACAAATAATACTTTTCCTTCGTTTTCAGCAATTGTTTTTAGTGCAGCGTATGCTTCTTCTATCTTCTTAACTGTTTTTTGTAAATCGATAATGTAGATATCATCACGAGATGTGAAGATATATTCTCCCATCTTTGGATTCCATCTTCTTTTTTGGTGTCCAAAATGTACACCTGCTTCTAATAAATAATTCATTGAAATAACTGTCATAATTTTTTTCCCTTTCGTTATACACTTATTAATTTCTAAAATCTACCACCTATAAGGCACTAGGTAAATCAATTCATTAATATGATTTTTATTTTAAAGCTTCTAATAATTCAGCTTTTTTCATTGTGCTAGCACCAGCAATGTTCTTTTCACTAGCCATTTTTTTTAATTCAGCAACTGTTAATTTAGATAAATCAGTAGCTTCTTCTTTAGTAACTTTTTCTTCTTTTTTAGCAGCAGCTTTTACAGGTTTAACTTCTTGTTTAGTTGTTTTTCCTTCTTTTCCTGCTTTAGCTGTTTTAACTAATTCTGCAAATGCTTTTGGATCATTTATAGCAATTTCAGAAAGCATTTTTCTGTTGATTTCTACTCCTGCTTTATTTAATCCTTCAATAAATCTTGAATAACTAATTTCATTTTCACGGCATGCAGCATTAATTCTTACAATCCATAGACGTCTGAAATCTCTTTTCTTTTGTCTTCTATCACGGAATGCATATTGTCCTGAATGCATTAATTGTTCTTTAGCTGTTTTATATAATCTATGTTTACTTCCAAAATACCCTTTAGCTTGTTTTAAAACTTTTTTATGACGAGCCTTTGTAGTAACTCCATTTTTAACTCTTGTCATTTTTTCTTCCTCCTTTATTTATAACTAGATTATTTCTTTTAATCTGTTGTAATCAGCTCTTGATAATGCTGAACCTTTTCTATTCTTTCTGTTTGCAGAACTTGTTTTCTTACCAGTGTTATGACGTGAACCTGGTCTACCAATAGCAATAGTTCCACCTTTTCTTACTTTTAATACTTTTTTTGTTCCTTTATGTGTTTTTAATTTAGGCATATTCTTCTTCCTTTCTTTACTTCTTTTGAACTAGTAGCATTGTCATACTTCTACCATCTAGTTTTGGTTGTTCTTGAACTTCGGCAATATTACTAAGACGTTCAGCAAATTTTATTAATACATCACGTCCTAAGTCGGTATGAGCCATTTGACGTCCTTTAAAACGAATAACCATTCTTACTTTGTCACCTTTTTCGATGTATTTTGTTACATTACGAATTTTAGTTTCAAAGTCCCCTACATCAATTGTAGGTGATAATCTGAATTCTTTTAATTCAGATAATGATTGTTTTTGTCTTTTTAAAGCCTCTTTTTCTTTTTTAGATTTTTCATACTTATATTTGTTGTAATCCATTACTTTACATACTGGTGGATTACCATTTGGGTTAATAAGTACTAAATCTAGTCCCGCATAAGTTGCAAGTGTTAGAGCATCACTTATTGGTTTTACTCCAACTTGTTCGCCATTAGGTCCAATTACCAAAACTTGACTTACTTTAATCTGTTCATTAATAAGCAGATTATTTTTTGTGTTTGCTATATAAAACACCTCCATTAAATATAAAAAAGTAGGTATAATATACCTACTATCAAACCATATAAAAATATTAAATATTTTACTTTGGCTCTTTACCTATTGCTATTCGCTAATCAGGTGGATGTAGGTACATCGCTTTCCTTTTTCATGTTTACGTTCTAGATTATAAGACAAAAAGTCTTATATGTCAACAATTATTTGATATTTATTCTCGATAATTTTTACTAACTAGTTCATAAGGTTCGCTCAATTGTTTAATTCGTTCAATTATTCTTTTAGCTTTTACCTTATCAATACTACTAGATGTTACTGCTAAATGTTTTTCTAATTCTTCGATAGTGAAATTAGAAGTAAAGAACGTTGCTAGGTTTTCATCCATCCTATATTGAAGAATTGGTTCTAATACTTCATCTCTAGACCAACTAGTTAAGTATTCAGCACCTATATCATCTATTAATAATACTGGTACTTTTTTTATTGATTCATAACGTTCACCATAATTACTTGAAAATGATTCTTTTAATCCTCTTATAAATTCTGGTAAATGAATTACTATACCTTTAACATTTTTTTTTGCAAGTTCATTTAATAAGGCTGCAATTAGATAAGTTTTACCCGAACCAAAACTTCCGTGTAAATAGATAGCTTTCTCACGATTGCCAAAGTAATTGGTTAAGTATGATTTCATCTTTTTAATTACTTCTATTCTATTTTTATCTTTATATAAATCTTTAAGACTAGCATTTTTTATAGCTTGTGGTATATCAAATAATTCTACGTTACTATGATATGACTCGTTAACGGTATAATGACACGCACAATAAGTAAAAATAACTCTTTTTTCATCTTGTTTAGGTACTAATGCAAAGCCTTTTATTTTATTCTTACACTCTTTTAGGCTCTTACAATTTCTACAGTTATGAAATTCTATAGCAGATTCCTGTAATCTAGAAGTATATTTCATAAGTAATTCATCATCAATTTTAATAGCGTTTACAAGTTCTTTAAAGTCTTTATCTTCTAAAGCTTTAATATATTCTTGTTTTAATTTTAAGTCTTGATTACTATTACTTTTTACTAAGTCATTTATACCTATCATAATATCACCACCACAAGAAGATTATATCATTAAAAAAAAAGATCTCCAAGACCTTTTATATTTATAACTTAATAAATTGATTTAATTTGTTTTAATGACGTATGGATTAGAACTAGTGCCACCTCCACTTGTAATTTCTACGGTAGATATCAAACTAATAACCGGTCTAACACCATCGATTGTGCGAACACCAGCAGAAGAAAAACGTACACCAAAAATAGATACAGATGCACTTAAATTAACATTCCACGGTGACAACGTCCAAAATGAACCTTCGTTTATTAGATAAGAGCTTCCTTGATTTACTCCGTAAACTCGGCCTGTGTAAGTAATCTCATCGACAGTCATTAAACCAATTGGATATGTTAATGCTTTATTGCCCTTTGTTGATGTTGCTGTTGTATATAAATCATTGCTTTGTGGGCATGCAAATTGTGGTGCAACGGTAGTTCCTCTTAATCTATTCATGCCACCATATACAGTACTATTTTTTGCATATCCTAGTGCAGTATCAGCCGCAACCCAAATACCAGCTTTAGGAGCCATACTTCTATCGCCACAAAAACCAGGGTCCGCTATTAACGATGAGTAACTAACTAAGTTATCCTGATACCATGTATCTAAATATTCTTTTATTGTACTAGAATTTGTATTAGTATGCGTTGCTGCATATGTTGTTGAAGTAGCTGTTCCATACATGTATCCTACATACGCATTATCATCACTACTTTCATTAAATCTACTCATACCAACCGAATCTTCTGTTATCAACCTTATACTTCCGTCTTCGTTTATTCTTACTATTCGCCATAATTCGTCTTTGGTTCCATATGTCGCCCCACTATCAATCCAAGTACCACTATAGTAACCAGTACATTTCTCTTCATCTAAACCAACTATCATACCAAACGTTTTGGTTTCACATACATTTGTCGATAAACACTGCTCTTGACTTGCGTTTTCTAAAAAGCCATTGCTACTGCTGTCATAAGCTCTAACTATTCTATCGTTATATGTACAACTATTTATTTTTTTATTTCTTAATTTAACATAATTGTTTTCTACTGTTCCTCTAAAGTAATAAGTAGTTTTTCCATCTTCAGTATTTTTATTTGTATAAAATAATCCTTTTCCATTTGTATCACTACTTGCTTGTGAAAAATCTATATTTGTATC